>Ga0222712_10004726_pt1 | contig 14115 bp, 16 predicted proteins | sample C33_657DmetaG_FD_165043 | JGI IMG/M metagenome (GOLD analysis project Ga0222712, IMG submission 165043) | Estuarine water microbial communities from San Francisco Bay, California, United States - C33_657D | ecosystem: Environmental > Aquatic > Marine > Unclassified | place: USA: California... | reverse complement strand
ACGTTACGGCAATGAAAGTTGGACCGCTTTAGAATCCGCAATTTCAGAACTTGAAGGTGGACAAACACTTTCTTTCTCTTCAGGTATGGCTGCGATCAGCGCCGTCTTTTCAATTCTGCCAATTGGTGCACCAGTTGTTGCATCAAATCAGGGATACAGCGGAACCATGGGCTTGCTGAATCAACATCAAGCATCGGGTCGACTTGAAGTTCGTTTTGTAGATATCACCAATACAGAAGAGGTAATTGGCGCAATGAAAGGCGCGGCGCTGTTATGGCTAGAGTCTCCGACTAATCCTTGTCTTGATATTGCAGATCTTCCTGCGCTGATTACTGCAGCTAAAAAGCAAACAATCGGAGTTGGCGTGGACAACACTTTTGCAACTCCACTTGTTCAAAAGCCATTATCAATGGGTGCTGACATTGTTATGCATTCAGTCACCAAGTTTCTTGCTGGCCATAGCGATGTAGTTCTTGGATCTCTGTCGACCTCTGATTCGGCATTGTTGAAGCGTTTAGAAGAATCACGTCGATACAACGGGTCTATTCCTGGACCGTTTGAGGCTTGGCTTGCACTTCGTGGCCTTCGTACCTTTCCTGTTCGTTTTAGAGCTGCTGAAGCTAATGCAAAGATGTTGGTTACGCGATTGCAAAGCGACGCAAGGATCACCAAAGTTCGATACCCAGGTTTTGGTGCTGTGATCTCATTTGAAATCGATGGAAGCGCAGAACAGGCGGAAAAGGTCTGTGAGACTTCACGATTGATTACACATGCAACAAGTTTGGGCGGAATCGAATCCTTGTGGGAACGTCGACGCCGCTGGGCTTTAGAAAGTCCATCAGTTCCAGAGCAATTGATTAGATTGTCAGTTGGCTGTGAGCATGTTGAGGATATTTGGCAGGATATAGAGCAGGCACTGGCCTGCCTGTAGAGATTTTCTAGACAATAGCGAGTATTTTTATCCCATGTTGAAAGCCCTTCGCCGCACCTTCGCAGCTTTGACTGTGACGGTTCTTGCCTTCCGTGCGGTTGCTTCATTTTTGTCATGGGTGGAACATCAGGAGGAATCTGTTGCTGATACTTGGGTCGATGAAGATGAGTTTGAAGATGCCTGAGGTTCAATACATTCCTGGTAGCTGCAACATTGGCAAGGGTGAAGTTCGCAAAAGGCAATTGGTCGCACTCGTTGGTTTATTTTTCTCAATCTCAACATTAGTTGCATTTACCACAGTAGATACTCCTGTCGAAATGCGTTTAGGAATCTTCTTTCCATTAATGGTTGCTTCAGTTGGTTTTGTGCAATCGCGCTCAAAGTTTTGTCTAGCCTATGGTTTTGCTGGAACATTCAATGTGGGCAAGATGGGCGATATCAAGCGAGTAGCGAGCAAAGAGGATAGAGCTGCTGATCGCAAGACCGCCCTTGTAATTCTTGGAAAATCTTTTCTTCTAGCAGCTATAGCAACAGCGGTGGTGTTAGTACTACCCTTTTAGTATGAAGATACAAATTCATACACGCAACGCAGATTTAGCAGAAGATTTCAAAGTTATCGCAACTGAAAAACTAAGCAGCATGGAGCGATTTAGTGTTGTTATAGATCGCGTCGAAGTTGAAGTTTTGCATGAAGCAAACCCCCATCAGGGAAAGCACAATCACAAAGTAGTTTTGACTACACATGGTTCTGGACCGTTGATTAGAGCAGAGGCCGCAGAGTTCAACGACCTGGCAGCCTTCGACTCAGCCATTAAAACTTTTGCGTTACAGATCCGAAAAATCCATGAGAAATCAAAGGATTACGACCGCCAAACTTTACGAAAGATGAAAATCGAGATCTAAACGATCTCGCTTCCATCTTTACGAGTTGCAGTAAGGCTTGCTACTGCTGTCACTGTTAGCGCAGCAACGATGACAAAGAGACTAACCTCAATAGGTACGTGAGGAAGTTCTAGCCCGGCGATTTCATGAATACCAATGCCATGGAATGCCTCGATGAACATCTTGAAGCCGATGAATGCCAGGATGAAAGAAAGTCCCTTGGACAAGTAGACCAATCGCTGCAGTAAACCTTGTAACAAGAAGTAGAGCTGACGAAGTCCCATCAAAGCAAAGATGTTGGCGCAAACCACGATATATGGGTCACGTGTAATTCCAAAGATCGCCGGAATCGAATCAAGAGCAAAGACAAGGTCAGTGAAACCTAAAGAAACTAGCGCGATAAAGAAAGTTGTCGCACCTTTGGAACGCAAGAAGGTGATCATGCGATCCTCTTTCCATTCTTCCTCACTGTCATCTTCAACAAGAAGTCGATAAGCAGTAAAGATTAAGAAGGCTCCAAATACAAAGAATGCACCTGAGAATTTTTCTATAATTGCGCTACCTGCAGCAATAAAGCCACCTCTTAGCAACAAGGCGATGATGATTCCCAATAGCAGAACGAGTTGCTGCTTGGTCCTATCCACCTTCAATCTGCTCAAGATAATGACAAACACAAAGATGTTATCTACTGACAATGCATACTCGGTTAACCAGCCAGCAAAGAACTCTTTTTGTGCATTTGGATCTGATGTCCAGCCCGGCAGCATGATTCCAAAAACTATCGCCGCAGACACATAAATAAATGTCCAGATTCCTGCCTCGGTCATTGTTGTCTCTTTGTTACGACGTACGATCGCAAGGGTTAAGTCAAAGACAATTACAAGAGAGAGAATTCCAAGGGTCAATAGCCATGTAGTTGTTGATTCCATGGCGGTATTCTGTCAGTTAGTGATGCACCCAGATGGTTGAAATGGGGGGGATCGTCACTTTTCCATCGCGACTATCAACGATTCCTGCGCTCACGATGAGCAACTTTCCAGTGATTTCGACCTCAGCAGCAGAATCAGAGAGATTCATATAGATAGAGACATTGCCACGACGAACCGCCAGCAATGAATCACTCTTTGATCCATGGTCAGGTGATTCAAGCCAAGTGATTGGACCTTGCTCTATCAGGTGATCTGAACGCAACTTCAAAGCGCTGCGAAAAAGATTCAATGTACTCTTTGGATCCACACTTTGCTTTTCAACGGTTAGCTCTTTCCACTTGTCAGCCAGAGGCAACCAAGGCTGACCAGTTGTAAAGCCAAATGGAGCAGTTTCACCGTTCCAAGGAAGTGGCACACGTGCGCCATCTCGTCCTTTTTGCGCTCCCTTAGTCCTGAAATAAATCGGATCTTGTCGCGAAGAATCAGGAATCTCACCATCAGGTAGACCTAATTCTTGGCCAGCAAATACATAACATGAGCCAGGTAATGCCAAGACAAACAGAGCAAGTGCGCGTGCTTGAACTTCTCCAATACGTGATGCGACACGAGGAGAATCATGATTACTTAGAGCCCAAGTAGGAAGTGCGCCAACAGAATCCATCAATTCAATTGAGCGATTAACAACACCATAGAGAAAATCTCCTTTAAATGGCGCATCCAATAAATCAAAGTTAAAAACTTGATGCAGTTCATCACTTCGAACATAACGCGTTGAATTAATTGGGGGATGCACCCAAGCTTCGGCAACTGCCATGATTTCGCGATCTTTATATGAATCAAAAATTTTTCGCCACTTGCGATAGATCTCATGGACGCCTTGGCGATCAAAATAAGGAACAGTAGGAAGTAATGCATAACGCTTTTCATGATCCATTGGCATATCTAGACGCAATGCATCACTAAGTCCCTGAGGATCTGGATGATCTACGAGTAAATCCTCTTTAACTAAGCCGTGCGCAACATCGATACGGAAACCATCGACGCCAAGGTCCAGCCAAAAACGCAATGTGACTTCGTAATCACTGGCAACCTCTGGGTTCTCCCAGTTGAGATCAGGTTGTGATGAATCAAAGAGATGCAGGTAATACTGCCCATCTTCTACCTGTGTCCATGATGGTCCACCGAAAAGTGAGATCCAGTTATTTGGTGGAGTTCCATCATCATTAGCATCGTAGAAATGAAAGCGAGATCTTTCAGGTGAACCAGGTCCGGCCTTAAGTGCTTGTTGGAACCAAATGTGTTGATCAGAAAAATGGTTAGGGACAACATCAACAATTACTTTCAAGCCTAAAGAGTGTGCGACTTGAATTAGTTTTTTAGCATCATCCAGGTTTCCAAAACGTGGATCAACATCGCGAGGATCGGCAACGTCGTACCCACCATCCTTGTTTGGGGATGTGTAAAAGGGGCTGAGCCAGATTGCATCAACACCAAGCTCTTGAACATATTGCAGCTTAGAGATGATTCCTGGCAGATCTCCTTCGCCATCCCCATTACTGTCAAAAAAGGACCGTGGATAGATCTGATAGATGGTTGCTTGCTTCCACCACGGCGAGGATTTCATGGTGAAAGGCTACGGAATGAGCATTATCTAGACAATGTAAAAAGGATGTAACTGACCATAGTATGTTTCTCTTTTATAACGTTTATTCCTGCCATTACACTTTAAGCATGGAAATCCTATATTCGGTCTTACTTTTCTTGATCTTGGTCGGAATCCTTTATTGCATTCGTTCATTACGAGCCCTACATGGAAAGGTCTCAAAAAAGACTGAACAGATTTCAAGAGAGATTCACAAGGCGGCAGGTGAGAGCAAAAAGAATTCAATGATTGCATATAGACAGACCGAAGCTTTTATTCAGTTAAGCAATCTGCTTCAGTTCAATTCGCCAATTCCATCTACTCGCAGTTGGGCCGCATCACCAGATCTTTTGCTTCTAATTTCCGAAACCGTTAAGAAGAATAGGCCTTCACTTGTCGTAGAACTTGGATCAGGAGTCTCTACCTTGGTCTGCGCAAAGTCTGGTGCTCGAAAAGTAATCAGTATCGACAACTCCGATGAGTACGGCGCTAAGACAGGCGATCTCCTGAAAGAACACAAAGTTAGAGGAGTAGAGATTCGCATCGCACCGTTGCGCCCATATGCAAACGGTTCAGAATGGTATGACGTTTCAACACTGAAGGACTTGAAGAAGATTGATTTACTTATTGTGGATGGTCCGCCAGGATCTAAAAATCCAGAGGCCAGATATCCTGCGCTAAAGGAGTTTAAAGATAAGTTATCGGCTAAAGCGATTGTCATTATTGATGATGTGAACCGCGACGGAGAACGCAAGTTAGCGGAAGATTTTGCAAAGGCATTACCAAATCACACATTAACGATCTTGGATCATGAAAAGGGTACAGCGGTTATTTCTCCTCGCTAAGTAGATGCCAATTACCCCTGAAGAGGCTTTTCAAGAGGCTGCCTCGAAAATTCTAGATACATCAACCTTTGTTCGTGCGGTTTTGTCGGGTAGGCGCAGAAACATGAGCGTTGAGTTTGAACGCATCGACATTAGACCAGTTGAAATTAAGGGTGTGCTCAATCTTCAATTGATGCAAAATGATGGGCGCGCAACAATCACGAAGAATCTATTGCCTTCAGCTTTAGAGATCAATCAGCTGCTCAATAGTGGGTATGCAAACATCATGGTCGAAAGCACCTATGAGGCATATTCCATAAGAGTTACCAAGAGCGGAGACGCACAAGTTCACACCGACAAACGTATTTCAGAGCAAAACCTTTCTCATGACAAGAAAAAGGATCGATTGCTAGATTCAAACGATCCCTTTTTGCGAGAAGTTGGTATCGCTGATGCAAAGGGTGTTGTTAAGCCTTCGCGTCAAGATAAGTACAAGCAAGTTGAAGAGTTCTTACGCTTATTGTCGCCTGCTTTAAATGCGGCAATAGATGCAGGGCAGATCCACAAGCCAACACCTGCTAATCCATTACGCATCACCGATCTTGGTTGCGGGCATGCGTACCTAACTTTTGCTGCTCATCAATTCTTAATGAAGTCGGGAATACCTGTAGTTGTAACAGGAATTGATGTTCGGCCTGAATCAAGAGATCGCAATAATTTAATTGCCGAAAAACTTGGCATAGCAAAAACTATTTCATTCAAGGCCGAAGAGATCTCAAAGACAACCGCAGAAACAGCCGATATTGCCATTGCCTTACATGCATGCGATACAGCCACCGATGATGCAATTGCATGGGCGGTAAATGGAGGATCAAAACTTTTATTGATTGCACCTTGCTGTCATCACGATATTCAAAAGCAGATTGATGCTGCACCAGAACCTTGGGGAGCGCTGACAAAGTTTGGATTAATCAAGGAACGTTTGGGTGATCTACTCACTGATTCATTCAGAGCGCAGCTACTTAGACTTGTTGGATATCGAGTTGAAGTCATTGAATTCATTGGGGGAGAACACACACCTCGTAATTTGATGATCCGCGCAGTAAAGACCGATGCAAAGCCTGAAAAGTTAGATGTTGATAGATATCTTGAAATTACCGCTCAGTGGGGCGTTAAGCCCGCCCTCGAGAAGAAACTTTCGACTCTTAACATCCGTTAGACTTAAGGCATGTCAAAGGTCCTCGCATCATTACCAGTTGGTGAAAAGGTTGGAATCGCTTTTTCTGGCGGTCTCGATACATCAGTGGCGGTTGCCTGGATGCGCGATAAAGGTGCTGTTCCTTGTACCTACACCGCAGATCTTGGCCAGTATGACGAGCCAGATATTGATTCAGTTCCTGGTCGTGCCAAGGAATATGGCGCAGAGATTTCACGCTTAGTTGATTGCAAAAATGCGCTAGTTGAAGAAGGTCTTGCAGCTATCGCCTGCGGCGCTTTTCATATTCGTTCTGGTGGAAAGCAATACTTCAACACAACGCCACTTGGTCGCGCAGTAACGGGAACAATGTTGGTTCGCGCAATGCACCAGGATTCAGTTGAAATCTGGGGCGATGGTTCTACATATAAAGGTAATGACATTGAACGTTTTTACCGTTATGGACTTTTGGCAAATCCAAACTTGCGAATCTACAAGCCTTGGCTTGATCAGGATTTCGTAACGGAACTTGGTGGACGCAAGGAAATGTCGGAATGGTTAGTCGCACATGGTCTTCCATACCGCGATAGCACTGAAAAGGCTTACTCGACCGATGCAAACATTTTGGGTGCTACACATGAAGCCAAGAGCCTTGAAAACTTGGACACTTCTGTTGAATTAGTTCAGCCAATCATGGGCGTTCGATTCTGGGATCCAGCGGTAAAGATTGATACCGAAGATGTAAAAATCACTTTTAACCAGGGTCGCCCCGTATCAATTAACGGTAAATCATTTGATGACATTGTTGATTTGATGAAAGAAGCCAATGCAGTTGGTGGGCGTCATGGCTTAGGAATGGCTGATCAGATTGAAAACAGAATTATTGAAGCAAAGAGCCGTGGAATTTATGAGGCTCCCGGAATGGCGTTGCTGTTTATTGCATACGAGCGTTTAATCAGTGCAATTCATAATGAGGACACAATTGCTAATTACCACGCAGAAGGTCGCCGTCTTGGTCGCCTATTGTATGAAGGTCGCTGGTTTGACCCTCAAGCATTGATGCTTCGTGAATCACTGATGCGTTGGGTTGCATCTGCAGTGACAGGTGAAGTAACTATTCGTATGCGTCGCGGAGATGATTACTCGATTATCAACACAACAGGACCAGGACTTAGTTATCACCCTGAAAAACTTTCTATGGAGCGCACTGAAAACGCTGCATTTGGCCCAGTAGATCGCATTGGACAACTCACTATGCGCAACCTTGATATTGCCGACACCCGTGCCAAGTTGGAGCTTTACCGTTCCCAGGGCCAGATCGGTGATGGCGAGTTTAAACTAATCGGCGAAATCGAATAACAAGGAGAACCATGCCAAAGAAAACCCTATTGAAAGTATTTGCGGTTCTTGCCGTATTAGCAATTGGTTTTGCATCATTCACAACACTCGGAGGAGATGACACAGTGTCAGAATCAGCAGCAGGATTTCCAGCGGTTACAGGTAACGCAGGGGAAGCACCAACAATTACACCTCCAACAGGTGCAGCACCAGCAACTTTGCAAACACAAGACATCATTGTTGGAACAGGAACTGAAGTACAACCAACATCAACATTGACAGTTCATTACACATTGATGACATGGTCAAACGGTGCGTTAATTGAATCTTCTTGGTCTGGTGGACAGCCAGCAACATTCCCACTATCTGGTGTTATCGCTGGATGGCAGGAAGGTTTGCCAGGTGCCAAGGTTGGCGGACGTCGTCTCTTGGTAATCCCAGCGGATAAGGGATACGGCCCAAACGGTTCAGGCCCAATCGGACCAAATGAGACTTTGATTTTCGTAGTGGACATCATCGCAGTTTCATAAATAATTTATAGAGAGCCCCATCAGCCAATTGGTTGGTGGGGTTTTTCTCTTGTTTGCCCTTTGTTTACCTAAATTCAGTAACCTAAACCCATGAAGAAACTCTTTTCCGAATTTCTCGGCACCACTCTTTTGGTTGCGATAGTTGTTGGCTCTGGAATCATGGCTACTGATTTAACCAAAGACATCGGCCTACAACTGTTGATCAACACAATCGCCACAGTTTTTGGTTTAGGTGTGTTGATTCTGATCCTTGCCCCAATAAGTGGTGCACACTTCAATCCAGTTGTTACGCTGGTTGATCTCATTGAAGGCAAGAGCTCTGTTATTCAATTGATTCAGTATGCAGTTGCTCAGGTTCTAGGTGCGATTTCAGGAGCCTTGCTTGCCAACGCCATGTTTGACCATGCGATTGTGGAAACGGCAACAAAACTGCGTTCTGGAAGCAATCTTTATTTGGCAGAAGTAGTTGCTACCGCGGGATTAATCCTGGTTATCAATCTTTTGGTTTCTCAAAAGAACCTAACGGTCATACCTGCAGCAGTAGCTGCTTGGATCGGCAGCGCTTACTTCTTTACTAGTTCCACCTCATTTGCAAACCCTGCAGTGACAATCGGGCGAACCTTTACCGACTCATTTGCTGGAATCGCACCAGAGTGTGCACCTCAATTTATCGCCGCCCAAATTCTCGGAGCCTTAATTGGCCTTGGCCTAGTGAAAGTGCTGACACATGACAAATAAACCAACCGTTCTTTTTGTTTGCGTTCACAATGCAGGCCGTTCACAAATGGCAGCTGGTTTCATGCGCGAGCTTGGACAAGGCCGAGTCGAAGTACTTTCTGCAGGTAGCGCACCGAAGGATTCGATCAACCCAATTGCAGTTGAGGCTATGGCCGAAGTTGGAATTGATATTGCAAATAACACTCCAAAGGTTTTAACTACTGAGGCTGTTCAAGAATCAGATGCAGTTATCACCATGGGTTGCGGGGATGTCTGCCCGTTTTATCCAGGAAAGCGTTATGAAGACTGGGTTCTAGATGATCCTGCTGGACAAGGGATTGAATCCGTTCGCGTTATTCGAGATGAGATTAAAGGCCGAGTAGAAGCTCTGCTTGCAGAACTTTTAGCCTAATTTCATTCTCTAAGTGCACCGCCATTTGATTGCATAGCCCCGACACCTACAATAAGGGTATGAAGCGCCCCTAGCCCTTCTTTACCTGCGGTCGCATCACCGTCTCCATCACCAACACCAGTGCCACCAACACCATTGCCTTCGACCCAGGTGACTGCATCTCCAACCCCAATTCCTTCCAAGCCAGCCCTAATCTCTGAATCTCCTGCCCCCACAAAAACAATTACTCCTAAGCCAACGGTTTCCTCCAGCCCAATAAAAATTGCAGTACCCAAAAAAATCACAATCACATGTGTCAAAGGAGAATTGACTAAGAAAGTGACGGCAGTAAAACCCGTTTGTCCAGTTGGCTACAAGAAGAAATAAGTTGCTAATTAGCCAAAATTGAAGTTGCGATTTTTAAGTCCTTTTCAAAAACCATCAATTGTGGTCCATCCAGGGTTTGCGTCAGCGTGGCTTTGATATTGGCATCAGTTAGCTTTTGCAAACTCATCTGAGCTTCGATGTAGTTGCTAGGAGTTTGCAACGGTCTCAGTAATCCGTATTGATCTTTCTTTCCAGCTTTAATAGGCGTGATGATCATGCGCTTATTGGATGAAAATCCCCACTTAAGAACCAAAATTAATAGCGCTAATCCTGCAAACCCGCCAAAAGATTGCAAGAAGAGTCCGTTATTGATTCCACCAAGCATGATGTCAGTCTAGTAGAACTTGATGAGCTCCTGCATAAAGGCAATCTCTTTTTCTTGAGCTTCAATAATTGCTGCTGCAAGTGCTGCTACTTCTGCATTCTTTGAATCCAAAACCTTTTGGGCCATTTTGATCGCACCTTCATGATGCTTGATCATTCCTTCAAGAAAGAGGCGATCAAAAGTTGCACCTTCGGCATCTCGCAAGCTTTCGATCTCTTCATCGCTAAGCATTCCATCCATGGTGTGACCCATATGAGTTGAAGCGCGAACTCCTTGCCAACTGCCCATTAATTCAACTTCGGGTCCTTGGGCAGCTTTTATGTCTCTAGCTAAAGCAAGAACTTCTTCACTAGTTGAATTAGTAAGTGCAATATCTGACATCGATATTGCTTGTTCATGATGAGGGATCATTTCTTCCGCAAACTTAAGGTCCGCAGAACTGAACTCAGAGTTGGCTTCAGGTGCTGTTGCACATCCAGTTAAAAGCAGAATCGATAGCAATACGAGAAAGATCTTTTTCATCTCAGGACCCTGAACTGCCAATCAATAGTAAGGATGACATGGCAATAGCGAGCGCGCTTCGTAGCTTCATAACTCTCCTTATGAATCAATTAGATTCGATTAACCGTAAATGCACCAGGGGGTTCCGGCAACTTCAAAATCGCAGTAAAAATCAGATTCTGGGTAATCTCACAGGTAGTTGAGCCTTATCAAGAATCTTTTTGGACCTCTAGAAATTCGAGAATTTCTCGCTGTTCGATCCCTAGGAATCCATTTTGTGGCATCGCTGCAAGCAGACTGGAATTCAAGCGCGGAGTTGGTCTAATCATTCCGCCCCACTTATTTTCAAGTTCAACTGGAGCTTGTCTGCAACATGTTGGGTCTGGGCAATTGGATTTATGACGAGTTGTTGAAGCTCTTCCGCGGAAGTACTTAACAGATTCGAATGTCGTACCCACACTGACTGAGAACTCACCTTGGGCGCTGTTTTGAATTCTTGATGTGCACCAATATGTTCCAGCGGGCTTGTCTGTGTATTGATGGTACGGAGTGAAGCGGTCCTCAATAGTAAAGACTTTACGGGCGCTCCAGTTGCGACAAACAATTTGGCCCTCTACTGAGCCAAAGACATCTGAAGGAAAAGCCACATTGTCGTTTTCATAAGCCTTAGAAATCGCGCCACTTTCATGCACCTTTAGGAAATGGACTGCAAGATCTAGATGAACTGTGGCTAGGTTAGTAAATCTGTGCGCTGCATTTTCATAGCTAACACCAAAGTAATCTCGAAGGTCCTCAACCGATAATTCACGCTTAGTCTTTGCATTTTGAAGGTATTCAACCGCATTAGCCTCTGGCATTAACAATGCACCTGCTAAGTAATTAGTCTGAACACGTTGTGTCAGATAATCTCGATAATCAACTGGTGTTGGATGCTTAAGAACATGGCCAGCAAGTGCTTGTAACAAAATTGTTCGTGCGTCGCGACCTTCTCGGCGCATAGGCAAGTAGATACGGCCATTCTTTTCATCAGTAATAACTCTGGTTGAAGCCGGCAAGTCTTGGACATAGTGCAAAGTAAAACCTAATTTGTTAGCAAGCTCTGCGGTTAAGCGCTCTGACAGCGGGCCCGAGCTGTAATCAATCTTTGCCAACAGAGTGCGAGCTTCATCTTCTAGGTGAGGAAAGTAATTATTGATTTTTCGCATCTCTTGTCGTAATTCTAGATTTGCACGTCGTGCTTCTTCTGGTGTCGCAGATCGCTGCAAATGCAATCTTTCAACTTCACGTTGAAGTCCTAAAATGATTTCGAGAATACTGTTGCTAACTGTTTTGCCAATAAATGCATCTGGTAAACCTAGTGATGCATAAAGTCCACCACGTTGTGCTCGTTCAATTTCTAGTTCATTTGCTGAACGCTCGCTTAACTCATCTGAATTAAGTAATTGATTCAAAGTAACGCCAAGGGCTTGAGCAATCTTTTGCAATTGTTGAATTGGAGGCGTGCGCTTGCCATTTTCAATCGCTGAAACTTGTGAAGGTGCACGCTCGATTGCACGCGCTAAAACCTCAAGATTCATTCCTTGCGCAGTTCGAAGCTCACGAATCTTGCGGCCAACGACTAGAGGATCGAATTCGCTTTCTAAATTACCCATGCCAAAGTCTTGCATTCGCAGCAGAATTGCGGAAGTTCTATTTGGCAGAAATTATGGATTATTTCTGCCAGAAAAGGCGTGCAAGACCGCTTGATCTACCCAATACTCAACTTATTCGAGCAAAGGGCACAAAAACCCTTGTATTTCATACGGAAAGAAGGAGTAAGCCATGAAGAGCCACATCGGGAGCAACACCCAGACCGCAGAAGAATTGCAAAAGGACTGGGAGGTGAATCCACGCTGGGCAGGAATCAAGCGTGATTACACCGCTGAAGATGTGGTGCGCTTACGTGGATCCATCACTGAGGACTCAACCCTGGCTCGCCGCGGCGCTGAAAACCTGTGGGATCTGCTCCACACCGAAAAGTGGGTTGCAGCCCTTGGAGCCCTGACCGGCAATCAAGCGGTTCAGCAGGTTAAGGCTGGACTGAAGGCAATCTATTTATCAGGGTGGCAGGTTGCAGGAGATGCCAACCTTTCTGGCCAGACCTATCCCGACCAAAGCTTGTATCCCGTTAACTCAGTACCGGCGGTTGTTCGCAGAATTAATAATGCGTTGATGCGCGCTGATCAAGTAGAACGCGTAGAAGGTCCGGCAAGCATTGATTGGCTTGCACCAATCGTTGCAGATGCTGAAGCAGGTTTTGGTGGACCGCTCAATGCATATGAATTAATGAAATCCATGATTCAAGCTGGAGCCGCTGGCGTTCACTGGGAAGACCAATTGGCTTCCGAAAAGAAGTGCGGACACCTGGGTGGAAAAGTTTTGATTCCAACACAGCAACACGTTCGTACTCTAAACGCTGCTCGACTAGCAGCAGATGTTGCAGGTGTGCCCACATTAATCATTGCGCGCACCGATGCGCTCGCAGCAGATCTGATTACGTCTGATGTTGATCCTCGTGATTCTCAGTACGCGACAGGAGAGCGCACAAGTGAGGGCTTCTACAGAGTTAATCCAGGTATGCATGCCGTTGTTACTCGCGGATTAGCTTTTGCCGAGTATGCAGATTTGATTTGGGTAGAAACAGGCGAGCCAAATATCGAAGTTGCACGAGAGTTTGCAAACGCAATTCATGCAAAGTTTCCGGGCAAGATGCTTGCCTATAACTGCTCACCATCATTTAACTGGAAGCGCAATCTAAACGATGCACAGATTGCCAGTTTCCAAGCAGATTTGGCTGCACTTGGCTACAAGTTCCAATTCATTACTCTGGCTGGTTTCCATTCGCTCAATCATTCGATGTTCAATCTTGCAAAGGGATATAAGTCCCGTGCCATGAGCGCCTATGTAGAACTGCAAGAAGCTGAATTTGCTAGCGAAGCTGATGGATATACAGCGACTAAGCACCAGCGCGAAGTAGGCACTGGTTACTTTGATGCGATCTCTACCGCACTCAACCCACAGAGCGCGACCTTGGCTTATTCAGGATCAACTGAAAACGAACAATTCCACTAATTATTTAACAACAAACAAGGAGATTTAAATGTCACACATAGCTATCAAAGGAACAATGCACCCGAGATTCAACGAAATCCTGACTTCGGATGCACTTGCATTTATCGCAGAATTACACGAGCTCTTCGCTGGTACTCGCAGCGATTTGCTGGCACACCGCATGGTTAATCGCACGCACTTTTCAAATGGTCGTCGCCCAAAGTTTTTACAAGCAACAGCCCACATCCGTGAAGACGAAGGTTGGTTTGTCGCAGGTCCTGGACCAGGTCTTGAAGATCGCAGAGTTGAGATCACTGGTCCAACTGATCCGAAGATGACATGTAATGCCATGAATTCAGGTGCCAAGGTTTGGCTTGCTGACCTAGAAGATGCAACAAGTCCTACCTGGGAAAACATCATCGGTGGCCAGATC
>Ga0222712_10004725_pt1 | contig 14115 bp, 23 predicted proteins | sample C33_657DmetaG_FD_165043 | JGI IMG/M metagenome (GOLD analysis project Ga0222712, IMG submission 165043) | Estuarine water microbial communities from San Francisco Bay, California, United States - C33_657D | ecosystem: Environmental > Aquatic > Marine > Unclassified | place: USA: California... | reverse complement strand
GAGAGTCCCAGTACCAGTGGTGGATGTGGTCATCTTCGCTCTGTTGACGAACTTGACCATTCCTACACTACACTTTCATCTACTGGAGGCGGCACAAAGCCGCCATCTTGGGTCCATGTGTACCCTATAGCTGGGTACTGATCCATGTCAGGAACCTCTACCCAGTTTTCCGGGAAGAGGCTTTGGTTCTCTGCGATGTATTCAGGTTCTGCCCTGATGACAGCTTCTACAATGCCATCGACTACTTTTGCGAAGTATCCAGTGGACATAGCGGCATCACCTTATGCGATACGGATGATGGCGTTGGTTGCGTCAGCAGTGGGGAACACAATGGTGAAGTCGCCAGCGGTCGAGGTCTTGTCAGCACCGAAGTCCAAGATCACAACGCAGGGGTTAGTCAAGCCAGCCGACGATGTCGTGTTTGGTGTGGTATTGTAGATCATAGCGCCACGGGCAGTGATCGTTGCCGTGGTGAAGGTCAGGTCGGCAAAGTCAGCGAATGCCGTGGTCCCTGAGTTCACTGCTGTGATGTTGGTCAAAGTACCGCCGCCAGCGGCATAGGAGCCTGAAGCGCCCACTTCGTTGGTCGCCGTGTAGGCAGTGGTGGCAGCGGTGAACGATGCGCTGTTGGTGTACAGTGCAAGCTTGAATACGTCACCAGTGGTGAGCGTGAAGTCGTGACAACCTTTCAAGAGTTCTGTCTTGAAAGACGTAGCCATGAAGTTACCAGTAAATGCCATGTCAGATCCTCCTGATCAGTTCAGCGAGGTCAGGGTGACCCGCATCTTTAAGGGAATTATACACACTTGTGCGGTCACTGGCGATAGCTTCGCGCATATAGATGGCAACGACCTTCTCAATGTGATCCTTGAATGCCATTGCCTGTTCGCGGATCTCAAGTGGCGCACTGTCAGCCACATACATCAGGCGATCAGCGCAGCGCTTTGCAACCTCTTCCGGCGTGAAGCCACGACCAGACGTTGTATGCACCTGCACAAGGGGGATATCCCTTGGGATATCCATGCTACCAAAGCTCATGTGTTTGTCCTAATCTGTCCATCGCGATAATCATCGCGCTTACTACGTACATCAATGAGGCCAAGGTTGGCTAGTGCACCCTGATAACGCTCAGTGTACTTAGCTGCGAGGTCATCGTCGCCCTTCATAAAGGTATAAGCCTCAATCAAGCAACCGTACAGGAGCACAGTCTCGGCGTTTTCACCAAGCCACGATGTTCCAGTATCCACGATAGAGGCAGGGTCGTAGTAGTAATGTAGCTCTACTTGATACGCAGCGTCTGGGGTCGGGCCCAGAATGAAGTTACCATAGCTTGTGGATGCGATATCCCCGTCGAACTGCGCGTAGTACTTTGGCACCCCAGTTACTGACGGTGACGGATATGCCTCACGCATGAAGTTCACATCTTTGTCGATGAGGTATTGATACTCCCCCGTGCCGTCAATCACTGCAAGAGAGAAGACGGAGAGGAAATCGGAAGGACGAGCGAGGTATTTATTCCCGCTCGTCAAAGCGCCTGTGACGTTCTTACGGAGTTCCGGGATCATCACGGAGCGATAAATACGTTCCTCAGTCTGGCGAACAAACGTAGGAATATTATTCACGAAAGTGGTTTCCGTGTTTTCCGTGTAGTCCTGTATCGCTTGGCTGAGTTGCGTATAGTTCATGGCTTAGTATTCCTTCGCCCCGGTTTTACCGCGGGTAGCGCAACCAGCACCGCGAACAGTGCCGCCCATAGACTTCTTAACCGCGCCGCCCTTTTTCATCATGCCGCTGGTACGCAGCATAGGAGGAGGCGCACCGGGGCCACCGGGGGAACGCAACATAGGAGGAGGCATATTGCCGCGGTTTCGCCCGGGGCCCGACATACCGGAGTCAATTGTACGACCGCCGCTGGGGTCGCTACCCTTAAAAGTAGTGCCACCGCCCAACTGTTTAGCCCCACCGCCACCGGGAGGAGGCATCATACCGCCGTAGTTCATCTTCTTAACAGCGCCACCCTTAGCCATTTTCTCGGGAGCATCGTGCTTCTTGTCAGCAGCCGATTTTTCCCACATTTTCATAGGCATACCGCGCTTCTTGGCCATGGCCTTGTCTTCGCGCATATCCTTAGCAGAGCCTTCTTTCATCTTCATGGCCATGATGGCCTCCTTATGTCGTGGTTACAGTTACAGTTCCAACAGATCCTACCGCATATTGCAGCGGATTCCAGACAGGGTTCCACCCCCAAATGGCGTTTGCTTCCGCTTCTGCGGTATCGGGGCGCGGGTCTTTTAGTGCCTGTGGGTCATTGATCTTTAGACGCCCGAGATACAACTGCGGGTGATCAGGATCGACAACATCTTTACCAACGCGAAACCCAGTGCGCCGCCCAAGCTTTATTTCCCAGACAAGTTCGCTCAGAGGGTAACGAAACCCAGTGAGGTCGCAGAATCCAAAAGCTTTACTACCACGGGCGTATGCGGGCATTTCAGTTACCTAGCATCATGGAGTTGAAAGGAACAAACATAACCGAAGAACGGTCACGATCTTCATCAGCAGCGAGCTCAAACTGTTCATCGTAGATGGCCTTGAGCTGCGGCACCAAGGGTTGAGACTTGGGTTTTTTCATGGCGATGTAATACGCAAGGCCCGCCACGAGGGCAGGCACGAAGCGCGGTGGCACCGTGGTCATATCGCCACCAATACCCGAGGCCAGACCATCAATACCCTTGAGACGGTAGTACGCAACTGTGTACGGCTGAGTATTATCTGGGACGGGCCACAGAGTGAACTTGGTCTCGGTAGCGAGGCGCTGCACGAAGATCTGTGTGGGACGGCCCGTGATCAGCTTGTTAGTCTGCTGCGAATAGGTGGAAACGCTGATGCGCTCTAGGTAGGTATCTACCTGAGAAGTCCCACTCCCTGTACGCAGTTGGTGCTCAATCAGATCAATCGTGCCCGTAGGTAAGATGTACGTGGCGGTGCCCGCGGTCAGAACCTGCGTGCCTGACTCAATCGTAAACAAGTTTAAGCCCCGGTTCTGCCACTCTAGGGTGAGCAGGTTAAGGCTACGGCGGGCCGTTTTCAGGTCGTAACCCGACTGCATTTCAATACCAGCGCGTTCGTAAGCTTCCTCGAAAAGCTCTGGCAGATCAGGTACGATAACAGCCATGTCTACTTCCTAAACTTTGCCGTCTTGGCGGCGATTTTCTTCGGTTGTGCGACAAACTGCTTTCCGGCCTTTGTGCCTTCCCGCTTTGCCTTCGTAGTTGCAGCATACTCTGAAGTTGTTAGGGATTCACGAGCTTTCTTTGGCAGGTAGCGTTCTCCGGTGGGTTTCGGCCCGACCGTGGAGTTCTTACCGCTTTTTGTGTCCCAATCTTCCTTAGTCCACTTCGACATAGACTTCTGAGCGGCAGTCTTCTCGCCAGTATAGGCCCCACCCTTATCCTTGTATATCTTCCCAGCAAGCTGCATGGCACGGGCAGAATGCTTACCGCCCATCTTGGCTTTCGCCTGCGACTTGGACTGTTCCCACAAGGCTTCGTTGGTGCGGCCCATGTTACTTCATCTTCTTAAGGGTCTCGGCGAGACGCGCACGTTGGCCCAGTTTGCCCGGCTTCTTAGCCGCAGCAGCAAGCTTTTTTGCTGGGATGGGTTCACCCGGCTTAGCCTTCAGCGCGGAGCGTAGGGCCCCGGGTTTTTTGATAGCGCCTGCGATCCAGTTCTTTACCATCAGTACACCTTTGCGCCAGATTTGCCGCGGGTAGCGCAGCCACAACCACGTACAGAGCCGCCTTTTTTCATCGTCCGCACGGGGCCGTTCATGCTGGGCATAGGAGGCGTACCCTGAGAATAAGTCGCGGGATTGAGTGGCGTAATACGCGAAGGAGCGTTCGTAGCCATCTTCATACCCCCTGCTTGCGCCTGTTCAGCAATATCGCGCCCGCGCTGGTTCATCGTATCCGTGGGAGTAGGAGTACCGCCTGTCGCCATTTTCTTAGCCTTTTGGCGGTTGCCAAAGAGCTCTTTCATCATGCTGCCGCGACCGATTGCCATCTTACTCTCCTAGCATTTCCACGCCCGAAGGCTTTTGTTGATACGGCTATTGGGGTCATTAGCCGTCTTAGCACTCGTAAGCTTCTTCTTCATACCTGTCATTCTGGCGCAAAAAGAAGCTTTGCGTGGTCCACCCTCAGGCTGTGGAGCCTTCAACCCCGGCTTGCCGGGATTGGCCTTGTTGTAGGATGCGCGGCCCTTGGCGTTGAGACCGCCAGAGGCACTCTTACCTTCCTTGCGGGTCCACGCCGGGGTCTTAGCCATCTACAGGCTCCTTAACCGTCAGACCCATTGCTGCAAGGGCATCAAGGCCATCCATGCCCACCACCACATTAACACGATCTGGCTGTGCTTGGATAGGATCAGATGTCGTGTAACCATCCAGTGGCCCAGAAGCTACTTGATAATCGGTTGTGCCATCTGTCCAGATCGGCGCGGTCGCCGGATCGACGTTGGGGTCAGTGAAACCTGGCGGGCAAGCTATCGTTGTGGTTTCCATCAGTAAGCTCCTGTTTCGCCGTTTACCCAGCTTTCGGTGGCCGTAATCTGCCCTGTGGTGAGGTTAGCCCCAAAGCGCACGATCAGGCTGTAGATGCGACCGTTATATGGCAGCGTAGTCCCACCACGACGACCAATGTAGAGCGGATAGGCGAGATAGTTGCCTGTTCCTTGGGTTGCAGTTGATGTTGCTACTTGAGTGCCATTTAGTTTTAGTGCAGCACTTGGTGCAGAAATATCAGAAATTCCAGTTACAACTTTTGTTACTGGTGCTGCGTTTCCACTGTTAGTATCACCAATAGCGGCAGTAGTAGTTCCAGAGGTAAACATAGCAAAACTTGCCGAAGCAGCACCATTTGGCGCTCTAATATTGAATGTTCCATTATTTGTACCTTGGAGTGCGCTAAGTTCAACAACTATTCCAATCGCAGCATCACTCAGCTTCCGCACCCCAGCGAACACCTGCACCTTGTCGATGGCGGGCGTGATCGTTCCCGTGACCATGCCGTCATCCACGCCGTCGAAGGCAAGGTAGGATGCAGATGCAACGCCAGCCTGTGTGACTTCGTACTGCGACACGACCTTCTGGTAGGCTGTGGCGGTGGAACCAAGTTCAAACTGGGGCTGCTTAAAGGTGATAGAAGCGGTAGCGCCAATGCCTGTAGTAGCGCCAAGCCCAATTCGCAACCCAACGGTCCCTGACGTAGTGCAGACATATGTAGCTGTCACACGCCCAGCCGCAGATGGATTAAGAACATTTGTTACTGTTCCAACTGCCGTTCCTGACGCAATATTTAGTACTACGCCACCCTGCCCCGAAACAGCAACAATTTCCGCCGAAAGAGCGTATGTGTTTCCAGCGACGACATTGGCAAACTGGTTGTAGTATAGGCGTTGTCCAGCGCCCGCATCAAACTGAATTGCCTGTGCGCCCTGTGCATCCAAACCCCCAACAAGGCTTGTTGTGCCAAGTATCTGGCCGAAGGCCCAGCCAGTAGGTGCTGTCCCCGGAGAACCTCCAACAGCATCAGACCAACTTGAATACGTCAGCAGGTTGCGTGTCCCCGTGATGGGGTTGATCCCGTAAATGGGACGCTGCGTGGAGGTGGCTTGTGTGGCGTGGTTGCCGGGGATGGTAGCGGCCCAGCTAGAGGTGATCGGCTGGTAGGTGGTGGCGGTGGCAGACTGTTCGAACTGTGCGCCCCAGACGTAGATAGAACCAGTTTGTATTACTAGTCCGTTCGCTGCTGTGGATGGATAAATAAGAACATTGCCGTTTATGTTGCCAGTGCTGTTGTTGGCACAGGTCATCGTAACTCGATACCAGCCGTTACCGACTGCCGTAATTGATGTTGCTGAAGGGGCTATAGCGCCGAAGACGGTTACTATGGCAAGAGTAGACCAATTCACAGCAATAGCGTAGGTAATAGCCGTTCCTCCAGCAGTGAAACGTGTATCAACACGGAAGCCGTTTTCGGAAGCGGGGCGCTTAACGTAAAAGCTAGTTGTATAAGCATCCGAGTTATTGGCGATGGCTTTAGCTTGAAGTAAGCCGCTATCCGTTCCACCAACTGAGATTGTTCCAGTGTCTGCTGTTAATGTGCCATCTGGGGCAGTAATTGTGTTTGCTGTGACCGTTACGTTCGCATTGAGTTTTGTCCAAACAGCATTATCAAACTGCTCCGTATAGGTCAGCAGGTTGCGGCGTGAGGCACCGTTAGTCCCAATGCCATTTTGGCTCTTATCCAGCATCAGGCCAACAGTCTGGGCGGGGGCAGTTACAGGCGTGGCCCCTAAGTTGTCTTGGAACAGTGTGGTCAGGTCAGATGGGTCATACCAAGCGCCCGGTTCTGAAGCTGCAAAGAGGGAAGCGGGGGACGAAGATGCCCCACCGCGCACAAGGTTCATGCCAATCCCTACAAACATCTCAGTACAGAGCCACGATGTTAGTTGCTGTGGTGTTGGTGGCGTAGATGCGGGTCACTTGAACTGGAAGCACTGTACCGCCTTGCACACCTACAAATGTGATTGTCGTGCCGTAGGCCATATCAACAACCACATTCCCAGCGCTGCCAATGTACAAGCCACGGGTAGGGGCAATGTTTGTCGTGTCACTCGTCGTGACGGCGCGGGCATCATAGGATGACACCGTTGCGTCTGCGTTACGGTATGCAGTCGTACTACCAGCCATTTGCTACTCCTGAAGCGTTGTGGACGCGGCCCCACTTGGGGGCCGCTCTATTTCAGTTATGCCAAGTCGTGTGCTTGGATGTAGCGAACCGTGATAGTCCCCACGCCAGCACCAGTGTTGGCAGACAGAACAAAGATGCGCTTATCAGCAGTGCCTGTGTCGTCCCAGTTCGCTGTGCGCGTTGCATCAGTGCCGGGGGTTAGAGAAGCCAAACCAATCGCGCCGCTGGTCACACCAGCAGAAACAAGCTCCGTAGCCGTTGCACTTGTACCAACGCTGATGGTGGTGGCGGCGCCAGACCAAGCAACCGTCGAAAGAAGCTGGATGTTCAGGATGTGGCTGTTTGCCGGAAGAACAATGGTGGTTGCAAGTGCCGTGGCGCTGTCTGCTTGCGTAACTGCATACACTTGCACCATCACAACGGAACCCACGTTCTTCACGTTAGTTCCAAGGGTTGTACCAGTGGTGTCATAGATGTTGCCAGCGCGGATTGGTCCAGAGAATGTAGATTTACCCATGTTGGGTTCCTTTTGCACAATGGGCCACTCTGTCTGTGCAAAGTCCGCTGGGCGCGGTCAGGGTGGCAGTTAGACCCAGTAGTAACTAATGCAGTGTACAGCGTAACAAAACAAAAAGAAAGGGCCGCATAAAGCGGCCCTCCCCCATAAAACCAAGAGCTATTATGCCCCGGGCGAAGCGTAGATACCCAGCGGGTCAGACACGCCGAACGAGTAACGCTCACGAGCCTTGTAGCGAACGTTGCCAGTATCGAAGTCGCCGTCCATGGCGGTCGTCATGGCGGTACGCACAAAGTGCTTCATGCCGTTCGGAACGTCAGTGGTCAGGAACCATGCGTCGTTGTCAGTCAGGTAGTGGTTGATAGCATAACCACCGGGGATTGCACCGTTGTTCCGCAATGCGTTGATGTCATTGTCGGCGGTACCCACACGCTGTTCCGTCTCAAGCAGACGGGTAGCGATGAACTGAGACGATGGCGGAATGATCAGCTTGCGCGGGCGAGCAGCAATCAGCAGACCACGTTCGTCTTTGAACGCAGCGATGTCGATCACAGCTTGCTCGAGAGCAGTCTCATTCAGGTCAACGTCAGTCGTGGGGCGGTTCGAGTTGGTGATGCCCGACACTGTGGGGTGTGCGGTGCTGAACAGGGTAACGCCATCGCCCGACTGGAACGTGGTGAAGCCCGTGTTCAACAACGAGGCCGCTTTGACTTGCTTCGTGTAGGCCATGGCGCGAGCCAGAGCTTTCGTGTAGCGAGCCGACAGCGAATCGTACAGGTTATCTTCCATCGCTTCTTCAGTGATGGCGAAACCCATAGCCACAGTCTCGTGCGTATACCGCGCCGTGAACGCTTCCTGTGCGTTATCGTAGCGGATGGCCGCACCTTCGTCCTTCACAGGAGCTGCGCCGAACCCGGACAGTTTCTGTTCTTCTTCAAAGCTACGTTCCGAGTTCTCGGTGTCGTAGATTTCAGTGTGCTCGTTTTCGTACTTCTTGTATTCCAGACCGAACAGAGCGTTCAGACCGGGCAGAAGTTCTTTGAGAGCCTGTGCGCGTGAAATTGCCATTGATCAGCCCTCCTATCAGACGCCGAGCGAGTTGTAATAAGAATGAACACCCACGTTCAGCTTGACGACAAACTCTGGGTAATCATCCGACTCAGTACCGCGAACAACGTCAACAATACGCAGAGCGAGAGTCGAAGTTGCAGCAAGCGAACCACCGTTAGTTCCAACGACCATAACAACGCTCGAAGCGCCTGTCGTGGTGCTGCCACCCGAACCAAACGAAATCGCGGCGTTCTTGCCGATAGCGCCCGGCCAACCAGAGCCAGCGGTGCCCGAGTTGAAGGTACCCAACGCGGCGGAACCTTTGATCTGGTACAGCGCATCGGGGTCATCCATGACCTGAATCCACACTTCCGTGCCGGAAACAGAGTTGGTGACCGCGTTAGCTGGCAGATATTGGTACCAAACGGGTTGTTTGGTTGCAGCGTTTACAAAACGAGCGCCGACCAAGACACCAACGATACCTGCAGTAGCGTCTGCGGAGGTAGCCGGAATCTTGACAGCAACGGGAGTTGCGGTAACAGCCGAAGGCTGGCCAGCCGACGACAGGACGACGAGGTCGCCATTAAAGATAGCCGCTGCGTTGTTAGCGGTAACTTTGTATTCGCGGATAACACCGCCATTGAAGTGTTGGCCACCAATCAGATTGATTGGCTTAAGGCCATAACCAGTAGCAACAGTAGACATATGTCTGCTCCATGCTTAGTTCGGAACTAGGTAAGGTTAACCCTTACCAAACGTAGTGCGGGACGAACGCTCTGGCGCGAGGACAGGCATCCGTGGGTCAGATTCGCGGAGGTAGTTACGATCCACAGCTTCCATCTGAGCTTGCGCTTCGGAGGCTTGGCCTTGGGTACGATCCTCTGCAATGTCGATGGGAATTGCACAGAGCAAGAGACCACCGACTTCAATGTTCTCAGGGAAGCGCGAGCCAACATCAGACATGATATGGAGCTCGGGAAATTCTACAGCCTTTACAGGCACATAGCCCTCACGGAACCGCTTTGACACATTTGTCATGTCGCCCTGACCCAAGGCGGAGGTGCGAACCCAGCGGAATTTCATTCCGGGGCGGGGATCGGGGGTCGGCAACATAGCCTGCCGCTTCCAAGAACTTTTGCGTTCACCAGCTTCGCGGGTTTGCAAGGTACGGGGGGTGCGTTCAGCCATTTGAGGATTCCTTGAGGAGTTGCGCCGCATAAACTTCAGGTTTCAGACCCAGACGCTTGGCGAGTGCGACCTGAGTGGAGGTCAAGACAACTTTGCGGGGTGTGACATTGGTCTGACGACCAGCAGGAGCCACCACGGAACTCGTCTGACGGCGAGGGGTCTTGTCCTCAGTATTCCCACCGTCAAACTTCTCTGCAAACACACGGCGAACCGATGTGTTTATTTGATTATAGTATTCTTCGCTATCTGGCGCAACACCTTGCTTAATGAGGCGTTCATGCACGCCGTAAGCGTACCCCGTCATCTCCTCGTCCTTGCCAAACCACGGGTTTTGTTGGGCCCATGTGGTTGCGCGGTTAGAGGGAGGCGGCGGGCTTGCAGGGGGCGGGGCAGGTTGCTGCACCTGCTGTTCTTGCGGCTGCTGACGTTGCGGGCGGAACGAGTTAACACGAGATTCCTCGTTCTTGAGCTCAGTCATCCGCATCTGGGCGTCTGCTAGGGCATCGCCATCACCAGCTTCGTAAGCTGCTTTGAACTGTGCCTTAGCCTGTTCTAGCTCAGTGGTGATGCGTTGCTTAGCCTGACCAACCGACACATCCTCGGTCGCTTCCAGACGGCGGGCCATCTGGTCCCGTTCTTCCTTCAGCTTCACCGCGATGTTGATGGCCTCTTCTTTGAGGCGATCATTTTCTTCGCGAGCACGGCGCTCGGCGTGGTAGTCGTACTTCAGCTTGTTGATGCGCTTCTTAACCTTGTCGGAGTACCCTTCAAGATCGTCGTCATCGTCAGAAGCTGCAGCGGCCTGCGTATCCGTAGCTTTCGGCTTACCGCGGTCAGGTTCTGGAGTATCGTCGATGATTTCCAGCTCAATTTCGCCTTCGTCGTCGGTTTGATTTTCGTCACTCATGCGCGGCTATACCCCCGTGGATCTTCGACAACCGCTTCCACGGTGTCGTCATTGATGAGACGGAACTCTTTACCCAGCACCTTGAAGCGAGTGCCGGAGTACGAGCGAAAGATGATGAAGTCGCCTTCAGCGCAGTACGGGCCATTCGGGAACTTTTCTTTGTCCACGTAGCACTCTGAGCCAAGCTTGATCACATACCCCACAACGGAGGCCGTTTCTTCTTCACGCTTGAGTTTGTCGGGAATAAACACGCCACCCTTGGTGGTGTCACTCAGCTCAGGTACCGCGATCAGGATGTGGTAGCCAACTGGGTTAGGAAGTTTTGCAAGGACTTCTGCGTCATCGACTTTATCAGCCGTATACATTTCAATCTCCGCAACAGTTTTAGGTACTGTCGTTACCTTGCGTGGAACTACTCCACGATGTCGTTAAGTAGTAAGCTAAGTTATCCTACAGTTCAACATACCTTTTCTCAAGGTCTTTGATATCTGCTTCCGTATCGTTCAATGCAGCGTATTCGCCCACCAAACGGCAGTAATCCTCGAAGTTTTTGGCCCCGCCGAGGGCGAGACCTTGTTCTATGTGTTCTTTGCGCTCGTTGATGCGCCGCAGCAGCGCCAGAAAAATATCACTCTCCATTGGACTTACCCTTACCCGAGAGGTTCTGCGCGATCTGGACACCTAGGCGTGCGCCTTCGAGCTTATCCTTGCGGCTGTTGGTATCAAGCTGCGTGGCAATGCGGGCCCCAATCTGGGCACCCGCACGTTTGTCCTCGGACTCGAGACGCTTTTTCTGGAGCTCAATGTTTGCGGCATTGTTCTGCGCGGTGACTTGGAGTTTCTGCTGCTCAAGCTGCAGCTTGCCTTGGACCTGCATCTCTTTGATCTGCAACTCTTTCTGCTGGATCTGAGTCAGCGGATCTTGCGCTTGCTGTTGTGCTTCCTGCTGGGCCATCTCGGCTTGGTTCTGCTGGAGCATCTTCTGCGCCGCTTGCGCCACGAGCTGAGACAGTTGGATTTCGACATCCTCTGGGAGCGGTTCGCCCTCGGCAGGCAGCGGCACGCCGAGCTGCTTTTCGATCTCTTTACGATACGACATCGCTACGTGCTCGTTAATGTGCGCAGTCATAGCGGACTGAATAGCCTGAGCAAACGGAGACTGGCCGATGATCTGTTGCAGTTTCGGGTCTTGCATCGCAGCCATGTGCACCGAGATATGTGCCTCATGGTCTTGGTACAGGAATGCCTTGATGGGCTCCTGCTTAAGCATCGCCATGTTTTCAGTGACAGGGTCTTGCGGCTTCATGTCTTCCGGCAGCTTGATGATATTGTCTGCGTCCTTGATGCCAAGAACCTCCAGCATCTGCTGGTGAAGCTTTCCAAGGTCATAGAGCTGCGGAGCTTGTTGTGCGAGCTGAAGTGCTGCTTGGTACTGCATAACGCGCTGCGCCATGGTTGCAGCGTTCGGATCAGACACTGGGATGATATCTACAGGCCCGCCAAAGTCGTCTTGGCGGTTAAAGTCACCTTCGATCTCGTAGTCATACTCGGCGGGCATATACTCTTTGATGATGCTTGCCAGCAGGCGAAGCTCATCTTTCATAGCAGCGTGCAGACGGGCCTGAACCCCAGACATAACCTTTAGGCTACGTTCAAGGATGGCAAGCGTTGTGCCCACAGGGGCCTGAGCCCCCATGTCACTGATAGCGATGTCGGCTACGGAACCGATACGCCGTCCTTCTTCGACCACGTTCCCAAGCAATGTATAGAGGACGGAGGAGGGTTCCTTATACGGCATCGGGAAGAGAGAGTCGCGGAGCGTACCGCCTGCAACGTCTGCATCACGCCACTCGCCGGGCATCAGAGGAGTGTTATCCCCTTTGATACGCAAGGAGCGCGACTTAAGCCCTGCTGGGAGGTTAGACAGGGTGCCAGCGTCGATGAGCTGCCGCAGGATCGACGTAGCCGACTTCGCGAGTCCACCAATCAGGTGGATCAAACCTGTGCCGTAGAACCCCATTCCGGGCAGGTAGGGGTAGTGCACGATGTGCATACGCTTCTTTTTTGTCTCGTCATCAGCGTACCAATTACGGCGGATAGACAGAATTGTCTTAGAACTCTTGTCGATAGTGACGACATATGGGCGTGCAATACCGTCTTCGTCGGCAAATTCACCCGGCAAATCGACATCTACGTGCATTTCGAGGATGATATAGCGGGTATCATCGGTCAAATATGTCGGATCTTGGCCGTCAATTTCGTCGTATTTCTCTTGAATATCAGTGCGATCTGGCGCTGGATCAGGCAAATCCACGTCCCGATAGAAGCCTACAGACTGCAATTTGACGATCTCGTTGGCCGTTTTGCGCATCAAGTGGGTGTAACGAGGGCAAGTACGCAGGTTAGAGGCCCCGTATGAGGCTACTAAGTCTTCCGCGGGGACGAAAAGAGACACCGGGCGCTTCTCAAGGGGATCAAAGTACAACTTTTTGAACGCTGAACCCGCCAAGGGCAGGCGAAACAGCATCTGCTCCATCTCGTTGCGGTAATCAGGCATCTGCTCCGTGATCTGGTAGTTCATTTCCTGCTCGACCCGGTACGCTTGACGCGTTTTCTCGGGGGTAATCTTGCCTACAATCTTAGTGCGTGCGGGCCCGCTGGCGGGCATAAGCTCACCCATGGCCTGTGCTTGGAAGCGAACCACAGCTTCAGACAGCATCGGGTGGTAGACCCCTGATGCACCAGCCCACGGCTGCGTGCGGTCTTCAATCTTCATGCCCAGCAGGTCTAGACCCTTCACATAGGCCATAGACCACTCTTTGCGGCTATTCTGGTCGGCGAGGAACCCATCCACGAGCTCGTTGGCAAGAGAACCGAGGTCAGAGTCCTCCATGAACTCCGCAAGGTTTGCATCGTGGTCTGTAGCGGTCTCGGACTCTTCCGCACCGCCAAAATCAATGACTACTCCGCCATCTTCAGTCTCGGTGACGGTGGTTTCTGCCGGAGAAGTCTCTCCAGTCTCAAGATCGACTTCAATACCACCATCATTGGGGTCCATGAGTTCGATATCTGACGGCGTCATCGGCTTAGAAATAGCCATGTAAGCATCTCCCTACAGGTTTGGGGACACTATAGCAGTAATTAGTATGTTTAAGGAAGGGGGATGGTGATTGGTGGCGGGGGCAGGACTTGAACCTGCGATTTACTGGGTATGAGCCAATCGAGATGCCGCTTCTCTACCCCGCACCTAATTTCTAGCAAGCCAAAATTACTCTGTAAAGCCCCAGAGAAGCGCATAATGGGCAATATTTGCCCTCAGAATCTCTTCCTCGACTTTCAGATCGTAGGGGATGTTCTTTCCGCGGCGCATAATGCCCTCTTTCACGACAGCTAGCCGCTTTTTCATGCGCACATACTCTTCACGCATCTCTGTCGGCGGCGGAGGGACGAGTTCTTCAAGCATTGGGGCGAGTTTTCCGCATATTTGTCCCCGCCGTCATAAACGTAGGCTTCGTGACATTCATTTTGGGCTTACGCGGCACCTTTGTGGGCTTTGTGCCCTTTGTGACGCGGGTAGGTTTGATAAGTCCGGCCATTTTTCACCTCAATAGTACTCTACCCGGCGCTGATACGGCAGCTCTTCGTCCCGTTCATCCGTAGGCAGACGGATAAATCCACCTTGGCGGAAGCGCAATAGCGCCATG
>Ga0222712_10004724_pt1 | contig 14117 bp, 18 predicted proteins | sample C33_657DmetaG_FD_165043 | JGI IMG/M metagenome (GOLD analysis project Ga0222712, IMG submission 165043) | Estuarine water microbial communities from San Francisco Bay, California, United States - C33_657D | ecosystem: Environmental > Aquatic > Marine > Unclassified | place: USA: California... | reverse complement strand
TCCTGACTTGCGCATCTGTGTGACCTTGTCCTTGACACGCTGTAGTTTTTCTAAATCCATGCTGTCCAGTGCTTGACCTATGCCCCAAGCAATTTCCTGATACTTGGCGCTGACTGCGCGGTCGTCGACCTTGGGTTTGGTTTTCTTAGGTACTGTGAGCCAATCCTGTTTCATGATGCTGTAAACACCAGTTGAGTGATGCTGCTCATCTTCGCCTTGAATATAAGCTTCTACAGGCATGCCTTTGATCTTGATATCGTGCTGTTCGCTCCAAAGATTCTTTTTGGCAGTGTATAACTCGCGTTCTTGCTCTGTGGGTATTCCAGGAACAATAACGTGTAGATCTAGATCTGAATAGGCAGTCCAAGTATAGTTGGCATTTGATCCTGTAACAGTGAGATCTTTAACTTCTAGATCTACTCCTACAAAATCTAAAAACGCTTCAGCAATTTCTTTTAGCTTGTCCGCAATTTCTGGCTTGAGATCGCCTTGATCCCAGATCTTAGGATTGAGATGTTTGTTTACAGTGATTAAGTCTGATGCTCGCATCCATTATTTATCAGCCGTAAGTGCGAGCTACGATAGATGTATTCCTGGTCAATTACAGGATCGAATATTTCTAAAACCAATTGATTCACGCCCAAATTAGGATCTACGTACAGATAGTTCTGTGCTTGTGTGGTTTCGAGATCGCGAATCCAACGACTGAGTTCAATGCCTAATTTTTGTGCTGCGGCCGCCCAGGCTATTCGAAAATCTGGGTCTAATTGATCAGTGGCCCACTCGTAGAGTATGTGCTTGTTATGCTTCATCGTCGGAACCCAAACCGTTAATAAACTGCCTTAACTTAGTGGATTCTACGATTGCCTTAACTTTGCCTACTGCTGCGCCTTGTGTGGGATCTTGTACAACACCGTCACTGTCTACTACTGTGCTGTTTCTTGCCTTAATTTGTGATATGATATTTGACGATCTTTGTGAACCAGCATCGTCTGATTGTTGATCTTCTGGTAGATCTGAAATGCGTAATGTGTCAATGTTGAACTCTAGATCTAGCTTTTGACCCACGCCTGAACTTGAGCGAGTCTTCATCAACTGGATTTGATAACGACCACGTTCACGCATTGCTCGCGATGTAAAGATACCAAACACGTTGTCTGCTGTTTGAATCTTACTCAAACCACCTGAAATATGACTGTGATCAAATTCTACTTCTTCTACAGCACCTCGATTCAACTGTGCGGCAGTGACCAACAATACCTGTTTCTCCATGGCCAAGTTACGCAGTTCTTCACTCACATACTTGTCTTTGATAAACAGATTCTCTGCGGAGATCTTCTTGCCTATGGGCATCAACAAGTCCAAATAGTCAACTAACAGCACATCTACTTTCTTGCCCATTTGAATTTCATACTCTTTCAAATACGCACGAATGTCGTTGGTAGTTTTACCCGATGGCATATACTTGACTTGGAACATGCCTGACTTTTTGCCTACCAGTTTGACCTTCATTTCAACATCGTCGATGTTCTTAAAAATGTCTTTGGTAGTAACACCTGTGAGCATAGAGTCAATACGCATACTGACTAATGCTTCTGAAAGTTCTAGTGTAAGGTATACTACATTAAGGCCCATGGTAGCCCAGTTAACACCTAAGTTAGCCAAGAACAAGGATTTACCAGCACCTGATCCACCTGCCCAAATGTTCAGTTCGCCTCTGTTCATGCCGCCAAACAGTTTGCGATCTAACGTGCTCCAACCTGTAGATACTTGACCATTCTTGTCTTTCAAACCCATTAGGCGTGCTCGGGGATCTGCGAAATAGTCAGTGCCCATGTCGCGAGCAAGACCAATCTGTACAGCTTCTTTAACCAATGCTTCGACTTGTCCGTAATCTTTCTTTTCTAAAAGATCTGCTGATTTAATGATAGCACGTTCAAGACTCTTGTGACGTGTAAACTGTTCAAAGTCATCTAAGAACCAATCCATGTGTCCGTCTTTGAGCTCGCCCGGATGTGTGAGTTCAGTCTTACAGGCCGCATTGACCATTGTATATTCTGGCAGCACAGAATATTCTTCAGCATACTTGTGTACAAACTCAGCGGCGTCCTGTAGTTTTCGATCAAATAAAGTGCTGTCAAAAATACCTTGACACCGAACAAATGTCTCGGCGTCTGCTAGCATTATTTCAAGATATAATTTTTGTATATCGTAATCGTATTCTTTAATCATGTAAGTTTATTATACTATAATGTCTATGTGTTTAGCAACCCCAAACTTGTAGTTTATACGTTGTTGGCTGTGATAAAGCACGGCACCTACAGCAGAACTAGCATCACCGGGGTTAGGCAAACTCCAGATATAATCCCATTGCTTTGGTAGTTGTTTGTTATACTTAGAATTCATTGCGCAGCCTCCCATATATACTAGAGATTTACTGCCAGTTAATCTACGTGCGATTAACATGACCATGTCTACTTGCTCTTCGAACACTTGTTGTACTGCGGCAGCAATGTTATATTTGTCTTGTTGATCAACAATGGGCCATGGCCAATCTAAAACACCTCGATGTAGATTATATTTTAAACCAACGACTCCATCAAAATAACTCTTTACAGTTCCGTAATATTTTTTAGGATCACCTAATTCGCTGTCACGCTGTAACAGATGTTCTTCTAATAATGGCTTGTAGCCAATTAACTGTGTGAACGCACTATAAAATAAACCTAGACTATTGGGGTAACTACGACTCCATACTTTTTTAATTTCGCCATGTTTGCCTTCCCAAATAGTGGCACATTCAAATTCGCCAATGGCATCTAATACAACAATAGCACAATGATTAAACGGACTTGTATAATATCCAGCAGCAGCATGACTGGCATGATGTGGTGTGTATTTCAGTTTAGCATATTTAAGATTGATACTGTCAAGATATCTTCGTGGCATTACACTCATATCAAAGGCAGTTGAATATTGGCCAGCACGTAGTTGCCTAAACTTTTTAATCAATGGTCGTTCATACCAATAAACTTCACTAGGGCCGCCGTAGTTAAAGGCGGCAAAAATGCTGCTTTTGTCTAACTCATCCCCTGAGCCAGAAGTCAGCATAGACAACTCGTGGCCGCTGAATACCGCAATACTATGCCCGTGATTTAGGGCGTTAACTCCCCAGATTGTCATTTGTAAATGAAAGGATCGCGTTTACGTAATTCTTTGATCCTTTTTCGATACTTGAGCCAGTTTGCAAATCGTTTGAATATGTTCATTTAACTTTTCTCTCAAATTGTTTCTTATATAAATTTATCTTAATAGCACCGTTGACTGCGGTGTTTATGGCGTCTACCATAACAAATAGTTTACCATATTTTGCCACAGCGTCTGCGCAGTCTTTGACATCATCTTCCCAGTTAGGAAATGCCACATACCAATCATGTCTTAGCGCATCAGTAATTAAACTGCCACCTGCTCGATCTTGATCAGGTATTACTATCACTGTTTTGCCTAGTTTGTTAATTAGTCTAGCTTGTTCGTCGGATATTTCGTTGTGTAATAGTGCTACTCCACGAACTGCTAGAGCATCAAACGGACCTTCAACTACAAATAGATATTCTTGATCTTGTGTAACACTGTCCATGTTAAAAACAAAATGCGGCTGTTGCTCAGATAGATATTTAGGTTTACCTTCTTTGACTTTTCGAGCAGTCCAGCCTACAATTCGTCCAGTGTAGGTAAACGGTATAATCACACGCTCGTCCATGCCATCTAAAGGAGACCAATAAAAATTACCTAATGGATCAATGCCTCTACTAACTAGATAGTTAACAACGTTTGCTAATTTCTGATCTAACTCACTATCTAATTCTTGATCAATCCATTCGCTGAGCAATAGGCTACCTTCAGGCAGTTCTTTATCAGGAAAGGTAACTAGTTCTCGTTTTTCTTGTTTTGCTTCTGGTGCTTCTGCCTTTAGTGCTTCAAACACCATTTTATTAATATCGTCGTCAGGAGCACCTAGCCATCTCATAAGATTTTTAAGTTTTTGCCCTATTTGTCTGCCTGGCTTCCAACTGGCTGTATAACCACAGTTAAAACAGTTATAGACAAACCCGTCTGAAAAGTTTACGCCGCCGCGTTGTCGATCATCAGTGCTGTGTCCTCTGTGATGACAGCAAGGGGCATTGAAGCTAGTCCACCCACTAGGAGTTTTTTTGCTTCGATGCGGAAGATATTGTTTGAATATGTCAACGACCAGAGTCATACATACAGTTTAATATCTGTATGAGACTTTGTCAATGGTTCCTGATACCGGAGTGTGTTTTATTCTTAGATTATTCCAAATACCTGTAACGTTAGCGTATGTAATGCCGTTGTTACTATATGATAGCGTGTTTAAATCAATCCATTCAACTGGATTAGTTGAATTGTCCAAACTGCCCTGAATTGTTACCGAACCGGTATAGTTTGACAGGTAAAACGCAAATGTGTGTAGGCCTGCGTTAGAATTGAATTGTGGATTAGCATCAAATATTTCAGATATTCTATCACTGCCTGAAATATTAAATGTAGTTGTTGTTTGACTTTCAGCAGGTTCGCCAACAATACTGCCTTCAACATCGATACGGCCAATTGCTCCAAACTGTGAATCTCCATACAACGGAGTTTTAGTGCCGCTAGAATTAACAATGTGTGCGCTGAACAAATAATGACCGTGTTCTAGATCTAGCATGTCACCTTCAGTTAAGACTACATATACTTTGCCAAGTGAAGCATCATACACTGTGCAATCTTTTTGTTTTATTAACTCGCCCGACTCTGGTAATAGCATGTTAAAGACTACAGTATACCCTGTAATGTTCTTAGTTTTTTGGTCAGAATTACGTACTTGTAATTCAAGACGATTATCTACTCCACGGTAGACTTTAAATGTTCTCTGATACACTTTTCTATACCTCTCTGTTGTCCACGAGTCGAGATTTGTGTAAACGTCGATCTTGTTTGGATATAAATAACACGGATTGAGCTGCATGTTGTGGCCCTAATATAATAGATATTTATCGATGAGAATCAGCGAACACTTACAAGAAAACTTTCCATTTATAACTGTGATCACGTATGTAGATCAAGAGTTTGTGGGCATAATAATAAATCAGGACTCGCAAATAACCAGTATCTACGACTACGCTGGTTTAAAAACTGAAACTGAAAAAGAGAAGTTTTTAGAGCTTGGAGAAGCTTGGTGGTGGGAATCAAATAGGCAAATACCTATTAATATTTTCCTAGCTAAAGAAATGATAGAATTTCGGTACTGTATACGTAACTTTAGTACCAAAGATGTTAAGGTGTTATTTGGGCCAGTAACTAGTCTAAGCGACATAATGACCAAACGTGTTAAAAGAAAAAGCATTACATTGGTGAGAAAACCCACCAAATAATATTAAGAATAGCCGTAGCTTATTTTTTCACAGATTAAATTCATCTGAACCACAATCGCAGTAGCGTATGCAATAGCATGTGATTTTTTAAAGTAGTATTCATCCCCTTCCGGTTTCGTCCATACTTCCGTCATCACCGTAGTCCAATCTTTCCCAATCAGATAACGTTTCGCTGGTCGTATCATCGCTAAAACGGCTGCTAGTTGTTCGATAGATTTTGGTTCCATCTTTCTTAATATAGATCCATGACCGTTCACATGGAATAGAAGTTGCGTAAAATCGTCTTGTAATAATAGATCCCATAATGGTTCTCTCTTCATTAAAGATTCCAATTCTTCTTCCGACTGAATGTCGTTGTATACTCCAACATTTAAAAAATCAACTTTAAAATAACCTAAATCTTCTGCTTCTTCGTAAGGTGTAATACATAGTCCGCTAGGGGCATGAACTGGCACAGTATGAAGATACACTCCAGTGTTATGTGGAGCCATGTCTTTGCGACTGGCCTGAACATGCTTAAGATGACTTAATGCTTTAAGTCTGTCTGCAAAGTCTATGTCAATGTCTGGCATTAGTGTAACCGTGTGCTTTCAAATAATAATAATGGTAACGTGTCTGCTAAAAACTGTGCGTACTCTTCAGCATCTTCGTCGTCATCAAACCCTGTAAATCTAACGTAAATATCATTTTCAGATCCAACAGACACTTCAATGTCAATGTCATCCCTAGAAATAAATTCTTCGTTTTCTTGTAATTCTTCTTCTTGAATCTCTGGTTCTGGTCTTTTTGGCATTATGGCACCTTGGCTTCTTTTATTACTTCTTTTACAAGTTCTAGATCACCTGGAGCATTTTTAAATCTTCGACTCCAGTGATCAGGATCGAGCATTGGGGATACAATTTCTATTTGTTCGTTATTTAACTTGGTAAGCATCTGGCGGCCGCTTTTACAATTTAATATAATCCACGGACTTATCATTCCTTCTTTAATATGTTTGGTCGCTCTGTTTAAATTTACATATAAAAAATAATGTTCCCACTGTGCTGAATTTTCTTCAGCCCATTCTAACATGGTTGTCATTGTTCTTTGTATTGCGCCATCTGCTGGTTCTGTTTTAATCAAGTCTGTGATGTAATGATCATACAATTCATCTCTACACCAATGATCTAATTTCACTCCACTTCGAATAACATAGTCTATAAATCTTTCAGGGTACACGGGATTAGCGTTTACTAAAAAACTGCCAAATTTTACAAACGCATTATAATAAGGACTTTCGACAAATTCATCGAATGTCTTATGTTTGCCCTTTTGAACTAAATCATAGAATTTTTGAAAAGATAATAGTGCTGCCTGTACGTGTTTTTCGCTCTTACTAAGGTGACGACGTTTCTTTTCACAGATATGGACTGCGAGAGTTTTTTCTCTAGTAAATTCTTTGTTACAGTACCCGCATTTATAACTTAAGGTCATTTATTTCTTTGTCATCCATTCCGTGTGCTTTGGCTAATTTTATTAATTCTTTTTTTGGTGTAATCTTAGCAAGGACTTCTAAGTCGTCATTCTTAGCCGCTGGATAAAGTTTTTGTAAAAATTGTACAGTCTTTGTAGAACCGTCTGATGTTCGTTTTAAAGGAATCCATTCGTGAAAGAAAGTTTTCTTGCTGTCATGACTACACGCACACAGCAATAACCAAAGTAGTTTATTTTCTTTGCTGACACTGGCCCAGTTCTTGTTGTACAGCTCATTGACTAAAATTAAAAAATGTTCGTTGTGTTCTAGATTATTAGTTTTTACACTACTGATGTATCGATTAAGATTCCAAAAGTCTCCAGCAACGCCTTTCTTTTGATCTTCGTCGAGCATGTCCCACAGCTCTTTCATATTTTGATCAATAGCAGGAATTATTTCTTTAAAAAGATTTAGTCTTGTGCTCATGGCTCTTTACTTAGTTCGTATATTAGTATAGCATGTTCTAATGCTTTTTGTAAAGCAGTATTTGTTTTTGCCGCCCGACGAATTTCACCCCAAAGTTTATCTTCTCGAACATGTTCAATTAATGGTCGCCCGTCGTTGGTTCTGGGATCTGGTTTGCCTTCCATTTCGTATTTGTAACCAATTAATTTACGTTCTGTTTTGCCAAACTCTCGAGCATATACTTCTTCACCATCGCGCTCGTAGATGTAAGTTGCTCCTGGTTTAAGACTTCCCATGATTTTTATACCCTATAGTTTCTCTTTCAATATCATCATGATCAAATTCTGCCCAATACAATTCAAACATAACACTGTCTGTAACTGCTTCGAATTGATGATATTCTCCAGGCGCAACTTTAGTATATTGCCCTGCTTTAAGTAATGTTTCGTCAATAAGAGCATAGTCATTCTTCCAAACTCGAATGATTATTTCACCTCGTTCAACAAAAAATCCATTCCATTTATATTTGTGTTTATGCTTTGAACACACGCCGCCGGCATTAACTTCAATGCGGTGAAATTCTAATACTCCGTTTGCTTCTAAGAGCTCTGTGACTCCCCATACTTTTCCTGATTTCATAATACTTTATCTAGTTGTATAACTTCGCTTTGTCTTGATATTTCTTTGACAAAGTATGCGCATGGAGGGTTGACACCTTCACATAATGGCACTGTTAGCAATTGATTATTTTTCATTTTTGGAAAATACCATTTAACATCTTGATATATGTTAACAATTTCAATTGACGCATATTCTACTTTAAATCCTTTTATTGGATTAAACAACATAGCGTCGAATCCACGTTCGTTAATGCTGGTTAATGGCAATACTTCGGGATCCATTCCGCATTCCTTGTCACCAACAACCATGCTCCAATCTAAAGGCATTTGTATTTCGTGCCCGCCAATTTTTAATACAATTGCCGGAGAATTAAATGACTCTAAAAATATCAGAGGAATAAAATAAAAATCCGGTTCAGCCGGAACAGAATTATCTAACACACTAAATCGTGTGTCTTCTTCTATTTCTTCTGGCAAATCATTTAAGTCAAATGCTTTGTTTTCTAACGTTAAAATTCTCATATGGTTACCTTGTTAATATTGACAGGATACTTAGCATCCTTGTAAAACTTTTTTCTTTCTGTTAAATGGCGCTTGGCGTACTTTGTTCCGCCAGTTATGTCCCAGATTTGGACGAAGTCTTTGTCTTCGGCTTTCCTAACACCTCGTCCAATAGATTGGATAACACGGACAAAGCTCTTTCCGGGTTCCACAAGAACCAAATTAAAGATCCTAGGAATATTAATACCCACAGCGGCCACACCATAAGTCGCCACAATAATGTTGTTACTACTTGTTTTAATTTCATCATAACTTTCTTTTCTATCTTTGGTTTTTACTGCGCCACTGATAAAGTCTATGTTAGGCAAGCGTTCGCTTAACATTTTTCCTGTTTCAATTCGGTCGATCAACACCAACGTGTTTCCTGTATTGGATATACTTTGTATTTTTTTAGCAAGCCAATCTATACGATCCGAATCAGTTACTAGGTATTTTAATTCTTCTGCGTAACTTCGAAATTCTTTAATTTCGATAGTTTGTAATACTTCAACGTGACACTGCGCCAACACATCTTTTTGTTGTAACTCGTGAGCAGTGATGCGATTAATTACTGGACCAATGCTGGCAAATATACTTTCGCTTTCAAATTTTTGTTTAGGAATAGTACCTGTTAACCCCCATCTTATTGGGCAATTAGCAAGGTCTCTGGTCAAGATATTTTTAAGTACTTCTGCTTTGGCTTGATGTACTTCGTCAACAATAATAGCAACAACATCATGAAAAAATTCTCTAAGAGTCAATAATTCATCATCGTCTTTAGATTTTTTATCTAATACATTAAGACTTTGCCAAGTACATATAGTATGTGTTTTTCCTAGATCTTTGCGGTCACCATAATACACTCCGACGTCGAGTCCTACATTGCGAAAGTCTTCTTCAGTTTGTTCAACTAAACTTTTGTTAGGAACAATAATAATAGTTCTGCCATATTTTTCACAACAATGACTTAACGTAGCTGTAGTAATTGTTTTACCAGCACCAGTGGCAATTTCTTGTAGACATTGTGGATTTTCTAAAAATTTATTAATGGCCTCATATTGATAGTCTCGTAGTATAATTGGCTGGCCTTCTGCTGGATGACCTTTTGGCCAAGTCTTACCTAAATCTGCCCAATAGTTTTCAGAGACCTTGTTAAATTGTAGATCAATATGTTGTCGTTGATCTTCAACATCTACTTCATAACCGTCTTTTGTGACGATGTCTAGGATCTGTTCTAGATGACACATGTATCCAGTGCCACCTATGCCAAAGAAGGCAACAGTGCCGTCCCATCGACCCAATCGATAAGAAGGTTGGTACCTTGCCCACGGAACATCAACTTTAAATTTATTGGCTAATTTTCGTCTAGTTTCTAACTCTAGGCCTTCAAATTTAATGTTAACTTCGTCTTTAATTATTAGTTTACAACTTGACAATTTTTGTTTCCTTTTGTGATGTTGGTTTTATTTTTCCAACAAAAAGAACTGTGTGATGATTAACAATCATATTGTTTACAGTTGTATTAGTGTGAGGGTATAGAGCATTACTTATCATGATTTTTGGTGAAAAATCATCCTTCAACATCCACTTTGGAGGTTTGTGTTGACAAATAAAAATCTTTCCAGTCTTAACAGACCCACCAAGATTATTGTCTCGAACCCACTGATTAAATTCAGATCCAACTGGATCGTCGTTGAGGAATCTAAAACACACTCGAATAACTGATGTATCTATATTTTTGGTGTGAAATGCCTTGATCATATTCTTAGTCCATTCGATAACATCACTGGATCTATCTAAGAATATGACTATAGGATACGCATCCAATTCTTTAATTATTTTAGCGCATGTTGTTTCTTCACTGACCCAGAAGGCATTTTCTTGAGATGAAAAAATCTTAAAAATTTCGGTATTTTTTGGGGATTTTTCCAGGGCGTAACCCATGGACCTAGCAAGAAATAAATCTGATATTAACTGATTGGTTTTTTCTTTTTCAAAAAAAGATATAGCGTTAGAGTTGGCATTGTGTAAAACAACTTGATCATTGTCAATGACACAGTGTGGAAGGTAGTTGATGTCATCTGCCCATATTTCTTCCACAACATTGATGAGATTTAAGAAATTTTCTGAAAATTCAAAATTGTTCTTTTTACCAAATTCATACAGTTGAATGTGATTGATTTTAAACAAAGGAGCCTTCTGAACTTTTAGTTCATTGTCCCAGACTGTTAATGTTCGGCCTCGAGAATCTGAAAATTCTTTCTGAAAATCTTCCTTTAAACTAAAGGGAAAACGGATATGAATATAGGGTATTTTGTTTTCGTCAGTCTCTATGCTAATTTTTCTACTGTAGTCAATTTCTCTAAATGGATTTTTCCACACAGGAGTGTCTAAGTCGTTTTGAAGATCAACACCGAAAGATTTTTCAAGATCTTTTCGATATTTTTTCACTAATTTTAACATAAACTCTGATTGTTTTTGAGTTATGCCACCACGCCCAGTTACAGCTGAGTGAAAACTCATGATTGGCGTTGTGTCGGCATGCCAGTGAGATATTTTTCCTTGGATAACAAGGTTTGCTAATTCTAAAAAAATGTCTTCGATGTATCTCATGAGCGGCATTATACTATAATAACACATTGAGCCCCAGAGATCAAGAACTTTATACATTTTTTTTACACCAATAAATACCCCATGAACAGAAAAATTGCCGTAGTAACTACTTTCAATGATAAAGGGCTACAAACATATGCCCAACGAATGATTGATAGCTTTTGCCAAAATTGGCCAAAAGAAATTACCCTGTATCTTTACCCAGAAAATACAAATCCAAGGGTTCCTGACCATGATCGAATAAGGTTAGTGGACATGGCCACTGGTGTTCCTGACCTAATGACGTTTAAAAACAAATGGCGTGATGTGCCAATGGCCAATGGCGACATTTCAGGAGTACCAAGACTGGCATCACGCAAAGATAGTCATAAACCTTTCAAGTGGGATGCTGTGAGATTTGCTCATAAAGTCTATGCTATCTTCCATTGTGCTAAAAATTGTGATGCTGACGTGTTGATATGGATGGATGCTGATATGGTATGTCACAGTCCTATTACCATGGATGAAATCAACAACCTAATACCCGAAGGCAAGGACATCTGTTACCTTGGCAGAGTTGGAAAATTTTCAGAATGTGGTCTGTATTCTATGAATTTAAGAAGTTTACAGACAAAAAGTTTTTTATCAGAATTCCAACGCATGTATGACCATGCTGAAACTGGAATTTTCTATCTTGACGAATGGCATGACAGTTTTGTGTTTGATGCTGTACGTAAAAAAATGCCTTACTTAGAATTACTTGATTGGAGTAATGGTGTTATCACCGGTGAAGGCCATCCATTGATTAACACACAGTGGGGTGCCTATCTTGATCACTTAAAAGGTGACAGAAAAGTCAGCGGAAAGAGTCATCGAAAAGATTTAAGAGTAAGTAGACCAGAATCTTACTGGCAGTAATTTCTCATATGCGCCCAAGCTTCACCTGATCGCAGCTCGTCAAAATTCCAATGACTCATTGATATTTTTTCTACCCATGTTTGTCTATCTGGAAGGTTAGGATTTTCAATTTTTGATAGATCAGTGTTAGCAATAATACGACATTGACTGCGTTCGGGGTCTGATACAAACACAGGATACCCTTCAATTGCTGCTCCTACAGTAGGACTAGAATTATGATTTACCACAGCCCAACAACTAACTAAATCTTGTTCTAATGATCTACCAAATTCACTAAAAAATACATTAGTAAACCCTCGTATTTTACATTCTGGGTTCTTTGGATCAAGATATCGTTTAGCATTGCTATCGTTTGGGTGGCCTCGAATAATTATTGGTCGGTCAGTTACTGCTCTTAATTTTTTTATAGTATCTATAGTCCAAGTTTGTACGTCATAGCCGTCCATAGACCAGCCACCGTTTCTTTGTAGACATAATAATATGTGATTTCCGGTAGTTCTATAATCTTTTAATGTCAAATTAAGATTTTTTGAAATAGATTGCCATCTACTAGGATTTGCTTCAGTGTCAAAATAAATCCCTGTGTTAGGAAATACTCCATTAAAACTATATCGTAGATAATGTAATGGGTTAGCAGTGTTTTTATAAAGAAAAAGATTGCTGTCAACCACTAATACATATCTGTTATGTTTTAATTGTTCTTTTACTACTCGATTTCTTAATTCCAAGTGGTTAGAAGTTTTTGACCCTGTATGGACCCACCCTTGTATTACTCCAACATCTGAATAATGAAATTTATTATCTCTAACACTAATCAATTGATCATTATTTTTGATAACACCTTCACCAAAATTTTGTAAAATTAACGGTTTTTCTAAATTTTTGTTATTTGGCGGAACGCTGGCATGATACACAGCTACAATTTTTTTCATTGTGCCAACATCCGATATGCTGAGCCGTCACGCATTTCAGAAATATGGAATTGACCATATGCCAGATGGCAAGCCCACATAAATCTCTTGTCGTCTTCTGGATAATATGGTGTTTCTATTTTAGAAAGATCCTGTAAACTAACAGGGCTAGCAGCATTACAGGGAGCTAGAGTAAATGTTGGTATACCATAGAAATTTGCTTCAGTAGCAGCATTAGAATTAAAAGTTACAAGGGCAAACACATCGTCATCTAGTGCTTGTTGTAGTGTAGAATTTTTTATTCTATCAATTCTATTAGGTGCTCTTTCTCTAATTTCCACAGGCCTATCTGTGTAATTTTTAATAACATTCACAGTCTGATCTAACCATTCTTGTTTGTCTATGCCGTAGAATTTACATGGTTTTTCATCAGGTGCTGCGACTAAAATTTTTCGTCCACTTCTTTTCCACGGATGTATTGGCTTTTTAAATTTGTCAAATCTGTCTGGTGGGCACGGAATAATTTCCCCGTGTTGTAGATTATTCTTTACAATACGATGCCAATACTTCCAACCATTGGGATTTGTATTGGTGCGCTCATTACCAAAGTAACCTGTGTCTATGTAAAAGAAATCACGACCAATGTCCCAACACTTTTTCATTATTTTGTGTTTAAGAATGCCCCTTAACACTATAGGATCATTGCTAGTTTCAAAAATAAAGTCATCAATGCGAATAGGAGTACGGCCGCACCCTCTAGCAAAGGTATTGATGTATTCGTCTGTGCCGTCTTTGGTCAAAAATATCCAATTATTCATTTTTAAAGCCTTCCCAGAATGTTGTTCTAGTTAGACTCTTTTTACCATCTTCGTCAACAAGAGCACGGCCCATGAGATGAGTGGTAATTTCCATCTTTATATGATAACCATTAATAGCGTTGTCTGCTGGCAAGTAAGTATTTTTGTACACTTCTAATAATTTTTTAGCGGCATGTGGTTTTATAGCATATCCCATTGCGCCTGGCATTGAAGATTTTGGCCAAGGCTCTGCGAACGGTTTACCTTCAACAGCGTTTAGATAATCCCAATAGTCTGCGCTTTTGGTAGGATGACCTATGGCTACAATTAACACGTCATCAAATGTCAAAGGCGTATACCCTCTAGATAACACAACATCGTCTTCA
>Ga0222712_10004723_pt1 | contig 14117 bp, 19 predicted proteins | sample C33_657DmetaG_FD_165043 | JGI IMG/M metagenome (GOLD analysis project Ga0222712, IMG submission 165043) | Estuarine water microbial communities from San Francisco Bay, California, United States - C33_657D | ecosystem: Environmental > Aquatic > Marine > Unclassified | place: USA: California... | reverse complement strand
TTGTACGACGTTCAACGTCTGGGCGCGCTCGAGCAGCCAGACGCCATGCGGGGTCTCGTCGCCCGGCCACAGCGGCGGGCGGCCCTGGCGATCAGCCAAGTCGACGCGCAGCAGCCGATCGATGCGACCGACCTTCTTGGCCAAACGGCGGATAGCAGGATCACCCGACTGGGCACGGTGCAGCGCAGATGGTTTGTCGTGGTTGGCGACATGCGGGACGACCTCTTCAATCAGGCTGGTTTCCTTGGTCAAACGACCCAGGAAGGCCTCAGCGATAGGCACGCCCTGCTCTTCGTGGCCATAGGCATGCCAGCGGCCATCCGCAGCCTTCTCCGTGGTGATGGCCTTGCCCATGTCGTGGCAGAGCACGGCGAAGCCGACGACCAAGTCCTCGCGCGGGTCACCGACGCGGCGAAGCGCAAAAGCGTCCATGCAGTGGCAGGTGTGCGTCCAGACGCAGCCTTCCGGGTGCCAGTGCGGGTCCTGGGGGACATCGACGAGGTTCGCCAACTCCGGGAAGAAGCGCAGCCAACCACAATCGCGCAGGAACTTCAGGCCCAACGAAGGCTTCTTACCCTTCAAGACCAGTTTGGACCATTCCTCGAAGAGGCGTTCGGCCGGCAAGTCATGCGGGTGCAGCTGCGCGCACAGTGCCACAGTCTCGGGTGCCACCGTGAATTCAAAACGCGCGGCGAACTGCATCGCACGCAAGACGCGCAAAGGATCCTCAGCAAATTTATCGGAGACATGCCGGATCACCCCGGCACGCAGGTCCGCTTCGCCGTTGTAGTCGTCCAACAGCTCGCCAGTCACGGGATCCCAGCCGATGGCGTTGAAGGTGAAGTCGCGGCGGGCCGCGGCTTCCTTCGGCGACAACGTCGAATCAGGGAAGACCTCGAAATCCTTGTGCCCTGCCCCGACGCGGTTTTCGCGACGCGGCACCGACACATCGACCGGCAAGTCCTTCACCTTGATCACGCCAAAGGAAGCCCCCACCGAGATGATCTCAAAACGGGCCGACAGCGCCGCCTGGATTTGGGCCACGCTCAGGTCAAAGACCTCGATGTCGAAGTCCTTGGACTCGGCGCCCAGCAAGGCATCGCGGACGCACCCGCCCATGAAGAACGGACGACCACCGGCAGCGCGTAGCAAGGCCACCACCTCGTTGACCGGGGCAAGCTCGCCTGCGAACTTCAGCAGGTCGGGACGTATGTTCTTGGGCGCATTCATGGTGTTTATATGGCTTTTATTGCGATTTACCCCAACGCAACAACCAAGACACCATACTGTCAACAGTTAATAATGCTGACAGTGCTGATTGCTTTGCTCTACCATAGCCTCATCGGAGCTTAGCCTGGATGAAGGGGATTTGTCTACGGTAGTGGCGCTTCTTCTCATCGCACTCGAGCCACCCTAGTAGATACCTGCGGCGAGGGTAGTACGCACTGGTCGTCGGAAGCCGGGCACTATTTCGTTCTGCACAGGATGAAATAGTCCTACCGACTGAAACAAGTCCATGATGGTTAGGAAATTTTTGCCCTGCCCGCGGCCCTGAGCGGAACGCACACCCTTAGGACGGTCGAATAGCTCATTGTCAGCCGCTTACGGAGCGGCCGAAAAGCCTACCCTTGGGCCCCTTTATTATAATAATATATATCCAAAAGCCCGGTTTCAGGTTTTGCCAAGCACTCAGCCAAGCATAGAAGTGAAGCATGAAACACCTCTTCACTGCCCTCCTGTGTTCATTTGGCTCTATGGTCGCGGCGTGCGAAAATCATCCGTTCCAGACAACTGACGGCTCCACCATCATGAATGTGAAGTGTCCCGTGAGGTATTGCTACGGAACGCTTTCCGACTCCTACGAATACGACTACCGGGGCAAGGTATATAAGTGCTCGAGCGGACATAAGTTCGTGATCGGCCGATAAACTAAATATTTCTAGAGAAAACCCATCTTTGTTGTCTTAAAAAATGAAATTATTTTTAATCCTAACTTTCTTTGCCCTAGAAATAGCGTTGTACGCTTCCGCAAACCAAAAGGATAGCGAAAGAACTCCTCACAGTATCATGAATGTACAGTGTCCAATTAGTCGCTGTAGGGGTTCACTAAGAGACTCCCGTGAAAGAGATCGAAACGGCATCGTATATGAGTGTTCTGCGGGCCATAAAGTCGTGATCGGCCGATAAGCCTACTTTGCGTCGGACAATCATAGCTCTCCTTGGTCTCCCGGTCATGCTGCTTGGCTTGGCAGGTTGGATCCTACCTTTCATTCCGGGGGCTCCGATTTTTTTCCTGGGCTTGGCCATGTGCATCAGCTGGCACCCCAGAGGCCGTCTGGCTGCTAACAAAGCGAAAGCCGCATGCAAAAACCTAGCGACGCGCATCGGACTCTGGCCCAAGCGAAAGGCGGACCTGACGGAGGAACTCTTCAGGCCCGACACCACTCAACGCCCTCCCCAGCAAATCCGCCCATGACACCGCTCATCCACGGACAAGGAAACATTCGCGCGGCGATCTTAACCCTGCACCCGGTCTCCCAAGAAGCCTGCAAAACGATGATCGGACGCCTGCCCGCCATCCGCAATATCCACCAGAACCATCAGCTCATGCTGGCGGAGATGATGAAATGCATGGCATTCGCTGGCGTCAACCAAGGCCATTCCCGCGAGTACATCGAAGACCTCATCAAGGCAGAAGGCCTAAAAGTGGTCGTCATCGCTGGCTCCATCATGGAACTGCAGCAACAACGCCCGGAAGGCCACTGGGGCGCCAAGGCCGCTGGGGTCGGCATCGGATTCCTCATCGGCGCTCTTTTTGGATAACATCATGACAAACCAACTCCGCTCGACCCCTCCTCCCGCTCAGTTCAACCTGGCCGAACTTGAAGTGTTGATTCGACGCTTTGAACGACTCGGCACCCTCTCATGGGTTCTGAATATCATCCTGCTCGGACTCTCCGTCTATCAATTCATCTTGGTCGGATGGACCATCAAAATCGACGTCTTCTTCATCGTCGTGAATGTCCTCAACGTTCTTTCCTTCTACGCCACATATAAGGTCTACGATCGCCTCGCCCTGTACAAGTTGCGCCACACCTACACCCTCAATAACCCCGCCTAACCATGTCCGATAAAGTATACGTTCACTGCCCTGCCTGCGGCATGGGCTTCGTTCACCTCGCCGAAAACAGCGGCAAAACCGCCGGGGGCCTAGGCGGAGCCGGGGCGGGGGCAGTTCTCGGCGCTAAAGCTGGTCTCTTGTTTGGACCTGCCGGGTCTGCCGTCGGCGCAGTTGCTGGCGGCATCTTCGGCGGCCTGACCGGCAAGAACTTCGGCGACACCTTCGACCGCCCGCGCTGTCCAGGTTGCGGCACCAAGTTCCAGCTGCCGCCAGGCATGTAAGCCTCCGGCCTACGGGCTCACTTCTTAATCAGCCAGTAAATCCAGCCGAAGAAAAGGCCGGCTAAAGGTGCGGCAATGATGCCGCTGCCGATGGCTACGTAGAGCCCTTGCTCTCCGTACGAAAGATAGCCCAAAACGCTCCGGCCAACAAAGAATACCCACGTGGCGGTCCACCAGCAGGACCAATAAGACACTTTTTCGGGATTGCTCATGAGATTTAGCGATAGACGTGGAAGCACTGCTCCAACTCATCAGAGCATGGTCCATAGATCATGTGCTCCTTTGAACCGTTCATGACCGTGAGGGTGTAATTGACGCGGCCAGACCTGCCCAGCAGGTTGACCAGAACCCGACGTCCGTTGGAAGTGGCGCCAGCCATCATGACCCCCGTGGTCAGACCATCCGTCTTGGTCCCCAGATAGCGCACGATTACAACCTCGCCCGAATCAGGGTCGCGGACGGCAAGCGTCTTCGCACTATCGCTCATTCGCCAGCTGATCGAAGAGATGGTGGGTCGCTGGGGGCCGGCCGGACCAAAGGCCTCCCAGGTGACTGAGGTCGTGAAGGACACGTCCGCCAGCAATGGTGTGGCCGCAAAAAGCAGGAAGGCCAGGAGGGTTTTCATGAGTTTCATTTGTTTTGATCAATAATTTCCCGAAGCTCACGGATGAGCGAGGCCGTCTCTTCGCGGCAGTCGTTGACGTACTTCATCCGTTCCGTGGTCGAAAGGCGGCTGAAACTGGCTTCGCGCATACGGCGCATCATCTCGCGGTCAATTTGGACGATTTCCGCGCGCAATTCCTCGGCGCGCCGGTGGGCGGCCTCGTCGTGGATGAACACCGTCTTCCCAGCGTAGCGCTTATCCGGAAAATCCGAAGGGGTCGTAAATAAAGCCCGATCATTGTCCGGACAGCCAGTGAGAAGCCCGACGGCCAGGGCAGCGAGAAACGCGGGGAGCAGCCTCATCACTTCAGGCCTAAAGCACTCGCGATGGATTTGGCCCGAGCCCGGGCGGACGCCGCCATGCTCCGGGAGACCTTCTTATCCAACTCCTCCAACTTGTATTTGCAGAACTGTCGGTGTTGCTCGTCCTGCCCATTATCGCGGCCGACCAGCGCCCAAGCATAGGCCTGCTCATAATCGCGATACACCTCGTCATAGACGACGGCGATATTGTACATCGCGAGGCCATGCCCTTGGGCCGCGGCCTTGCGCATCCACGACAACCCTAAGGGGATGTCGCGGGAGACGCCCTGCCCGCGTCGATACGCGATGCCGATCGCCAACTGGGCCTTATCATGACCATTCTCGGCGGCCTTCTCATACCAATACGCGGCCTTCTCATAGTTGATGGGGTAGCCCTCGTCGGCAGCATAGTAGCAGCTACCCAACTTATACTGAGCCCAAGACGAGCCGGCCTTGGCCGCTAATTCCAAGGCAAGGTTGTCCGCCCGCAGAAAGGGAGCAGAAAGCATGAAAAGGAGGGGCAGCAGCATCCGCATGAACCATGGATAGCACGCCCCGCCCCCAGGACAATAACTTTTGTTTAAGGTTATATAATATTTAACCCGCCGAAAGGATTCCGCGTTGCCCGAGTAAGCTAGGAGAGCACCCTCGGATCATGGTCCACGAACTGATCCCTTCAACGGATGCGCTCCAACTGCCGGTAGCCTTCTCGAGCACGCTCCGTGGCACCCCACCCCGCGGATGCATCCTCGCCAACGACGAATTCTACGTCGTCTTTGAAACCAATCCACTGGTGACCAAACAGGTCGTACAGCACATGACGAAGAAGCGCTTCGACGAGATCCCGGTCAAGTATCCCTACGTCGCCACCGTCTTTTATCGTAATTCACGTAATCCACACGGACCTACCCGTCGCCAGATCTACACGTTCTGTTTGGAGTTCACCGAATCCAGCTGTACCATGAAACCGAAAGGGTTATGGGCTTCGCTCATAGGCCAGCCCGCAGAACCAGCGGACGTCTTCTACGCCATGTTCTTCAGTCGGGGGAGGCTTAATATGGGAAGAATCCCCAACAACTTCAGCCATGCTTCGGCCCTGGCGCATCTGATGGAAGGTGTCTGTCAGCGCTTGGTAGTCCCCCGTAACAGTTTTTGGGAGGTCGGCCCGCTCACGCTAGGTCAGAGCTGTCCGCAGATTGCCTAACTGAGGTCATGCACCACTTTCATGAACAGATTAGTGCTGCGATCAAAAGCGGGATTACCACTGAATCAGAGGACGAGGAAAAACTGGCCTTCCAGGAGTTCCAGGCCAGCGTCGCGAACAGCGCCGTAAGGACCTTACCGGCGAATAGCCCAAAGCAGAGGACAGGCTCAATTATTGGGAGCTCAACGCCTTGTGAGTGGCTTACAACCCGAGCTTTCGCGAAAGTTCACGAAGTTCCCGTTCGAGGGCTCCATCAACCGCTTTGTCTCCCACCTTCTCTCGGAGGCGACGCAGGATCGGGCCAGCGACCGTTACCTTTTCCTGGGCTAAAGCCTGGGCCCTCATGCCAGCCCGGCGATAGGCGGCGTCATCGCCGTCCATCACTGCTTGGCGTAAATCTTCCCAGGCCGTAAGCATCTGGCCATTGATATCCGAAATTTGTCGGACCAATGAACGGGCGGACTGATCTTCCACCTGCGAGACCGCGATGGCCATCTTAAGCCTAACCTGAGCGACCTGATCTAGGCTACGTCGTGCTGACCGGGCCCACTCCGCAGGCACCATCCCAGGGTCTCGCAAGCCTTTGACCATCGGTGCGAGTTCGGAATTCCAATCCGCCGCCAGCAGCTCGAAGCGGACGATCTGCTTGAAGTCAGCCTTCGTAAGCTTGCCCGAAGAGCCGTAAGCGTGGCTATAGACATCGAGCAGCTGTTCCTCGGTCAAAGCTTGGACTGGCAAGCTTGCACCGAACAGCAAAACCAAACCGAGAATGAAAGAACGCATGGTGGCGAATGTCATGGGGTTACTTGGCGCGGGCTAAGGCGGCCTTCAACGCCTTAGAAGCAATCTGGAAATCCTTCGTGCGGACGAGGAAGCGCTGATAGCGTTCTTCTTCAGTTCCGCGGTTGTCCTCACGCATCCCCTTGTCGAAAGCGATTAGCTTCTCGTCGAGTTCCTCGAAGGCGGCTCGGGCCGCCACGTAGTCTGCACGGTTGGAGAACTCGTATAGTCCTGCAAAATTCTTACGGATACCATCGCGCATCTCCCAGGTATTCGGTGTGTAGGTAATCCTCAGCTCGTAATCACCAGCCTGCGCTGAAGTTGGCGCAATCAAGGCGAGTAGGATGAGCAGCAACAAATAGCGAAGGATCGACATGCACTTATGGTCGAGTGAGGGCGCGGTCCTGACAATCGAATTAAACAGACCGGACAAGTCCCTACTTCAGTAATCCACGGTAGCTAATATGGGTAATTCGAGAGCGCAATGTAAGCGGCTAGGACACCCTAGCAAAGGCGTATATCCGATCGACCTCATAATAGCCGTTGATCAGCGAGAGACTCGATATCTTCAATACGCCTTGGTCTAGGAAACCTGCATAATCCACACGGCCATAACTACTCTCCGAGGTGAAAGCTATAGTCGTACCCAGGACCACATATGGCCCCTTGGACATCTCTGGATCGCGCCGGTCGAACCATTGCATGATGCCGGCAGGCGCCCATCCATTGGCAACGCTGACCGTGATCACCATGCCGTCGGGATAGAAGCGCACCAGGTAAGTACAGTCACCAGAGTCCGAGCGTGCATAATAGAAACCGTCGTACCGCGGCGCGACGGGCACGTGCGAGGCAGAAGACATGAAAGAGTCGTTCATGGTGTTTGAGGGAGTTGGTCTTTTTAGGTACTAAGATTGGCTTAAGCCGATTAACTCACGTCAGAACCACTAGTAGCCTCGCCGACGGACGCAACCTCGATGGCGACGACGGTGGCCTGTTCTATGGCCCCGCCAGGCAAACGAGCAGGATGAACTCGCCGGGGAGCGCGCTCCGGTTGCACCCCAAGCAACCCTCAGTGGCGACGTTCTCCTAGGCACGGGCATGCAGGTGACCGTGGCCCGTCCACCCCTCACTTCGCAGGTAGAACCGACGCCGTTATTCCTGTGCCCTCCAGCCAAGGGGGACACAACCTCGGTGGGGAAATGGCGTCAGCGGTCCCACTCTTATGCCAACAAGTTACTATTATATAATACTTTGTCCTCATAACCGCTTCCAAGTTGCTGACTCCCCGCGAGGAAACACTGTCACCCTATGCCCCACGCGCTCATTAGCCTGCTGGACCTGCCGACCCTGCCGATTGCCTTTTCCAGCAGGCTCTATGGCCAGCAGGCCAAAGGAAGCATCTTGGCCCACGAGGAATTTTATGTCGTCTTCGAAAGCTACCCCTTGGTCGTCGGTCAGATGACCCAGCTCATGACGTCTAAGCGCTTCGATCCGATTCCGATCAAGTACCTCTACGCCGCCTCGGTGTTTTACCGCAAATCGCGCAACCCACACGGCCCGTCCTCGCGCCCTATCTACGTCTTCTGCCTCGAATACACCGAGTTCACCTGCGCGATGAAGCCACAAGGCTTCTGGGCCACCCTCACCGGCGAGTCCAAGGTGCCCGCCGAGGTCTTCTCGGCAGTCTTCTTCGGCTCGGGGCGCATGAACCTGGGCAAAGTGCCTAACGACTTCACCGATGCGTCGGCCCTCGAGTACCTAATGGAAGGCATCTGCGAAAAGCTCGGCGTCACCCGCCGAAGCTTCCGTGAGGTTGGGCCGCTGGCGCTGGGCCCGGAATGTCCGCAAATCTCGTAGCTGGGGCTGCGGGGAGATCCGTGCGAACATCGGATTCCCCACTAAAACGGGGAGAACTGACCTAGAAGAAGATGGCGCGACTCCCAGCCAGCCTGACGGGGATCATCAACGACTAACACGAGCAAATCTGCGTTGCCACCCAGAGCGGCCTCACCCCGAATCGGAAGACGAGGAAAGACAGGCGTTTGAATAATTCTAGCGGCAGCGACGCGAGGATCCCGCATAGGATCAACAAGCCTTAAATCGTTGCGTACTCACTCCTCCAAGCGACCGCTGTCATACTGCGCGCGCCGGCCGGGGTCAGAAAGTACCTCGTAGGCACGGTTGAGTTCCTGGAATAGTTTCGTGGCATTCCTTCCCTTGAAGCGATCGGGATGGACTTCAAGCGCGCGACGGCGGTACGCGAGCTTGAGCGTTGCCATATCCGCGTCATGGGCCACTTCGAGGACCGCGTAAAAACCCAAGTAATCAGTAATCTGAGTCTTACCTCGTCGCTTCGACTTCGCAGCCGGCGTCCGCTTCTTTTTAACTCTGTAACCCATGCATGCTGCGAAATCACGAAGGAAGCGAAGGCACTGCTTGGTTGGCCCGTGCACCTTGGCCAGCTCCAGTAGTTCCGAAATCAATTCCGCGATCCACTCGCGACTCAAAGTCCCTTCATGTTCGGCAAGGTTCTGAATCAGCGCTCCCAGATCGTCGTCATCCAAGGAGCCTAAGCGGGCCTTCCGCAGTTCGCTCTTCAGGCGCATTCGTTCGCGTTTTGACAAAAAATCTGCCCTGTCGACACGGCTATCGGCCTGCAATTTGATACAATCAAACAGCGCGGCCGTAATCTGGCTCTCGCCATGATGCCCAGCGAATAGCAAAGCCGCATGCACACGGATGCGCATGGCAACCACTTCCCACCCGATGGCGTCATGGTCTTCTGTGGCTTTGGCTTCACTTCCACTAACAAAGCCGTCGACCGCATCGGCGACCCACTTGAACATATTGATTATCGTGCTTATTCGGGCCATTGAATAGGCCAGCACTTTCAACCATAATGCGCGTTTATGTCTATGGCAAAGACTAGCGAAAACCCTAAAGAATTAAAGAATTATAAAGGTCTAGGCTCTTGGCCTTGAGTCAACTGCCTGCCAGGCTAGATTACGTCGATGGCCACGGTCACCCACCCACTCGTCTTCCGGGACAACCATCTCTATGTGTCAATCGAAGGAGCCTTATGGGTCTACGACACGGGTAGTCCTATCACCTTCGGCGAAACTACCGGCAACCCATTCAACGGCACGTCTCTGTTACAGCGGAACATGGACAAGTTTTCCGGCTATCTAGGCGTAAAAGTCGTGGGCCTGATTGGTGCGGATACCTTGAACGCCTATGACCATCTGCTCGACCTCCGGCCTAGCAACATGTCGCTCACATACTCGAAGGAACAACTGGCCTGCGATGGCGGCGTGCATGGCCTGCGATTCATTTCTCCAAAGCCTGGTAGTGACGCTGTCATCCCCATCCTACTGGCGTCACTCGGCGGTCCGGCTTCGGACTACATCTTCGACACAGGCGCACAGCTTTCCTATCATGTGGGCCCCGTTCCGGACGGCGTTGTTCCTTGCTGCCTTAAGCAAGACTTCTGGCTCCCCATCGGGTCCTTCACCACCGAGACTTACCATGCACAAACCCATCTGGATGCCTCGCAGCGCTGGCTAAAGTTCGGGAGGCCACCCGCACAGCTGGAACAAACCCTCAAGGGTTTCCATACTTGCGGCATCATCGGCAACGAAGTCATGCGTGGTCGCATCACCGGCTACTTTCCTCGCAGGAGCCTACTCATCCTCCAAGCATAAACTTCATTTCCAAAATATGCCATCGAAGATAAAACTTAGGGAGCCCAAGTCCACACACAGTAAGTCAACGGCACGAGGTACGCGAACTAAACCTAGGAGCGACAGGGCCAAGCAGCCCAAGAGGGGGATAAACGTATCCCATGAACCACTATTGATCATGGAAAAGCATACGATGCCACTCGCGTTTTCCTCGCAGCACAATGAACTTCAAGACGCAGGCTGTATCTTGGCTAACGGAGATTACTACGTCGTCTTCGAGGCGCAGCCACTGACAGTGAAGGAAATGGTCCTTAAAGCACGTAGAATTCCGAGTCGTGGGTCGCTCATCCGGCACCTCTACTCCGCATCTGTTTTCTACCAGAAATCCCAGAACCAAAACGCTACTTCCCATTCCCCAATTTACGTTTTCAGCCTCGTGTACAACATTGCTACGCCAGTGAAGCCTAAGGGCATGTGGGCCACGATTTTCAATGAACCGGACGAACCTGCGATACTTCGCTCAACTATTTATCTGCGCCATGGTGAAATCGTGAGAGACTACATAGAAAACAACTTCACAAAAAGCTCGGCGCTCCAACATCTGATGGAGGGAGTTTGCGCGCACCTAGGCGTGCCTCGCAAAAGCTTCCGAAAAATTGGCCCGCTCTCCTTGGGCAGGATTAGCCAGCCATAGCCCAACACCCTGCCTTAACATAACCCTAGCGAATTCACTTAAAATGCACAGCTCGTTACCCAAGCTATTGCGCTCCACCACCGAACTCGACCTCGCCTGGATGGATGCACGCATGTCAAAGTATCCTATTAACCTCTTTTCGGCTTATGGAGTCAGGTGCAACACACTCGACGACATGTCCGAATGGCTTATGCGGGCGTCAGAAGGCATGCCTGAATCCGCATGTCAACTAGGGCTAGCGTATTTAGAGGGGAATGGCGCGCCGGTCGACCGACAGCAGGCCAAACATTGGTTGAACAAAGGAGCAACGAATGGTCACCTTTTTTGCAGGTACAAACTTGCGGAACTAGCATACCGAGAGGCCATCGCAGACGAGTCAGCGCTTACATTGAAGCATATAGAGGCAGTCCAAACCATTCTGAACTGCGCCAAGGCAGGGATCGGCGAGGCATGCATCAGCCTGCATCATATCCTGAAGCACCAGGGGGAGGCACTGGCCACACTGGGCTGGGATTTGCGATTGGCCCAACAAGTAGACCGTCACTTCCAGCAAGCCTTGAAACTCGCATACCAATACCGACCCGGTGATTCGCATGATCACCTGTTAAAGAGCCTCAGTCTGCTGGGGGAACTAGGCTCTGGCCATGCGTATTATTGCGCCGGGAGATTCTTGGAGGAACTGCGGGAGCGTGAACTTGCCTTCGACTATTTCGAGAAGGGGGCAAAACTGACCTTACACTCACCTTGCTTAGGAAAAGCGCTTGATCTGGCAAGAGGGGCAACCGCGGAGGCACTCCTAGCATGGGCAGAAAAACACCTTCCTAATGCAGAGATGCTGCGCCACCGCACCCACAAGAGTTATATGCTCACTCTCCAAAGTTATGGTCAAGTCATAGAAGGATCGGCGACCTCCCTCAACCAGCAAAGCCTTTCTGAAACCGTTGACCACGCAGCGGCTACAATCGCCAAGCAGCTAGTAGAGGAGGACTTCACCGGGGCCAATGATATGGCAATATTCCTGAAAGACATATCCACCGCATTTGCGATCCCAGCCCCCCAAAAGCCCAAAGTCGAGAGAGTTCTCCGCGAGCTTCGTCGGGTGCACCCTATAGCCGACACCTCGCTATTGAGTCATTATTGCTTAACCAAAGTGAGAGAGGAGCAAAGCAACTCAATCGACGCTAAACGTCGGGCACTTGGGCACCCCCCGATCGCCGGATCTAGCGATTCATTTGGCCTCACCGCGGTAGACGCCAACGCAGGAATGACTGCTAGCGCCGAGAAACTCGCGGAATTAGAGTTTTTGACCATCAACGAACACGCCTACCTGCTTCGCGGCGTCGCTAGAGGCATGCCTAGCGCATGCGAGTATTCTGCATATTGGACCTTATCGCAGCTTACCAGACCTATGCCCAGGGTGGTTGTTGCCGGAATCTTTGAAGCGCTTCATCCAATTGTCAGCTTCACCTACGCCTACGCGAAGACGTTTGACCTACTGGTCGGACATGATGCCTCTCAGCTCAAAGTTAAAACCGAGAAGTACGTGCCACCTTCAATAAAGTTATCCCTAGACCAAGCCATTGAAACTGAGGCGGGCAGGCTAAAAGCTGCCTCCACACGCGAACTTCTTTTTAGGATGTTTGGGCGAGGTTGCCGCTATAGCCAGCGACTCATCAGCGACATCCTTTCTAATAACAAAAAGTCTTCGGGCTCCCGGCAACCGCTGCACGCGGCCATAAACCCTGCTCCAGCAGCGGACAAAGTGGCAGACCTATGGGGAGACCCGCTTCTGTCTACGTGTCCCATCCACCGAAAATGGGCCTTAGAACAATCGGGCGATGATAGTGATGACGCAGGCACGATCGCCGAATTCATCAAAGCAGGCGACTACCCAAGTGCCCGTCGCCACTACGCCGACTCAATGATGTTATGCATGTCCAAGACACACGGCCGTTTCGATTTTAGCGTTTCTCGCGGTGCGGATGAACACGAGCTGTTAAGTATTATGGCGCGGGAAATGATCTTCCGCGGTGATCATCATTCAGCTGAGCCTATCATCGACTACCTGATTTACGCACGGGCAAAGATCCCTGAACCGTGGGGGTTGCTTCACCATGTGTCTGCCTGGGTCAAATACCAGCAAGGGAAACTTTCCGACGCAATTACCATGCTGGAAGACTGCACCCCTGCAATCGAGTGCAACTCCATTTCTGGCTCTTCCACGAATGTCGACGTCCTAGAATTCAGGATATTTCACATAGAGTTGCTCTTAAGAGCACAACGCCTTCGTGAGGCAAAACATTACCTGACGATATTGCGTCAAATGTGCACAGCGGAGGCTCTAAGAGACCGTCGCATCGATAAACTAGAAGTCACTCTTAAGCAAATTAGCCAATCGCTCCATAATCAGTACCTGTCATCTGAAGAGGGCTCGGACATCCACCCCCTCTCACGTACCTCCTTCGATCCAGACATCAACGTACCTACTTACGTAGTATTCGGCCCAAGTGTCGCAGAGGACATCCAATGGGCATCGACTGCAGGGCAGACATTCTGCGGAGAGTTCGAGCGAATCCCCTTAAGCAATATGGATCGCTACCGCGGTGCGTGCATCTAATGCTTAATAATTTAGTCCAAATGAACAGCGGCCGCAATAACGGGGCCAGACCCCGTTGCACGCAGGAATCAAAGCAGCCGCAGGATTTCCGACGCTTGGGACCGAAGAAGCGTATCCGACCTTGCAGCCACCTTTTGGAATAACTTCAGGGAACTGCGGAGTTTCATCACGTCCACGTCGCTGCCCATGAGCTGCAGGGGGGCCACCCCACCTTGGCAGAGATGCCCATGGACGACCGAGACGCATTCGCGGTAACGCGCACCTAGGACTGGATGAGATAGATAGGCTACGGCCTCGGCCTCATCGGCGAAGCCATAGAACACCGAATTCTCCGACCTGCCCAAACCACGCATCTGCGGGAACACCCACCAGATCCAATGCCCGCGCTTCTCCCCTGCCCTCAGCTCGGCCAGCGCAGCGGCATAGGTCTTCTCCTGGGCTTTGACGAATCGTTCGAGCATGGGCTTAACCTTAAAGGGATACCGCCTGGTCTGTAAGGTTACTTGGACTCCTTGGTGAAGTCATCGAAGCCCGGGCCAGCTGGCGTGTCTTCGCCTTCGGTTAGTTCCTGCAGCTGCCGGAGGCGGGTCGGGTGGCGCATCTTGCGCAGGGCCTTCTCTTCGATTTGACGAATACGTTCCCGGGTGACTTGGAAATGAACCCCAACATCCTCGAGCGTATGCGGGACGCCGTCGCGGAGGCCATAGCGCAGGCTGATGACTTCGCGCTCACGTTCCGTGAGCGAGCTCAGGACCGCACCGACCTTCTCTCTGA
>Ga0222712_10004721_pt1 | contig 14119 bp, 13 predicted proteins | sample C33_657DmetaG_FD_165043 | JGI IMG/M metagenome (GOLD analysis project Ga0222712, IMG submission 165043) | Estuarine water microbial communities from San Francisco Bay, California, United States - C33_657D | ecosystem: Environmental > Aquatic > Marine > Unclassified | place: USA: California... | reverse complement strand
GAACGCGTCTTTCCACACAAAAGGCAGCTCAAAATCTAGGCATGGAAGTGATGATTATGAATGTGGGAGCTGATTCATGGCAATTGGAAATGAATGAAGGAGTGATCATGAACGGCGACAAAGCCGAGCATATTTCTGAAGCAGCAGCTGTTGTAGGTCAATATTGTGATATCGTAGGAGTTAGAAGCTTTCCTGGTTTAGTCGACAGAGAAGAAGATTATTCAGAAAAAGTGTTAAACCAATTTTTAAAATATACCGGTAAACCTTTGATCAGTTTGGAATCAGCCACCAGGCATCCCTTGCAATCCCTGACGGATTTAATTACGATCAATGAATATAAAAAAGTCCAAAGGCCTAAAGTCGTTTTAACTTGGGCTCCCCATGTGAAAGCTTTGCCACAATGTGTGCCCAATTCTTTTGCGGAATGGATGAATCACGCAGATGTAGACTTCACGATTGCACACCCAAAGGGCTATGAATTAGCTCCTGAATTTGCGGGCGACGCCAAAATTTGCTACGATCCCAAAGAAGCTTTTGAAGGGGCTGATTTTATCTATGCCAAAAACTGGTCATCCTATCAAGATTACGGAAAAATACTTTCCTCAGATCCTGCTTGGATGGTTACCATGGATAAAATGAAATTGACCAATAATGCTAAATTCATGCACTGCTTACCCGTAAGAAGAAATGTAGTCGTGGAAGATGCGGTACTGGATTCTGAACACTCGATTGTAATCCAACAAGCCGGAAATAGGGTTTGGGCGGCCCAAGTAGTATTAAAGGAAATGATTTTAACGCTCATGAGGCAAGAAAGCCCTTACCTGTTTTAAATAATCATGGAAAAGATGAAACTTCATGTGATTAAAATAGGTGGAAATATCATCGACAACCCAGATGCGCTAAATTCATTTTTAGCGAATTTTACGCTCATACCTGGATATAAAATTTTAGTTCATGGAGGTGGCAAAATAGCGACCCAAATGGCCAAAAACCTAGGCATAGAAACCCAAATGGTCGATGGAAGAAGAGTAACCGATGAAAAAAGTCTTCAAATCGTTACGATGGTTTATGCAGGATGGATTAATAAATCCATTGTAGCCAACCTACAGTCCAAAAATTGCAACGCGTTAGGATTAACAGGCCCAGACGGCGGATTGATCAAAGCGAAAAAAAGAAATCCCATTCCCATTGACTTTGGATTTGTGGGGGATATTGTTGGATTAAATGCAAAAGGAATAAACGATTTATTGCAAATCGGATTTAGTCCCATTTTTGCCCCAATTACGGCGGATGAGGAGGGCCAATTGCTGAATACAAATGCTGATACATTAGCCCAGTCGATCGCGATTGGTTTAAGTAGCGATTTTGATGTAGATTTAGTTTATTGCTTTGAAAAAAGAGGGGTACTTAAAGAGCCCACAGATGATAATTCGGTGATCCCCATGATCAATGAAACCTCCTACGAGGCATTAAAGAAGGAAGGAATTGTGACGGAAGGCATGATCCCTAAATTAGAAAATTCGCTTTTGGCTATTTCTGAAGGAGTCAAATTAGTCAGACTTTGCCATTCAGATGACCTGAATGATGCTAGCCAAGGAACGCAAATAAAAGCTTAACATGAATAGTGAAAATCAATTTCAGGATGTTAAAAAACTATTAGGCCAACTAATAGCCTGTCCGTCTTTGAGCCGGGAAGAAGACGGAACAGCAACGATTATTGAAGATTTTTTCAAGTCGAAAAGCATACCAACGAAGCGCCTGCACAATAATGTTTGGGCCACTAATCTGTTATTTGACGCAAGTAAACCTAGTATCCTATTAAATTCACATCATGATACCGTGAAGGCTAATGCTTCATGGACCTTAGATCCTTTTTCCGCTACCGAAGTAGATGGCAAATTAATGGGCTTAGGAAGCAATGATGCGGGCGCTAGCCTTGTGTGTTTGATATCTACTTTTTGTCATTTCTATGAGGCCCAACTGCCTTTTAATTTGGTCATTGCAGCTACGGGAGAAGAAGAAATTTCAGGAGCAAATGGCATCGAATCGCTTTTGAACTCTAGCGAATTTCCAGAAATTTCTTGGGCTATAATCGGTGAACCCACTGATTGCCAATTGGCCATCGCTGAAAAAGGGCTCATGGTGATAGACGCTGTGTCTAAGGGAAAATCAGGTCATGCAGCTCGGGAAGAGGGAATTAATGCCATCGATTTAGCCATCGAAGATATTTCAAAAATACATGCATTTAAATTTCCAAAAATCTCAGACTTATTAGGCCCCGTAAAAACAACCGTTACCGTGATTAACGCTGGAAAACAACATAATGTCATTCCAGAAATTTGCGAATTTAGTATTGATTGTCGGGTTAATGAATTTTACACCTTAGAGGAGGTTTTAGAAACCCTTCAGAAATTAGTAAAAGCCGAATTAAAACCTAGGTCCTTAAGGTTAAAACCAAGCAAAATAGATCCCGAACATCCCATTGTTCAGGCAGCTGAAAAACTAGGGATTCAAACCTTTGGCTCTCCTACCCTATCTGATCAGGCCTTATTGCATTGCCTATCCGTAAAAATTGGACCCGGGCATTCAGGAAGATCACATACCGCGGATGAATATATATTATTGGATGAACTAAAGCAGGGAATTCAGACGTACCAAACGTTGATCAAACAATTAAATTCTTAAAGACGTGGCAAAACTTTGGCAAAAAGAAAATCAGTCGACAGACGCTAAAATTGAAAAATTTACGGTTGGCCATGATCCTGAATATGATCTGTTGCTAGCGCGTTATGACGTCATCGGTTCTTTGGCACACATAAAAATGTTAGCGTTTGACTCGGTTAATTTGTTGAGCCACTTAGACCAGGCAACGCTCGAGAAAGAATTGAAAAAAATATTAGTGGATATTGAAGCCGGAACTTTTTCGATCGACGAAGGAATGGAGGATGTTCACTCCCAAGTGGAATATTTATTGACGCAGAAATTAGGTGACGTTGGCAAAAAAATTCATGCAGGAAGATCTAGGAATGACCAAGTTTTAGTGGATTTGAAATTATTCATGCGGGATAAAATTGAGGAAATTGCCAATTCAGTTTCTGCTTTATTTGATGTTTTAATTAAAAAAAGTGAAGCCCACAAAGGTGATTTAATCCCAGGTTATACCCATTTACAAATCGCAATGCCCTCTTCCTTTGGACTTTGGTTTGGCGCTTATGCGGAATGTTTGGTAGAGGATGCCGAATTGTTAGAGGCCGCATTTAGGTTAGCCAATAAAAATCCGCTAGGTTCAGGAGCTGGCTATGGTTCATCTTTCCCATTAAATAGAGAAATGACGACTCAATTACTGGGTTTTGAGGCTACACATGTGAACGTCGTGAATGCGCAAATGTCGAGGGGCAAAACTGAATTCTATGTGTTGACTGCCATAGCCCAATTAGCCACAACGCTGAGTCGGCTTGCCATGGATGTCTGTTTATACAATTCGCAAAATTTTGGATTCATTGAATTACCTTCAGAATTGACGACAGGAAGTTCCATTATGCCGCATAAAAAAAATCCGGATGTCGCTGAATTAATCAGAGGTAAGGCTAATAAACTAAAAGGTGCACCCAATGATTTGCAATTGTTGATGAGTAATTTACCTTCCGGATATCACCGTGAAATGCAATTGACAAAAGAATTGTTGATGCCCGCCATCGATGAAATACTAGATTGCCTTCAGATAACCCAATTTATGATGGAGGAAATCAAGGTCAAGAAAAATATTTTGAATGATCCTAAATACGATTTACTTTACTCCGTTGAGGAGGTAAATAAATTAGTTTTGGCAGGAATTCCTTTCCGTGAAGCTTACCAAGCCGTGGGGAAAAAAATAGAAAGTGGGGAGTTTGGCGGTATTTCTAAAGAACTGAATCACAGCCATTTGGGAAGTATTGGCAATTTAGGTTTGGCGGAGATAGGCCAACAAAAAGCCCTGGTCTGGTCGAAGTTTGGATTTGAAAAAGTGAATGAGGCTATTAAAAATTTATTAGCCTAATCGATTAGCCATCATTTTTTGAATGTATTTCCCTAGAATATCAAATTCTAGGTTGACCCGACTGCCTATTGCCAATTGGTGAAAAACCGTATGTTCATAAGTATAAGGAATGATGGCCACAGAAAAGTAATCTGCGCCGGAATCAACTACCGTCAGACTGGTCCCATTAACACAAATAGATCCTTTCTCCACCGTCATTTGGCCACTTGCAGCTGGATATGAAAAACGAAACTCCCAAGAACCTTGTTGGTCTATAATCTCCGTACAAGTCCCTGTCAAATCCACATGCCCTTGTACTATATGCCCATCAAAGCGGGCGGAAGCTAACATACAACGCTCCAAATTCACTTTTTGGCCTATCTGCAAATCACCTAAATTTGTTTTTTGCAAGGTTTCATTGATGGCCGTCACCCGATAGTTTTGATTTTGAATCTCCACCACGGTTAGACATACGCCATTGTGCGCAACGGATTGATCTATTTTAAGTTCAGCAGTAAATGGACTCGAAAACCAAAAATCAATATTGCTTTGGTTGATTTGCTTTTTTTCAAGCGTAGCCATTGCCTCCACTATTCCTGTAAACATGTCAAATATTTTATAATTTTACTGATTCAAAATCAAAAATACACGCAATCCGATGAAATTCAATAAATGGACCTTGATAATACTCATAATATTGATCGCAATTATCTATGTGAGTATCCCTAAAAATCAAATGAGCGGCCCAAAAACAAATGAGGATTCATTGGCCAATGTAGAATCACGCAAGTTGAAGGACGAAACCTTTCGTGATTCGGATGAATCACCGATTAAAGATAAAAAAATGTTTAAGGGCTTAGCTTATTATGCTTTTAATCAAAAATGGATCATTTCATTTGAGGTTCAACGCTCAGAAAAGATCGAAAAAATAAAAATTAATATGACCGATGGAAGCCAGGAGGATATGTTGAAATTCGGAACCATAACGGCCAAGATCAATGGGGCAGAAGTTAAATTGGAACTATTTCAGCATGCGGATGGTAATTTATTCCTCCCGTTTAAAGACAAAACCGGCCCCACAGAAACCTATGGAGGCGGTCGATACGTCGATATTCCATTAAATAAACTAAACGATAAAACAATTTTGGTGGATTTCAACCAGGCTTACTTTCCTTATTGCGCCTACAACCCCACATTCACCTGTCCGGTGCCGCCGAAACAAAATGACATCCCAACACGCATTCCCGCTGGGGAACGAAATTTTTAGTCGGCCCGCTGAACAAAAGAAGCGCCTGAAACATCTTTGCTTATATTAGGTCGGCCCTTATAAGTTATTTTACTTGCCCCAGAGGCATCTACTTGTAAGGTTTTTTGCGCGTTTACCTGAATGTGACTTGCACCACTTGAATTTACATCAACATCACGCGCATACAATTCATCCAAAATCAAATGGCTAGCTCCGGAGGTTTCTATTTCCAATTTACCCACATGACCTGCCAAGTTAGCTTTAGAAGCACCTGAGAAATCGAGAATCAGTTTGTCTGCATTTATTTCGGCTATGTCAACTTTAGAGGCTCCAGAGAATGAAAGTCGAACTTGCTCTTCATCGGTAAAGCCATTGATAAAAACCTTAGCGGCTCCTGAGAACTCGCCATTAATAATCTTAGGCATCGTAATGTTTAAAATAACTTTTTTTGAATCCTTGTTCCAGCCCCATGACCATTTTGTATCTCGATAGACATGCAAATTATTGCCATTTTGTTTTAACTCAATCTCCTGCAAATCTTCAGCACGTCCCAAAGCGCTTATTGAAAACACATTTCCTTTTTTAATATGAATTTCAAAGGCGTTCCCAATTTCCAATGAATGGAAGGCATTTACTCGAAAGTTTTTTGACGTTGGATTCTGAATTCCAAATAAATTAATGGTCAAAAACAGGAGTGGGATAAAAGATAATAATTTGAATTTCATATAAGTGAATTTAAAAGTGGATTTCTTAAGGCCTTTATTAGGATATAATTTATGAGGATATCCGAATGAAAAAGCGGAAAAGCAAATGAGCAGATTTATTAAAAAGAGAGATATAATTTTTTTCATGGGATATAATTTGTTGATATGATTGGTTAAACCTTTAAAAATTTCCAGAATGTCTACAAGATGTACTTAAGATTGTTTTCGTTGCACGTACTATTATTTTTTTCCGTTTTTACTCCATTGGACATTTAATTTAGGATAGGGTTTAAACGTTACATCGGAACGATCTCCTTTAAATCCTTTGATTAACTCGCTGGCATTAAGTTCCATTTTAGCTTGGTTTGACACGGAAACGAAGGCTTTTTGGGTTTGCCAATTAGCTGCTAATAACTCGGAGGATTCACTGGCCGATACTTGGAGTTTGTTCGATTTGCCATTTAATGTCAAACTGTGGAAGCCCGATAATAAAACGTCTAGATTATCTAGATCAAACCCGCTCAAATTCGTTCGGCTGTTTCCACCTAAAGCTAATTTCATTAGACTTGGCGTTTGGATCGTTATGTCGAGGCCTGATTGGACTTTTGGAAACTTTAGTACCCCTTGGTCCACCTTTGCTGAGCTAGAAAAGTCATTAAAATGTTCTGCCGATTTATAAGAGATTTGATATACAGGACCTTGAGTAATTGTTATCGCTGAGGTTTCAGATTCCAATAACTCAATACTCGAGAAAGCTGGTAACGTTCTGGTAATTGAAAAACTTAATTCGTCTGCTTCTTTATTCTTAGATCCGTCCGAGTTAGGTAGCTTAGGATTTTTAGAAAAATCAGAATCGTCAGAATCAGAATCATTATTAGATAGAGGCTCGCGGTTCAAACAAATCAATCCCTTATCAGGAGTAAATACCCATTTGGAACCAATAAACAAATCATTTTCTTCATTTTTAAAATATCCGTTATCCAATTGGTTTTCGATATACAAGGCAAAATCACGTGTCATTCCAAAGGAAACGCCATAGGGAATCAGCACTTTTACACGCATGCGTTGGTTTCTAAATTTGAAATTCTTTAAACCAAAATGGCTATCCATCACGATTTGATTCCCTTTTTGTATCCATTGATAATCGATGTACTTAGCATTGAGCTCTGCATCAGCGCGTGTTTTTCCATTAGATTTAGCAAAGGAGATGACTTGAATCATCTTGCCATCATAGCCTTCTAAACTCACAGAAGCACGTGAAAAACCATTTCGATTAAAATCGTGCAACTCATCCTCATCTAAAAATTCATCTGCAAGGATCGTATTCCCCAACATTTTTTCCCAGATATTCTCCTGCGATTCACGGTTCAAAGTAAACACATAGGATGAATCCGCAGTAATTTCCTTGATTTGGTTCAAAGAAGCTGTGCGCTGAAAATTGCGACCGACCATACTAAATGCGGCAAATAAGCCAATCCAACCAACAATTGCGATGGCCGTAGACGTATATTGATAAATCTTATTCGTTAATTTCCGATTGGCCAATAAAGAGACACCTCCAATTCCAATACCCAAAATCATGGGAATGATGGCGGCATATGCTGCATAAACAGCCCAAGCGGGTAAATCTTGCGCCAATAAAAAGATGGGGACTGCCTCTCCAAAAGAAATATCAATCTGCCCATGATCAAAACCAGATACTCCAGCAGTTGTTAACACAACTAAAGCGATCATGAACGCCGCGGCGATGATCAATAAAACGATGCCTGAAATATATTGAGTAAACCAACGAACACCCGTCAAAATGGGCTTCAATGCCGAGAAAATGGCCGCAAAGGCACGGAAAGGAAAAAGTAAAATTCGAGTAATGGGCTTTTCCTCCGCTGAATCGGGTTGGACCGTTTCTTTAATATTTCTTTCAATATTTTCTAAGGTAATGGGCTCCCCAGTCATTTCCATTTTATCCGTTAATGATTTAGCCTCAGGGGTAATCGCCAAAATAAAAATATAGGCTACAGCACCAGACCCGAAAAAGAACAATGAAATAACGGCTAATATGCGGAGCAAACCTATGTCCCAACCCGTATACGCGGCAATTCCAGCCATCACGCCTCCGATCACCTTCTTTTCAGGATCACGGTAAAACTTCCGATAAGACTTAGCCTCTACATTAATCTCCCCTGGAATTGCGATCCAACAAATCACATAAGCCCAAAAAACAAAATTGCCAATGTACAATAGCGGAATCAATCCAAAGAAAGCTACCACCAGGATAACACGTACCCAAATAGGATCGACCTCAAAGTAATTCGCTATTCCAGACGCGACGCCCCCTAATTTTTTATTGGATAAATCTCTGCGGAAGGGTTTAGTAAAACCGAATTTAGGAGCATCGTTAAATGCCTGTTCTTTTTTAACATCTTCCTCCTCAATCTCCTGAAAATCAGCGATCGTTCCTAAGGAGGCGATTAATGCGTCTACATGTACCTGCGTGATGGCTTCTGTTTTTTCCGTTTCGCGGATATTCCAGAATTTTTCCGCAATACGAGCTTCGATGTCGTCGACGATGTCTTTGGCCCCTTCAAAGTTTTTGAAATAAGCATGAATCGATTTAAGGTACGTATCTAAGGTTGCATACGCATCTTCCTCAATATGGAAAACGATGCCAGCAATGTTTATGGATAATGTCTTTTTCATATACGGTTCGTTTATGATTGTGGTGTTTGTTGATGAATGATTTGAGAAACAGAAGCATGCAACTCATCCCAAGTTCCATGTAGGTCGTTTAAAAAAGTAGTGCCCTTTTCAGTCAGCACATAATATTTGCGAGGGGGCCCTGATACGGACTCAACCCATTTGTAATCGAGAAGACCTGCATTTTTCAAACGGGTCAATAAAGGATAAAGGGTTCCCTCGACCACCATGATTTTGGCAGAGGTAAGCTCTATTAACATGGTAGACGCATAAACCTCCCCCCTTGAAATAATTTGCAGAATACAGAATTCCAAAATCCCTTTTCGCATCTGCACCTTGGTATTTTCAATATCCATTGGCTATTTTATTTTTTGTTGGCACAAATGTATAAAAGGTACTTGGTTATACATAGTACTTTAGAAAAAATATTTTTGATTTGTGGATAAACGGTGAGTACTTTGTGAGGAATGGTCATAAAAAGCAAAAGCTTTTTTATCCCATGAACTGAAATCTTTCATGCAAGATGTTTAAAGAAGTTTCTTTGCCGCTAGCTTTTTACAACCGAGACACTTGGTTGAAAATTGCTTTTTTTTCAGTTTCAGTCATCATGGCAGCATTTTCACTCTATTTTACAGATGGATTAGTTTCAAAATTAGAGGAGCGTGAAAAGCAGCAAATCGAGTTATATGCAGAAACGATCCGCTATGTAATGACGAGTGATGAAAATGCGGATATCAATTTCTTTTTTGAGCGCATTAAAAAAATTAATGAAAATAATACCATTCCGGTGATTTGGAAGGATGGTAGTGGGCATTTAAACTCCATTAATATTCCCTTGAACGAATCGTCCACCATGGATGAAAGGCAAATGGTTTTAAAGTTAAAGCTACAGGAAATTATCGCTGAAAAAAATAAGCCGATCGAAATGGATATGGGTTTTCAAAAGGAATACATCTACTATGGAAATTCCAAATTGCTTAAATTATTGAGGTATTATCCATTGTCCCAACTCACCGTCGTGTTAATCATTGGGTTTCTAGGCTATATTTTCTTTTCCTATTCAAGGCGAGCAGAACAGAATAAAGTGTGGGTAGGTTTAGCGAAAGAAACCGCTCACCAATTGGGCACCCCCCTCTCCTCCCTTACCGCATGGGTCGAAATTTTGCGAAATGAGCCGCTCATCAATCCTGATATCGTGACTGAATTAGGAAAAGACATTCAGCGTTTGGATACCATCACCACACGTTTTTCTAATATTGGTTCGATTCCTGTGTTGAAAGAAGAAAATTTATTGGAGTTAATTTCCAGCTTCATCAACTACCTAAAAATACGTATTTCGACCAAAGTGACCATTGACATTCAATCTAGTTTGTTGCCTGATCAATCGGCCAATATCAACAAATACCTATTCGAATGGGTGATTGAAAACATTTGTAAAAATGGAGTTGACGCAATGGGAGGAACGGGACAAATACACATTCATTTACTTGAGGGAAAGTTAAACCAATTAGTCATCGAGATTTCAGATTCGGGAAAGGGGATAAGCCCCAAAAACACCTCAAAAATATTTTCACCCGGCTTTAGTACCAAAAAACGAGGTTGGGGCCTAGGACTTACTTTAGCGAAACGAATCGTCGAAAATTACCATGAAGGTAAATTAACATTGAAATCTACCGAGCTAAATAAAGGAAGTACATTTAGAATCGTATTGCCTAAACCATCATGATGAATTCGCCTAACGTAGTTTTTGGTTCCGCATTAGCTATTATAATTCTTGGATATCTATTGAAAAGTTTTGGCTTCATCAAAACCAGTGATGGCAAGGCGATTTCAAATTTTTTAATGCACACCACATTCCCCGCTTTGGTATTTATCACCATGATTAAGGTAGATCTTAGAGCTGAATTAATCTGGATGCCTCTTATTTGTGCCCTATTTGGAAGCATGTCATCCCTTATAGGATTTCTAATTTTCAAAAAAGAAGATCCTGCTTATCGAGGAATTATGACCATGGGAAGCGCGGGCTTCAATTTAGGATTATTCGCCTACCCGCTCATCGAAGGGGTATGGGGATGGGAAGGCCTTACTTATGCGATCATGTTTGACTTAGGAAATTCGTTCATCAATTTTATCGTTAATTATGCTATGGGAACCTATTTATCTTCCAAACATCAAGATAAAAACCCTGCCAAAGCCATCGCCACAAAAGTGTTAACCCTTCCGCCATTACAAGCCATGATCCTAGGATTAACTTGCAATCTAGCTATGATTAGTATCCCTGTGATTCCTCTAGATGTGATCGAAACGATTTCAAAAGGCAATAAACCCATGGTATTATTATTGATGGGAATTTATTTTAGTGTCCGTTTGCCGAAAAAATCATTCCAAAAAGTTTTCCAAGTACTCGCTTTAAGGTACGTATTAGGCTTGAGTGTGGGCTTGACTTTATATTATCTTTTGCCCTTTAGCGACGCTTACCGCAATATGCTATTGATTTGCTTAATTCTGCCTGCAGCTATGACGCTGATCACCTATTCAGATGAGTTTGATTTCGATACAGGGATAGCAGCTGCTTTGGTTAATTTTTCAATGCTCATCAGCTTTACGCTCATGTGGCTATTAGTGGGCATTTTCCATATGTCAACGGTTTAAACCAAATAAAATCGGTAATTTTGCACAACAATTATTTCTAATTCAGGTTAGATTAATTTGAACAAAAATAAATTATGGTTGTACCCTACAAAGACCAATCCAAAAGTAAGAAAGAACAAGTTGCCAACATGTTCAATACTATTTCCCCTCAATATGATTTCTTAAATCATCTGTTGAGCGGTGGAATCGATATTATTTGGAGGAAAAAAGCGATAAAATTACTTCAAAACAAGGGTATCAAAACCATGTTAGATATTGCCACCGGCACGGGCGACTTTGCCATTGAAGCTTTAAAAATAAATCCCGAGAAGATTGTTGGCGTGGATATATCCGAAGGCATGCTTTCGTTCGGCCAAGAGAAAATCAAAAAAATGGGGTTGGAAAAAACAATCCAATTGCAAAAAGGGGATTCGGAAAAACTTCCCTTCTCGGACAATAGTTTTGATGCGGTCATCGTTAGTTTTGGAGTAAGGAATTTCGAAAATTTACAAAAAGGATTGACCGACATGTTTCGGGTGACCAAACCAGGAGGCTATTGCTTGATTCTTGAATTTTCAAATCCGCGTAAATTTCCAATGAAGCAATTGTATACCTTTTATTCTAAATATTGCCTTCCATTTTTAGGCAAAATGATTTCTAAGGATCCTTCCGCATATACCTATTTACCAGAATCCGTTAAGGCGTTTCCAGATGGACCAGAATTTATTCAAATATTTAAATCCGTAGGTTATTCAGAAACGAATTGGATTCCTATGACGGGTGGAATTTGCTCCATTTATATAGGGCAAAAACAAAAATAACATTGAGAAAAACAGGGATAATCCTTTGCTGTTTAATATTGGCCCAACTAACCGTTCGGGCTCAGCACAGTAAATATGTACGGATTTTTCATGAATACTACGACGAGAAACCTGTTCATTTTGGCTTTCTGTTTGGTTTTGCCTCGACCAACTTTTCAACGAATGGGGATCGTGCCAAATTAGGTGCTGATTCAATCGTACAATCACCCCGTAGCTTTGGATTTCAGATTGGCGGTCTGGTCAATTATTCTATTGACAGGCATTTTGAATTAAAAACAGGAATGAACATCGCACTTTATGAAAGGCAAATTTTGTTTCCATTGTCACCTCGAAAGCCTGATTTAAATCCATTAACCAGGGAATCCACTTGGCTCGAAATCCCCCTATTAATCAAATACAAGTCAATCAGACGAGAAAATCATCGAATGTACGTGATCGGAGGAGTGAAGTTAGGCATAGAGGCCAATGTGAAAAAAAAGAGTTCCGCACTTAGTGCCAATACCTCAGATTTATCGCTAGAATATGGGTTTGGATTGGAACGTTTTTTTCAATATTTCAAATTCACGCCCGAAATTCGATTCTCACACGGGCTGACTAATTTATATGTTCAGCCTACTACCGCGACTAATTCATTTTCGAATATGAATTTTTTAAAATCACATACGGTCAGTCTGATTGTCAATTTCGAATAATTTACTTGATATTTTTTCTGGCTTTCTTGGGATCCACGATAGTTTGCAAGCTACTTACGGCAGAAATCCCAAACCAACCTGCTCCTTGCAAGGCTGAATTTGGATTCATATTGGTAAAGTTAGTCGGGATGTTTGCTGCTGGCCTTGAAAATAAACCTGCATTATTTAACTCTAAGCGGGCTTGAGAATAAAAATTAAATTGGCCTTCTGAGATCGAATATAGATCTACTTTAATCGTATCTTTTTCTTGGTAAAGTTCAGGTGAAATGGATCTTCGGATAGGCAAAATAAACATGAGTCCATCAGCCATGGCTCCTTTTTGAAATGCAGCATCGTAGAAAAATATTAGGTTTTGACTCCCATTAAACAACTTCCTATTTTTGTATGTTTTTACCCGGAAACAATCACCGACCCCAATGGGATCACGTGCATAGAACTGTGCATCATATCCATTTTTGGGCTTACCATCGGACGCTTGCCTTTGATTAGCTTCATCGAATTGATATAAAATGGAATCAATCGGCGGAACACGTCTCATCGTTTCAGAAGCTGTAAAAATTTCATTGGCAGCTTTGACGGTCAATTTATATGTTTTTCCCACTTTTCCGAAAATGTCTGTCGGCGAATCAGGAGTCCAAACATATGTACCTGACTCTGTTTTAGATTCTTTGAATAGATATTCTCGCCCTTCATTATCTGAAATTGAAACATTGGCCCCTATAATTTTGGGGGCGTTTGTATTGTCAAAATAGTCTTGGGATCTAGATAAAACAATTTTTTGAGGTCCTTGCAAATTTGTTAATGTGGCTTCTATAACCATGTAATGATCAGAACCAGGCGTATTTAAGGTCACGATGTCCTCACATGAACTCAAGAAGAACCCTAGCATCAAAACAAATAAAAGTGAGGTATTTGCCTTCATCAAAATGAAAAATTATAGGTGACTGCTGGAACAAAAGAACCAATAATAGATAACTGTACCGCCTCTGTTTTCATTGAATTATCTTCGTTTGGCCTGGTATAAATAGAAAAAGGATTTTTTCGATTGTAGACATTATAAATCGAGAAAACCCATTCAGATGTTCCTTTGCCAAATAACGCTTTTTTATTCTTCTTGGTGGCCGACAAATCCAATCGATTGTAATCTGGTACCCTAATATTTCCTCGGGTTCCAGGTTGAGTTTGAGGATAAGCAATGCCTTCGTAAATGTATTTTTGTGCAGGAATCGAATAAGGAACACCCGTAATATAAGCGAAATTAGCCCCAAAAGACAATTTTTCACTTAGGCTATACTGACCTATTACATTTAAAGTGT
>Ga0222712_10004720_pt1 | contig 14121 bp, 13 predicted proteins | sample C33_657DmetaG_FD_165043 | JGI IMG/M metagenome (GOLD analysis project Ga0222712, IMG submission 165043) | Estuarine water microbial communities from San Francisco Bay, California, United States - C33_657D | ecosystem: Environmental > Aquatic > Marine > Unclassified | place: USA: California... | reverse complement strand
ACCGTTAACCTGCCAGCAGATGCCACAGTGGCTGAGATCGAAGAGGTTTACTACCAAGGTTGGAAGCTAGGGCTGAAAGCACTTGCGGTCTACCGTGATAATTGCAAGGTTGGTCAACCACTATCTGATTCAAAGGGTAAAAAGGATGAGGCGGTATCAACTGAGGTTGCACACACTGCAGTTCGAAAGCGATTACCAAAGACACGTCCTGCTCAAACCACATCATTTTCAGTAGGAGGGGCCGAAGGTTATATGACCAGCGGTGCCTATGCTGATGGTTCACTTGCTGAAGTTTTCCTAAAGCTTGGCAAGCAGGGTTCAACACTTGCTGGTGTGATGGATGCATTCTCAATTGCAGTATCAATTGGATTGCAATATGGCGTGCCACTTGAGACCTTTGTAGAGAAGTTTGCTAACCAAAGATTTGAACCAGCTGGTATGACAGATGATGCTGATATCAGAATGGCGCAATCGGTAATGGATTACATCTTCCGCCGTCTTGCCCTGGATTACCTACCATTTGAGTCACGATCTGCTCTTGGTATTCACTCAGCGGCGGAGCGCGCTCGCGCACTTGAAAGCGGTGAGTACACAGCTGATGAAAAACCAGTTGCAATTACTGCGCCAGTGAAAAAAAGTGAGAGCAAAAAACAAGAGGTAAAGATTGAGAAGGCGCCAGTTGATAATTCAACTGTTGGCTCATCAATGGAGTTGTTTGAGAAGATGGCTGGGGTTAAATCAGATGCACCACTTTGTATGACATGTGGTGTAAAGATGAGAATGGCTGGCTCCTGCTTTGTCTGCGAAGGATGTGGAAACACCTCCGGCTGCTCCTGATAAGAGCAAATGGCCTCATCTTTGATAATGTTTCAGGATGGGTCAGAGCTTTAGCGGTAAAGTAATTGAAAGTACCTTCAAGGGTTTTCCAATAGATTCATATGGGAAAACCCTTGCAGCATTTTTAGCGACAAAACCAAATCTTTTCACCGCAAACTTTCAATTTCCAATGATGGTAATTAATGAGCGATCTCTTAAAAACAATATTGACCGAATGGCTAAGTATTGCAAATCAGTTGGTGCTGAGCTGGCCCCGCATGTTAAAACCACCATGTCACCCCAGATTGCGCAAATGCAAACCGATGCCGGCGCCTTTGCCTTAACTATCGCAAACTTTTGGCAGGCAAGCATTTTCCTAAGCTTTGGGTTTAAGAAATTAATTATTGCCAATGAGGTATTAGATCCAACCGCGATCGCTGAGATCTCCCGACTAAATAAAAGTAAGGCAGCTGAGATCATTTTTTATGTTGACTGCTTGGCGGGCTTAGAGATTGTTAAAAAACACACCGCAGATCAAGGCGAACAAAACCTTTTTATCGAAGTTGGCACTGATGCTGGTCGCGGTGGGGTTAGAGATTTAGATGAGGTGGCAGTAATTGCCAAAGCCATTGCAGCCGATAGTAGATTGAAATTACGTGGTGTGACCGGTTTTGAGGGAGCGGTGCCAAAGGCGGCTAGGGATAAAAAAGGTGAAAAGAGATTGACCGCTTTTTGCCAAAAGATTGTGGCAGCTGCTGATAGGGCTTATCCATATAAAAGTGATTTGATATTTATTATCTCCGCAGGTGGCAGCGCCTACTTTGACATAGTCGCCACTGAATTAAATAAGTTTGCCAGTGAAAAGATTTTATTGTTGCGCAGTGGTGGTTATGTCACCCATGACAGTAAGTATTATGAAGAGATCTATCCATTTCGCGAAACAGATCAGAGTTTTAAAGCAGCGATTGAGGTGTGGGCGCAGATCATCAGTTCACCAGAGCGAGATTTTGGTGTGTTAAATCTTGGTAAGAGAGATATTGGCAATGATCTACATAACCCAATTCCCTTTGCCAAGTATGCCAATGGCTTAAGCCCCTTTAAGGGTGAGATTGAGAAATTAAATGATCAGCATGGCTACTTAAGGAGCAAGCAGGATTTTGCAGTATCGCAGCTGATTGGGTTGGGTATATCTCATCCTTGTACTACATTTGATAAATGGCGGTTAATTCCCCTAGTCAGCGACAATTATGATGTTGTAGATTGCTTGTATACATTTTTCTAATCACTTACCTAAAGGAGAATTAATGAAAATCGAACATATCAATGCCAGCCAAGCACCAGCACCGGGTGGGTCATACTCACACGGAGTAGTTGCACATGGGTTCTTGTATACCTGTGGCATGGGTCCAGTGGATCCAGCAACTGGCAAGATTGTTGATGGTGGGGTAGCGGAGCAAACTAGACAGACATTAAAAAACTTACAAAAGATTTTAGATGTTAAGGGTGCAAAGTTCGCCGATGTTGTAAAGGTGACCGCTCACCTACAAGATGTGAATCGAGATTTTGCAGCTTATGATCAGGTTTATCGAGAGTTTTTCTCCGCCCCATTTCCAGTGCGCACCACAGTTGGCTCAGATTTAATTAACATATTAGTTGAAATTGATTTCGTAGTCGCGATTCCAAATTAATAATATGGCAATTGCGCAGGATTTAGCTGGCAAGGTAGTAGTTGTTACTGGCGCTGGCCGTGGTATTGGCCGCCAGATTGCCATAGGTGCGGCTCAACGTGGGGCAAAGGTTGCCTTAGTTGAGTTAATTACCGAAAATCTAACGGCGGCAGTTAAAGAGATCTCAGATATGGGTATGACTGCAAAGGGTTATCAAACTGATATTTCATCAGAGAGTGAGATTATTAAAAGTTTTGCAGCGATTGAAAAAGATTTTGGTCAGATTGATTGCTTAGTAAATAATGCAATGATTCATGATCCAGAGGATTTGCTAGCAACCTCACTCGATCTTTGGAATCGCACACTTGCTGTGACCTTAACTGGTAGCTTTTTAACTATTAAAGCCACCTTGCCTGGGATGATTAAACGCAAATCAGGCTGCATCGTAAATATCGGCACCGTTAATGCCAAGGCAATGATCGGAAGTGACTCCTACTCGGTGGCAAAGGCTGGCATTCATGCGCTAACTCGAACGGTGGCAGTTAGATATGGCCCAGATGGCATTCGTTGCACAACTGTGGTGCCAGGAACAATTGCTACCGATGCTTGGCAGGAGCGGGTGGATAGAAATCCGCAAATCTTTGAAAAATTAAAACCTTGGTATCCACTTGGTCGAGTTGGTACACCAGCTGATGTAACTGAGGCGGTTTTATTTATCCTTTCAGATAAAGCTGCGTGGATTAGCGGTAGTGAGTTTGTCGTAGATGGTGGTTTATTGGCCGGATATGCCCCAATGTTTAAGATGGTTGAAGGTTCAGATTAAAACAAATGAGTGAAAATACCTTCACCATCCGTGGGGCACAGATTATTGATGGTACTGATACTCCTGCAGTTCGCCAGGATCTATTAGTAATAAATGGCATCATCGCTGAGGTTGGTCCAATCTTGCGCGGAGCTGAGCAAGGCAAGGTAATTGATGGCTCGGATTTAACTCTTGCTCCTGGATTTATTGATATGCATTCACACTCTGATTTAGCAGTTCTTACCGATAAACAACATTTAGCTAAGGTGACGCAAGGTGTGACACTTGAAGTTGTTGGCCAGGATGGACTTAGTTATGTACCTAGTAATCCAGAGACCTTACTTGAGCTACGTGAGCAATTATTTGGTTGGAACTCAGATCCAAAAGATTTAAATTGGAACTTTCATACTGTAGGCGAGTATCTATCTCGGGTAGATGAAGGGTGTGCAGTAAATGTTGCATATTTAATTCCACATGGTTCAGTAAGAATGTTGGTGCGAGGTAATGAACCAGGACATGCCTCAACTGATGAGTTGGCAGCCATGATGAGATTAACTCGGCAGGGGATGGAGCAAGGCGCTTATGGCCTATCAGCCGGACTTACCTACACCCCAGCGATCTATGCAGATAATGATGAGATTGTGCAGCTGTGCAAAGTGGTAGCAGAGTTTGGGGGTTATTACGCCCCGCATCATCGTAATTACGGGGCTAAGTTTGTCGATGCAGTTGTTGAGTGTTTGGATATTGCTAGATTATCTAACTCCCCACTTCACCTAACTCATTGCCATATGAGCCACTCAGATTTTCATGGCAAAACTGGCTTACTTTTTGAACAGATTGAGATAGCTGAAAAACAAGGCGTGGATGTCACCTTAGATACCTACCCATACTTAGCTGGCTCCACCTACCTACATGCACTATTGCCATCTTGGGTGCAGGCAGGTGGGTTAAAGGAAACTATTAAGAGATTAGCGGTATTAGATAATCGTCAAAAGGTTATCCACCAATTAACTGTAACTGGCAGTGATGGTAATCAAGGCGGGGTAGTTAATTGGCCGGCGATTAATATTGCAGGTGTGGAAAAACCACAAAATCTTAAATTTGTTGGTATGGATTTAGTATCAGCGGCAAAGTTAGTAGATAAAAAAGTTGAAGATTTTTATCTTGATTTCATAATTGATGAAGAGCTAAAAGCATCTTGTGTAATTTTTGCCGGTCATGAGCCAAATGTCAGAGCGATCATGCAAGATTCTCGCCACATGGTTGGTAGCGATGGCATATTAACTGGTAACCGACCACATCCGCGCGGTTATGGCACCTTTGCTAGATATCTTGGCCGCTATGCCAGAGAAGAAAAGGTATTAACAATGCATGGTGCAATTGCAAGGATGACGGGCAGACCAGCAAAACGTTTAGGTATTAAAGACCGTGGTTATGTAAAGGTTGGCATGAAAGCAGATCTGGTTTTATTTGATGCCGAATCAGTAATTGACCGCTCCACCTACGACACACCCCGAGTGGCAGCTGAAGGATTTGAAATGGTTTGGATCAATGGCATTGCCACCCTGCGCAAGGGCCAACGGACAGAGGCGACTCCTGGAGTGGGGGTTAGGAAGGCTGGTTGAGGCTGGTTTTAGTTGGTTTGGTGGCCATTGATACAAAAGCGTTATTTTCATAAACAATACCAATACTTGCCTGAAAATGGTTTTAATGGTGAGGTAATACCCCCCCACAAGTTTGTGGGATCCTAGGAAGAGGAATAAATTGATGAAAAAGTTCACCAAGCGTAGCTTCGCTGCGCTGGCTTCACTTGGATTGGCAGCAGGTGCTTTGGCAGCTGCGCCGGCTCAAGCAGCCGATGTAACAATTAAAGTTGTTACACCTAACTACACAGATGCAATGCCTGCTTACTACAAGGATCTAAATGCTCGCTTTATGGCTGCTAACCCAGGCATCAAAGTTGAACATGAGAACCTAAGCTGGGATGACATCTTGGTTAAGGGTCGTACATATATTTCAACTAAGTCATATCCAGATGTATTAAACCTAAATACATTTTCAGAGTTCGCTGCTGAAGGTCTGCTATATAAGACCAGCGACCTATTCACTGAGGCAAAGCTTGCCGACTTCGTTACCGCATTCCGCGATAACTCAAAGTACAACGGAGTTGAGTACGCTGTTCCAGATCTAGCATCAGCACGTATGTTCTTTATTAACAAGGCTGTTTTCTACGGCGCTGGCAACACCAAGATCCCAACAACTTGGGCTGAGGTAACTGCTGCGGCAAAGAAGATCAAAGCTAAGTACGGATCAAAGGTTTATCCATTAGCAATTCCACTAGGTTCAGAAGAGGCTCAAGCTGAGTTCCAAATCTGGGCTGGCGGAAATGGTGGACGTTATTTTGATGAGAAGACAAGCAAATGGGTTATTAACTCAAAGGCTAATCTTGAAACTCTTAATCAATTAAAAGCTTGGGTAAAGGCTGGTTACACACAACCAAACCCAGCTTCAACTAACCGTACCGATGCATTTAAGCTATTTAGCCAAGGCAAAGTAGCGATGATTAATGCCTCCGTGTTCTTCCCTTCAACCTTGAAAGATTACAAGAGCAAGGTTGACTACGGTGTAGCACCATTCCCATCTGCTAATGCAAGTAAGAAGCCAATTACTCTTGGCGTTCAAGATTACTTCATGGCATTTAAGAAGACAGGAAACCAAGATGCAGTTTCTAAGTATCTAAACTTCTTGTTTGAAGGTAAGAACTACGCAGGCTTCCTAAAGGCTGCCGGTGGTTTCATTCCTGCAACGAAGTCAGCATCAACTGAAGTGGATTCATCATTGCTTCCATTCATTGAGCAACTTCCAAACGCTATCTTCTACCCAGGAACTCTAGGTTCATGGGGAACAGTAGTTGCCAAGATCACCACACAAATTGGTACTGGCATTACAAAGGATCCAAAGACCGTTTTGGATTCATTACAGAAGACAGCAGAAGCAGCTGGCACTAAGTAATTACCTTTAGGTAATTAAGTAAGTAAAGCTCTTATAAGCGGGATCTGGGGAAATTTCTCAGGTCCCGCTTATAAATTATTTAGTAGGATTACAAGTAGATATTAAATATTGAAATGAGGAGCCTTGCGTAACAGATTGCTTGCCAAAAGCAGCGCAACTAAGGTTAAAAATCAGGTTGCTTCTCACGATGTGTCCCTAGTAAGTGCGCTGCCTTGGATTGGGCCGGCATTAATTTTAATCATTTTAGTTGTTATTTGGCCGGTGATTGAATTAGTTCGGATTTCATTTACCGATATTTCAGCAGCTGGTAGCTTGCTAGATTTTAATGGCTTAACTAATTACCGCGAATTACTGGCTAACCCTGATATATATCCGGTAGCGCGAAGAACTCTTCTGTGGGTTTTTGGAATTGTTTTCTTTACAGTGATTCTCTCACTGCCGATGGCGCAATTAATAAATCAAAATTTCCCAGGCAGAAAATATGTCCGCTGGGCATTGATCTTCCCTTGGGCAGCATCAGTAGTTATGACATCAATGATCTGGACCTGGATCTTAGATGCCTACTCCGGTGAACTTAATTTAACCCTTACCCAGTTAGGCCTAATCTCAGAACCAGTTGATTGGATCAATAATCCTGGTAGTTCATTTTATTTTCTAATGGCAGTAGCTGTTTTCGTGTCGATTCCATTCACATCTTTTGTGTTGCTCGCAGGATTGCAATCAATACCAAATGACATTATTGAAGCAGCCTCCGTTGATGGCGCTACTAACTGGCAGATCTACCGTCGAATTAAATTTCCACTGCTTAGAAACTCACTTTTAATTGCCACAATAATTAATTTAATTAACGTATTTAACTCCTTTCCAATTATTTGGATCATGACTCGTGGTGGACCTGGTTATGACACTGATACCACAACCACGCTTGCCTACAAGTTAGCTTTTATTGAATCAAATATGGGGCAATCAACCGCACTTGGCGTATTTAACTTTATTGTGATCATGATGATTGTTGGACTTTATTTAAGAGTTACTAAGGCAACTAGGACTGAGATATGAAAGCTATAAAGTCAAAGAAACTTACCCCTAAAAAAGTAGCCACTATGGCAGGTGCTTATTTCCTCGCTTGGTTTTTTGTTTACCCATATATAAATATGTTTTTAACTTCGGTGCGAACCCATGATGAGTTATATGCAACACCGAGCACACACTTGCCACAGGTTTGGCAATGGCGAAACTACATTGATGTTTGGTCACATGCGCCAATTGCAAGCTTTCTCAAATCCAGCTTGATAGTTTCAATTTCAGCCACCATCTTAGTTTTATTGGTTTCACTGCCAGCGGCTTACTTCCTGGCCAGGTATAAGTTTAAACTTCGGGGCGCATTCTTACTTCTCGTTCTAGCAACTCAGATGTTCTCACCAACTGCATTGATTATTGGAATATTTCGAGAGGTTGATTTCTTCAAATTACTAGATTCATATATTGCGTTAATAGTTTTAAATGCAGGCTTTAATCTAGCCTTTTCAGTTTGGCTACTCGCTGGCTTTTTCTCCAGCATTCCAGCAGAGATTGAGGAGGCAGCCTTAATTGATGGCTGCACAAGAATTCAGGCGTTGCGCAAAATTACTATTCCAATTGCTCTTCCGGGTGTGGTTACCGCAATCATCTTTACATTTGTCGCGGCTTGGAATGAGTTCACAATTGCATTAACAATTATTAGCTCAGTTGATAAAAAGCCTTTGCCAGTTGGATTAACACAATTTATTGGGCAATATGACATTGCCTGGGAGTACTTATTTGCATCCACAATAATTGCAATCATTCCAGTTGTAATTCTCTTTATTTCCATTGAAAAGTATTTGGTTGGTGGGTTAACAGCCGGTAGCGTGAAATGAGTGGGATTAAATCCAACGCATTTACCCTTGCCTATACATTTTTTAGGGAGCCAGCTGAGAAAGTTATCCCAGAGTTAAAGAGTTTTGGATTAACTGGCATAAATCTTGCGCTTAATTACCACAGCAGCCGCGATCTTTTACTACGCCAAGGCCCACAACTTGAGTATTTATCTGATGGCTTTCATTACTACAAATCAAATTATGAAATGTATGAATCGGGTGCAATTAAGCCAGATTTAAAAGAACAGCTGCCGACAAACCAGGTTTTAGAATCAGTTCTTAAAAGTGCTAAACAAAATGATTTTCAAGTAAATGCATGGGCAGTTTATATGCACAATTCAGCTATTGGAATGGCGCACCCTGATGCTGTGGTCACCAATGTGTTAGGTAATAAGTTTTTCTCAGAATTATGTCCAGCAAATCCAGCTGTTGCTTCCTATGCGCTAGGAATGACACGAGATTTAGCCAGCCGCGGAATTAATGGAATCAGAGCAGAGTCGCTACATTTTCATGGCGCACGTCATGGTGAGCATCATGAGCGGTTTTTTATAGAGCTAAGCCCAATAACAGAGTTTCTCTTCTCACTTTGTTTTTGCATCCATTGCAAGAAAAATTTTGAATCTCAAAATTCAGACCTAGATGCATTAATGTTAAAGATTACAAAATTACTGTTGGCAGTATTTGATGAAAAAGACCCTTGGTTGGGTAAGAAATTAGACAAAACAACACTTGCTGAAATTGTTGGTGAACCTATTCTGAAATACCTAGTAAGTAGGGAGCAAGCAGTCGTCGATCTATATAAGCAAATTGCTGAGATCACTGGCAAAGCTAAAATCTCCTTTAACTTTGTAGATCAAGCACCACTTTTGGATTTGAACTCTGCGGATGCAATTTCAAATAGCTGGCAGGTTGGAGTTGATAATGCCCAAATTAGCCAGGTGATTGATCGTTTTGAGCCGCTCATTTACCGACGTGAAAGTGATCAGGTGGCATCACTTGCTGAGAATTATTTAAACAATATAACTCCACAGATCACAGCAATTCTTAGGCCAACTTATCCAGATTGCACCAGCGCTAAGAATTTATCGGAAAAAGTTGATTCTTTAGTTGGGCTTGGCATAAGCGAGATTGATTTTTATTTGCTAGATACCATGCGTAAATCTGATCTGGATAATATTAAAAGTGCCATTAAACATTAAGTTTTAAAAACAAGTATAAAAGTTTGTCAGGGGAGGTTGTTATGGAGCGCGGTGTTTACTCAGTAATGCAAACCCCATTGGATGAAAATGACAATATTGATCAAGTAATTTTTAAACGAGAAATCGATTGGTTGATTGCGGGCGGAGTTAAAGGTTTAGTTTTAGCAATGGTTTCCGAGGTGATGAGATTTAGCTCTGATGAGCGTCGCTTTCAGTGGCAATTAGCACTAAAAATTATCAATAACCGAGTTCCTTTAATTGTGAGTGTGGGCGCTGAGAGCACTGCAATTGCTATCTCACTAGCAAAATCTGCACAAGCCGATGGAGCAAGTGCATTAATGGCCACACCGCCTGCTATCTTTCCGGCAACCTCGAGTGAGATTTACTCTTATTACTCAGCAATAATTGAAGCGGTAAAGATTCCATTAATAGTTCAAGATGCTAGCAATTACATTGGTCAGCCACTTGATCTTGAGCTTTATGGAAATCTAATTGAAAAATATGGAACTGAAAGAGTTCAATTTAAACCAGAGGCAAAACCGGTTAAGGAGCGTGCGGCAGCTTTACAAAAGATTGCTAACGGGCAAGCAAAGATTTTTGAGGGACAATCTGGCATCGATTTATTAGATACACATCCACTTGGATTGGTTGGAACTATGCCTGGTAGTGAAATTCCGTGGGCGATAATTAAACTTTGGGATGCCTTAGAGGCAAATAATCTAGAGCTTGCTAGCAGCGTCCATAATTTAGTTTCACAGCTGGTGGCTTTTCAACATAATATTGATAGCTACGTTGCAGTTGAGAAATACCTATTAGTTAAGCAGGGAATTTTTGATTCAGCACGCCAACGTGGTCCAGTGAGAACAATTTTAAGCAGTGAAGTTAAGGGTGAAATAGATCAAGTATTTGAAAAATTATTTAAGTTGATTAATAACTGATTCGTAATTAATCCCAATTAATTCACAAGGCCGTGTAGTCGCACTTGCAAGTACAAACTCATTTGGAATTCCAAGTGCAGTTAGCCGCTTAATGGACTCACTTAGATTGGCTATTCCACCCGCTAATTTTCCTTCAATACTGCGTGCTTGGCCATCCTTTGCCACCACATTGATATCACCAAAGGTGAAATTTCCATCTCCTAAACCCGCGGCAGCAACTGCATCATTTGTAATTATGAATCGATCCATAATTTTTGGCAGAGTTTGCGACAGCAATTCATCTGAAACATGAACTCCATCCACTATTACCTGCACTATTACATCTTTGCGTTCAATTGCTGCATCACTTAACCCTTGTGCCGGGGGTTTAGACATTGCATTGAATAGATGAGTAACTGTTTTAGCGCCAGCGTTAAAACCTTCAATTGCCTCTGATTTAGTTGCATTTGAATGACCCAGTGAGACCACAATTTTTTGTTCTACTAAATATTTTATTAAATCTATCGCTCCAGCAAGCTCTGGTGCGAGAGTGACCTGCCTGATTAACCCAGCAGATAGCAAAGCTTTTAAGTGATCTAAGTTTGGCTGCTTTATAAACTCCTTTGGATGAACCCCAGCTTTCTCGTGTGAAATAAAAGGTCCTTCAAGGTGAATACCAAGTATTAACGCCTCACCAGGTCTTGGCGCTTTACGAACTATTTCAATTAATTTAATAGCTTTTACTGCAGATTCCAATGATGATGTAATTATGGTTGGGAGATATCCTGCCACCTCATTTTTAAAGAGCGAGCGGCTAACTACTCTAACCTCATCGGCCGTTTTTGCAGAAAGTAAATCAATACCGCCATGGCCATTAACCTGTAAATCTATGTATTTAGCTTTCATTACTTTGCAGCCTTATAAACTTTGATCAATGGAGCGTAAACTCCTGCATCATCATTATTGGCAAGTATTTTTGCACCATCTAGCGGAGTGTTATTTGATTTATGAAGTTGCATTCCATCAGCTTGAATTTTCGATGTTGCATTTTGGTAGATCATGGTATCTTCAGATAAAACTCCACCAAGGAGTGCAACTTGAAAATTCTTACCGCCCTCACAGACACGTTTGGCTGTGTTAGCTATTAAAGTGATTTCATCACCTGCTAGATCAATAATTTCCAGCGCTTTAGCATTGCCGGTGGCAGCTAAATTGTTTACCAATTGTGCAAATTGGGCGATGGCATGAACCGCTCTGGTACTTTGGTGAACGACGTGGGGCAGATGGTATGGGTCAGCTTTAAAATGTTGGCAGGCAACTTCAAGTAGTTGCGCGGCCCCAGGTGTTTGATCCCGTCCATCACTAGAACGTACTGCGTAGTTCAAACCCATTCGACCAATCCAGTAAGCGCTAGCTACATCACCAATTAGGTGGCCATCACCAGATAATGAATGCAAGATGGTTCCTGATTTACCAACTGCTAGAGCAGTGATTCCTGTGCCGGCAGTAATTACAACACCATCTGATGCAATGGTGGCTGCGCATGAACTTACCGAATCACTACAGATCCAAAGCTCTTTAACCTTACTATTTTTGAAAACTAAGTTTGCAATACCTTGATAACTCTCAGCATCAGCGGGCAAGGTTGCAACAGCAAGAACTGCCCGCAAAATATCGCCCTCAAACTCATTGGCAAATGTGCTCACTACATTTGCTAGATAATCAACAAGAGAGCCTTCGCCAGGCGTTATTCCTGCGAAATCCTTATGCGCTTTATCCAAACCATCAATACTTGCACCAGCTCGAATACCGCCACCACCACCATCAAAGTAAATAACTGTCTTACGCATTAGTTAGTTAGTGTCACTTTACTTAAACCTGTTGGCTTGTCTGGGTCCAAGCCATTTTTTCTAGCAAACTCCAACGCAAACCGCTGGCCAATAATGCAATCAATAATGCAGTTATGGATTTCATTTCCAGTTTTAGCACCTTCAATCACAATCTCACTAGCCTCAGCCAAGGATTTCGTACCAATCCAATAAATTTTTGGCGATCTACTTCTAATCTGCTTGATGTAGTCCTTAATGAAACTTAAATCTGAGTCATTCTGTGCTAACACAAACAATTGAGTTTTTGAAGTTAAAGCTGAAATTGGTCCATGCATATAATCGGCGATTGATAAGCCTTGTACCGAAACTTTGCTAGTTTCCTGAATTTTTAAAGCGAACTCCTTTGCGTTGGGGTAAGAAAATCCGCGACCAAGAACAACGATTTCATTTTCGGAGCTAACTGATTCAACAGCTTTTGCCACCAAGTTTTTATCTGCGATTAGTAATTTTGCCTGGTTTATAACCAAGGTCGCTGAGGGTTTTTGATTAAGCCAGTAATCAACCAGTATTAGTGAACAAAGAAGTTCTGCTGCATAACTCTTAGTCGCAGCTACCGCAACCTCTTTACCGGCAAGCAACGAGATATGAACATCTGAAGTTTCTGCTAGCGGCGAAAGCCCATCATTGGTCATTGCTATTAAAAATCCACCACCAGCTTTGGCCGCATGTGAGTACTTGATGAGATCAGAGGATTGGCCACTTTGCGATATCGCTATTACCAAAGTGTTTTCAAATTTTAGTTGAGTGGCATAAATCGTTACAGAAGAGAGAGAGGTGAGGCCAACTGGAATACCTATTTTTGTCTCAATTAAGTACTTTAAAAAGTGGGCGGCATTGTCTGAGGTACCACGAGCTAAAATTTGGACTGATTTAAAATCATGGTTCTTGAAAACTTCTTGCAATTTATCAAATTGATTTGAGTTATCTAGGATTGTTTGGAATACCGCTGGAATCTGTGAGATTTCTGATTCCATAGATCTACCTAAATTGGGCATGAGGTATTTTCGCATAAAACAAGTAGATTGAGCCAAAATTGGGATTTATTGAGTATTTCATCTGCCGATAACGCTAGTTTTACCATCATTTATCTGATTTGCACGCAATAAATCCGTTCACCCAATTCTAGTTTCAATTTGAATCCAAAATGGACTCAATCTTAAGTTGATTTTCCAAAATACAACTTCTATATCTTTATGTGTAGTTGCCAAACTATGTGTATTAGTTTTAAACTGATCTAATTGTTGAATTTTTTAATTATTATTAAGAAATGAGTTGCCATGGCAGATCTTGCTAAAAATAAAGAGACGGTTATTCAATTTTTTGAACAAATCTGGAATCAAGGCGATGAGAGTGCAATTGATAGATTTATAGCGGAAGATGCTGCCGGTAATGACCCAAAATTTGGGGTAGGCAGAGAATCCTTTCGGCTTCAATGGCGTAAATGGCGTATAGCCTTTCCAGATATTAATTTTGCAATTCAGGAGCTAATTGCTGAAGGGGATGTTGTTGTCTCTAGATGGAAATTGACTGGAACTCACCTTGGGCAATATCTAGAAAAGAGTGCAACTGGTAAGAAAATATCGGTAGATGGCGTAAGTATTGATCGGTTAAAGGATGGCATGGTGGTTTCAGGTTTTGACGCTTGGGATTCAGCTGTTCTCAGTGAGCAATTAAGTTAACCTTTTATTAATCTAATAAGGCTCGCAGGTTAAACTCTCCTGCTACAGTCTTTATCAAATAATCTGCCCTAGTGAGTGAGTATTCAAAAAAGGTAAGAAGCGCCCTGGATGCAGCTGTTACTGCAATTGGTGGCTCACCTAGGGATGGCCAAATTGAGATGGCAGAGGCGGTTGCAAATGCCCTATCTGATCGCCACCATCTATTAGTCCAAGCCGGCACTGGCACTGGAAAATCACTTGCA
>Ga0222712_10004718_pt1 | contig 14124 bp, 8 predicted proteins | sample C33_657DmetaG_FD_165043 | JGI IMG/M metagenome (GOLD analysis project Ga0222712, IMG submission 165043) | Estuarine water microbial communities from San Francisco Bay, California, United States - C33_657D | ecosystem: Environmental > Aquatic > Marine > Unclassified | place: USA: California... | reverse complement strand
CGTCAGTCCCGGCCGGTCGATTTCACCGTGGAGGAGCGGGCGACGCTTGGAGGATTGGTCGACCGTCTGGCCGCCGCTGACTTGGTGCGCATCCAGTTGGGCCGTGCCCATCCGGTCGTACTGCCCCCGGCGCTTAAGCCGAAGCTCATGGACCTTCTCCGTTTAGCCGCCGAAGGCCAGGCCGTGCAGGTCGATGCCCGCGTCAACACGCTTACTACCCAGCAAGTCGCGGAGCGCTTGGGCGTTTCCCGCCCCCATGTCGTCGCCCTGATCGCCAAAGGCGACCTGCCCGCGACCAAGGTCGGCACCCACCGCCGCATCCGATTCGCTGACTTGCAGGCCTACCAGGCGCGCGTGAGCGCGACTCGTTCCACGGCATTGACCGCGCTGATGCGGGAGACCCGTCGACTTCGCCTTGGCTACTGAACGTCGCCTCGGGCGAGGGCAGGGCGCCCCGGAGACCGTCTTCCTCGATGCCAATGTCCTCTACTCAGCTTGCTGTCGCGATCTACTGATTGAGGCTAACTTGGCGGGTCTTTGTACCTGCCGTTGGTCCGACGGCGTCCTCGCCGAGGTGCGTCAGGCTTTGCGCCGCGCCCGGCCCGACCTCCCCGAATCTGCCCTTCAGCGTACGTTTGACCTCTTGAGCGTGGCCTGTCCCGATGCCTTGAGCGTTAGCCGCACCAGTCGCCTGCCGATTCGTGCGGCGCTACCCGATCCCGCAGACCATCATGTCATCGCGGCCGCCTATGCATCGGGTGCTTCCACCCTGTTGACCTTCAACCTTCGCCATTTCCCCTCCCGGTCGCTCCGTGGTCTCCCGCTGACGGCGCAGACGCCGGACGATTGGTTTGTCCGATTGGCGATGAATCGACCCGATGAGCTTGTAGCCCTGGTCGAACGCTGCCGCCGCCGACTTCAGCGTCCGCCTCTCAGCCGCGCCCGACATCTTGAGGCCATTCGTGCCTCCGGACTCCCGCACCTCGCCGCCCACTTGGACTCCTGACATTCAGCCCGGGGTCGGGGCAGCACCGTGTGCTGCCCTAGCTCTCGGTAGGGACCAGCGTCCCTGCTGGTCCGCCTCATCAAACCCCCAACCGCTAACCCCAAACCGCCCGCGAATACCATTCGCGCCAGGTAGGGATGGACGTCCCGCCCGTCCGCCCCCGGCATGGGGTCTGGCTTCATCTCGCTTAGCGATGATGTGCCTGACCCCATGCCGAGGTTCTAGGCCCTAGGTCTTAGGCCCACTCCCCACTCCCCACTCCCCACTCCCCACTCCCTATTTCCTAACTCCTACTCCCATCCCCCTCCTCACTTCGTCAGAATCGCGATCGAAAGAGCGTACTTATGGAGCTGCTTCTGGGTCTCCGTGCCGTCTTTCGCCGCCGCGATCAAGTCGCGCATATTGACGTAGTTGTCGGCCAGTTTCACCCGGCGGGCGAAGGGGTTGTCTTTCACCGGGCCGCCCACATAATCCAAGTAGGCCTTTAGCTTCGCCGCGTCGTCCGTGGGCTCGTTGCCCGGCTTAGGCGGCTTGGTCATCGCAACCACGCCCGCGATCAGATGAGGAGGGAGCACCCCCTTGAGCGATTCCTCCGTCACGCGGACACCTTCGGGCTTATCCCGGGTGTCTTCGATGGCGTCGTGCAGGATGGCGACCGTTTTGGTTTCCCAATCATCGAAGTAGTTCGCCACGTCCTTCACGTGCTCGAAATAAGGCCGCCCGTCCGGTAGGTCGCGGAAATCGCCGGCGTGCGCCCTTTCCGCGATCAAATAGGCCAGTCCGAAGACCCGCCGCTGCTCGTTCACCACTTTCCAGTCGACTGTGCTCATGCCATCGACTCTGCCCACTCCCGGACGCCCCGCAACCGCGTCCTCAATCCCCCGGAAACTAATATAAAGTCTCCCCTGGGTTACTTCACCTCGGGCGGGCAGAAATGCACCTCGATGTTCTTGTGGGCAAGGAGCAGTGGGCGCATGACTTTGTCGTCTTTCCGGCAAACGGCGACGGAACAGACGCTTTTGGCGCCCTTGGCTAGTATCAGGTCTCTGGAAAAGAGAGTCTGCCCCATCAGGTACATCCCAAGTCGCTTGTTCTTGGACTGGATCACGACGACATCTTTTTCGGCGATGTCGCGGCGCACGTCGTTGGAAATCTCGAACGGGCCGTCCAAGATCACGAGTCCGTCCATATATCGGGGGGCGTTGGAGCCGTCCGCCGCCTCCTCTACGGCGACATACTCCTCGATGAGCGTGCCTCTTTTCAGCACTTCCCGCCAAAACCAGCGCGTCATCGGAGTCTCGTTTTTGCTCATGAAGAAGGATCGAGTTTCGCCGCTAAAAGTTGTTCTCTAGTGCCGAGCGCAATCACCAAGGAATTAGCCCGGGTTAGGGCAACGTACATGAAATGTTTATCGAACGGATCTTTGAAGTCGGGGAGGTCCAGCATGATAATGGCGGGAAACTCCCTGCCCTTAACATCAATGAGACGGGACCACCTGACGTGGCCAGCGGGGTGGTGCCGCCCCGTGCTCTGGTCGAAGACATCGCTCTCGTAGGAAAGGTTCTTGCCTCCGGCCCTTAGGCCTTTCTCCAGGATACCCACGGATTTTCCTGTTATTGAAATCACCATGATGTCCTTCTCTCGGACTCCTTGACGCTCCAATTGCATGATGGCGCGCCCGAGGGCTTCGATGGGTTCCTCGGTGACCCATGAGGTGACTTGAGGGTCGATGTTGCCATCGAACACGTGCTCAGTGATGATCCCCAGCAACCTCTCGGCTTTTCCGGCTATCTGGGCTGGGTTGCGATAATTGATGGGGTCTAGCCTGTAGCGGAAACAGTCTTTGAGCACATCATGGTCAAGGAGATCGACGTAAAGTTTATGCCGATTGCCCGAAGCAAGCTTCGCGGCGATGGCTTGTTGGGTGTCCTCGAACCAGAGCAGCCTGCATTTCGCCAGTCCGCGCTTGGTGCAGGCGTTGAGGAAGGTTAGCAAGGCGATGTTGTTTGCGATGTCTTGCCCTTCATCCACGACGACGAAGTCGAGAAGCCGCTTAGAATCGATTTCCTTGAGCGAACTTGGGTCCACCGCATAGCCGGGGATCTTTATCGTCAAAGCGCTCCCCGGCTCTTGGGCGGACAAGTCTATCCCTCGGGCGTTACGCGTGTAAAAAGGGTACATCGTCTCCTCGTTCAGTACCTCTAATCTGTCGGAAATCCTGTCTTCCCAGACTTTTAACTGTATGTCCTTCGCGAGGTAAATCGATTGGCACGCGAAGGCTCCCCGCCAGTGCGGATTCTCCCTTAGCAAGCGCTTGCAGGCCTCGTAGGCAACGAGGGTTTTGCCGCTGCCCGCCGGGCCGGATATGACGATCCTTGGGTTGTCGAAGATCCTGTCCAGGACTCTTGACTGGGAACGATTGAGTTCGACGAGTTCGGACTTGTCGGCTTCCACGCCTTGTCCGGCCGAGAGCGGTTGAACGATGTCCGGCAGGATTGATTCACAGAGCGCCGTATAGGCCGCCTCGCTGAGCGTCGGGGTCGGCTTTCCCAGCCGGGTGGCCTCATCCCGGAAGTGTTGCTCGGCGGTCTCCAGCGCCCTCAATAAGTCATTCATCCCCCGTTTGTCTATGATGCTGGATTGGTGCCACTCCATGGAGTGCGTCTCAAGCAATGTGTCGGGCCAGACACAACAATGTCCCCCGGGCAGCATCGGAAGTTTGGCTTTCTTGAGGTACCGCCTCAGGGCATTGTAATTGTCCGTTGCCTGCGTGATCGGACTCTCGTCCATCTCTTTACCGTTGGCCAGCCAGGTTCCGTTCCGGCGGGTTAACTTACCTCCCTTCACCTCCAACGTAAACAGCGCCGACCTCGAGATGGCCACGAAGTCTATCTCGCCGCTTTTCTTGACCGAGTGCCGGGCGATGTCGACGGAGTGAAAAAAGCGCCAATGGCTGGAGCGCAGGCCCTTCAATTGTTGATAGACGCGGGCCTCCGCGTTGATTTTGCCCCGATATTTTTCCGGATAAATTTGCGACATGGGTCAGCATTCCACCAAGGTTCCCGTGCGCACGTGTACCAGGACGCAACGGACTTTCTCCGGCGCGAGCCCGCACAGCTTGGCCACCGCGATACGGTAAAGGTCCATCTGATCTTGATAGAGGTCCTTCAGCTTGGCGGGGGCTCCCTGGTTGGTCTTGTAGTCGATGACGACGGCGCTTTCCCCTCGTACGACATGGACGCGGTCGAAGACGGCGTTCACCGCCTTGCCTTCATGCAGCAGGGTGGCGTTGCGTTCATTCCAAAGGACCGTGCCGTTCGGTCGGCCGAGGAGTAGTTCCCGGACTGCTCCTTTCGAGACGCAGTCGCGGATCAGACGAATGGCTTCTTCATGGATGGCGACTAGTTCCGGCGTCGGCTTGGCTTGCTCCAGTTTGGACTCAAAATCCGCGAGGTCCCATTCAAGCAGCTTGAAAAGGTCATGGGTCGCCGTTCCCAGCGCCTTGCCGTGGACGTTATCCTTCCTGGGCGACCATCCGCCTTCGACTGGCTCGCCGCTCTTGGACGGGCGGATTTTCCCGGTCCGCCTGACCGGCACCAGCTGGCTGATGTCACGCCCGGTCTTGGGCTCTGCCGTCGCCGCCGTCTTGGCCGCGTGACCGATCCAGGATTTATCCCCATGCCTGACCATGATTTCGGCTTCCTCGACTCCCTTGAGTTTCAGGGACGGGTTCGCCGGTTTATGGGGCGAGTCCGCACAGACGGATTCGACCAACATGGCGAAATCGAACTTCCCATGGTTATTGGGCGTTCGGAGGCTGGCTCCGCCGCCTTTCTCAATGGCATCCGTCACGAGGACCAGGCGTCGGATCGCGCGGGTCATGCCGACGTACAAGCGGCAGAGGTTCTCGTACGCGGCATCGGTTCGCTCGTCGATGAGGGCCTGCCCGAGCGTCTCCGGGTCGGCTTCGCAGACGCTGGTCTTGGGTCGTGAGAGTATCCAGCTGGGCGTGAAATCCTCCGCCGTCTTCATGATGGGATTCTTGACCCGCACACCTGCGATTTTCTGGTACTTGTCGTTCAGGCAAGGCAGGTAGACCGCGGTATATTGCAGGCCCTTCGAGCGGTGCACGGTCAGGACCTGTACGGACCTGGGGTCCGCGGTGTCACGTAGGGCGGACCCCTCGAGGTGCGTCGCGAAGGATCCGATGTCACGGGTCGCATCCTCGTCGAACTTCACCGCCAAGCCGAGGAGTTGGTCGACCCGTTTGAGCAGGAAGCGCTCCCCGTTGGTCGCGCCGGCCGGCAGGTGGCCCTTGATGATGTCCTGCAAGACGGCTTCGGCGCCGTTGGTATAGAAGAGGAGGGCGATTCGGAGTCGCGCTTCCGGCCAGCCACCATGCTGGTCCACGTAGGCTTTGGCGGCCGGGGCCATCTCGGCCATGCCCTTGCTAAGCCGGTCGCTCGGGTGCGCCGCGGACTTGATGAGAGAGACGATGCCCGCGGTGAAGGGGTTATCCATCGCCACCTCGGTGTCGGCCTCATCAGCGGCCTCGATGCCCATCCGCCTCAGTTCTTCCGTGATCTCGGCGGCCTGCCGGTTCTTGGAGACGAGGATCGCGCAAGTCAGGCCCGGCTTGAGCAAGCCTTTGTCATCGAGCATGCCGGATTCCCGGATGTGCGCGCCGATCCACTTGGCTTGGGCGCCGGCCCGGGTCGCTGGGGCGCCTTCTCCGTCGCCGCTGTCCTCCTCCGCCGAGTCGCTTTCCTGGTCGGCTTCGCTTCCGGCTTCTTCCTCTGCTTTGGGCGCCACCAGCCGGACCCAGAGGGCCTCGCCGATCTCGGGGTGGTCCTCGTTTTGGGAGGAATGGTTCTTCCAGACTCCAGCCCACTTGGTGGCCGCATCTGGGGAGAAGTAGACGCCTTGGGAGGTGAGGTCGCCCAAGAGTCCGTTGACGAGTTCGACGATGGGTTGGGCGCAACGTCGGGTGAAGTTCATGTCATCTTCGGGCTTCTTCGGGATTTTGGCGTCGATCTGCCGAAGGAGTTCCGGGTTGCCCGCACGCCAGCCGTAGAGGCTTTGCTTCAGGTCGCCGACGAAGAAGGCGGTCTTTCCCTGTTCCTTCTGGGCGTGGACTCCGAGGATGTTTTCCAGGTTTTCCTTAAGTACCAGGAACTGGCGGGTGCTGGTGTCCTGGAATTCATCGAACAGCCAGTGTTTGACGCTGCAGTCGAGACGGTAGTCGATGTTGAACTTGCCGTCAGCCTTGAGCAGCAGGGTCACGTTATCGCTGAAGGTCAGGCTGCCGCGTCGGCGGACCTCACGGTCGTAGATCGACTCATACCGGGCGATGAGCTTGTGGATGGCCTTGGTTTGGGCCAATTTATCCCGAATCGAGAGTCCATAGGCTTTACGTGCCAGGACACGCACTGCTTGACAGATGTTCGGGGGAAAAATGAAGAGTGCCTTCAGGTTACCGTATTTGACCTGTAGCTCGGTATTACCGTCCGACTCCACAATCGGCCTTAGGCGGCCGCTGATCTGATCTAGGAGTGCTTCCTCAATCTCGCTGGCTCTTTCGGCCTTGGTCACCGAACCGAATTGTTTGATGAGGCCGTTCTTGAACTTGAGCTCGGCCGGACCGTTCCGGGTCCAGCTGTCGAGCCATGCCATCAGCGTGATCGCGCCTGCGGAGCACTCGGCGGGAGTTGGGATAGTCAGAAGTTCCGGAATCTTGGACCAAATCGTTGATTGATCGCCCCATACGCTCGCGTCCTTCGCCAACGTGGCCAGGTCGTGCAGGCTTTCGACGGTCTCGGCCAAGCCTTTCAAGGGGGTGGCGACGTCCTTGCCTTGGTTCAAGTCCAGGAGCAGGGCTCGCACCTCCTCCACATCCTCCGGCGGGGTTTCCGCCATCATCCGGCTAATGACGGCGGCGCGGATGTCGCCGGCTTCAAGTTCGCCGATGTTCCGCAGGCGCCCGCCGTCTAGGCCCACTTCGGTGGGGTTGTTCGAGACCAGTCGGGCGAAGAAGCTATCCAGCGTCCCGAGCGTGAGCCGGTGCATGGAGAGCAGGGTGTCCCTCAGGAGCCTACGGAAGAACTTAAGGTCGCAGTCCGCCGGCAGCTTGAGGCGGTTCCGGATCTTGGTCGCCTCGGCCTCAGTCTTGGCTGCTTTGGCCAGTTTATCCAAGGTCTTGGCCACGAATTCACCGGCAGCGGCACGGGTAAAGGTCAGCGCGACGATTTGGTCCGGCTTGATGCAGCCTTCCTGGATCTGCTGGTAGGCGAGGATCTTGATGATGCGGTCCGAAAGGGCGAACGTCTTGCCCGATCCGGCCGAGGCTAGGATGACCTGGTCCCCGACGGGGAAAAGGCCTGGAGTGGCGTTATCGCTCACGAGCGGGTCCCTCCGAGTTGACCGACATTGAGGTAGTTCTGCATAGGTCTACCGTTGAGCGCTTTGAGGACAGGGTAGTCGCTGCCTTCCGGGGAAGGCGCGAAGTTGTCGGGCCCGCCGGCCTTGATCTTGCCGATGACGGCCTTGATGGTCTCTTCGGCCTTTTCCCGGTGGTCCGTCTCGTAGTGCTGCCAGATCTCCACTCGGGCGTCCTTGGCGCGGGCGGGCAGGCAGAGGTAGCCTAGGTGTAACTTCTGGTCCTGGGCGATTTCCGGCCAGTCCTTGGGCAGGTTGCGCAGGGCGAAGTGGTAGACGGGTAGTTGCAGGTCCTTCCAGCGGATGCAGTGTTCGCCGTCCTTCGTGTCGTCCTGCTTGCGCTTGGGGACGGTGCTGACGAACAGGTCTCCCAAGGCGGCCTTGCCGAAGTGCGTTTTCGTCGGGTTCTTGTGATGGCTGAAGGTCTTGTAGTCGAAGACCCGCCATTCCCCGGTACCGGGGTTGTGGTCGAGCCGGTCGAACTTGCCCTTAACCTTCATGCCGAGTTTGCGGTCGGCGGGCAGCTTGTCGTCGGTCAGTTCGAACTCGCCCTCGACTTTCTTGATGACCCAGCCCTCTCCGGCCATCTTGGCCTGCGTGGTCGCGAAGGCGGAGAGTCGGGCCCGGGCGGATTCCTGCTGAAGTCGGATGGCGGTGGGCGGGTTGGCCCCGAAGTGCCCCCGCACGAACTGGTCTAGGCAGCGCGACAGTTGCCTCCGGATCTCATCCTCGTCGGCCAGCGACTTGCCCAGCTGCTCGTTGCCGAACATCTCCAACGCGCCGTGGGCCAGGTTCCCGAAGCCCGCGGCGTCCAATTCGAGGCTACCCAGCGATTGTTCGTCCATGCCGAGGGCCCGCTTGAGCCAGAACTCGGCCGGGTCCGCGAGGTACATCTTGAACGCGGTCGGAGAGATGGACTCGACCACCTTGGACGCTTGCTTGGCGCTGGCGAGTGGGACGAATTTATGGGCCTCGGGTATCTCCCAGTAGGGCTGGGCTTCGTTGTTGGGGGCGTCGGCAAAGAGGTGCGAGACGCGCTGGATCAGGGCCTCATCGTCGGCTTGGAATAGCAAGCGGGAGGGTCGCAAGGGGTTCCCGTCGGCATCCTGCTGCGGCACGATCACATCCAGCCAGCCATGGCCGGCGCGGCGGCGCCGCAGTTGCTCGAGGGTGAAGGCCGCGCCCGCGAAGATCTGCTCGTTGGTCGGCAGGCCCGCCAGGTCACGCAGCTTGGCCGGCAGGAAAGGGTGCGCATGCTTGGCGCGTGGGATCAGGTGGTCGTTGAGGCCGAACAGAACCAGGTGGGGTACGGGGTCCCAAGGGGCTTCGACCCAGCCGGGCAGGTTGACCGCCTCCTTGGCATCGCTCCGGCGGTGCCTTTGGGTGGAGGCCGCATCCAGGGTGAGGGCGATCAGCTGTTGGTGCGAGAGCGTGAGCTCGCTCTCCGCGGCCGCGGCCTCGATCTCCAGCGCGACGGTGTGGAGGGTTTCCGCGACCTCGAGGGTGAAGGCGTCATCGGGGTCCTCCTCCCGGAGGCGCAGCGGCTTGGTGAGGTCATGGATGAAGTCCTCCATCGCTTCCCGCCAAGGCTTGGCCAAGTGGATTTCCCGGAGTTTCCCGAGCGCCTCGAAGCGCTCAGGCAGTTGCTGGAGCTGCTTCCATCCGATGTGCTCGCGCTTATCAGATGGCTCCGGGAGGTTCTTGATTTGTTCGGCTACCTCCGAAATCGGGCCACGCAGCATCGCCGCATCCGCGGTATCCAGTTGCGAGTTGAGGTCGTCGAAAGCCTTTACCGTCGCCCCGCCCGTGGTCAGGCGTACGAGCTCAGGGATATGGAGGACCTTGCGTACCGTCCCGAAGTCGGGCTCCTCGTTCGCGAGGCAGTGGCTCCAGGTGCGGAGGGCGTGGTGGAGCGCATGCGCCCCATGGGCGGTTCCTAGGGGGTTCACCGCATCCGCGCCAAGGGAATGGATGAGCGCGGCGATCTTGGGGGCGTCGACTTCGCGGTCGCACGCGCAAACGGCGTGGACCCCGTCGACCGGTGTGACATCACCCAGCAAATTGCGGAGCTTCTTTAAAGCCTCGGGGGCGTCGCCGACGACGTGCACGCTCTCGGCGTAGTCGGGCCAGTCGGAGCGGCGGTCCTTCCAGGCCGCTGGAATCGGCCGCCCCCAGGCATCGAAGTTGCCGGCTTCGACCTGGTCGGCGCCGACGATGACCCGGACGTCGAAGTGATCCTTAAGCCTTTCCATCGCGGTGATGAAGAGGGGCTGTGGGTCGGTCAATCCGGCCAGCCAGATATGGCTGACGCCTACCGGCACGTCGTCACCTAGGGCGAGCTCGGCCCGCAGGTCGTTATGGTCGCGTAGGCCCCTGGCTTCAAGAAGCTCGCGGTAGCCTTGCTCCAGCCGGGCGAGGTCCTCCCAGCGGGCCTTCTCCGGGTTGTCCGGGAGGTTCGCGACGCCTGCGAAATCCAGTCCCTGCGCCGACCCGCCGAGCTCATCCCGTAACTCGAAGAGGGTCTGGGCGAGTCGCTGGGCTTCCTGATGGTCAAGTCCGACGTCCTGGGCGAGGGGGAACAGGTTCTGGTAGTCGTTTCGGTCGATGTTCCGGAGCACCTCGATCCAAGCCATCAGGGCGTCGGCTTCCGTCGCCACCTGCGCGTTGGCATCGCCCCAATTCAGGAATTCCGTAGGCGTCTGAAAGGCCGGCAGCAGCACCCCGTTCGGCGACTGCTTGGCCAGTTCTTCTTGGATCAAGCGGCTGGCGAAGCTCGAGGGCACGATGACGCGGTGACTGCCTAGGTCGACCGGGGTGCCCTTGACGGACTTGAGCAGTGCGGCTGCTACCCCTTGGGCGAGTTGGGTTGACCATCCGATGAAATGGGGAGCCTGGAGCGACATAGGGAAAGCAGTGCCGGAGTTCTACCCGACCGTGTGCCCACTGCAACCCCAGCCTCAAGTTTGGGCGGAATCTTATCCCACTGCCCCCTACTGGCTAGACCACGTTGGTAGACGATGATCTTCCGACCTGGAAATTATCTTAGGCTTGTTCAAGCAAGGCTAATTCCTAGGAAAGTACCATGCCCCGCGTCGCCAACCCCCTCACCAAGGTCCGCAAGCGCCTTGAACCCTGCTGCTTCGGCCTAGCCAATTTCAAGAACCTGCCGAAGGACAAGGACAAGCCGAGTAAGCCCGACCTTCACCTAAGTTTCTATCGCAAGAATATCCCCATCCAGCGGGAGATTGTGCCCAAGGTCGACGAAGCCCTCGACTTGGCCTGCGAACGTCTCGGCCTGGATCGAGCGCTCGTCCACGGATTTGTGCTACCAGACCCCACCTTTAACGCCTATTGCCGGGACGGCATCCGCGGAAATGCCGTCGTCTTTGTGAATTCGGGGCTCGTGGAGCATCTGACCATGCTGGAGATCGCCTATGTCATGGGTCATGAGCTTGGGCATTTCCTAATGCCTTTAGGCCTTCGGACCGTCTCCGACGGAAACGGCGGACAGATGCCCGCGAGCATGGAGGATGCCATCGTTTACCGGCAGCTGGAGATCAGCATGGACCGATTCGGTCTGGTGGTTTGTCAGGACCTCAACGTGGCTTACTCGGCGGCCCTAAAACTCCAGTCCGGACTGAGTGGGGAGAACATACGCGTGGACCTGGAGGCCTTCGGGAAAGAAGCGGTCAAGGGTTATGTCCGCGATCACACCGAGTACTACGGCGAGGCATTCTCCTCACACCCAGCAGTTTATGCGCGGATTCGCGCCCTTTATCTGTTCTCTCAGTCCGATGAATTCCATGCTTTGGTCGGCAAAAAAGGTGGTCGTCCGCACGCCGAGGTGGACGCGGACGTCAAGAAGGACCTGCACGCCACCTTGGATTATTATGCGGAGAAACTCATGGACGACGCTCTTGGCGCGTTAAACAACGCCCTGGCGGCGTTGCAGGTCGATCATGAGGGCAAATGCGAACTCGCCCACTACGTGGTCGATCCTCGCACCCCTCCAGATGAGGAGCGAATCCGAGGTCTCGCCGGCGACCTCCAGAAAATACCGGCCAAGGAACGCGGTTCCAAGGTGGGCGCCAAGTTCGAAGAGTTGATCAAGGAATGCGTGCTGCGGTGCCCATACCGGACGCACGAGCACCTCGCTGCGGTCCTGACGAAGCTCGAGAAGACCAAGTTCCATCCGGTCGCTAAGACCATCGCTGACACCTTCGCTGAGCAGTTAGCTAAGGTTCGGTCCAGCTAATGCAGAGAAACGGGATTTAGCTAATTCCCTCAGGCCGGCCGATGGATCGGGGCATTTCGTTGACCTCCCAGTCTCTCATGCGCGCGTAGGAGGACTGGCTCTTGGGGGACAGGAGCAAGGCCTTGGATAAGTAGTCTCTGATTGCGGCAAGGGCCTTGGACCGTACTTCATGATTACCCGGGCTGATAGCCAGGGCCCCCACGCCCGGGATCAATTCGCGATACTTCTCAAAGGATTGGTTCAGGTCAACGTTGGCTGCTTGAGGGTCGAGCCAAAGGGGCATAGGATTATTCGTCTACCGTGGTCGTGCTATAACATTCATAATAACAGGACAGATTGCCAGTTAGTATCCTTATTGGACGCCTTCAAGTAGTTCGCCGGGCATGAAGTACTCTAGTTTCCAGATAAAGCTGATTGGGCACTCGTCTTTATGTTCAACGTACTCAGCCTTTCCAAGGTATTGGAAGGGGGCGGTGGATGGGCCGGTGGTGCGGGTCCTTCGGACGAACAGGTGTATGGCGTAGCCTCGAGCGGCGTGGTTGATGAGGTTTTGTCCGCTATCCGACTTCTGGGTTGTGTTGGACTGGGACTCCCAGTGAAAGAGCTCTCGGCTGATGGGGTAGTCGCGGTACATGGTAGAGGGCGTGAAATCTCTGTCGGACTTATTTAACGTTATCAGTAGCGCATACGATTTGCACCATGGGAAGTGGAGTACGCCGACTCCTTTTTGGCCTGATTCGATAAAGATATCTCGGCCGAAAGCTGCCTGGATCTCATCATTGCCGTAGTGTGCATGTAATTCTAGCGGTAGATCGGGGTAGGGGCGCTTACCAAGGGTGCTGGTAATACCTAATTTATAGTCCGCAACTTCTGCGATATCCGTAAGACCTCGTGGGTTCTTGGATAGCCTGGTGAAAATCTCCTCTTTAGTCTGCATCCCAAGCTTAGTTCCGGGTTTTTGCCACAATAGGCCATGCAACATGAGCGCTGCAAGGTCCCCGGAACTAAGCAGGCCCATTCCCGACTGAGGCAGTCCTTTGATGGTTTTTAGGTAGTTCGGACCGGTCGCCTGTGCGACACGTTCTGCTGCTTGCTTGAGAATGTCTTGATCAGGTTCAGGTTCGGCGACTAAGCCAAAGGCATCGCTCTTCCAGTCGCTCCAAGATTTGATGTCAAGAAGTCTGGCGGGGTCGATTTCGTAGGTGTGAATATAGTTCCCGAAGGTAAGTCGCTTGCCGGTATCCTGTTCGAAGGTGGCTACCGTTTCCTTTACGTAGTTCTTGAGGTTCGAGTAGGCAGCTTTGATGTTAGCGATAACCTGCTCCATTGCCTGGGCTTCAAGTTGGATGGAGCAACCGGCTGGCACATGCGGAAAACCTGACTCAACCTCTTTCTTGATGTTGAAGCGGCGGCCTGAGAGTAGCGCGGCGAACTTTCGGTCAATGCGGTATTTCTTGTGCATCTGCGCAACGAAATCTAACACGACGAGACATTCCTTTCCTTTTGCATGGCGTAGGCCTCGGCCAAGCTGTTGCAGGAATACGGTCAGGCTGTCTGTTGGGCGAAGGAATAGGACGAGGTTTGCCTCGGGGATGTCGACCCCTTCGTTGAATAGGTCTACGGTAAAGATGAATTTCAGATCCCCTGATCTAAGTCGCTGAACGGCAGCCTTACGGATTTCGTCGTTTGTCTGGCTGGTAAGTGCGATGGAGGGGATTTGCTTCTCGTTGAAGCTCTGGGCCATGAATTCGGCATGCTTGATGCTGACACAGAAACCAAGGCCTTTGACTCCGCCAATGTTGCCAAAGCTGTAGCGCTCGAGTGCCGACAGGATCGCTCCTAGGCGTTGACTCGCTGTGGCATTGTCTTCGATGTAGGCCTTTTCGAGTGCCGAGGTCTTGTACTTCCCTTGTTCCCAGAATGTGTTGTCGGCGAGGCTGACAGGGTCGGCTACGCAAAAGTATTGGAAAGGGCAGAGGAGCTTTTCTTCCAGCGCTTCGGGCAGGCGAAGCTCGGCTGCGATCCGGTTGTTGAATAGCGGCAGGATTGAGTCGCCGTCCATCCGCTCCGGGGTGGCGGTCATTCCGAGGAGTATCTTCGGTTCTAAACCACCAAGGATCTCGGTGTAAGTATTGGCAGCTGAATGGTGGGCCTCGTCTACGACGATGAAGTCGTAGTAGTTGCGGCCGAGCTTTTCCCAGATACGCCGCGACTGTGCGGTCTGCACCGTGCAGAAGAGGTGATCCATGTTTTGGGCTTCGCCGGCTGACCCACCCATGAGTTCGCCAAAACCTGTATCCTTGAGCACGTGGCGATAGGTCTGTAGGCTCTGATTAAGGATCTCTTCTCTATGTGCGAGGAAGAGGAGCTTTGGTCGCGCACCGCCACTTGCGTCGCAGAATGCTTTGTAATCGAAAGCAGAGATCAC
>Ga0222712_10004715_pt1 | contig 14134 bp, 26 predicted proteins | sample C33_657DmetaG_FD_165043 | JGI IMG/M metagenome (GOLD analysis project Ga0222712, IMG submission 165043) | Estuarine water microbial communities from San Francisco Bay, California, United States - C33_657D | ecosystem: Environmental > Aquatic > Marine > Unclassified | place: USA: California... | reverse complement strand
CGAACGGCAGTCCAGAGTTTAAAAAACATCAATGGATGTGTCCACAAAATGGAACGTCTGGTGAGAGATAACAGTCCTACTGAAGGCGAAGACTGTAGTAATCAACTATTAAAAATGGCTGGGGTTTCAGCAAACGACGAATCCTCATAAGGTTTGTCAAGTGGGGGCAGCACCCATACCAGCTACCATTTTAGTTCTTTAATAAAACAATTTGCGGGGTGTCAGAAGCCTGGTATCTGGCCGGTTTCATAATCCGGTGCCTATGTGCCTCGGAGGTTCAAATCCTCCCCCCGCTAGATAGTCAAGTTGAATCACTTGCACGCAGTGACTATTGCATACAGAGTTACATCTGTAACTAAGCATTCAACAATTAAGTTCTTTTGAAAAACTTTAGTGGTCCAGTAGCTCAGTTTGTCAGAGCACACTCCTTATAAGGGTGAGGTCGTGGGTGCAATTCCCACCTGGACTACCAAATTTACGGCTATGTGACGGAATGGCAGACGTAGTTGACTCAAAATCAACCGGTTAATACCGTGGGGGTTCAAGTCCCTCCATAGCCACCAAATTTTGAAAAAGCAGTTGACATCAGAAGAAGATGTGGTAAGATGAATAAGTAGTAAGTGATGGTTCCTTAAAAAGTTTTAAATGGGGATGTAGCCCAGCGGAAGAGGCAACAGACTTAAAATCTGTAAAGCGGTGGTTCGAATCCACTCATCCCTACCATTTTTTGACGGTTCTTTAACAATTTAAGATAGTGGCGGAACAACCTTTCGTATAGGGGTAACGCACAATAGTGATGAAGAATCATTATTGGTTGGAGTAACAATATGTGGTGTAAGTCTATGGAGAATTATGAGTTGGACAACTTGTAATTCAAGCGTAACGACATCGTAGCTAAATTATAAATGATATATCGTAGGTCGTTGTGGGAAAAAGAAGTCCCATCAATCATCAACACACGGAGTAATTGACTGTGTGGATTGTGGACGAATAACATAACATATTGTGAAACTTGGAGGTAATCATTAGTCCTTCCTATTTGAATTTAATGCGGAATTGGTGTCATGAGGAGCACGCTGTTCAACCAGAACAGAAGGCCGGTGAATAAATAAGTCCGAGATTCCGCTCCAGATTTTAATGCGATATTAGTGTCATGAGGAGCACGTTCACATTCCAGTGAAAAGGCCGGTGAGATTCCGAGATGTCGCTCCATTTTTGGCTCTGTGATGTATGGTGCATGGGCAGACTTATAATCTGTATAATCCCTAGATTTGGGTACTGATAGGGTTCAATTCCCTACGGAGCCACCATTTAAAATTGGATCAATAGCTCAACGGTTAGAGCGAAGAACTCATAATTCTTGGGTTATCGGTTCGAATCCGGTTTGATCCACCAAATTTTAACAATAAAAAACCCCGTCATTAATTTGACGGGGTTAATTGTTTTATTGTGTTAATTATTATGGAGTTGGTTCGTTAACAGTTAGTGTTGCGGTATTACTTGTTGTACTACCTGCAATATTAGTTACTACTGCGTGATAGTTACCTGCATCAGTTAATGTAGAGGTTTGGATGATATGTGTATTTCCAGTTGCGCCTACGATTTCGGTATTATCTTTAAACCATTGATAACTTATAGGTTGATCTCCAGTTGCGTTTACATTGAATACTGCACCGTCACCTACGATAATAGTTTGGCTTGTTGGTTGTTCAGTAATTGTTGGTGCGACTGGAACTGGAGGAGGAGGAGGTTGAATAATAGTTAGTGTAGCAGGATTACTTGTTATTGATGTACCATTTTGGGCTGATACTGTTACTGTATAATCACCTGCGTCACTATCTTGTACATTTTCAATTGTATAACTTGAGCTTATTGCTCCTACAATAGTTGTACTATTCTTGGACCATTGATATGATAAATCTGATGGACCGGATGCAACGACATTAAATGTTGCGGATGAACCTGTAACTACTGCGATATTTTGTGGTTGTTGTGATATTGATGGTGGTGTCCAAGGTAATGGCAATATAACAACTGGTGGATTGATTTGGTTATTGATTTGGGTTTGGACACTGTTTTCATAATTTGTTTTTTGGTCAGTTCCAAGAGATTCCCATACCCAATTTAGAACTTGGTCTTGAGTTAATTGGTTGTATGGAGTAAAATCTGAACCTGAATGGTATGTTACTCCTGTTGCGCCATATACTCTACCATTATAAGTTATATTGTTTACTGTTTCAGAACCTAGACAGTCCCAATGAACAGTAAATACTACATCTTTTTCTTGTTGATATGTTGGGTAACATTCCATAGTACCCACTCTCCACGTAATTGTTGCAGCCATAAAATTATAAAAATCCTTTCGGTATATAAATATTGACAAAATTATGATTCGTGTTAGTATTTATCTACAAATAATAAATATATATGGCACACTTTGTAAAATTGAATGTATTAGACCCTGGTCATGATGAAGCAGATAACAAGACCAATAGAAAATATCTTCCTCAAATAATTAATTTGGATATGGTTATAAATGTTGAACAGAGTAAAGTTCACAGTTTAATTTTCACTAAAAATAATCAACATCATCCTATTAGGGTGAAGGAGAATTTGGATGAAATTATTGCATTATCCCGTGGTTGCAATAACAAGTTATTGAACGGTTAAAGAAAGGATATAATATATGTTTGCGTCTACAGAACAACAAAGACCTCAACAGAGGTTAAGTGTTAAAGATACTAGTGAAGTTGTATGTGATACTTGTAAGGGTACAATATTTAGTGAAGGAATGTTTTTGAGAAAGGTAAGTGCATTACTTACTGGACAACCTAAAGATTCTTATCTACCTATTGCTACTTTTTATTGTGTAAAGTGTCATACAGTAAATGATTGTTTTATTCCAGATGAATTGAAGAATAAAATTCAGTTGGTTTAATAATAATTGGTATCTAATTATACCCCATAGATTTAATTGTCTGTGGGGTTTTTTATTTATATTTATTGTAATATGGATGACGCACAGAAAAAAGAATTTATGTCTTTATTAACCGATTTATTTGGTACAATAAAGAACAAATTGAATTTAAAAACTGTTCCCAAGATAATTCTCAAGAAAGATCAAGAAAATTCAAATAACATATTGGGTAAAACTGCTTATTATAATCCAACAGATAAAAACATTACATTGTATATATTAAATCGTCATCCAAAAGATATATTAAGGTCATTTGCGCATGAATGTGTTCATTTATATCAACACGAAAACAATATGTATGGCATTGGAGAACATGAATCTGGTGATGTACATTATGCACAAAATGACACGGAATTAAGAAAAGCGGAAAAACAAGCATATCTCTTAGGAAATATGATGTTTCGTGATTGGGAAGACAGTAAAAAGTAATTAATACATTATTACTTTTACCATTGGAATTAAATCTCTAACAAAACCCTCATCAATTAGATATTGTGCAATTCTATCAATTTGAGGTTTAATGTCTTTAAATTTAGAACCACCTCTGTTATGAACCTTAATGAGTTTTTCATCTTCAATTGTAACTTCAATTCCATAAAATATTCCGTCAACAATTTTAGATTTTTGATGTTTCATAATAATAAATATCAATTGTAATCAAGATAGTTTATTTTTTAATTGACTTTTAAAACGTTTAAGTTTATAGTTTACAACATATGGATAATACTGTAAAGAAAATTAATGAACGATTAGAAAATTCTGAAAATACTCCAATTGATTCCGAAGATAAATGGTATCGTACTTGTAAATTCGGTGATTGGTTGTTAGATAAAATTCCATACGGTTGGCGTATGTATTACAAAATCAGTGATATCAAACGATGGTTTATTAGTACATATCAACGCATACGTTATGGTGTTGCAGATCAAGAATGTTGGAGTCTAGATTATACATTTAGTAAATTTATTTTACCAAGACTAAAACATTTCAAGAAAATGAAACGTTATGGTTATCATCCAGATATGACTCCTGAAGAATGGGAATCAGTTATTGATGAAATTATTTGGACATTTGAATATCTGGTTGATGATGAAGAATTCAATCCGTTTCCAAACTTTTATAAAGATAAAGATTGGGAGTTTAATAAAGAAAAAACACCAGAACAAAAACAACTTTTTGATGAATGGATGAAAAAGAATAATGAACTTGAAGAACGTTCACAAAAGGGTTTACAGTTGTTTGCTAAACATTATCGACATTTATGGGATTAAAATATACACCGCCAGATTGGCACGATTGGTTTCTACAAGGAGTTTATTGGGTTGCTAGTAAATCTAAAGACCCAAAGACTAAAATTGGTGCTATTATTGTAAAAGATAGAAGAATTATATCTACTGGATATAATGGCATTCCTATTGGAGTTAATGATGAAAATGAAATTCGTCATCAAAGACCCGATAAGTATAAGTGGTATGAACACGGTGAAAGAAATGCTATTTATGCTGCGGCTAAGTATGGTATAGTTACAGAAGAAGCTACATTATATACAAATGCGTTACCATGCGCAGATTGTGCTAGGGGTATAATTCAAAGTGGTATTAAAGAAGTGTTTATACATAAACAGTTCAACGAATTATGCGATAATGCACAACGGGAGCAATGGAAAGGACATGACCATACTACGTTTAGTATGTTCAATGAAGCAAATATAAAAGTTTTTAGTGTTGACAGAGTGTTGGGATGTAAAGCATACTTTGACGGTAAAGAATACGAGTTATGAAACCAGAATTAGAAAATTATCTTAAAAACAAATATCCAAAGTTATATACTGACTGTGGAGAACAACAACCATATTCATTATTTGGATTTGAATGTAATGACGGTTGGTTTAGATTGTTGTTATGGTTAAGCGAATATATTCAGAATTATATTGATAGTAACAATAAATGGGCAGAAAAGTATCCAGAACAATACAAACCAATTGTCCAAGTTAAAGTTGTACAAGTAAAAGAAAAGTTTGGTACTCTTAGATATTATTATTCTGGTGGTGATGAAAAGATTTCTGCAGTAGTTGAATTTGCAGAATTTCTAAGTGGTAATATCTGTGAATCAACTGGTAAAACTGATAATGTTGGTAGAAACAGTAAAGGTTGGATTAAAACACATCATGTTAGTTTAAGTAAACCAAAAGACTTTCATCGTGTAGATGATGAAGAGTTACGAAAACTGCTTGACACTTAAAAAAGTCGTGGTACAGTTTATACATGATTAATAATAACGAACTGTTTGCTAAGGTTCTTGCTGATAATCCACTGCCTTATCATTTTGGTGATAAGGTAAATACCAATCGTGGCATTGGATTTATTAGTGGTTACAACTTCAAGGACCGTGAAAAGACTTGGAAGTTCACTATTCGTCCATTTGGATTGACTAATTATTATATTGATGTTGAAACTGTATATGGAAAGGTAGAATAATATGGAATTTGAAACTAATGATGATATCTTGAGAGATTTAATGGATAACATTAGAAATCTACACGAAGAAAATGCTAAACTAATGCAGGAAGTTGAACAATTAAAAGAAGAAAACAAAGAACTTAATCGTAAGTTAAAGAGTATTCAAGCAATATTTCTATGAGACTATTTTTAATTTTTCTAATTAGTTTTGCAATTAGTGTATCTGTAAGTTATTTTGCTTATAAACTATATAAGATTGACATTCCACCAACAGTTGTTAGTCTTGCACTATTGGTATTGATTATGGTATTGCCATATAAGTGGTTAAATAAAATTAACGGTACTGATGAATGAATATTCATATTCCAGACGAAATTAAGAACAAGTATCCCCATATGGAATTTAGGGGTAAACAACGTATTATTAATGATAGAACTGTAATTGAAGCATATAATCATGCAACTGAACAAAACTTTTATTATAGTTTTGATGAAGACTTTTTTTGGTTTGCGGGTCAAATTCCAGACTATAAACTTCCAAAAGTCTCTTGACTTGTTATAAACTGTGTGGTAATTTTATAAAGTTATGACTGAACAAATCTACATGAAGTTAAACGATAAGGTTAAGCGTCCTACATTGTCTAAGGAAAAGATTAACCGTGAAAACAAGCATTTCAAACGTGTTGTTGACCAATATGAACGATGGTGTAAGGACGGTGGAGGTTATGAAACCCGTGAAACCTATGAAGATGATATTATCAAGTGTTTGTTTGAATCTGACCATGATGGTTATCAGCTTGCTGAATTTCTAAAGGAAGAAGTTTATATTGAACCAGATAGTGAACTTGTAGATATTCTGGATGGAGTTAGTACTATTATGTATAGTTTGACCAAGGAAATTCTTGGACAATGGGTAAAAGAGAATTTTCTTGAAATTCCTAGTGATGTAGTTGGCAAGAAGGTAAATGCCAAACAAGGTTATAGAAAGTATGAAAATCACTATATTACCGGCATTAAACCAGAAACTTATGAAGTAACTATTGCTGAGGATACTAACAATAACAAAAAGGGTGGTTGGGTAATCAGATACGAAGACATTACATTTTTGGATTGACTTTCTATAAAGTTGTGGTAAAGTGAATGTATGAAAATTGACCTAGATAAGGTTGACCGCACTCAATTCATGGTGCATGAACATTCACTCAACGGTGAAATTGTCCATTTGATTCAACCACAACATATTGGTACTAAGTGGACCCAAGACAACAAGCACATGCGGAGTGTGGTTGTCAATTACGAGGGTGAAGTGATTAGTGCAGGCTTTCCAAAGTTTACCAATTATGGCGAGAATCCAGAACATTTTCCTGTTCCTACTTCATTGCGTAACTGCACCGTCATGGAGAAGCTTGATGGTTCTCTGCTAGTTGTTAGCAAGTATAAGGGTCAATATATTCTACGAACCCGTGGAACTGTTGATGCGTCTACTATGGCTAATGGTCATGAGTTGGAATTGTTCAAGGAAAAGTTCCTAAAGAGATTGACTCACGATACTCCTGATACTTGGAATGTATCTATTTTGTTTGAATGGGTAAGTCCTATCAACAAGATTGTATTGAACTATGGTGATGAACCTGATTGGTATGTAGTTGGTATAGTTCATCACAGTGATTATAGTCTATATTCCCAAGAAGATTTGGATATGTGGGCCAAGAACAAGGGATTCAAACGTCCTGCTACTTATACTTTTACTGATGTCAATGATTTGTTACAGAATGTTGACAAGTGGAAGGGTAAAGAAGGTGTTTGTGTCTATTCAAAGAATGACCAGACTATTCACAAGGTAAAGGGTGCTTGGTATCTTGCTCTACATCATATGAAAAGCGAGTTGTCAAACATTGAGAAGGTTATGGATGTGTGGTTGGAACAGGGTATGCCTGATTACAACACTTTCTATAACTATATCTTTACCACCTTTGATTTTGAGTTAGCAGAGCAGGTTAAAAGTATGATTAGCCGTATTGCTGATGGTAAAAAGGAAGTCAACAAGATTGTAGATGGTATGAATGATTTTGTGAATAACAGACTTCGTTCATTATCTACCCGAAAGGAACAAGCACAATTGGTTATTTCATCTTATGGAGAAACCAATAGAGCTTCATTCTTATTCAAATTACTTGATGGTAAGTCATTGGGTAAGGAAGAATATAAGAAGTTAATGTTCCAAGTATTAAAGAACTAACAATAACCCCACTATTAATTTAGTGGGGTTTATTTTTTATACATCTATTTATATAGATATGACTAAATCAGAATTAAAACAGTTGATAAAAGAAACAATGAATAATATGGATTTTAATTCAGATAATAAAAATTCATCAACTGTCAATAACTTTCTTAATAGTCTAAATGATGCTATAGTAAAAAATCCAAGAATGGTTGGTGGTAAGCTAATTGTAGATTTAACAACACAAACTCAATCTATTACAGTTGAGTTAATATTAAAAGAAATTAAAAACAAATAATATGACCAAATCAGAATTAAAAGAATTAATCAGAGAATGTTTGAAGGAAGTTGTTGATCCTAAGTATACCGAATCAACAAATGATTTGACAGTTGTATCAACTGTAACTGGTAGTGATGTAGATGATTTAAGAACTTATGTGTTGGAATTGCATAGAATTTTAGTACAAGCATTTGGTGATGATGTAAAATTCGAAGAAAAGTTAAATATGTCTATATTACCAAATAAAGACAAAAAGATTGAAACCACTTTCACTATTACAGATATCATAGATGATTTAATGTTAAAAACTGTTAAAGAAAATCTAGAAGATATAGATCAACGTTTAACAATGTGGTCAATACAAAATGATTTGGTAATAGATTTTTATTTCAAAATTAAACAATAATAAAAACCCCGACAAAATCGGGGTTAATTTTTGTTATTCTTTTTTCTTATGTGGTTTGCCTGGACGATCACCGTCTTTTGTTGGTGGAGGACCATCTTGTTTTGGTCCTCTTGGTCCGCCAGGAGGTGGTCCAAAACTTCTCAATAGTTTACGATCTTCATCACTAACTTTGGTACGTTCTTCTTTATCCAATTTACCATCTTTGTTTGCGTCATACTTTGCAACCAATTCAGCACGTTGTTTCTTTTGTTCTTCAGTCAACTTTGGACGCTCTGGACGTAGATGTGGTGGTACTGGATCTGGTCCACCAGTTTGTGGCTTCTTTGGACCTTCTTGAGCATTAAGAGTTAATGCTGCAGCTAATACTACTAAATACTTTAACATATAATTCCTTTCGTTTAGTAACCAACATAGATTACATTAATAAATAATTCGTATCAATATATAAAATTCAACTTTTACATCTCCTTAACAATATATTTATTATTATGAATTTGCTTATAAGTAGCGAATTAACCGCACCACCAAGTGAAGTATCTGCATTTAGGTCACTTACACTATATGCAACCACTTTTAAACAGTTAGATTGTCTGGTAGAAGTACAAAAAGACGAATTAGACTTTTATTACAAATGGTTGAAGGATAAATATGCGCTTGATTTCGTCAAAGAATTTGTTTATATAGGCGAAACAACAGGTTTTAGACTACAATACTCCAGAATAAAAAAACTTACATATAATAATTTAAATGACTTGATTTTTCTAATTTCCATGATAAAGTAGTATACATGAATACACTTTATATTACGGTTGGATTACCTGGAAGCGGTAAATCCACTTACGCAAAAGAATTTATCAAGGGAAAAGATATTGAATATTTAAGTAGCGATGAACTACGAGCAGTATATGGTAAAGGAGAAGATGACCAAACTGTTACTCCAATTGTTTTCGGTCATATTAAAAGAAAGGTTGACGAATTTCTAAAAGATGGTAAAAATGTATTGGTTGATGCCACTAGTGTAAACCGTAAGGAACGTAGTGACTACATTAATACCGCTAAAAAGTATGGTGCAAAAGTAGTTGCTTTGGTCTTCAAGATGGACCGTCAAGGTCTAATTGATAGAAATAAAAAACGAGGAGAACAAGGTGGTAGAATAGTACCTGATTGGGTTATTGATAAAATGTTGGCTAAATACGAAGAACCTTCATTTGCTGAAGGAATAGACGTTACAATTTATGTTTGAACGACCTTTAAAACTGAATCATAGTGATGATAACAGAGTATTCTTTACCAGTGATACTCATTTTAACCATGACAAACCTTTTATTTATGAGGCTCGTGGATATAAAAATCGTTATGAACACAATGACGCTCTAATTGCAAAGATAAATGAAGTGGTACGTCCACAAGACACACTGATTCATTTGGGTGATTTTTGTCTAAACATTACTCCTCCAGAATTTGAAGAAATTCTGCGCAGAATAAACTGTCAAACAATTTATTACATTTGGGGTAATCATAATAGTTGCATTCGTAGATACTATGAAGATACTATTAGAACAGAAGTTCATGCTGATTATGAAATTTATCCATATACAATTGGTAAACTAACTTATCTGGGTTATTACAAGGAACTGATTGTGAATGGACAAATGATTGTAATTCATCATTTTCCACACTTAATCTGGAATCAAATGCAGAAAAGTGCTTGGCAGTTGAGTGGTCATAGCCACTACACCAATCCAACTACTCAGGTAGACCATCCAGACAATAAAATTCTGGATGTTGGTTGGGATGGATACGGAAAGCCATTATCTTTCCCAGAAATCCAGAAGATTATGATGAATAAGAATCATGTAAAACGTGATGATCATCATTGAAAATTCAAAACCTAGAGGCTTGACAACCTCTGGGTTTTGTGTTATGGTGGGGAAGTAATAAATGAGTTAAAAATAATATGTTAACAAACTATAATATCGTAAAGTATTGTTCAAAGTATTTCTTTGTTCTTACTATTGGTGCTTATATCTACAATGCATCTACTAATCTAATTAATCAAAAAAGTGACGTTGAAAATTTGATTGGAAGCGCACTTTTTGCTGGACTTCTAATCGGTTCACTGTTAATCTTAAAAAGTGATGTGACCAAATTGGTAAAAAATCTAAAGGAGGAAAAATCAAATGAGTGAATATCATTCTCTATTGTCAACCTACAAGATTGAGATGGACAGTCCATATAACGATGGTTATAGTCAATTACACTATAAAGAAGCATATGACAATCTTCTAAAAATTGGTGAAAAAGAATTTAATAAAACAATATTAAACAGAAAAATTCAAGATATTGAAGATAAAATTGAAGTCTTAAGTATTCAAGTAAAAAATCTAAAATCAGAACTGTCAGTATTAAATTAATAAAAAAATGAAAAATAAGTTGGTTAGTCTAGTTGCAGGTATTGTCGCCATTTCAACTTTTACTGGTTGTGACCGTGTTGAGCCCGGTTATGTTGGCATTAAGGTAAATCAGTGGGGTAGCCAGAAGGGAGTCAATGATTTTCCATTGGTGACTGGTGGTGTTTTCTATAATCCTATTACAGAAGACATTTACAAGTTTCCCACATTCATGCAGAATGCTGTATGGGACAAGGGAGTGTCTAAAGATAGTCCTGGAGATGATAGTGTAACCTTTAATAGTATTGAAGGTGCAGTAGTAAATGCTGATATTGCTCTTGCTTATACATTTGTAGCAGAAAAGGTTCCTCATATTTTTGTAGAATTTCGTCAGAGTCCTGATGTTATTACTCATGGATTTATGAGGAATGAAATTAATAACGCATTCAATCGTGTGGCTAGTACTATGAAGGCAGCTGATATCTTTGGTGAACGTAAACAGTTCTTGCTTGATAATGTTAAGAGTAATCTTAATGTTCATCTTGGTCCAAAGGGATTTAAATTTGAACTTATCAGTTTTCACGGAGGTCTTCGTGTAGACAGTAGTGTTCAGTCTCGTATCAATGCTGTGTTAGAAGCAAGTCAGAAGGCGATTGAGGCCGAAACCAAGGTACGTCAGAGTAAGGCAGAAGCAGACCAGGCTATTGAAAAGGCTCGTGGTGAGAAGGAAAGTAATATCGCTAAGGCAGAAGGTGAAGCAAAGAGCATTTCTCTAAAAGCCGAAGCTCAGGCAAAGGCCAATCTAGTATTGGCAGAATCACTAACTCCATCACTTGTTCAATATGAAGCACTTCAGAAGTGGGATGGTAAGTTGCCGGTGTATAATGGTGGAGGAGTTGTTCCCTTCATTAATATTGGAGATACCAATCGGTAAAAAGTAGGAAAATAGGGGAGAAACCCGTTGAAGAAATTCAACGGGTTTTTTGTTGACTTCTTTTAAACTTCGTGGTAACTTAGAAAAGTAATTGAAAGGGTATATATGACTGCCGAACGTAAATTAGCTAGTGTTGTAAAAATTGTTGACATTCAACCTATTCCTAATGCTGATGCTATTGTTGTGGCTAAAGTAAAGGGATGGAATGTAGTTGTGAAACGTGATGAATTTAAGGTGGGTGACTTGGCTGTTTATTATGAGATTGACAGCTTTCTGCCAATTCGTCCACAGTTTGAGTTTCTGCGTAAGAGTAGTTTCAAGCGTATGGGATCGCAGGAAGGTTTTCGTTTGAAGACTATCAAGTTGCGTAATCAGTTGAGTCAGGGTCTATTGACTCCAATTCCAGATGGTATTATTGACCCAAAGGAAGGTGACGATTTGACTGAGGCACTTGATATTGTCAAGTATGAACCTCCAATTCCTGCTCAGTTGGCAGGAAAAATCAAGGGTGTATTTCCTAGTTTTATTCCAAAGACTGATGAAATTCGTATTCAGAACTTTGAAAGTGATGTTGGTTTTTCACCTGCTGGTGAGAGAGTATATATTACTGAAAAGTTAGACGGTACTAGTTTTACTTGTTATTTCAAGGATGGAGTGTTTGGTGTTTGTGGTCGTAACTGGGAATTGTCTGAAACAGATGATAACAGTCTATGGCGTATGGCTAAGATGCTTAACTTGAAGGAGAAGTTGACTAAACATGGCAAGAACATTGCTCTTCAAGGAGAATTGATTGGTGCTGGTATCAATGGTAACTTGTATGGAATGCAGTACCATGCTTTGTATTTCTTTACTGGTTATGACATTGATAAGGGTCGCCGTATGTTCTTTGATGAACTAGAATGGTTGTTGTTTAATCTTGACTTGAAGATGGTTCCCGTCATTGAAAAGTATGGATACACTCTACCAACTGATAACTTGGTTGATACTATGTTGAAGTATGCTGAAGGTAAGAGTGTATTAAACATTGGTGTTGACCGTGAAGGTGTGGTTGTTCGTGGACTTGAGCGGGAATTTAGTTTCAAGGCTATTAGCAATGTCTACCTTCTTGGAAATAAGGAATAATTCAAAAGGGGATGTATGTAATAGTACATCCCTTATTTTTATGAAAAAATATCGTATTAAGAAAAATGGTATTGGTATGTGTATGAGTGTTGGTTGTGATTTTTACCAGACTTGTACAAATAACAGTGTAAATATGTTTTATAGACCCAAATATAAATTTGAACCTATTATTGAGGATGATATATGTTTGAGTTATGGTAGCGGAAAGAATACAAGAGATTTTAAAGAAAATTGTTATCCGAACGTGTTGAAAAAAGTTATAAAAAACCATTGACTTTTTATAACGGTGTGGTAATATGGTTTTAATGAATCGGAAGATTATCAACCGCACCGTTGACATTGCGATGGCTCTGTGTCCGTTGAATTTGGAACATCGTTGTAGCCATATTGCTTTTCTTATTCGGTGCGGCAAGATTGTACATATTGGTACTAATAGTTGTAAGAGTCATCCTGAGACTTTGAAGTATGATTATAAGGACCACCAGAAGGTTGGTATTCATGCTGAGTTGAGTGTGTGTATGAAGAGTGGTAAGGAAGATCTTAGGGATTACAAGATGGTTGTTTTGAGAGTTGACCGCAAGGGAAATCTGGCTAATAGTAAGCCATGTTGTGGTTGTCAGAGTGTGATTAGACAATTTAATATTGGAGAAGTTTGGTACAGTGATGTTAAGGGAGATATCGTGAAAAACAATTGACTTTGGGAAATTTCGTGGTAATATTTATAAAGATATGAAACTTAAATGGCTTTATGCTCGTACCAATACTGGAGCAGTCCAGAGTTGGACGATTGAAATTGAGAATAACAAGTATCGTACTCACTATGGTCAAGTTGATGGAACAATCCAGACAACTGAATGGACTATTTGTGATGGTAAGAACACTGGTAAGAAGAATGCAACCAGTGCGGATGAACAAGCCTTGAAGGAGGCTAAGGCTACTTGGAAGAAGAAGAAGGAGAGTGGTTATTTTGAATCTGTTGAAGATATTGATAATACTACTTTTACTGAACCAATGTTAGCTAAGAGTTATGATGATTATAAGGATGATTTGAAGTATCCTGTTTATAGTCAACCAAAGCTTGATGGTATTCGTTGTATTGTCAAGAAGGATGGTATGTGGAGTCGTAATGGTAAACCTATTGTTTCAGCTCCACATGTATTGGTTGCATTGAAGAGTTTCTTTGATAGATTTCCCGATGCGATTCTTGATGGTGAACTATATGCTGATAAGTTTGCTAATGACTTTAATGCTATTTGTAGTTTGGTAAAGAAGACTAAGCCTACTTCTGAAGATTTGGTGGAAAGTGCAAAGAATATTCAATATTGGGTTTATGACTGGATTAT
>Ga0222712_10004712_pt1 | contig 14139 bp, 20 predicted proteins | sample C33_657DmetaG_FD_165043 | JGI IMG/M metagenome (GOLD analysis project Ga0222712, IMG submission 165043) | Estuarine water microbial communities from San Francisco Bay, California, United States - C33_657D | ecosystem: Environmental > Aquatic > Marine > Unclassified | place: USA: California... | reverse complement strand
GTTTAGGCTGCTAATGCGAACTGTTCGTCGTTTGCGTTTACGTTGTTTTAGTTTTTTCGACTATCGCTGTCGTGTTGCCGTCTCTATTATCTCACCCTGTCGAAACCATGGCAGGCCCATCATAAAAGGACTAGAGCAAATACTACGAGTACAACTATTACGCCTATTGCTAGACTATTTAGGTTGTCATTCATACTAATCTCCTTATGGTGGACCTGGCGGGAGTCGAACCCGCGTCCAGAATGCCTTCACTTTGAAGGGATTACAACAATTCTTTAAGCAGGCTGGATGTTGCTAGCCTGTTGTCCTTTTTGACCCATAGTTACTTCAAACCTTACACTCTGTCCTTCTTGTAAGCTCTTGAAGCCACTCGAATTAATCTGTGAAAAGTGTGCGAATAAATCTGCGCCACCATTATCTGGAGTAATGAAACCAAAACCCTTGGCGTCATTAAACCATTTTACTTTACCTGTTGCCATTTACTATTTTACCTTATTAAAAAAAATTATTGTCTGTGTGTGTATTATTTAAACATCTTTTTATAAAGATGTCAACCTAAAGTATGAGTTCACTGTTACCGTCTTCACCAATTATTCCTCTAGGAAACACATTGAATGCCAAACTGTAACGAGCATCATTAGATTTATTATCTAAAACACTGTGATTTAGGATTGATGGGAATAACAATAGAGTATTTAATTCTGGCATAATTGCTGCTTCGGAATTGTATTCTGTAATGTTATCAAAATCGATACAGAGAGTGTCTCTCCATAGATTGCTGTGTGATCGCTCTTTGTGAAAACAAATAGCACCCGAATTAGCAGGAACTTTTGGATACCAAACTCCGCTGACCATACTGTTGCTGTGCCAATGTAGATCGTGCCAACCGCCTGGCATTGACTTGTTTAACCAGCTAGTGGTTATTTCCCACTTTTGTTTTCTAGTAGCACCTAATAGTTCGTGTACATAATAGTCAATGTGATGATCTATTTGTTTTTTGAGATTTTTTAACTGCGGAGAATTTAATATCTTACGCTTTGGAGTTTCAAAATGAGTGAAATTCTTTTCGTCAAAATTACTGACTTCAAGATTCATAAGATATTCAAATGTTATTGGGTCTACACCTGCTATAGTTGTTTGATACACAGGTACAGGCCAAAGTTTATGTACCCTATATGACATTGTTAAACCAACCTATCTTACGACCTTCTTCAATGCGTCGATCATGCTCGGCAACAGAGGAAGGATAACGCCAAGCCCAAACAGCAACAAGGGCCATAAAGCAAGCAGTACTAATAATTCCAATTGGTTTTACTCCTGTAAAGAACATAATGATCAAACTAGTCGACATCATAGCCAGCATAAAGTATTTCATTTTTTGAGGAAACACACGTTTGGTGTTCCAGTTAGTCAAGAAAGGACCAAACAGTTTGTGATTGTAGATCCAACGATGCATACGCTCGCTGCCCTTGCTAAAGCAGTAGGCAGCAAATACTACAAATGGGCTGTAGGGTATACCAGGAGTGACTACACCTATGTATGCCATGCCTAGGGATAAAAATCCCAATGTGTTCCAAAATATTTTTTTCATTATCCGCCTATGATTATATCAGTGTTGCCAGATCCTACTGCTTCACCTACATTGGTCATATCACCTGCTCTAACAACTTCTTTGTCATTGATAATCACTGTGGTAGAGCCTTGAACAATAGAACTGCCAGATGCTGTGATAGATCCTACAAACACCGCAGATGCGTCATTGATTATAACATTATCAGAACCAGACACTATAGTAGCATCTGCTGAATCAAGATTTGTTCTAGCAATAAATTGATCTGACATATTATCTCTTACTCAACGCCTCATTGGCTTTTTGTTCAGCTGCTGCCTTTTGGGCTGCTGGGTCAATGCCGATGGCTTTAAACCCTTCTTTAATCTTTCCGCTAATATATCCAGAACTAGCTTCAAACGCAGCTTCTATACCAGATACCTGTACCATAAAGGTTCCAGCCTGTGCTATTGTACTAGATACAAACCCCGTAGCAGCGGCCTGTGCTTGAACTGTACCAGCACTAGTAATAGATTCAGCAACTGCGGTTTGAACATCGGTAGGTTGAACAACCACAGGAGGTAGCTTGCTTCTTGTTAACGCTGCGTTGGTAGCAGTTTGCGTAAATTTATTATTTTTAATTTGTTCAGCAATAGAAATTGCCTGGAGAGCAACACCTTGTCCTAATATTGAGTTAGTGGTTTTTAAGGTAATTGACAAATTATTAATAGCAGCTTCTATGCTGGTAAATTTCCCCAAGGCATTTACCTGTTGCCCGCCAGTACTAACCAACGCATTAGTTAATCTGTTTAAGGCATCGGCTTGACTTAAAGGAGCATACGTAGGACCTTGAGCCGCAACAACCGCATTTTTTAATGCTGTAATAGCTAGCGATGTGCCGGAATCGTTATAAGCAAAAGTACCTGGCCCTTCTAAAGCAACAGTTATTGTAGTTGTCATAGCCTACTCCTTATACTAATTTGATACTAGTAGTCTGCTGTATGTAAGCATCAGCAAACTGTTTGTCTGTGGCTTCCATGACTACTATTGTTGATCTTCCAATCTTTACAGTTTTGCTAGGATCTACGGTAAACAAGTATGGAACCATGCCCAACCCCTGTTGTCCCATAGTTAACACCATAGGTTTCGATACCTTGATATGGCAATCTGCTTTGTCGTCATCTAAGCGACCAACTAATTCTTCTCCAGACGTTAGTTTTAAAGTAACTACTTCGCCCGGTGATACACCTTTGTCAATTAACATTTATATTTTCCCATCGCCGAATCCACCGGCTGTTTCTTCCATGTATTTACGTAGCTCAGTGAAGCCACCAATTAAATTATTGTTTAAAAATATCTGTGGCACAGTACGAGCATTTGGCACTGCTTCTAACAGATCTTCTTTGGTGAATCCGTCACCAATCTTACGTTCTTCAAATTCGATGCCTTTTGATTTTAACAGGGCTTTAGCCTGTTCACAAAATGGGCAGTTGTACTTACTCCAAACTATAGCTTTCATGTGTGTCCTTTATATTGCTGGTAACTCTTCATAATCGATACTGTCGCTCATAATTCCAATCACGTAATTGGTACTTTCATTTTCTTGTAGCGCAGTCTGTTTCTTGCTGGTATCACTGTGTTTGTTAAACCAAGGTATTGGTGTAGACTTTGGAGCAGGGTTGTGATATTTGATGCCAATTTCTTTGAGTGCGCCTACTGCTGTGTAATCTACAAAGTCTTTAAGAATACTAGCATTAAGCCCAATCACTGGTCCTTTTTGGAACAGGTAGTCTGCCCATGCTTTTTCTTCGCGGATTACATCTTCATACAAAGCATATACCTCTGCTTCACATTCTTTTGCTACTGCGGCAAATCTTTCATCTTCTTTGACCACTTGATTGATTAAGAACGCAGTCCAACCTTTGTGTAACAGTTCGTCTTGTAGGATCAAACTAATGATATTGCCGTTGCCAATAAAGATTTTATTCTCAACCATTGCTAATGATGTAGCAAATGATACCATAAAGCGGAAAGCTTCTAAAGCATATGATGCGTGTAGAGCCATCCAAATTGCTTTGATATGCGTATGCTCGTTGATTTTTTCGCCTGCTTCTTTACGGCAGTTGATTAAATGAAGTTGATCGTAGTAATTGCCTACACTAGAAGCCATGTTTACTATCTCAGCTGTGTCGTGTATGGTATTGAACACGTCTTTGGGCACATTGTAGATATTACGAATGATATGACTGTAGCTCTTTGAATGAATGTTAGTTTCATAAAAGGTCCAATTGTAGACCAGTGCTTCTAATTCTGGAAGACTAACCACAGGCGTAAAAATTTGGCTAGGCCCGCGACCTTGTAAACTGTCAAGTGCTGTTTGTCTTAGCAGGTTACTAGTAAAGATGTGTCTTACAGCATCGCTGGCTTCTTTGAAGTCGTTGGCATCTTTGCTTAGACTAATCTCTTCTGGTTGCCAAAAGAAACCACGAGCAGTTGCTTCAAAGTCTGCAATCTTTTTGTATTTGACTTCTTCAAATCGTTGGATGGTAACTGGTCCTGCTGGATCCAGAAACATCTTACGACTTAGGTAATCTGTTTTTGTTGTTAAATTATATTGTGCTGTGCTCATTGATATGTTCCCAGTTAATGATTTTCCATTGATTTTCTAAATACTTTTTCTTATCGTGTTGATAGTCCAAGGCCCAGGCGTGTTCCCACCAGTCAATTAACAGTACTATATCTTTTTTAACTTCGTGGTTTTTGATAGTTTTGATTTTGCCGTCTTTGGCCAAGTATACCCAACCACTGCCCTGTATGCTCATTGCTGTTTTAGCAAATTCTTCTTTGAACTTATCAAAACTCTTATAATGTTCGTCGATGAATGCTAATATTCCGCCTGTGGGTTTATTTGAGCCTGCGGGTGCTTGATACTGCTGAAACAAGATGTTGTGTAAGAACACCCCTGCTTCATTAAATGTCGGATCACCTTCGTTAGCATTGTATCGTTCAGCGTAAGTCTTTGCTAACTTACCATAATGATAGTTTATTGTATCTTCCGATATTGCTGGTGCGAGTTCGTTGGCATCGTAAGGTAATGGTTTGATCTCTAACTTGTGAGGTTTGCCTTCTAACAAAACGTTTCTAATAAAACTGTAGGTCATAGCTTGCATGCCTCGCAGTCTTCTTCTACTTCGTTGCTGTGATAGCCGTTGACCTGTTTTTCTACATACTGCGTATCAACATTATCGCTTTGTTTACTGCCAGCTTTGTTAATCAAACTGTAGTAGAACGTTTTTAATCCCCACATCTGAGCCTGCATTAGATTTTTAGCAATCAACGTAGTTGGTACTTTGCGATCTTCAAAGTGTGCGGGATTATAGAAAGTGTTTGTTGAAATACTTTGATCAACATACGCAGCCAACACCGCAGCAGTTTTTAAATATCCTTGGCAATCCTTTTGATCCCACATCAATTGATATTTGTTTTTTAATCTGTGATACTCAGGAACTACCTGAGTAAACGATCCTGCTTTCGACTCTTTGGTCGAAATCAAGCTCATAGGCAATTCTATTCCATTTGTAGAATTAATAACAACACTACTAGACTCAACTGGAGCAATAGCCATAAGAGTAGCATTTCGTACACCATACTCTTTCATCTCCTTGCGTAAGGGTTCCCAATCTAACTCGGGTTTAAAACTAGTCAATGCGTTAACACCCTTGGCTCTAAGTTCCCAAGGAAATTTACCTTGACCGTATCTTGTTTTGTGACTTTCTGTACATGGTCCTCTTTCTTTGGCTAACTCTACTGTAGCTTCAGTGAGATAGAATGCTTGATGTTCCATCCACGATTTAACTTCGGCTAGAGCATCTTTGTCGCCGTATTTGATTCCACGCTTGGCATGCCAATATGCTAGGTTAGTAACGCCAATGCCCAATGGCTGTATTTCGTCGTTGCTTAATTTACTCTGTATACTTAGGAAGTCTTGATAATCAAGAATATTACATAGAGAACGCTGAAGTATGCGGCAAGCACGACGCATGTCTTCTGGATTCCTGAAAGCTCCCCAGTTGATACTACCAAGTGTACACAAAGCAATGCGGCCACTATCGTCATCGAGACGCTTAAAAGATCTAGTAGGTAATAGTATTTCACAGCATAAGTTACTTTGATAAATTGTATGGTACTCGGGATCAAATGGTCCTTGGTTCATCACATTGTCAATAAACACAAGATAGATACGTCCTGTGTCAGTGCGCTCTTTCAGTATTCCGCCTTTGAACACATCTTCAGCAGCCATAGATTTCTTTCTTAGATCGCTGCGTTTTTCGTACTCTGTGTACAGCTTTTCAAACTTAGCTGTGTCTTTATAAAATGCTTCGTAAAGTTCTGGGACTTGGTTGGGGTCAAAGAATGTTATGTTTTCTTTGTTTTTAAATCGGCGCCAAAAGAACGCTGATAGTACAACACCGTAGTCCATATGACGCACACGAGTTTCTTCAGTGCCTTGATTATTCTTAAGAACAATAAGGTCGTCAAACTGATAATGCCAAATAGGATAAAACACAGTAGCTGAAGCATTGCGAATACCGCCCTGCGAACACGAACGTAGATCACCAAACCATTTTTTAAGGAATGGAATCATACCAGTGTGCATAATTTCACCACCTCTGATGGGGCTACCCAGTGGACGGAGACGTCCTATCTCCAAACCAATTCCAGCACGTTTGCTGGCATACTTGGCCATCATCTCTCCAGAAGCAAATATAGAATCCAAATCGTCGTCACTGCGGATAAGCACACAACTAGAAAACTGTTTAGTTGGAGTGCCAAGACCAGCCAACACAGGTGTAGCAAGAGTAAACAGACCATCGGATGCCGCATTATAATATTCTTTAATGTAACGCATCCTTGCGCTACTCGGCTCCTCTCGATGGAAGACAGTTGCTGCCGCAACCATGTATCTAACCTGTGGAGTTTCATAAATTTCCTTTGTCGCACGATTGCGTACCAAATATTTTTCAATTAACTGCTCAATGGCCGCATAAGAATATCCTTCATCTTTTTCGTGATCAAGGAATTCGTTCATTTTATTCCATTCTTCTTCGGTATACCATTCAAGAAGTTCTGGAGTGTACAGCCCAGTGGCAACGTTTGTCTTAATGATGTCGTAGAGGCGGGGAGGTTCGTATTGGCCATATACATCTTTACGTAACATACTCAATCGTTGTTTACCCGCAACATACTGATAGTTTGTGTGGCCAACGTCAGGATTAGATTCAACGTCGATCAAATCAACGATGGCTCTTAGAGTAAGGGAATCAATTGCTTGGGTTGTTATGCCGTCATAGAAATGTGGACTTGCTTTAATTTCTATCATTGACTGACTGACGTCAGCTATACCTTTACATACTTTTGCTACCTGCGCTTGCCACTTTTCTATCATTAGTGGTTCTTTTTTTCCATTTCTTTTTAATACAGTGATAGTGTCGTTCATTCTCGCCTCAATACATATAAATTTATAGTGTGAGAGTATTTATGGTTCTCTCAGCTTGACCAAATCTTTATTGAATTGTCCGGTAATGCTGCGGGCGTAACTACGCTGCGATACTCCCAATTCAATACTGCGCTGTCATCAATTACTAGAACATGTCGTGTTTCACTGGGCGACATAGACATATGTATCTCGTACTTTGAATCCTTAAAGCGACTAGTTAATTGTAAAGTATAGCACATACCCAAAGCAATAGCAAGGTCATCAAACTGATTATCGAGTATTAATTTCCAAGGATCTGGCCATGTATTGGAACGATATGGGTCTAGGTATCTGTTGACAAATGGAGCTTTCGCCCAAAATTCAGCAACGTCGGCAAATGGATTTTGAGATACTTCTAAAGTATCTCTAAAATCTTTCCACGCTTTTAATTTGTCTGTTTGGTATAGATTAAACACCGTAACTTACGTAATAGGTCATTGGGTGCGACCCAGATAATGATGGATTTTTATATTTTAAAATCATTGTTTCTGATCCAGCTGTTGAATCATTTCTGTCTACAAGCTCTACAGAAAATTCCAATGATTCACTTGGAGATACTGTGCTATGATAAGGAGTATCGTCTTGTGAAACCATATATAAATCAGAAATAATAGGATTAGTAAGATCATCACCTACTGTTATGGTAATTGTGCCGGTTCTTGATATTCCAGTATTAAAGGACACAACATAATTTAAAATTGTTTTCCTATTTAATGTAGAGAACATAGCCAGCGGTGTTGGTGTTACTTGATTATAAAGTAACTGTTTTGTTTCATCAGAGATAATAACGTTTCCAGAATTCAAAACTTCTGGATGTGTCATTCTTTCGTCGCCAATGATAGGGTCTGTGTATGCGTTCTTGTGTCTATTAAACGAACAGTCAACAACAATATTGTTACCTGCTTGTTCAAAAACAATTATACTTTGTTCTGGGTTACTGGCTAGGTTTACGTTGTTACCGCAATCAGTAAATTTAGAAGTTTTAACTCTAACACCAGTACCAAAGTCAGATGTAAATGCTCGATTAACAATTTGTTCAAACTCGCAGGTGTCAATTAACCAATCGTTAACTTGATCAATAATGCCGTTGATTTCAATAGCGCCATTTAGCACATAGAATTTACATTTAGAAAAATTAACATTAGAAGTATAAGGATCTGTTTGTGTAAAATTAACAGCTCTATACGCCTGTTCAAATTTACATCCGTTAAATTCTAAGTTGTCAATCACAGTTCCTACTTTGTCTGTGTTTTCAAGAGTTACCATAGCAACACCACTTGATGCGGCAGCGGCTTGGCTTAAGTTGGTCAATGGGCCTTGGAATGTCACTGCTGAAAATTCACTGTTTTTAATACCAGTAAGATCTATACTACCAGTAGTAAATCTAAAAGTTAAGTTTCTAACCAAAATGTCAGTTGGTCGGTCGGTGCTTTCGAACGCAGTGTTTTGTGTGCCGTTTGAAGATTGTAATTCAACAGTTGAACTGTTTACAATTAAAATTGTGCCAACCTGTGATTCTCCGTCAAGGATAGCATATGACGGCATTCTTAATGTGCCAGCGATTCTATAATGGCCAGTTGGTATGTACAACTGTTTACGAAATTCTGTGCTGGTATTTCTGTACAACTGATCTAAGGCATTTTGAAATGCGTCAGTGTCGTCTGTGGTCCCGTTACCCGTAGCACCAAAATCTTTAACGTTGACTCTGTCGTCTAGTTTTTCTTGTAGGGTTCTAAATACAGATTCTGTGATGCTTGGCTCATTGCGGCCGTACCGATAACTTTCGATAAGTTCTAGTAAGTTATCGTGCTCTGTTAGTACCTTGGTGTTTCCAACGTAAGGAGCGCCTTCTGCTACGGCTCCGTTGCCAATGTAAAGTTCTTGTGAATCAACTGCCCAGGCCATCTCTCCGCTGGAAAGTTGCGGGATTCCCGTTTCACCTAGTTTGCGTCCTCTGCGGACCTGTATTTTCGATATCTGTACGACAGCCATAGATGTATACCCTTGTTAGAGTATTTATCTTAAGGAGTTGTAGTATTCTTCTACCTTGTTAAGCCACATATCTTGGTACTTGTTAAAGTCCTGCGGCAACAGATCAAATTGCTGATACTCGCAATTACGCGAACACATGAATACGTGTCCTTCTTTTATGTCTGTGCCGTAGACTTCATTATGTGCTAATATATAAGCCATCAGCTGTAGATAGTAATCTTCAACCCACTCTGCTTTTTTAGGTTTGTTAGTCTGTTTGTAATCACAGACGCTGGGATTATCTTTATAGACAGCAACTAAGTCAGTAGTTCCGGAATATAGACCTGGAAAATACAAGCTCTGTTCCATGGCCCAAACTTCGTTGACATCTGAAAGACCATTCTTAATAATTTCGTCAGCCATTTTATTAGCTTGAACGTGTACAGGATTGTTGCCAGGTTGCCGTTGAATGCCAGCAATAAATCTTTCTAAGTTACTGTGCATGGCTGTGCCTACACCTGCTGCTTCTGTAGTAATTTCTTTGGCTTTTTGTTCGCCTATTCGTTTTTTCCATTCATTCAAGTGTGTCATGTCTTTGGTAGCACTTAGAATGGTAGTCACACTGGGCAGGCTTTCGCCATCGGGTGTTAAGTAGACACGCTTACGTGTTACAGGATCGTTGATCTGTTGGCAATTTTTATATTGGATTTTTTCAACAAACGGCGGCGGTTGGATTTCTAGAAGCATATTGATATATTATAAATTAAAGTTATTAATTTGTCAAGCAGTCATTTGCTTATAGGCATTTGCCGCAGCAGTCTGATTAACATTGTCTTTAGATTTATCTATATCTGAGCCAGGTTCTTGTCGTTCTGGATTTACTCCAGGAACTTTAAGATTAACGCCAGTGGGGGTAAAATTTCTAACTAATCCTTTGATCATTGGATATTTGTCGTAGAGACTGGCAAAAGTGGATTGATTTAGTTTCAATCCTTTGAGTTCGGGTAAGTTATTTAAAAATTCCCAATTGTAGTTAGCTGCTTGATTTTTACTAGCCGATCTACCAATTAAATTTTCCAACGCCAATTTAATTCTGACAGCGTATTCGTGTCCTATATTGGTAGTATCGTCAAATTCATAAATTCTCATTTTACACCAGCTTGTTGTTTAAGACCTTGTAGGGCTTTTTCTAATTCAGCAACTTGTGCAGCCATGTTAGTTTGATAGTCTTGATGTGCCTGTGATACTGATGCTACCTGTTGAACTGCCTGTTGATTTTGTTGCGTTGATTGCGGAGCATTATTACTGCTACTAGTACCAGTGCCGCCACTAGTCAATGAACCTATAGCTTTGTTTGCTAATTTAGAAACAGCATCTTTACCAGCATTTGCTACTCCCTGACCTACACTTTGCCCTACAGTCTTAACGCCTTGACCTACACTTTGCCCTACAGTCTTAACGCCTTGACCTATACTTCGAAGAGCAGCACCACCAACACGAGCAACTCCTTGGCCAACAGCTAATGCGCCACGGCCTACTGCGCCGGCAATGGCACCAATAGCCGGCAGTATTTCATCTAACTGTTCTTTCTCTTTTTCAGAGACAAACTCGTTTAGTCTCATTAGCCTGCTAATACTTTTAATAGACTGTTGCTACGGTCAATGCTTTCACGTTTGGCACGCCCTGCTTCATCTGGGCCTCCGGCAGCTGGTTCAGCAGCAGCAAAATCATCTAGAGCAGCAGCATCAGCATCAGTATCGCTTTCGTCGCCGCCTAACTCAGGATTCATAGCATCAGCACCTGCTGCGCCTGCCATGTCATCTTCTGGAGCTCCCATGTCTGGAGTTTCTGCGCCTAGCATTTCTTCTGGTTGTTCTTCACCAGTTAAGCCGCGAACACCGGATGAAAGTGTTTCACGTGTTTGTTTAAGAGTTTCTAGGGCCTGTTGAATAGCTGGAGCTACTGCGCCTAAAAATGCCTTGGCCTGTTGTTGACCCATTTCGTCACGGATAGTATCGCCTAATTCTAACAGCTGATCATTTTCCATGCCTGCTAGTTCTTCAATCCAACGACCTACTCTATCTACCATCGTTTTGGCAGTTACCACCGCGCTGGCTTTATCAGTGGCGCTTTCTTGAACTCTAGTTGTCATATCTTCTTCCTTAGTTGTTTCGTCAGTTTCCTGGATTTCTTCGTTTCCTACTATATGCTCGCGCTCTACAATTTCAGCGTTAATAGCATCTAGCATCCACTGTGCTTTTGTGTAAGCTTCATTTTCTACAGTTTCGTTAAAATTAGAACTTTGCTTGTACTGGTGTACTTGTGTGCGAAGTCTATTTCTAGCATCTTGTAGCTGTTCTAGAGTGTATGATTCTAGATTGAGCTTTTGCCCAAATGTCTTTTCTAAAGTTTCGTTGATTTTACGTGAACCAGCGGGTTTAAAAATGTCTGTTGTTTTCATGAGTCCTCATCCAGGAGTTATTGTTATATTTAGTAGTTATCTAGCCAAATACTGGGCGTGATTTTTCCAGTAATTTGCTGTGTCCTTGCTGTAGCACATGCGAGCTAGATATAAATCCATTCGAAATTGATCCCCAACTGTTCGTGCTTTATGATACTTATCTTTAAACAATTGGTAGTCGTCTAATGCTGTACCAAATTTTGAATCGGCATCTTGTAATTCTTTGATTTTTTCCTGATAGCGCATAGGACTAATTGCTAGCCAGTTAGCCAATTTAATAGCTGCTTTATTCAATGAAATGTTAACAATTACCGGTTCTCCATTTTGATAAAGATCTTTCAGAGCTCCTTTACTGACTATCAACACATTACCCACAGCAATACCTTGATCGGTTTTTTGTGGTATTAAAAATTCATTGCGAGCTAGATCACGTTGTACTTTTGTGATTACACGATCTAACTGTTGATGTATTTTAGTCATAAAAAAAGGAACCCTTGGTTCCTTATTTACGTATGTGTATTTTATATACCGAAGAACTTGAAGATAGTTTGAATACTCAATTGTCCGGTCCAACCTAAGCCAGCTATAAATGCTAGACCTATCATTCCATAGGTCATTAATTTTTGTTTTTGTTTTTCTAGGTCTTTGATTTTGCCAGCTAGTTCATTGTGCTGTGCTGTAGATTCTGTTCTCATGTCTGCCAGCGTTTTGCTTAGAGTCTCGCCTGTGCGATCCAAGCAGTTGTGCATTTCTTTCACATCTACTTTGATTTCGTCTAATTTTTCGTCTAGGTTAGCAATCTGTACTTCTACCACGCTAACACGTTCTGCTACTGTAGGCATCTAGCCATCTCCATTGAAAGTTTAAGTCAAGTGCTCGCTCAGAGCCATGTGCCTAACAAATGTATGCCTAGTTGTGTTTGCCTTTGTAATATGTATTTATCCGATTATTCCAATTTCTGAACTAGTGTATTAATTTTTTTACCTCTAGTTTTGAATACCGGAATATCAAAGTCTGTGCTATTATTTAGTCCGTCAATGATTGGAACACCGTCTAGATCGTCTAGTAACAGGCCCATGGGTTCGTCGTCTTTGTCAAATACATTAAATCGTTCTACTTCAAAATCGTAGACCCAATGCCTAGCTTTGCCTGTCCACGGTTCGGGTAACCTGCCTTCTTCTATTTTTGGTGATTTATCCGAAATAACCATTCCTCTAAGTCCTATTGCCTGTGAGAGAGAATTAAAGTTACTCTGCTGATTTTGTTTTTTAACATCAGGATCTGATCGCAAGGGATTAGATCTAGTAATGTCAACCAATGTGATAATTCTGTATCGTTCCATAATCTGCTATTATTTACGCAGATAAAAAAAGACCGGAATAAATCCGGCCTTTCCTTCCCATCCCTAGGAATCTAAGTTATTACTTAGCTGGTTTGAATACTGCTACTGTTGCTAATGTTACGCTAGAAACTGTAGTTAGATTTGGTGTACCGCCAGTACCTTGGATACGGAAGTAAACAACGTCTGTTACACCGCTTTCAAAAGCTGTGCCGTCTGCTGTACCAAAACCTGCTACTGTGAAAGCATCTGGACCACCTGTATCTGTACCAGATCCGTCACCACCAGCTTGTGATAGTTGACTAATAACTGCTAATAGATCAGCGTCAGTCATGTTTGACTTGCTAGCACTGATAACAATCTCAGCACCTGCGTCAGATGTGTTAATTGCAAATTTGTTATAATTGTCGTCTACAACACCGCCTGGTGCTGGAACGTTTGTATATGTCCATGCCATGATAAGTTCTCCTTAAGTTATAATCCCGCTCCGGGATTGGCATAGTATTTATATTGGTTTAACAAAATCAAGCGAAATGGGCTTAAAATTGCTTAATCTGTGCGGAAAGGGGTCCATCGATCACGTGGAACTAGCTTAACAGCATCTGCTGTTTTTATATACCCTTCGCCGCCACGTTCGCCGTTGGTGTGTGCTATAACATCACCTTCGGATTGATCTAGCTCACGAATTATTTCATTTTTGGCTTTCATGAGCTCACTTACCAGATACAGTAGGCTTTCTAACACATTGCCCTGTTGTTGATTTAAATCGGCAATTTTCTTCTGTTTAGGAGCACTGACTTTGCTAGTAGATAACCAATTGAAAAAGTCCTTGCTGCTTAGACTGTCAAGAGCTTTGGCTTTGCTGCGTTGATTTACATAGGTATAAATGATGTTTTGTAAATCGCTTAGGCCTGCCTGCGGGCTAAGGAATTGATCTATGCGTTTAGAATGCTTGTTTACTGCGGCTTCTATTTGTGCTAGATTGTCTGCGTTAACTTCTGGTTGATGGCTAACATAGTTTTGTCCAGTGACAAACACTGCGCCATTATTAAACATCTGTGTATCTGTTACAGGTTCACCGGATGTTAAAGGATCACCAAAGTTTTCTAATATAAAGTGTGCTGCTACAGCAACCTTGGCCTTAGACATTAGTTTACCTATGTCGCTGGTTGTAGCTACTTCGTAGGTAGTTTGATTTGGAGTAAAAGTTAATTTGCCTGATTGCGGCTGTACTGGTTTGCCAGGGTGAAAAAGTATGTCAGCGTAGACATATCCACGGAAAT
>Ga0222712_10004711_pt1 | contig 14139 bp, 11 predicted proteins | sample C33_657DmetaG_FD_165043 | JGI IMG/M metagenome (GOLD analysis project Ga0222712, IMG submission 165043) | Estuarine water microbial communities from San Francisco Bay, California, United States - C33_657D | ecosystem: Environmental > Aquatic > Marine > Unclassified | place: USA: California... | reverse complement strand
CCTCCGCCTGCCATGGTTGTGCTGGGGTGGGGTTAGGGGTGGCTCAGGCCTTGACCTCGGAGGAGGCCGGCTCGGTGTTCCACACGGGCTTGGCCGCGTAGAGCTCGTCGCCGCCGACGTTCTTGCCCTCGATCTCGGCGTAGGGGAAGCCGCGGAAGAGGCCGCCGACGATCTCGGTGACGTCGTGGATGCCCTTCTGGATGCGGTTGCGCAGGAGGTAGTAGGCGATGAACGCCGGGATGGCGATGAAGAGGCCCGAGGCGGTCGCCACGAGCACCTCGCCGATGGCCTCGGCGAGCTTGGAGGGGTCGCCCACGCCGGAGGAGCCGAGCTTCTCGAACGCCTTCATCATGCCCGTCACGGTGCCGGTGAGGCCGATCATCGGGGTGCAGACGCCGATCACGGAGAGGTAGGAGGCGCGGCCCATGAGGTCGGCCTGGATGCGGGAGATCTCGGAGATGATGGCCTCCTCGGTCATCGTCTTGCCATCGGGGCTGAGCGCCACGCCGGCGCGGACGACGTCGCAGACCGGGGAGCCGGCGGTCTTGGCGAACTCGTGGGCGGCGACGTAGTCGCCGGCGCGGAAGAGGTCGCGGAGCTGGACGACGTGGGCGGTCGGGTAGAGCTTGTTGGCGCTGGTGCGCAGGAAGCCGTCGACGATGAACCAGATCATGGCCACCGAGCAGATGGTGATCGGGTACATGACCCAGCCACCTTCGTGGAAGAGTACGAGGAGGGTCTTCTCCTTGACGCCCGGGGCGGCTTCCTGGGCGGAAGCGGCCAAGGTCGACAACCCGAGGAAGAGGGTCGTCAGGAGGGAGGTGCGGGAATTCATCTTCATGGGGATGATAGGGTGGGTTGGGTATTAGTTAGGAAAGGGGGCAGGGGCAAGGACTCACTTGTTGCCTTCGTCGGAAGGCGTGTTCGGGGCGGCGGGCTTGGCGGCGCCCTCCGGGATGACGGCGGCGTCCTGGATCTTGCGCTGCGCTTCCTCGGCCTTCAGGCGGTCCTCCTTGGGGAGGAGCTTCTTGGCCTCCTCGGCCTCCTTGGAGGTCGGGTAGGTGGCGACGATGTCGCGCAGGTAGCGGTTGGAGACCTCCTCGAGCTTCTGCTCGCGGGTCGCGGGCGTGTCCATGCCGCGGAAGGAGCGGGCGGCGCCGAGGAGGGCCTTCGGCACGTGTTCCTGCTGGGAACCGAAGAAGACGGGCACCCGCAGGTACGTGTTCATGGCGGCCTCGTACTTCTTGGTCGCGAGGAGGGAGGCGCCCTTCACGAGGTGGAGGCGGGCCTGGATGTCCGGGTCGTCCATCTGGGGGATGAGGTTGGTCGACTCGGTGATCACGGCGTCATGCTCGCCGCGGCGGGCGCGCTGCATGAGGCGGGCCAGCTTGATCTTGGTGGCGAGCTCCGGGATCGAGCCGTCGTCCGCGCGCTCCAGGTTGTCCAGGAACGAGGAGAGGGCGGCGTCGTTCTCGAGGCGGTCCAGCGCGTCCAGCTTGACGATGGAGGCCTTGAGCCACCAGCTGCCCGGGACCTTCTTGATCGGCTCGAAGAACTTGATGATGGGCTCGATGTTGTCGAGGGCCTTGCCCGGTTCGCCCCGGGCGACGTTGTTCTGGGCCTCGGTGATCCGCTCCGGCAGGGGCCAGACGATGCGCTCCACCTCGGTGAGCTTGCGGGTCATGACGAGTTCGGTGCCGTCCTGGACGGTGGTGCGCTCGACGGAGCCCTTGAGGCTGCTGATGGTGCCCTTCTTCTTGTCGATGACGGGCTTCGGCGGGATGACGGTGTTGTCGACCTTGAACGGGTCGTTCACCTCCCAGCGTTCGCCGCCCTTGAACACGAGGGCTTGGCCGAAGGCGGGCAGGGTGGCGCCGAGCGCGGCGGCGGCGAGGAGGAGTCGGGGGAACGGGCGCATGGCTTAGAGGCGGGTGTTGAGGGTCTTGGCCTCGGCGGCTTCCGGGGTGTCCTTGATGCGGTCCTTGGACAGCATCTCGGCGAGGACCAGCTTGGCCTCGGGCTTCTGGCCGAGCTTGTCGGCGAGCACGCGGGCCGTGGCGAGGTAGGCCTTGGCGGACCAGAACTCGTACTTCTTCCAGGTCTGGTAGCAGCGGCGATAGTAGGCGACGGCCTCGGCGGCGCGGCCTTGGCGCTCCTCCATGACCCCGAGCCAGTAGAGGCTGCCGGCGGTGGCGTCGCCGCGCCATTCCTTGGTCTGCAGGATCTCCTCGAAGGCCTTCTTGGCGTCGGGGTAGGCCTGGGTCTCGGCGAGGGCGCGGGCGCGGGCGAACTTGATCTCCTTCTCCTTCGACATCGTGATCTGGTTGTCGACGGCCTCGTTGCAGAGCTCGAGGGCCTCCTTGAACTTCTTCTGCTGGAGCAGGATCTCGGCGAGGCCGGCGAAGCCGAAGTCGGCGTACTCGGAGGAGCGGTTGTGCTCCTTGATGTACTCGAAGTAGGCGGCGGCCTTGGCCGTCTCGCCCTTGGCGAGCAGGTGGTCGCCGACCACGGCGAGGATCGTCGGGCTCAGCTCCTCGGCCTTGTAGTTGGCGGAGACCTTCTTGAAGAAGGTGTCGGCCTTCTCGGGGTTGCGCAGGAAGACGTTCAGCTGGCCCATGGCGAAGAAGCCGCGGGCCTGGGCGATGAGGGAGTCCTTGTTCTGCTCGAGCCGGAGGAGCTGCGCGAGCTCGGCCTCGGCGTTGGCGGCGGAGTAGGCGGCCGGGTCGACGGCGACGCCGGCCTTCACGCGCTTCACCTTGCGGGCGAGCTTCTCGCACAGGAAGATGACGAGCTTCTCGTTGCCCTCCTGCTTGCGGTCGTTGATCGTCTCGGCGACGGCGTTGGAGAGGATGCCGAGCGCCTCGGTCTTGGCGGCGAGGATGCTGACCTGGCGGTCCTTCTCGACCACCGCGAGCTCGTCGGCGAGCTTGGCGGAGAGCTTGGCGACCTCGGCCTTGGCGGCGGCGATGGCCTCCTTGGTGGCGCCGTCCTGGCGCTCGAGGGCGTCGACCTTGCGGCGCTCGGCGGCGAGCTGCGCGCTGAAGCGCTTCTGGACCTCCTCGCTGCGCTGGGCGAACTCCGGCTTGTCGCCGAGGCGCTCGGTGGCCTTGATGACCTCGTAGAGGTAGGTGAGGGCCTTCGGGTCGTTATGGTCCCAGTCGTAGACCTCCTTGTAGAGGTCGCGCATCCGGGTGTGCTCGCCGCGGCCGGGGAGCAGCTTGCCGAGCTCGCGCAGGACGAACTCGAGCGCGTTGGGATTGGTGCGGCCGGCGCGGGCGGCCTCGACGTAGGCGTCGATGGCCTTGGCGGTGTGGCCGTCCTTCTCCTTCTCGAGGCGGGCCTTCTCGGCCAGGAACTTCTTCTTGGCCTCCGGGGCCGCGTTGAGGCGGGCGGACTCGTCGGCCTTGCGGATGTCCTTGTCCAGCTCGGTCGCGAGGCGCATCTCGGCGTCGCCGATGAGGGTGTGGACCTCGGGGATCTGGTTGACGACGGCCTCGTCCTTGCTGACGGCGTAGTCCTTCAGCCATTCGTTGCACAGGCGCAGGGTCTCCGCGGTCTCCGGCGGATTCAGGCCGAACTTCACGATGGCCTGGCGGTAGCGCACGTCGGGCAGGAACTTGCCCTTGCCCGCGTAGTCGGCCTGGTACTGGTCGAAGCCGGCCTTGGTGTCCTTGTACTTGCCCTGGTAGAACCAGCAGAGGGCGCGCATGTAGACGGCCTGCTCGCGGGCGAGGGAACGGGGGTACTTCTGGTTGAACGCGTCGAGGGCGGCGCCGGCCTGCTCCCAGTCGACGTTGGCGAAGAGGCAGGTGATGATGCGGAAGTCGATCTCCTCGACCGTCGAGGGGTCGATCTTCTTCACGTTCGTCTTGGCCCAGTTGTAGTGCTCGATCGCCTCCTTGTAGTCCTCGCGGTCCTGCGAGATCTCGCCGAGGATGACGGCGACGGCGGAGACCTCGTCGCTGTCGGGGTACTTCTGCAGGAACTCCTTGCACTTGGCCTGGGCCTCGGTGTTCCGGCCGATCTGGCGAAGGGCCAGGATGTAGTAGTAGTAGGCGCCCGAGACCTTGGAGAAGCCCGGGTTGTTGTCGAAGATGTCGCGGAAGGCGACGAAGGCCTCCCAGTGGCGGTTCAGCTCGAGCAGGCAGAGGCCGATGCGGTAGGAGATGAAGGCGTCGTAGTCCTTGTTCGCGGCGAACTCGCCCTCGATCTTCTTGAACTGCTCGACGCCCGCGATGGCCTCCTCGATCTTGATCTTCGCGTTGTCGTCCGGCTTCGGGTAGAGCTTCTTGAGGTTGTCGACCTCGGCCTGCTTGGCCTCGACGGCGCGGGTGACGGAGCGGGCCACGGTGGCGCGGCGGAGCGTGCCCTGGTAGCTGGCGAGGGCCTGGCGGTAGAGCTCGGCCTTTTCCTTCTCGTCCGCGGCGTTCTCGGCGGCCTCGAAGCGGGAGTCGCCGATCTCGATGCGCTGGAAGTTGGAGCGGACGATCTCGGCGGGGGAGCCGGTGCCGCGGGCGTCGACCTCGGCCTTGAGCTGCTCGGCTTCCTTGGTCAGGCCCAGCTTGGTGTAGACCTCGACGAGCTTGGCGGCGGCCTCGCGGCGCTCGGGCGTGCCCAGGCCTTCGGCGATGGCCGACTTCAGGAGCTGCATGGCCTGGCCGAGGGCCTTCTTCTTGTCGGCGTCGCCGGCGGACTTGGCCTTCTCCTCGATGATGCGGGCGGAGAGGGTGTAGGCGCTGATGCGGTCCTCGGCGCGGATGGAGATGTTGGGGGCGCGCAGCTTCTCCAGCAACGAGAGGGCGGGATCCCACTTCGACTGGTTGGCGTAGGCCTCGACGAGGCTCAGCTGGGCGATGCCCCGCTTGTTGTCGAAGCCGTAGAAATCCTCGGTGCCCTTGGGGAACTTGGTCAGGAAGGCCGTCAATTCGGCCTCGGTCTTGGGCCAGTCCTTGAGCGTGTAGACGGCGACGGCCTTGTTGAAGGCCAGGACGGCCTTGAGCATGTCGCCCGCCTCGGCCGGCAACTGCTTCTCCATCTCGGTCAAGGTGTCGTAGGCGGCCTGGTACTTCTTGGCGTCCATCTCCTTGCCCGCGCGCTTGAACAGGGCGTCCAGCTTGTTCTCGGGCGCCGGCGCGGCGGCCGCGGGCTTGGTCTGGGCCCGGAGGGGGGTGGCGACCGGGGTCACCGCCAGCAAGACGGCAAGGATGGCGGCTTTGGCCAGTTGATAGGTGCGGGACTCGTGGGTGGCCATCGGGTAATTGGAGCGTGGGGACGCCTCTTGGGGTGAGGTCAGAAAATAGCCCTTCGCCCGGCTCTCTGCCAAGCAATAACCCTTCACAGGAACCCCGTGCGCGGGGATAGGGATCACCTCAGGGGGCGACCCTCATCCGGAGGTCAACGTCCGGCCTTGCGACCGGAGGCCAGCAGGGTCTCGAAACCGGGCTCCCGGGACTCCTTGGCGACGACCCGAACCTCGGATTCGCGGAAGCCCGCCTCCTCCAGCCAGTCGTGGAGCTCGTTCTCCTTGAAGCCCAGCCAGCGGTCGGCGTAAAGCTCCCGGGCTTTCTCGAAGCGGTGCGCCCGGAGGTCCAGGATCAAGACCCGCCCCCCCGGCTTGAGGATGCGGTACGCCTCGGCCAAGGCTTTGCGGGGGTTTTCGGCGTGATGGAGCGCTTGGCTCAGAAGGACCAAGTCGACCGAACGGTCAGGGAGGGGGGTGTCCTCGATATCCCCTAGGACGTAGTCCAGGTTGTTCAGTTGCTCTTTTTTGGCCAGGGCCCGCCCCAGCTCGACCATCCGGGGGGAGTTATCGATGCAATGGACGAACTCGGCTTGGCGCGCGAGCAGGCGGGAGAGGGTGCCGTCGCCGGCCCCGAGGTCGGCGATCCGGACCTTGGGCGCCAGCAAGAGGAGCATCTGGCCGATGGCCTCCCAGGAGCGTCCCGGGCAGTAGTTCTTGCCTAGGCGGTCGGCCACCAGGTTGAAATGTTGCTCCGCCTTGCGGCGGCGTTTCTCGACGATGCGTTGCAGCGCGCGCTGATCCGCGCGGGCGGCGGGTTCGGCTTCCGTGGCCCGGATCGCCGCCTCCAGGATGCTCTGCACCCCCGCCCCCAGCCCGCGGGCCAGGGAGTAGTAGGAGTGCTTGCCGTCCCGGCGGTCCTCGGCGAGGCCCGCTTTGCGCAGCAGGGCCAGCTGGGTCGAGATGCGGGACTGGCCCATGCCGAGGATCTCCTGGAGCTCGCCGACGGCCAGTTCGCCCTTGGCCAGCAGGAAGAGCAGGCGGGCCCGGGTCGGGTCGGACAGCAGGCGCAGGGATTCCCAAGGGTCGGGCATGGCGGGCAGGATAAGGTCGAAGGGGCCGCTGTCAAAAGAGGAAGCCCCGCGGGGCGGGGCTTCGTCGGGGCGGCGGGCGGGGGGCTTACTTCCGCTTGTCGACCCAGCGGCTGAGGGCCTTGACCTTCCAGGTCTCGGTCTTGCCGTTGATGTTGGTCGTGAAGGTCTCGCCCAGCTTCTGGTTGAGGAACTGCTTCGCCAGCGGGGAGATGTACGAGAGGATGTTCTCCTCGGGCTTGCCGTCCCAGACGCCCAGGATGTCGTAGGTGACCTCGACCTGGTCGGCCCCGCGGAGCAGGGTCACGGTCGAGCCGATGCTGATCGCGTCGGGGCGGGCCTCGGTGAAGTCGGTCACGCGGGCCTTCTTGAGGAGGCCTTCGAGCTCGGCGCGGCGGGCCGACAGCGTGTCGTGGTCCTGCCGGGCCATCTTGTACTCGGAGTTCTCGCGCAAGTCGCCGTGCTCCTTGGCGACCTGGATGGCCTCCTTCACGGCGGGCAGCTTGTTCTGGATGATGTCGAGGAGCTCGCGGTCCTTCTCCTCCTTGCTGTGCTTGGAGACGAAGAGTTCCTTCTCCTCGGCCTCGTTGTCCGTCGGCTTCGACTGGGCGAGGCGCTGGACGTTGGGGTCGATCTTGGCGAGGCGGGCGATCAGCGACTTCTTGGTCATCTGGTCGAAGCCCTGGCTGCTGAGCATCGTGCGGGTGAGGTCGTAGATGGTCTCGCTGTCGACCTTCGGGCCGTTGGCCGGCGCGAGGATGTCGGCGATGAGCTCCTTGTCCTTGACCAGCTCGTTGGCGAGCGGGATGCGGGCGGTGGAGTTGGACTCGAGCGCCTCGGTGTCGACCGAGCCGAGGATCGCGGCCAGCAGCATCGGGTTGATCAGGCGGCCGACGATGTCGGCGTACTTCTTGGACTCGCGGTTCTTGATGATCCAGATGATCACCGGCGCGCGCAGCTCGCGGCTCTCGAGCCACTGGGCGAAACGCAGGCCGACCTCCGCCGCGAGCTCCTGGTCGCAGAGGTAGGAGATGGATTCGGAGACGAGCTTGGCGGAGCCGCTCTTGGTGGCCCCGATGTCGCGGTTGCGCAGCAGGTCGAAGGCGCGGTCGGCCCACTTCTCGCCGTGGTGGGCGCGGACGAGGTCCAGGAGGTTCCGGATCTTCTCGGTCGTGTGCGGGATGTTGAGCGCGACGAAGGCGAGGTCGCCCTCGTTGCAGAGCGCGATGACCTCGGAGGCGGTCGGGCTGACGTTATCGACCGTCTCGACGGCGGAACGGAAGAACTTGTCGCGGTTCCAGATGGCGCCGAGCATCACCGGGATGAGGTCGCGGCGGCGGCTCGGGCTGACGGCGGCGAGGGCCTTGGCGAGGTCGGCGGAGACCTTGGCGAGGTTGGCCTCGGTGGCGGCGGAGCGCGTCTCGGCGGCGGAGCTGTCGGCCAGAGCCTCGAGCAGGGCCAGCTTGCGTTCGAAGTTCGGGGCCGACTCGTACTGGGCGAAGAGGTCCTCGCCGAGGTCGACCGGGGCCTCGAGCAGGATGTAGAGGCCGCCCTTCTTCTCGGGCGCCTGGATGGCGCGGTCCTTGCGGATGGCGGCCCGGGCCTTGGTCCACCAGGACTTGAAGGCCGCGGCGCGATCCTTGCCGGCGCCGAGGGAGGCGAAGTGGATGCGGTCGAGGTTGGCCTCGAGGGCGTAGGAGGTGCACTCGCCTTCGGGGTATTCGGCCAGGAGGGCCTTGACGATCGCGGCGGGGTCGTTGGCGACCTGCTGGGCGATCTTCTCCTTGGTCTCGTCGGCGTAGGCCGAGGCGACGAGGCTGGTCGGGTTCAGGATCTCGATCTTGCCGAGGAAGAAGGCCGCATCCATGACGTGGCCCTTCTTGCCTTGCTCGGGGAAGTCGACGGTGAAGCGCTTGGCCGCCTCGTCGTAGCCCCGGATGATGCCGATGCCCCAGGCTTGGTGGAGGCAGAAGGCGGGTTGACCCGAGCCGACCCGGTTGATGGCGTCCTGCAGAGAGTTGTTTTTAACGCCTTGTGGGTTGGGGGCCTTGTTGCTCATTGCAAAAAGGGGTTTTGGGCATAACAAAACGCACTTGCAAGCAGGAAGGCGGGGGCTTTGCGGTCTTCGGTCCCGATTGCCTTACCGACAACCAACCCGATGGCCTTTAAGCCCGAAAAACCCTCCATCCACGGCGAAACGCCGGACTCCCTCGGGGCTCGCCTCGTCGAGGCCGGGCATCCCCGCTACCGGGTCGCCCAGATCTTCGAGTGGCTTTACCCCCGCCGGGTGGGCAGCCCGGAGGCCATGACCAACCTCCCGGCCAATCTCCGGGCCTGGCTGGCCGAGAATTACGATTTCACCGCGACGGACGTCCTCGGCAAGAAAACCGCCTCGGATGTCACCCAGAAGGTACTCCAGCGCCTCCGCGACGGCTCGCTGATCGAGACGGTCATCATCCGGGCCCCGATGGAGGGGGTGGGGCAGGAGCAGTCCCGCCGGACCATCTGCATCTCGACCCAGGTGGGGTGCGCCTACGGCTGTAAATTCTGCGCTTCCGGACTGGAAGGCTGGAAAAGGGACCTTTCCGTGGGGGAAATCGTCTCCCAGCTGGTCCAGGTCTGCCGGATCGAGGACCAGGCCGACCCCGTCCGGGCCGCGCAAGGCCTGGCTTCTTTCGACAATATCGTGGTGATGGGCATGGGGGAGCCGTTGGCTAATTACGACAACCTCCTGGCCGCCCTGCGGGCCGTCAACGCCCCCTGGGGGTTCGGCTTCGGGGCCCGCCGGATCACCATCTCGACCTCCGGGGTGGTCCCCAAGATCCTCAAACTGGCCGACGAGGAGCTGGGCTTCCGGCTCGCCATCAGCCTGCACGGCGCGACCAACGAGGTCCGCAACCAGATCATGCCCGTCAACCGCAAGTTCCCCTTGGAGGAACTGGTGCCGGCGGCCAAGGCCTTCGCCCGCAAGCATGGGCGCATGCTCACCCTCGAGTTCATCCTGATCGAGGACATCAACGATTCCCTCGAGCAGGCGCGGAAGCTCGCGACCATCGCCCGCGAGCTTCACGCCCACGTCAACCTCATCCCTTACAACAAGGTCGAGGGGCTTCCGTGGGTCCGTCCCTCGCTCACCCGGCAGGACCGCTTCGTCAAGGAGCTGCGGGCCTTGGGCGTCACGGCGACCCTCCGGCGCGAGAAAGGTCACGACATCGACGCCGCCTGCGGCCAGCTGCGCCTGCAGAAGGAGAAGGAACTGCGGACCGAACCGCCGCCCGCGGCGGCCTAGGCCGTCAGCCCCGCCACGAAGGCCCGCCGATCGGGCGCCTTGTAGAAAGCCGTCCCGGCCACGAGGGTGTCCGCCCCCGCCGCGCGGCAACGCAGGCCGGTCTCGGCGTTCACGCCGCCGTCGACCTCCAGCCGGAAATCGGCCCCGCGGCGCCGGCGTTCGTCCGCCAGGAAGCGGATGCTGTCGAGGACCTCGGGGATGAAGGCTTGCCCGCCGAAGCCCGGGAAGACCGTCATGCAGAGCGCGAGATCCACCGCGTCCAGGTAGGGGAGCAGGCGGCGCGGATCCGTGTCGGGATTCATCGCGATGCCGGCCTGCAGACCCGCGGCCCGGATGGCCGCGAGCGTCTTCGCCACGTCGTGGTCGGCCTCGACATGGACGGTCAGCCGCTCGGCCCCGGCCTGGGCGAAGGCCTGCACGAAGCGATCGGGATGGCTCAGCATCAGGTGCACGTCGAAATGCAGCTTGGTGCGGGGGCGCAGCGCGGCCACGACCTGCGGGCCGAAGCTGAGGTTGGGCACGAAGTGCCCGTCCATGATGTCCAGGTGGACCCAGCCGAGCCCGGCCTCCTCGATGGCGCGGATGCCGCCGGCGAAGTCGCCATGGTCGGCGGCGAGCAGCGAGGGGGCGACGACGGGCGTGGGCATGACCTTACCAGGCGGTGGTCGCGGCCTCGCGCACCTGCGCGGCGAGGTCCGCGAAGAGGGGGCCATCCAGGGCGCGTTCCTCCGCGGCGGCGTCGCCGGCGGCCCGCAGGGTCGCGGCGGCCGAGAAGTCCCGGTTGCGGAAGAGGACCCGCCCGTCCGCGTTCGTCAGCGTGCAGCGCACGACGAAGGTCGCGCGGAAGGAAGTGTAGACGTAGGCGTCGTCGGGCCGCGTGGTGAGGCCCTCGCGACGGTACTGGGTCACCTCGACCTCGAGCTTGGCGCCCCCGGGGCCGAGCCGCACGCGCGGGTCGGCGGCGAAACTTTCCGCCAACTTCTGCTGGAGCACCGCGTGGGTGCCCGGACGGGAGGTCGCGTTGCGGACCGCGGCGATCTCGAGCCGCTGGAACGCCGGGGCGGGGCCGCCGAGACGGTAGGCCGAACAACCGGCCAACAGGCCGAGGGTGAGGGCGGCCAGGGCGAACCTCATCGACGTTCGCCTTCGGTGGCGCCTTTCGGGGCTTCCCGCTTGAAGCCCAGGGCATCGAGGTCTTCCCCGACCGCGGTGGGCTTGGCGCCGCCGTCGACGCGCGGACGCGGGTAGCGGCCCAGGAGGCGGTCGGCGACGGTCGTCGGCGGGTTCGGATCCTTCTGGATCAAGGCGAGCAGCGCTTCGGCCTCCTTGGCGGCCGCGGATTCCGGGGCGATCGTCCGCGCGGCGTTGGCCATCAGCTTGGCGGCCTCGGGGTTGTTGCGGCGCGCCCAGTAGAAAGTCGCCAGGTTGAGACGCGCGCGGGCGGCGCGGTCGCGCAGCACCGCGATCTCGGCGGCGGCCTTGGTCGCGCGCGGGTCGCGCGGGAATTGGTCCGCCAGCGTCCGCCAGTGGTCGGCGGCCTCGAGGGCGGCCGCCTGGTCCCAGTCGGGGCCCAGGGACTCCTTGGCCCGGAGCTTCGCCAGCGTCTCGAGCGCCTCGGGCAGGTGCTTGCTGGCCGGGTAGTCGCTCAGGAGGCGCTCCAGGATCTCCGCCGCGCGGGCGTCCATCTCCATGTCCAAGGCGATACGGGCGGCGCGGACGAGGCTTTCGTCGGCCAGCGGGCCGTTGGGGGCGAGGTTGAGGGCTTTCTCGTAAAGCCCGATGGCGTGGGCCCGGTCGCGGAACCAGGGGAACCATCCGCCCAGCAGACGGCGTTTGCCGGCGGCGAGCTCCTCGGCGACGCGGAACTGCAGCGCGACCACTTCCTGGAAGCCGCCGAAAGCCGAGTGGCGGAGGTAGAGGTCGTCGAGGATTTCCACCGCCGGGTCATATTGCTGGCGGTCGGTCAGCAGGCGGGCCTTGGTGAGCAACGCCCGGGCCTCCGCCTCGGTGCCGGCTTCGCCCGCGATCATCAGGTCCAAGGTCCGCATCGCGGCGGCATGGTCGCCCGCGGCTTCCTGGCGCTCGGCCTGGCGCGTCACGGCCGCGATCACGGCCTGTCGTTCCGGGTTGGTCGCGTATTGCGCGCCCGGGCGGATGCCGACGTCCGGCGAGGAGCAGGCGACGAGCAGGCAGGAGAGAAGGACCAGATCAGCGCGTAGGTTCATGCCAGCGAAGGAGGGTTGCGCCCCAGGTGAGGCCGGCGCCGAAGGCGACCAGCAAGACGAGGTCGCCGTGCTTGATGCGGCCGGCGGCCCAGGCTTCCTCGAGCGCCAGGGGGATGGAGGCGGCCGAGGTGTTGCCGTAGCGGTCCAGGTTGATGGGGAAGCGGTCCAGGCCGACCTTGAGCTGGTCGGCCACGGCCTCGACGATGCGGATGTTCGCCTGGTGGGGGATGAACCACGCCACGTCGTCCGAATGCTTGCCGCAGGCCGTCAGGACGCGTTCGCACGAATCCGCCATCACGCGCACGGCCAGCTTGAAGACCTCCTTGCCGTTCATGCGGAGGAAGTGCTGGCGGTCGCGGAGCGTCTGCTCGCTGGCCGGCTGGGCCGAGCCGCCCGCGACGCAATGAAGCAATTCGGCGTTCACGCCGTCGGCGCCGAGCAGGTTGCCGAGCACGCCGACGTCGGGCGTCGCGGTGGTCTCGAGGATCGCGGCGCCGGCGCCGTCGCCGAAGAGCACGCAGGTCGCGCGATCCTGCCAGTCCACGACGCTGGAAAGTTTCTCCGCCCCGATCACCAGCGCCCGGCGGTAGTTGCCGGAGCGCAGCATGTCGGTGCCCACCTGGAGCGCGTAGACGAAGCCGGAGCAGGCCGCCGAGAGGTCGAAGCAGGGGATGTCGCGCCGCAGGCCGAGCTTGGCCTGGAGGAGGCACGCGGTCGAGGGGAAGGGGACGTCCGGCGTCATCGTGGCGACGATGACGAGGTCGATGTCGGCCGGGGTCAGGCCGGCGCGCGCCAGGGCCTTGGCCGCGGCCTTGGCGCCCATGTCCGACGGGTTCTCGCCGGCGCCCGCGATGCGTCGCTCGGAGATGCCGGAGCGGGTCTTGATCCACTCATCCGAGGTCTCGACCATCGCGGAGAGCTCCGTGTTGGTGAGCTTGCGGTCCGGCGCATGCACGCCGAGGGCCCGGATGAAGACTGAAAGCTCGGCACGGCTCATCGATGCCTTGAGGTAAGACCCGCCGGGCGGAAAGGGAACACTAAAACCTCAGGCTTCCTCGGGGGTCGCCGCCACCACCTGGTTGGCCACGGCCAAGGCTTCCTGCATCCGTCGGCCCGCGTCGTGCCCGAGCGCCTCGAGGCCGAGACGGATGGCGCTGCAGATGCCCTGCCGATTGCTGGACCCGTGGGCCTTCATGACGAGGCCCGAGAGGCCGAGCAAGGGAGCCCCGCCGTAGCGTTCGGGCTTCAGCTTGCCCTTGAGGTCGCGGAGCAGCGGGAACATCGCCACGCCGCTCGCGATGTAGACGGGGTTGCGCTTCACCTTGCTGCCGACGAGGTCGCGGACCATGTAGACGAGTCCCTCGATGGTCTTCACGAGCACGTTGCCCGTGAAGCCGTCGGTGACGACCACGTCGCAGGCGTCGCCGAAGACATCGTAGCCTTCCACGGGGCCCACGTAGTTGATCCGGTCGCCCATGGCCTTGAGCAGCTGGTGGGTGCGGTTGATGCGGGCGCCGCCCTTGCCCTCCTCGGTGCCGACCGTGAGCAGGCCGACGCGCGGGTGGGCGATGCCGAGCGAGCATTGCGCGTAGATGGAGCCGAGCACGGCGTTATGCAACAGGTGCTCGGGCTTGGCCTCGGGGTTGGCCCCGACGTCGAGCATGATGAAGTGGCCTTCGCGCCGGGGCATGATCGCCGCGAGGGCGGGGCGCTCGGCGCCTTCCATCGGGCGGACCTTGATCGTGCCGGCGGCCACCAGGGCCTTGGTGTTGCCGGTCGAGACCACGACATCGGCCTCGCCGGCCTTGAGCATCTCGAGCGCCTTGACCATCGAGGAGTCGCGCTTGGACTTGAGCACGGTCATCGCCGCGTCGTCCATCGAGACCACGCTGACGGCATGCCGGTAAAGGACGCGGTCCGGCTTGTTCAGGATGCGATGTTCCCGGGCCAGCAGGCGCAGGTTGTCCTCATGGCCCACGAGGATGAGCGTGTCGGCCGGGCCGATGACGCCTTCCTTGAAAGCCAGGGCGGCGGCGGCGACGGCTTCGGAGGGTCCGAGATCCCCGCCCATGCAATCGAGGGCGATCCGGTAACCCTTCGTGGCCGCAGCGTCGCTCATGAGGTCGGGCGGTGCCCGGGGCGGAGCTTAGGCTCCGGTGTCGAGGACTTGACGGCCGCGGTACTTCCCCGTGGTGGGGTCGACGCGGTGGGAGCGGCGGAGGGCGCCGGATTCGGCGTCCTTGACGAGCTTCGGGGCGCGGAACTGGTTGGCGCCGCGACGGAGACGGCTGCGAC
>Ga0222712_10004710_pt1 | contig 14141 bp, 4 predicted proteins | sample C33_657DmetaG_FD_165043 | JGI IMG/M metagenome (GOLD analysis project Ga0222712, IMG submission 165043) | Estuarine water microbial communities from San Francisco Bay, California, United States - C33_657D | ecosystem: Environmental > Aquatic > Marine > Unclassified | place: USA: California... | reverse complement strand
GGGGCTGTGGGGCGCAAGCGCAGAGCTGGTGGGCGGCGCACAGGTCATCACCGGGGCCTCGCTAGAATCGATCTCGCCGCAGGACCGCATCTACATCAAGGAGCAAGCGGCGGGAGACCCTTTGATCAGCGGCACGGTCACCGTCGAAGGCACGATCGACGGTGGCGCTGCGCTCGGCCCGCTGTCGCTGCAGGTGGTCGACGGACAGGTTCATGGCAGTACGCAATGGGATCTGCTGCTCATCGACCCCGCCATCGGCGCCGACGACGGTCGGATCTACCTGTCCGAGCTGATCGAGGCTGACCTGTCTGCGGTGCTCGACCACCAGCTCACCACGCCATCGCTGCAGGGTATTTTCCAGCTGGCTGTCACGCCCGATGCGCTGAACACCGCACTGAACATAGACCCGGCCGACTATTCCACCGACCCGCTCGACCGCTCGACCACCAACCCCGATATCAAGCCCGACACCAATCTGGTGCCCTACCTGGAGCTCAATGTTGCGGCCGGCAGCACCTGGGATTTTTCCATCACGCCCAGTGAAAAACTCAAGTCGCTGTTCAGCAATGGCTTCTCGGATTTCTCCTGGGACGACCTGCCCGATCTGATCGACAAGCTGATTCTGTCGCTCGAAGGCACCGCGCTTTGGCAGCTGCCCATCCCGATGACCGATCTGACCCTGGGCGATCTGTTTGAGTTTGGCCAGATGCTGGTGGACTTCAGCCTGCCCGACCTCAATACCCTGCTCGGCGACATCAGCGGTACGGTCGCAGGTAGCGTGGGCATCGGTGACTGGAAGCTGGACTTCGACGCCGACTTTGACCTCGCCCTGGGCGAATTGCAGAGCCTGGACCTGGCGGTGCCCGACATCGACCTGAGCGTGCGCTTAGAGCAACTGCAGGTGGATTTTTCAAACCTGCTGCTGGCCTGGGAGGGCCGCGATGCGGGCGATGTGGACTTCGAGGCCGACTTCCTCATTCGCCTGGGTGCCTGGAAGGGCAATCTGTCGATCACGCTGGACGATCTGAACGCGGCCATCGCCCTGGCCTTCCCCTCGGCAGGCTCCATCCCGGCCGATTTGAGCGGCTTCAAGCTCACCATTGAAGGCCTGCTCGACTTCATCGACACCATCCCCTTCGGCCTGGACGGCTTTGCCACCGTGCTCGAAGGCCTGTTCATGGACGGCAGCAACCCGCGCATTCCTGGCTTGACCCTGGATGTATCCATGCCCACCATCGCGCTGTCGGGCAGCGACAAGAAGGTGTTGTTCGACCTGAACTTCGACCTGGACGCCAGCCAGTTCAGCTACGACCTGGACCTCGACAGTCTGGACCTGGGCACAGCGGCATTGACCATAGACGGCGCTGGCAAGATTGCAGCCACGCTGGACGGCAGCTTGCACACCCAGATCGGCTTTGATCTGGGCACGCTGGAACCCATCTTCGATCCGACCCAGACCAGCGCCACACTGACCCTGGGCGTCACCAGCGATCCGGGCACCACCCTGAGCGCCAACCTGGGCGGGCTGGCCACGGTGGCCATAGGCTCGACCACGCCGGCCGACCCCATCGTGGTCTCGCTGACGGCCACCGCCAGTTCGAGCGCCCCGGCCATCATCAGCTATGCCAGCGGCGCCCTCAGCGGCAGCGCACATTTTCAAGCGGCCCTGCCTCTCTACGTTGACCTGCTCTCCACCGGCATGACCGACGTGGGCACGGTCACGGTCACGGCCGATGCCAACTACAGCGCCGGCACCCCCAGCTTCGCGGCCAGCGCCAGCTTCGACGGCAACCTGTCCAACATCTTTGCCCAAGGTGAAATGGGGCTGAGCGGCTGGATCAACGGCGCCATCCTGTTCATTGATGCGCTGACCACGCTGCTGGAATCGGACCTGGTCAACGGCCTGCCCTTTGTCGAAGACATAGATCTTTCCAGCGACGGCTTCCTGGCCGACCTGCGGGGGGCGCTGGTGACGCTGCAAACCGCTGCGGCCACCACCCTGGGCCAAGTGCAAACTGAATTGAACACCACCCTGGGCGATGCCAGCAAGTCCCTGGACGGCAGTGTCAGCTTCTCCATCAATGGCACTGCGGCCACTGCGGCCCAGCTGGCCTTGACCATGGATCAGTTGTTCGGGGTCAACTTCGACGCCAATCCCAGCAACGACATCAGCAGCTTTGTGGTCGACCTGGGCCTGACGGGCCTGTTCCAAAAGAGCATCGATTTCGGCGAGCTCGACCTGGGCTTCGGACCGATCGAGCTGGGGGGCACCGGCGGCCTCGATCTGGCGGCCAGCTTTGGGCTGAACCTGGGCCTGGCCTACTCGCCCACCCAGGGCTTTTATGTGCAGGGCACCAGCGCCGCTGAAGGCAAGGAGCTGACGGTCGACCTGGGCCTGGGTCTGAGCAATCCCAGCACCGTCAAGCTCGACCTGGGCCCGCTGAATTTTGCGATCGCCGACGGCACACCGGGCGAGATCGGCACGGTGGCCAGCCGCGAACTGAGCGCCACCCTCAATCTCGACCTCGGTTCCGGCACGCTGACCGGCGCAGGCGCTGACCTGCTGGACAACCTGAGCGTGACCGGCGAGGTGATCGGAAAGCTCGACCTGGAGCTGACGTCCAACGTCGGCCTGGGCATGGGCCTGACCACCGGCTTTTATGAAGCCGACGGCAGCGCGATCGAATTAAGCTGGACGCCGGCCGATGGCCTGGAATGGAACGGCGGTGACGCCCTGGACGACTACCTGCACTTCGACCTCAGCGGCGTCTATATCGACTTCGACCAGCTGTTCGGCGACGCGATTTCCGAGATGGCCTCACGCCTGGCCCAAGCCTTCGAGCCGATGGCGCCGGTGCTGGACATGCTCACCGACGAGGTGCCGCTGATCTCGGACCTGTCGAAAAAGCTGGGCCAGGGCGCGGTGACCTACCTGGACGCGATCGGCTGGTTTGGCGAGGGCTTGGACAGCGCCACCGAATTCATAGCGACGCTCAACACCCTGGTGGACATGAACAGCGAGCTGGCCCGCACGGGCCGCTTCTACCTGGGCTCGCTGGGCCTGGGCAGCAGCTCTGCCAGCAGCGCCTCTGCCATGAGCGCCAGCAGCGCCGCCTCCAGCTCATCGCTGACCTACACCGCAGACCCGGGTGGCCAGAGCGATGCCGTCGCCAGCGGCGATCGAGAAAGCCTGTTTGACAACCAATGGGGGCTTGATTTCCCCATTCTGGAGCAGCCTTCGACCGAGCTGTTCGACCTGCTGGTGGGCGGCCAGGCCGACCTGATCACCTGGAACATCCCGGACCTCAATGCCGGCTTCGAGCTGCGCCAGTCCTTTGCGATCTTTCCGCCTCTTTACGTCGAGCTTTTTGGTGGGGTGAACTTCCAGACCAACTTCGACATGGGCTATGACACCCGCGGCATCAAGCTGGCGATGGATGGCCCAAGCGACGACATCGCTTTGAACCTGCTCAAGGGCATCTACCTGCACGACGACCATACCGGCGTGACCGGTGCCACCAACGATCCAGAACTCGCCTTGAGCGCCACCATAGGCGCTGGTGCCAAGCTCGATGTAGTGGTTGCTCAGGCCGGCGTTGAAGGCGGCCTCAAAGGCACCCTGGCCGCCGACCTGGCCGATCCCGACAACAACGGCAAGGTCTATCTGGACGAGCTGGTCGACCAAATCTCCAAGGGGGTCGAATGCGTCTTTGACCTCAGCGGCTCGCTGGAGGTGTTTCTCGCGGCTTACATCAAGGTGGGCATAGACACGCCCTTTGGCTTTGTCACCCTCTACAAGGACCGCTTCAAGTTGGCCGAGGCCACCATCTTGGACTGGAGCGCGCATCTTTGCGAGCCGGTGATTCCCGACGTAGCCAGCGCATCGGGCGGCACGCTGACCCTGCACATGGGCAGCGATGCGACCAAGGTCATCCCGGGCGAGACCGAAGACGGCAACGAGGTCTTCCTGGTCGAGCAAACCGGCGGCACGATTTTGGTGACGGCCTATGGCTACACCGAAGAATTTAACGGCATCAGCAAGATCGTCTTCGATGCAGGCATAGGCAACGACACGGTGCTGATCGATCCTTCGGTGACGGTTGCGGTGGAAGGCCATGGTGGCGAGGGCAATGACAACCTGGCCGGCGGCTCGGGCACCAACAAGCTTTGGGGCGACGCGGGCTCGGACGTATTGAGCGGGCGCGCGGCCGCTGACAGCCTGGTCGGCGGCGATGATGAGGACTTTCTCTACGGCTATGGCGGTGCCGACACGCTCGATGGCGGCGACGGCGATGATGCGATCTACGGCGAAGACGATATCGGCGACATGGTCGAATTCAAGGCCAAAAATGCCGACTTCAATGCGGGTACGGCGGGTGCCGACCAGATCACAGGCGGCGCGGGCGACGACCTCATCGTGGCCGGCGACGGTAATGACACCGTGCTCGCCGGCCTGGACGACGACGCCGTCGACGCGGGCGCGGGCGACGATTCGGTCGAAGCCGGCGACGGCAATGACCAGGTCTTCGGCGGCACTGGCGACGACAAGCTCTACGGCGACAACAAGGACAACAGCACGGTTCTAGGCACCAGCCATGACGACAAGGTCGAAGGCGGAGAAGGCTATAACCAGATCTGGGGCGGCGTGGGCGACGACCTGCTGTATGCGGCCGACGAGGACCAACTGGCCAGCGCGCCTGGCTCCACCATCTTCAGCTATTCCAGCCGTATCGAAGGCGGTGACGGCGCCGACATGATTTACGGCACGAAAGGCAAAGACTTCCTCTCGGGCGGCTTTGAGAGCGACTACATCGACTCCGGCGTCGGCAATGACTTCGTGCTCGGCGGCCCGGGCGGCGACGCCCTGCTCTCCTCGGGCGGAGCCAGCACGCTGCTGGGCGGCCATGGCAACGACGTGATCGACGGCGGTAACGGCGCCAACTGGATCGAAGGCGGCCCGGGCGACGACCAGATTTATGCCCGCATAGGCGCAGACACGGTCTACGGCGGCACCACCAACGAAGCCACCAAAGGCGGCTACGCCTACCTGATGCAAGACATGGCCGGCTCGCGCGCGGTCGACGAGGCCGAACACGGCGGCTTTCGGTCTACGCCAGCGGCCGACAGCTGCGGGCCGGAGATTTACTTCTACCCCGAGGTCTACGCGCCGGCTTACCCGCTGACGGTCAACATCTTCAACGACGCCGACCGCGACGGCCTGCGCGATACCAACGAGTCGGGCGTACTGGCCGACAGCCAGTGGCAGGTCACACTGCGCCAGGCTCCGGACGGCTATGTGGTCTGGGAAGGCACGGTCACCGGCAACCAACTGGTTCGCGAAGTGCCCGACGGCAGCTATGAGGTCATCGTCAACACCGGCCCGGGCAACAGCTACTGGCCCTCGGCGGCCGCGTCGATCTCCCTCATCACCGAAATGGCGGGCGGCGTGCAGAAAGTCGCGGGCGCACCGGCCAGCGCGCAGATGGGCTGGTACTCAGGCTCGGACATCAGCGGCCGGGTATCAACCTTCAACAGCAGCACCAAAGCCGAAGCGCCAGCCCCGGGTGCGGTGGTCTTCATCGACGCCGACAAGGACGGCAGTTGGGACAGCACGGAGACCTACACCACCACTGCCGCGGACGGCAGTTATGCATTGCGCGATCTGGCCGCCGGTACTTACACCCTGTCTGTGGCCGACGACGGCGTCTGCGCGCTGGTAACGCCGCGCTCGGCCACGGTCAGCGTCGATGGGGTCAACGACAAGCTGCAGAACTTCTCGCTTCAGCTCAACACCGCACCTGTGGTCAGCGAGGTGCAGCTCTTTGGCGGCCCCACCACCGGCTCGCGCTGGTGGAGCGTGCCCGACGGCAATGAGCAGACCCAGCCTATCAACCCAGGCGGCGGCGTCAGCAAGATCGCGGTCGAGTTGTGCAGCACCGTGGGCGTGCAAGACAAAGAGGTCAGCGCGCAACTGCTCTACATTGACAGCGGTAGAAAGGTCAACCTCAGCGGCACCAGCACCAGCCTCAACCGTGTTGAATTCAATCTGGCGGAGTCACTACAGTTCGGCAGGTATCTGATCACGGTGCAGGCGAGCACGCTGACCGATCAGGCCAGCACCCCATTGGACGGCGAGTGGAAATACCCGCAAGGCTATGACTCAGGCAACGGCACAGCCGGCGGTGACTTTGCATTCGACTTCGTCCTAGGCACCGCGGGCACCAGCACGACCACCAGCACCACCAGCATGACCCCCATGCTGAGCATGATGGCCACCGCCTCAACCACTGCCTTGCCAGCCGGCAGCGTGAGCGTGGGCACCGGCACCTCCACGCTGCAAGGCAGTGTGTGGGCGCACGACGCTCGCGCTACCAGCTTGGCGCGCGACAGCGCCGAGGTCGGTCTATCAAACCAGACCATCGAGGTGCGTGAGCCCAGCGGTGCGCTGATCACCCGGCTGAGCACCGGCCTGGACCTCAATGGCAACGGCCAGATCTCCAGCGATGAGGCCGGGCTGTTCAGGGTGAGCAATCTGCGCGCCGGCACCTATACCGTGACCCAGGTGCCTACCGACAGCTGGGTGCAGGCGGTCAGCAGCGCGCCGCAGGCCGACCAGATGATCACCGTGGCCGCAAGCGCCACTGGCGACTCCAAGCTGGCCCTGGTGGAATACTCGGGCGGCACCGCCAAAGTGACCAGCAGCTGGACTCTGGGCGGCTTCAGAGCCCGCGATGTGGCCTACAAAGACGCCGACGAGGTCTTTGCAGTGGGCACCACGGCTGACAACAAAATCAAACTGATCCACGCGCTGCTCGAAGGTACTGCCAAGGTCACCGACCTGGCCCTGCCGCCGAGCAGCTTCAAGAGCACGCTGGTCGGGCTGGACCTGGTGGGCGACCAATACCTGCTAGCGGCTGGCGCCGACGGCAGCCTGCTGCGCTACAACCTGGCCGGCGGCAACTGGATGGACCTGGGCAAGCTCAACGACGGCGGCCCGGCGGCCACCACCGTCTACCCGGTCGGTGACATTGCAGTGGCCTCGCCCGAACTGGCCTATGCGGTGGTCACCACCGCGGCGCCCAGCAGCCCGGACTTCCCTCGCACGGACAGCAAGCAATTCCTGCTGCAATTCGACCCGCGTACCCTGGTGCCGACCTCGATGCGCGAGCTGGCCAGCCAAGCACCCCTGGTCGGGCTGGACCTGGGCAGCAGCGGACGCCTGGCCGCTCTGGATACCGCAGGCAGGCTCTACGACGTCAACCCGACCACCGGCGTCGCCGCCGCCGCCGTGACGATCACCGGACAGACCCCTGCCAACATTGGCGGGCTGAGCATCCTCAAGGGTGGGCAGCAAGGCAAGAGCAGCAGCACACCGGTGACGGTGAGCACCACTGACGGGAAAACAGTGGATATCGGCTTTGGCAATGTGGCCACGGCCGAGACCCTGCCCGACGGCGACGACACCATCGACGGCGGCTGCGGACCGGAAGGCGACATCCTCAACGGTGATGACGGCAATCTGCCCAGCGAGGTGATCAGCGAAGGCGGTAACGACTCCATCCGCGGCCGTGATGGCAATGACATCCTGATCGGCGGCCTGCAAGGCGACACCCTGCTGGGCGAGGCTGGCGACGACAGCCTGGTCGGCGGCAGCAGCGAAAACAACCGCATGGATGGCGGCGCGGGCAAAGACACGCTCACCGGCGGCAGCGCGGCCGACTTCATGGCCGGCGGCGACGATGCCGACAGCCTGAGCGGCGGCGCTGGCAACGACTGGCTCCATGGCCAGGGCGGCGACGACAGCTTGCAAGGCCAGGACGGTCATGACCTGCTGGTGGGCGGGGCCGGCAATGACTCGGTCGCTGGTGGCAATGGCGACGACACCCTGGTGGTGGTCAACAAAGCCCTGAGCGGCGCCGACTACGCGGCCACGCCCGAGGCCACGGGCGGCGGCAGCTACAGCGGAGACGGCGGCAACGACAAGCTGGTGGCGGTGATGGAAGGCTTTGCGGGCACAGCCAGCATGGCGCTGAGCAACGCGCAGCTGCGCATCCTCAGCCTGGCGCCCGAAGCCATCAACAGCATAGAAAGCGCCCTGCTGGTGGGCTCCGACTCGGCCGACACCCTGGACGCGGCCACCTTCACCGGCAACTCGGCCCTTTACGGCAAGGGCGGCAACGACAGCTTAAGCAGCGGCGGCAACAGCGATGTGCTGGCCGGCGGAGCCGGACAAAACAGCCTGAGCGGCGCGGCGGGCAATGACCTGTACATCGTCGACAGCAAGTCCACCGGTGACAGAATCAACGAGGGCTCGGGCGGCGGCAACGACACGGTCGATGCCAGCGCCGTGACGAGCAACATCACCGCCGACATCAGCAGCACAGGCACCATCGCTGGCAGCGGCAGCGGCGGCCCGGGCTTCGAGTTTTCAAGCAACGTCGAGCGCTTGCTGCTGGGCTCGGGCAGCGACACCGTCAACCTCGCCGCCGGCCTGACATCGACCATGACGGTGGTCGGCGGTGCCGGCAGCGACACCCTGAACTACAGCAGCTGGCCTGCCACCTCCCCGGTGAGCGTGAATCTGGCCACCGGCGTCGTGACTGGCTTGGGGGCAGCGCTGGAATTTGACAACACGGTCGGCGGCAAAGGCAACGACACCCTGGTCGGCACAGCCGAAAGCAACACCTTGGACGGCGGCGAAGGCAACGACAGCCTCAGCGGCGGCGCGGGCGCCGACTCCCTGCTCGGGCAGGCCGGCAACGACAGCCTGTTCGGCGAGCTCGGACAAGACACCCTGAACGGCGGTGCGGGCAGCAACCGCCTAGAGGGCGGTGCAGGCGACGACGTCTATCAGTTCCTCAAGACGCTGCTCAATGAAATCGCCAATGAGAGCGCGAGCAGCGGCAGCGATACGCTCAATTTCAGCGGCATCGTGGGCACCGAGATCAGCTACACCCTGAACACCACCGACACCCTGGCAGTCACGATCGGTTCCTCAGGCAGTACGGTGCAGGCCCAGAGCAAGGCGGCCTTGGAGACGGTGGTCGGCGGCGCGGCTCAGGACCGCTTTGTCTTCAGCAAGGCCGGCGGTACCGCAGCCGTGCTCGACGGCGGCGGCAGCAGCGGCCTGCCCAGCGAAGGCAACACGCTGGACTATTCGGCCTACGTCACGGCGGTCACGGTCCAACTGCCGAGCAAGCCCGGCCTGGCCGGCACCGCCACCGCCACCGGGGGTATCAAAAACATCAGCCGGGTCATCGGAGGCAGTGACGCCGATACACTGACTGCCGGTGCAGACGCCGCCTATCTGGAAGGCGGTCTTGGCGCCGACCTGCTCACAGGCGGTGAGGGCAACGACAGCCTGGTGGGCGGCATGGGCGGCGATATCTTGGTCGGCGGTGGCGGACTCGACACGGCCTACTACAGCGGCGCGCGCAGCAGCTATAGCGTGAGCTGGGACGCCAGCACCAAGCAGTACACCGTCAGCTCGGCCACCGAGGGCAGCGATACGGTGAGCCAGGTGGAGACCTTCGTCTTCAACGGCGTGTCCTACTCGGCCATATCGCTGATCCCTGGTCTGGGCGGCAAGGTGTCGGTCACCGCCAGCACCTGGAACGGGCGCAGCATGAAGGCGGTGTCGCTGGCCAGCGGCGCCGAGACCGACAGCAGCGGATCGGCCTTCTTCGACAAGCCCAGCGCCCCCCTGAGCCTGAGCCCCAAGTTCAGCGTCGATGACACCGCACGCAGCGAGATCGATTTGAACGATGCGATACAAATCCTCAAGTCCATCGTCGGCCTGACCACCTTCAACCCTTACCAGACCATCGCCGCCGACCTCAACGACAACAGCGCGGTCGACCTGAACGACGCCATCAGCGTGCTCAAGCAAATCGTCGGACTGCCCGCCCCCGAGCCGGCCTGGGTGTTCGTCGACAAAAAGTCCACCCTGCCCCGGATTGACGAAGCCCTTAGCCTGGGCGATACCGATGTGGAGCTGGTGGGCATCCTCAAGGGCGACGTGGACGGCAGCTGGGGGGCGTGAAGCCCCATCGCGCCGGGGCGGCGCTCCTACTCCCACAATGCTCGCCAGCCCTTGTCGGAGCAGCTGCCCCCTCACACGAAGATGAGGGGGCAGCTGCGCCCTCACATGGCGATTGAAGGGGGAGGAAGTGGGAGCTGCGCCCTCGCAGCGATGCGGCGCCTGATCTGAGTCCGCATCGGCCCGGGGCGGCGCTCCTACACGAGCCAGGCAAGGCCATGTCCTCTGCCAAGCTGATAACCTTAGGGCTCTGACTATCATCTGAGCCATGTTCGCCCATCCCCACATCCTCATCGTCGGTGCCGGCCCGGTCGGCCTGACCCTGGCCTATGCCCTGGTTCAAAGCGGCGTCGCCGTGACCGTACTCGAGGCCGAGGCCGCCGTCTCGCGCCAACTGCGCGCCTCGACCTTCCACCCGCCCACGCTCGATATGCTCGACGCCTGGGGCATCACTGCAGAGCTGATCGCTCAAGGCCGCATCACGCCCACCTGGCAGATCCGCCTGCACGAAACCGGTGAGCATGTGAACTTTGACCTGTCGGTGCTCAAGGACGACACCGCCCACCCCTACCGCCTGCAGTGCGAGCAGGCGGTGCTCAGCGACGCGCTCGAGGCGCGCCTCAAACGCGAACCCTCTGCACGCATCTGGCGCGGCGCCCGTGTGGTCGATGTCGGTCAGCATGCCGGCGGCGCCTGGGTCGAGGTACAGCCAGCCGGAGGTGGACCGACCGAGCGCCTGGAGGGTGCTTACGTGGTGGGCTGCGACGGCGCGCACAGCCTGGTGCGCAAAGCCATAGGTTCGGACTTCGAAGGCGGCACCTACCCCGACACCACCATGTTGGTAACCACGCATTTCGACTTTGGTGCCCTCTGGCCCGATCTGGCAGGCGTCAACTACATCTGGCAGGACGAGGGCACCTACAGCCTGCTGCACCTGCCCAAGGTCTGGCGCGTCAGCCTGCACCCCTTGGCGGATAGGCCGCTGGAGGAGGAGGCGCAGCCCGAGCGGATCATCGGCCGGCTGCACAAGCTTTTTGGCGCCGAGCACCGCTTTGAGCTGCAGGAAATCCGGCCCTACCGGGTCCACAAGCGCCTGGCCTCGCGCTGGCGCGGCGGTCGCCTCTTCATTGCGGGCGACGCCGCGCATCTGAACAATCCCAAGGGCGGCATGGGCATGAACGGCGGCATCCACGACGCGATCTGCCTGAGCCAGACTTTGGTGCGCGCGCTCAACAGCGCACCCGGCAGCGCACCCGATGCCGTGCTCGATGCGTATGAACGACAGCGACTGCCGGTGGTGCGCGACGACATCATCGGCCAGGCCGACCGCAACCATGCCCGCATGCAGCTGCGATCGCTGGACGAAAGGCGCAGCTCGCTGGCGCAATTGCAGGCCCTGATCGACGACCGCGACCGCCTGCGCAAGCACCTGCGCAATACCTCCATGCTCGACGGGCTGGAGCGCGCCCGCCAGTTGGCCCAGGCCTGAGCCCATGAGCTTGGTCTACGCCCCCCACGGCCTGCTGGGCGTGCTCACGCCCCAGGCCAACACCACCGTCGAGCCCGAGCTGCAACTGCTGTGCCCGCCCGGCGTGGCCCTGCTCACCGCCCGCATGACCAGCAGCGCACCCGACCTGAAGGCCCGCCTCATCGAGTACTACCAGCAACTGCCACGCTGGATCGCTGAATTTGCCAATGCGCCTCTGGGCGCGGTGGCCAGCGCCTGCACCGGCGCGTCCTATCTGATCGGCGCCGAGGCCGAAGACCGGCTGTTTGCCCAGCTCAGCGCCGACTGCGGCCGGCCGGTGACCAATTCAGCATTGGCGGTCATTGCCGCCATGCGGGCCCTAGGCGCCAGCCGCCTGGCCTTGGTCTCACCCTACCCCGCCTGGCTGACCGCACACAGCCAGGCCTACTGGGAAAGCCGGGGCCTGAAAGTGCAGCAAGTGGTGCAACTGAGCACCGACGCCCAGGCCTTTCACCCCATCTATGCCCTGGGCAGCGAGGCCGCCGAACAAGGCGTCCTGTCCGTCAGCCGCAGCGACATTGACGCAGTGCTGCTCCTGGGCACCGGCACCCCCACCCTGCCCGCCCTGGCCCAGCACCCCTACACCGCCGACGGCAAGCCGGTGCTGTCTTGCAATTTGGTGCTGCTGTGGCACGCGCTGGAACTAATGCAAGGCCACGCCGATGCGCCCAGGGGGGAGCGGCTGATGGAGATGCTTGGAAACGGGCGATGGAGAAATGGCTGGATCGCTGCACCAAGCCCAATCATCGCGAGCAGTTGACGAGCCTTCAAGCCCGATTTGCATCCCCAGGGGGCAGAATAGTTAACTACTCTTAAAGATTTCCCCCGCTCGCTTGCCGAAAATGCTCTGCGCCCAGCCGCCGCCAGAGCGCCATGCCCTGGCCCCATCCTGAAGTACCGAATGGGCTGCTGACTACCCTTTTATATGCAACTGATCTGGTTATCGGGGCCCACCGGCAAGATGGTGAGCCTGTCCATCACCACCCGCACCGTGCTCATGGCCAGCGCCGCGCTGGCCGCCTTGCTGGTGGTCATCGGGATCGCGCTGCACTTTGTCGGCCTGCGCATTGCAGTGGCTTACTCCCCGGCGGTGGCACAGCAAATCGGCGGGGTCACCAGTGTGATCGAACAAGAACGCATCGAGGAGGCCTACCGCAATGAGCTGAGCCAACTGCGCCAACGTCTGGGGCAATTGGTGCAAAGGGTGGGTGAGCTTGAGACCATCAAGACCCAGCTCGGCGAGCTCATCGGCATACGCAGCGCTCAGCCTGCCAAAGAGAAAACCTCCTGGTTTGGCCGCGGCGGTCCTCTCAACCCTCTGAGTCTGCCCGGCACGCTGCTGCCTGGCCTGTCCATACAGACACCAGCGCTGGCGATGGAGCTGGCATTGGCCTCACAGGAGTGGCAGGCGCTCGATCGCTCATGGGGCCAGTTGCACCAGCAGTGGCTTGCCGAAGGCCAGCGCCTGCTCCAGTTGCCTGTGGGCCTGCCCTTGCTGGGCGAATTTCAGGTCTCCAGCGGCTATGGGGTACGCATGGATCCTCTGCGCGGCGTTCCCAGCATGCACGAGGGCATAGACTTTATTGCTCCGCCAGGCACACCGGTTCTGGCCACCGCGCCTGGCGTGGTCACCCGCTCCGAATGGGTCGGCGACTACGGCCAGATGGTAGAAGTGGCGCATGGCGAGCACTACAAGACCCGCTACGCTCACCTCCGACTGCGTCAAGTCGAGGTGGGCCAGACGGTCGCCCGAGGGCAGGCGCTGGGCGAGCTGGGCAATACCGGTCGCTCCACCGGTCCGCATCTGCACTATGAAATCGAATACATGGGTCGCGTCCTCGACCCCACCAAGGCCTTAAGTCCTCTGGCCTGGCGCTAACCCCCACCCCGCCGAAAGGAAAGCCCATGTTCACGCGCCGCAACAACAGCAGCTTGCCGCTGGCACAAGGCACCGAGCGCTTTGAAACCCTGATTGGCACCCATACCGAAATCCATGGCGAGTTACGCCTGAACGAAAGCGCGCGCATCGACGGCCGGGTGGTGGGCAATATCATCGCCTCGCCGGGTGTGCAGGCCACCGTGGTGATCAGCGCCGAAGGTGAGGTGCAAGGGGACATCAGCGCCCACCGGGTCTTGGTTGCAGGCAAGGTGGCCGGCCAAATCCACGCGCGCGAGCGGGTCGAACTGCAAGCCAAGTGCCTGGTGCAGGGCGACATCAAATACGGCTCGATCGCGGTCGAGCATGGGGCCCGGGTCATGGGCCTGCTGCTGCAGGTTGACGAATCGGGCGAGGAGTCGCCCAGTCAGCGCGACCTGCAAGAGGCCTTGCGCCGGGCGCAAGCGTCTTAAGCGGGCCCCCTCAAGCAGGCACTTCAAGCAAGCGTCCTAGCCAGGCCTCGTATGCTGGCCTCATGTGAAGGCCTGATAAACAGGCCTGATGCGCAGGCCTCGAAAAGCAGCGCCACCTATCCCACATCAAGACTTAGCCATCACCTCGCTGGCCTGCTGCACCGCCTTGACGATGTTGTGATAGCCGGTGCAGCGGCACAAATTACCTTCAAGCTGCTCGCGGAT
>Ga0222712_10004708_pt1 | contig 14142 bp, 22 predicted proteins | sample C33_657DmetaG_FD_165043 | JGI IMG/M metagenome (GOLD analysis project Ga0222712, IMG submission 165043) | Estuarine water microbial communities from San Francisco Bay, California, United States - C33_657D | ecosystem: Environmental > Aquatic > Marine > Unclassified | place: USA: California... | reverse complement strand
CAGGAAGCAAGACCGGCAGGACAGTGGATCTGCCGGAAGATATATTTGGTGCAGAACCAAACAACCATGTGATTTATCTTGCCGTTAAGCAGTATTTGGCTGCCCAGCGCCAAGGTACACACAAGGTTAAGACCCGTGCCGAAGTTCAAGGTGCCAGCCGCAAGCTGCACAAGCAAAAAGGTACAGGTGGTGCCCGTAAGGGTAACATCCGCAACCCTTTGTACAAGGGTGGTGGTACCATCTTCGGACCAAAACCACACAGCTATGACATCAAGCTTAACCGCAGGGTTAAGGATTTGGCCAAGATCAGCGCACTCAGCCACAAAAGCAAAGCCAACGCAATCCTTGTTGTTGAAGACCTCCAGTTGGAAGCTCCAAAGACAAGTGCATTCGCAAGCATGCTGAAAGGCTTGAATGTAAGCAACAAGAAATCATTGTATGTAATGCCTGATCTGATTGAAAATGTATTTGTAAGCGCAAGGAACATTCCTTCTGTTCTTACTGCAGTTCTTTCAGACATCAATACCTACGATGTAATGAATGCCGACGTACTCGTTTTGACTGAATCTGCAGCAAAGTTGTTTGTAGAGATGGAAGAGGGTGCTGAAGCTTAATTGATTTATTAAAAATTTAAACAAGAGATATGAAACTTGCTGATGTTCTGGTAAAGCCCATTCTTTCTGAGAAGGCAAACCAGCTTTCAGAAAAAAATCGCGTTTATTCTTTCAAAGTTGCCAGATTTGCCAACAAATTGGAGATTAAGAAAGCGGTTGAAGATTTCTATGGTGTGACAGTTGAAGATGTAAGAACAGCAGTTGCTCCTGCAAAGAGCAAAAGCCGTTTTACAAAGGCAGGTGTGATCAGCGGTAGGAAGCCTTCTTTCAAGAAAGCTTATGTAACTGTTGGAGAAGGTGAAACCATTGACCTGTACGCAAACATTTAATTGAAAAGAAGCCCTAAAGGCAAAAAAATAAAAACATGCCATTAAAGAAGTACAAACCCATTACAGCGGGAACCAGGTGGAGGATAGGCAATGCTTATGCTGAAGTCACCACATCAACTCCTGAGAAATCTCTTCTTGAGACAGTAAAGAAGACCGGTGGTAGAAATGCCCAAGGTCATCGCTCCATGCGTTACATTGGAGGCGGTAACAAGAAAATGTACCGTATCATCGATTTCAAGCGCAACAAATCTGAGGTTCCTGCTAAGGTAGCTTCTATCGAATACGATCCAAACAGGACCGCTTTCATTGCACTGCTGAACTATGCTGATGGAGAAAAGCGTTATATCCTTGCCCCTCAAGGGTTAGAAGTGGGTATGACTGTCATCAGTGGTAACGCTGTTGCTCCTGAGGTTGGTAATGCCCTGATGATGAAGAACATGCCCCTGGGTACCAATATTCACAACATTGAAATGCAGCCTGGTCAAGGCGGAAAGATCGCACGCAGTGCAGGTACTTCAGCCCAATTGACCAACAAGGAAGAAAAATATGCAGTATTGAAAATGCCTTCCGGCGAATTAAGAAAAGTATTGATCAATTGTTTCGCGACTGTTGGTGTACTTTCTAATTCTGATCACAGCCTTGAAAGCATGGGTAAAGCGGGTAGAAACCGTTGGAAAGGCATACGTCCACGTACACGTGGTGTTGCGATGAACCCGGTTGATCATCCAATGGGTGGTGGTGAAGGTCGTTCTTCTGGCGGTCACCCACGCAGCCGTACAGGTAAATACGCCAAGGGTGAAAAAACCAGGACACGTGGAAAGGGTAGCGATAAGCTGATCCTTCAACGCAAGAACGGTAAAAAGCTCGCTAAATAATCACAAGAAAAGAACACATAACAAGAAACCAATATTATGGCTCGTTCAATAAGAAAAGGTCCGTACGTAGCGGCCAAGCTAGAGAAGAAGGTTGAAGCGATGAATGACGGAAAATCCAAAAGGGCAGTGGTAAAAACATGGAGCCGCAGAAGCACCATTACTCCTGATTTTGTTGGACATACTTTCGCTGTTCACAACGGAAACAAGTTCATACCTGTATATGTTACTGAATTCATGGTAGGGCATAAGCTCGGAGAATTTTCTCCCACCAGGAACTTCAGGGGTCACTCAAGCAAGAAAGTTTAAAAAACCGTTGTCGGACTGATATTCCCGGTAACAGAAAAAATACATTATGGAAGCAATAGCAAAATTGAGAAATCATCCCACATCCCCCCGAAAGATGCGTCTTTTGGCGGATCACATCCGTGGCATGAAAGTTGAACAAGCAGTAGCCATCCTTGATCATCATCCTCAGCACAGTGCAACACCCCTTCGCAAGTTGGTGATGTCTGCAGTGAGCAACTGGAAACAAAAAAATGAAGGTGGTAATGTTGAGGCATTGGTTGTGAAAACCATCTTTGTTGATGGAGCACGCAGCATCAAAAGAATGCTTCCAGCACCTCAGGGTAGGGCTTATCGTATGCGCAAACGCAGCAATCACGTTACAGTAATTGTTGACGTAAAAAATTAAGAACTTTCAAACTGAATCATAATGGGTCAAAAAACGAATCCAATTGGCAATAGGTTAGGCATCATCCGCGGATGGGAGAGTAACTGGTACGGAAGCAAGAAAGATTATGCTCAGAAGCTGATCGAAGACACCAGGATCCGTGGTTATCTCAACGCCCGTATCAACAAGGGTGGCATTGCAAAAATTGTTATTGAGCGCACACTCAATAAACTAATCATCACCATCCACACCTCCAAGCCGGGTATCATCATTGGTAAAGGTGGTGGAGAGGTTGACAGGATCAAGGAAGAGTTGAAAAAACTCACCGGCAAGGATGATGTTCAAATCAACATTCTTGAAATCCGCAGGCCTGAATTGGATGCTCAGATTGTAGGCGAAACCATTGCCAAGCAAATTGAGAACCGCATCAACTTCAAGCGTGCCATCAAAATGGCGATTGCTTCAACCATGCGTCTCGGTGCTGAAGGAATAAAAATCAAAGCCAGTGGTCGTTTGGGTGGTGCAGAAATTGCCCGTTCAGAAGAAATCAAGCAAGGAAGGGTTCCTCTCCATACTTTCAGGATGGACATCGACTATGCTTCAGTTTATGCTCAAACTGTTTATGGTAAAATTGGCTTGAAAATTTGGATCTGTAAAGGGGAAGTGTTGGCCAAGCGTGATTTGAATCCAAACTTTGTAGGTGGAGCTAAATCTGAAGGTCCAGAAAGAAGGGATTCTCGCCCAGCAGGTGGTCGTGATGACAGACGCGGCGGCGGTGGTGGTCGTGATGACAGGCGCGGTGGTGGCGGAAGAGACCGCAGAGGATAATAATTTTTAAAAGGGTATTCAATAAAAATACTTCAACATGTTACAACCAAAAAGAACGAAACACAGGAAGGCGCAGAAAGGAAGAATCAGGGAAGTTGCCAAAAGAGGTACAACCCTTGCATTCGGATCATTTGGACTGAAGGCGATGGAACCTGTATGGATGACAAACAGGCAAATTGAAGCAGCACGTCAAGCAATGACCCGTGCCATGAAAAGAGAAGGAAACGTTTGGATCAGGATTTTCCCTGACAAGCCGATCACCCGCAAGCCTCAAGAGGTAAGGATGGGTAAAGGTAAAGGTAACCCTGAATTCTGGGCAGCCGTTGTTGAGCCAGGAAGGATCCTTTTCGAAGTTGAGGGAGTAACGATGGAAGTTGCTCAACAAGCCATGCACCTGGCAGCTGCAAAACTGCCTATCAAAACCAAATTTATTGTTCGCAGGGATTTTGCGGCATAAGGATTAAGAAAGTTAAACAACTTACACATGTCAAAGAAGATTGATTTTTTGAAAAGCCTCACTGGACTGAGTGAATCAGACATCAAGGCTAAAATAACAGAAGATGAGCAACGCTTGAAAAAAATGCAGTTTGCTCACGCTATTACGCCTCTTGAAAATCCAATGAGTATCAGGGCACTGAGAAAGGACATCGCGAGGCTTAAATCTGAATTGAAAAAAAGAGCACTTGCCTAGTCTAGGTTAAATTTTAAAAATAAATCCGGACTTGGGCCGGGAGCTAAAATAAAAAGAAATGGTTGACAGAAAACTTCGCAAAACCAAAACGGGTTCAGTTACCAGTGACAAGATGGACAAGACCATTACAGTTGCTGTTGAAAGGAAAGTAAAGCACCCTATCTATGGAAAGTTCGTTAAAAAGACGACCAAGTTCCATGCACATGATGAAACAAATGAGGCAAAGCCAGGAGATGTGGTGAGGATCATGGAAACAAGGCCACTCAGCAAGACAAAACGCTGGAGGCTGGTAGAAATAATTGAAAAAGCCAAATAGGTCTTCACGAAAGTCAAAAAGACAAATCGTTTAACCAGACGGCAATAGCCGGATAAAATATAATAAAATGATTCAGCAAGAATCCAGATTGAATGTAGCAGACAACAGCGGTGCCAAAGAAGTACTTTGTATCCGTGTATTGGGTAACAGTGGACAGGATTATGCCAAGATCGGTGACAAAATTGTTGTTACTGTAAAGGATGCAATCCCTGCTGGTGGTATCAAAAAAGGCACTGTTGCCAAAGCTGTTATTGTTCGTACAAAGAATAAGCTTCGCAGGAAAGACGGTTCTTATATCCGTTTCGATGATAACGCAGTGGTAATCCTCAATGCTTCTGATGAGCCAAGGGGTACACGTATCTTCGGACCAGTTGCCCGTGAACTGAGGGATAAGGGATATATGAAAATCATTTCACTTGCACCAGAAGTCCTTTAATTGAGTATAAACTGCGTGACCAACGCTTAAAATAAAGAAGATGAGTACTAGATTCAAACCCAAGTTCAATATCAAAAAAGGTGACACCGTTGTGGTGATCGCGGGAGACGACAAGGATCCCAAGAAACCACGCAAGATTCTTGAAGTGTTTCCTGAGAAATCACGTGTGCTGGTTGAGGGTGTTAACATTGTTACACGCCATACCAAGCCTTCTGCCCAAAACACCAAAGGTGGATTGGTTAAAAAGGAAGCTTCAGTACACATCAGCAATGTGATGCTCTGGGATGCCAAGAAAGAAGAGGCTACCAAAGTAAAAAGAACCAGGGAGAACGGTAAATTAGTAAGAATTTCTAAAAAGTCAGGGGAGGTAATCAAATAATGAGCACATCAACGTATACACCCAGGTTGCAGACAAAGTATCACACGGAAGTGATACCAGCTCTGATGAAAAAGTTCAGTTATAGTTCAGTAATGCAAGTACCTAAAATCACCAAAATCTGCTTGAACAGAGGTGTGAATGGTGCAGTTGCCGATAAAAAATTGATTGATATTGCGATCGATGAACTGACTACTGTAACAGGCCAAAAAGCTGTTGCGACTAAATCAAAGAAAGATATTTCTAACTTCAAGTTGAGAAAGAACATGCCCATCGGCGCACGCGTTACATTGCGCGGTGTGAAGATGTTTGAATTTCTTGATAGGTTGATTTCTGCATCTCTTCCACGTGTTCGTGACTTCAAAGGCGTAAGCGAAAAAGCTTTCGATGGTCGTGGGAACTACACACTTGGTGTTACCGAGCAAATCATTTTCCCTGAGATTGATATTGACAAGGTTACCAAAATCACGGGTATGGATATTACTTTTGTAACCACAGCCAAGAACAACGAAGAGGCTTATGAGTTGCTGAAAGAAATGGGAATGCCTTTTAAAAACATGAAAAAAGATTAATTGAAATCTAATTTGGGCGAATGCCCAGGTTCAACACAATAAAGAACATATGGCAAAAGAATCGGTAAAAGCCAGACAAAGGAAAAGAGAGAAAATGGTCGAAAAGTTTGCAGAAAAGCGTGCAGCCCTAAAGGCCGCAGGTGAATGGCAGGCGTTGGATCAACTTCCAAAGAACTCTTCAAAAGTACGCCTTAAGAACAGGTGCCAGATCACTGGTCGTCCTAAAGGATACATGAGATTTTTTGGTCTCTCAAGGGTAACCTTCCGCGACATGGCTCTTTCAGGAAAGATTCCAGGAGTTACAAAAGCAAGCTGGTAATCCGAACGTAAACAGAACTACTACTCAATAACTTAAACCGAAGTAATCCCTTCGTAGGGACTAAGGAGGAACAAAATATGACAACAGATCCAATTGCAGATTTCCTGACAAGGGTCAGAAATGCACAGATGGCGGGGCACAGAATCGTTGAGATTCCAGCTTCTAATCTCAAAAAGCGTATCACTGAGATACTCTACAACCAGGGCTATATCCTCAAGTACAAATTTGAGGATGATTCCAAGCAAGGGGTAATTAAAATCGCCTTGAAATATGATGCAATCAGCAAAGAGCCTGCTATCAAAACTTTGGAGCGTGTCTCACGTCCAGGTCTTAGGCAGTATTCCAAGCCGGTTGACTTCAAAAGAGTTAAGAACGGATTGGGTGTTGCCATCCTGTCTACTTCAAAAGGAGTAATGACCGATAAAGACGCCAAATCACAGAATGTGGGTGGTGAGGTCCTTTGTTATATATATTAATTAAAATCTTTCCTTGTCAGGAAGTTTGGATTGCGCACTAAGTTTTCTATACGGAACTGAAACCATCCAGGCAAGACTACAGGGATCTAAAACACAATACTATGTCTCGTATAGGTAAAAAGCTTATTGAACTTCCTGCAGGTGTAACACTTACTGTTGGTACAGACAATGTTGTTACAGTAAAAGGTCCTAAAGGACAGCTCAAACAAGACATCGATCGTGATATATCGGTTGAAATCAATGGTAATATTGTTGAGCTGAAGCGTCCAACAGATCAAATCAGGCATCGTGCCCTGCATGGTCTTTCAAGGGCTTTGGTCAATAATCTTGTTGTAGGTGTAACTACAGGTTTCAAAAAAGAACTTGAATTGGTGGGTGTTGGTTACAAAGCTTCCAGCCAGGCCAACATTCTTGATCTTTCTCTTGGTTATTCTCACAACATCATTTTCGAGATCCCAAGTGAATTGAAAGTGTCTACAACCCAAGAAAAAGGAGACAATCCCCGTATTTTCCTGGAAGGTTCTGACAAGCAATTGCTTGGTCAGGTAGCTGCCAAAATCAGGGGTCTGAGAAAACCTGAACCATACAAAGGAAAAGGTGTGAAATACAAGGGTGAATACATCCGTCGTAAGGCAGGTAAAGCAGCTGGTAAATAATAATCGTTAACTATCCTGGCAGCATCAGGACAAACCATAAAAGATGAACGTAAAATCATTAAGAAGACAAAGGATCAAGTATACGATCCGCAAGAAGATCTCAGGAACTGCAGCAATGCCAAGATTGAGCGTCTTCAGAAGCAATACAGAAATCTATGCGCAATTGATAGATGATGTAAACGGTGTTACCCTTGCATCAGCATCTTCCCGCGATAAGGATATTCAGGCACAGAAGGTGACCAAGACTGAAAAAAGCAAAATGGTTGGTGAAGCCATTGCCAAAAAAGCAATTGCTGTAGGTCTTGCCGGTTGTGTGTTTGATCGTGGTGGTTTTCTCTATCACGGTAGGGTTAAAGCAGTAGCAGAAGGTGCACGTGAAGGTGGCCTGAAGTTCTAATCATAATTTTGTTCAAATCAATATTTCAATAGATGTCAAAAGTAAATTACAGCAGAGTCAAAGCCGGAGACCTTGAGTTGAAGGAGAAAGTTGTAGCCATCAACCGCGTTGTAAAAACAACAAAGGGTGGAAGAGCATTCAGTTTCTCGGCACTCGTAGTTGTTGGTAACGAACAGGGTGTAGTTGGTCATGGTCTTGGTAAAGCCAAGGAAGTCCAGGAGGCGATCACCAAAGGAATAGAAGACGCAAAGAAAAACCTGATCAAGGTTCCTGTAATGAAAGGAACCATACCACACGATCAACTTGCAAAAGAAGGTGCGGCAAAGGTTTTGATAAAGCCTGCTGCCCATGGTACTGGTGTAATCGCAGGTGGAAGCATGCGTGCTGTTTTGGAGAGTGTCGGTATCACTGACGTTCTTGCAAAATCACTGGGTTCTGCCAATCCACACAATGTGGTTAAAGCTACTTTCAAAGCCTTGGGTATGTTGCGTGAGCCTATTCATGTTTCTAAAACAAGGACCATTGCTCTGAAAAGGGTTTTTAACGGATAATATTTCCTTCAATACATTTGTTAACGCAACAATACCCCCAGGGGTTTCAATATGAAGAAGCTGAAAATAACTAAAGTAAAAAGTGTCATCGACCGTCCTGAACGTCAAAAGCGTACCATGGAAGCGCTTGGCCTGCGCAAGGTCAATGCTTCTGTCGAGTTGGAAGCAACTCCACAGATTCTGGGTATGGTCAGGAAAGTGACCCATCTTGTTAAGGTTGAGGAAATCTAAAGGATTACCCGTCAATTGATATACATTATTTTTTAATACGAGTGGTCTTCATAGACTGCGTTGAGTAAAACAGGCATCATGAAATTACATACTTTAAGGCCCGCAAAAGGAGCTACAAAAAAAGAGAAAAGAATTGGTCGTGGTGAAGCATCAGGCCATGGCGGAACTTCCACCAAAGGTAACAAGGGTGCACAAAGCCGTGCAGGATACAAATCAAAGAGGGGACATGAAGGTGGTCAGATGCCAATTCAGCGTCGTATTCCAAAAATTGGTTTCAAGAATAACGATAGGGTAGAATACAAAGTATTCAACCTTGGTCAAATTGAAACCTTGATCGAGAAATATTCACTTGCTTCTTTCAGCATGGAAGATCTTTATGTCAATGGTCTCGTTAACCGTACCGATAAAGTCAAGATTCTTGGTAACGGAGCCATCTCTACAAAAATTGATTTCAAAGTGAATGCTATCAGCGAAAAAGCCAAGTCTGTTATTGAAGCAGCCGGCGGTTCTGTTGAAATCATCAAATAATTTCCGATATTTAATGGCCATGGTCATTTACATATAACGGACAAAATATTTCCCAGTGAAGAAATTCATCCAAACACTCAAAAATATCTGGAGCATCGATGATCTGCGCAGCAAGATCACTGTTACCATTTTGTTGATCCTGATCTATCGATTCGGTTCTCATGTTGCTTTGCCTGGTATTGATCCCAATAAATTGGACCTGCAAAGTGCCAAGAAGGGCTTGCTTGGTTTGTTTGATACCTTCGCCGGTGGTTCTTTCTCAAGTGCATCCATCTTTGCCCTTGGTATCATGCCTTACATCTCTGCATCCATATTCATGCAATTGATGACCATTCTTGTTCCTCAAATGCAGAAAGTTCAAAAGGAAGGAGACAGTGGAAGAAAGAAAATCAATCAATGGACCCGTTATCTTACAGCATTGGTTACCCTTTTTCAGGCTGCAGCCTATGTTGCATACCTTAAAAACGTGAGCCGCGATGCTTTGATTGAAGCATATCAGCCTTATTTTTGGATTTCAACCATCATTGTACTGACTGCAGGAACATTGTTTGTGATGTGGCTTGGTGAGAAAATACAGGATAAAGGACTTGGTAATGGTACATCAATCATCATCATGGTTGGTATCCTTGCCCGTCTTCCACAATCCTTTCTTGGCGAACTCGGTGCCAAGCAAACCAGTGGCGGCGGTGGTTTATTGCTTTTCCTGATTGAAATTGCTTTCCTTATCGCTATTATATTGGGACTGATTTTGCTTGTACAAGGTGTACGCAAGGTTCCCATCAGTTATGCAAAGCAACTGGTTGGCAGCAGGTCGCTTTCAGGGGCTAGACAATTCCTGCCACTGAAGGTCAATGCATCTGGTGTAATGCCCATCATATTCGCTCAAGCCATCATGTTCCTTCCTACTTTGGCTTCTTTTACCAACCTTGAATCAGGAAAGGGCCTTGCCAGAATTTTCAACGATCCCAGCAATGTCTGGTACATGTTGATCTATGTCATCATGGTAATCGCATTCACCTTCCTGTATACCGCACTTATTTTTAATCCAAAGCAAATGGCCGACAACCTAAAGCAAAACAACGGATTCATTCCCGGTGTCAAGCCTGGTCAGCCCACTGCAGATTATATCGGACAAGTAATGGATCGCATTACCTTGCCTGGTGCTATTTTTCTTGCTCTCATTGGTATTCTACCAGGTATTGCCCAGCAGCTCGGTGTTACCCAATCTTTTGCATCATTCTTTGGTGGTACATCTCTCCTTATCATGGTGGGTGTAATCCTTGATACATTGCAGCAGATTGAGACCCACTTGTTGATGCGTCAATACGATGGTCTGATGTCAGGTGGTAGGATTCAGGGCAGGCAGCCTGCAACCACCAGCGCTATCTGAGATGATCAGAATCAAAACAAATCCGGAAGTAGAACTTATTCGTGAGAGTGCTCTTTTGGTCAGCAGCACTCTGGCTGAATTAGCATCCATGCTCAAGCCTGGTATAACTACCCAGATGCTCGATAAGCGTGCTGAGGAATTTATACTCGACAACAAGGCTGTTCCCTCATTTAAAAATTATCGTGGCTATCCTTTTGCTACTTGTATATCTGTGAATGATGCCGTTGTTCATGGGTTTCCCAATAACAATATCATCAAAGAAGGAGATCTTGTTTCTATTGATGTAGGGGTTTACAAGAATGGTTTTCATGGTGACAGTGCCTATACTTTTGGTATAGCTCCAGTTGCTGAAGAACATCAATTGCTGATGCAAGTTACCAGAGCTTCACTATTGCTGGGAGTTGAAAAAGCCGTTGCTGGAAACAGGGTAGGAGATATTTCATTTGCCATCCAGGATTATACAGAGCGCCAGCATCACTATGGTGTCGTAAGGGAATTGGTGGGTCATGGATTGGGAAAGCAACTGCATGAAGATCCGCAAGTGCCCAACTATGGCAAGAAAGGTACAGGTCCAAAACTTCGTGAAAACATGGTCATTGCCATTGAGCCCATGATCAACATGGGAACAAGGGATGTGATTTATGATGCTGATGGATGGACCGTCAGGACAAAAGATGGTAAGTTTTCTGCTCATTATGAACATACCATTTGCATCAAGCGTGGAAGGGTAGACATTCTTTCCAGTTTTGAAAAAATCATTCAAAACGAAAATGCCAACCAGTCCCTTTATAGCGGCTATTGATCCTCTTTTCCTCAGTTCTATATGCTAACTTTATCCCATGAGAACATTTCTCCTGTTTTTATGGTCTCCCTTTTTTGTATTCGCTCAATCTGAACCAGTTTTTAAAGTCAGGGATTTCAGAAAATCCAATGAGCATGCATTCTTGTCAAACTATGTTGACTTTCTGAGGATTCCCAATGTTGCAGATGATTTCCCCAACATCCAAAAAAATGCTCTTTGGATTTCTAATTATATGAAATCAAAAGGGATTTCCAACGTTCAACTCCTTCATCCCAAGACTTCTGATAAACCACCTGCAGTTTATGGCGAAGTGATGGTGCCGGGGGCAACCCAGACAGTCATTTTTTATGCCCATTACGACGGACAACCCGTTGATTCAACAAAATGGAGTACAGGGTTACATCCCTTCAAACCTCGGCTTGCCACTGGTTCACTTGCCAATGGTGGGCAATTGATGGACTGGCCCCAGTCTTCAACAGCATTCAATCCTGAGTGGAGAATTTATGCAAGAGGAAGCTCAGATGATAAGGCTGGCGTTTATACCATCATCAATGCATATGCCGCACTTGCTGCTCTGCATATTTCACCAGGCATAAACATCAAATTCTTTTTTGAGGGAGAAGAAGAGGCCGGGTCGACGCATCTGGATGAAATTTTCGATCAACATAAACAATTATTGCAATCTGATATTTGGGTTATCAGCGATGGTCCTGTACACCAGTCTGGTAGAAAGCAGGTTGTTTTTGGTGTGCGTGGGGATACCCATTTGGAGTTGACTGTATTTGGGCCAAAGCGACCTTTGCATTCCGGTCATTATGGAAACTGGGCGCCAAACCCAGCCATGGAAATGGCGCATCTGCTTGCCAGCATGAAGAACAAGGAGGGCGAGGTGACCATCAAAGGATTTTATGACGATGTTCTACCTTTGAGTGATGCTGAAAAGATTGCACTGTCAAAAATTCCCCCTGTTGAAGATCAGCTCAAAAAAGAGCTGGGCATTAAAAAAGCAGAAAGAATTGGAACGCTCAATGAAAACCTCAATCGTCCTTCGCTCAATATCAATGGATTCCAAAGCGCTGGCGTTGGCAAACAATCCGCCAATGTGATTCCCACAAAAGCCATTGCTTCCATAGACCTGAGATTGGTGGCTGGCAATGAGTGGAAAAGGCAACAACAAAAAGTCATCGATCATATCAAAGGACAGGGTTATCATGTGACAGATGCAGAGCCTACGAATGAGGAAAGGGCTTTGTATGATAAAATATGCATGGTAAAACGTTCCGATGGGTACAACGCACAAAAGACTCCCATGGACAATCCCATGGCACAGCAGATTGTCGCTGCCGTAGCGGCTGCTCTTCCTGAAAAACCAGTGTTATTGCCAACCTTGGGAGGAAGTCTGCCACTATTTATTTTTGAACAAATGCTCAACACCAAGCCTGTAACCGTTCCGATCGCCAACCACGACAACAACCAGCATGCCGAAAATGAAAATATTCGCATTCAGAACCTCTGGGACGGATTGGAAATATTTGCTTCCATCATGATGATGAAACAATGAGCGAAAGAAAAAAATTAATCGTTGTAGGAGGCGGGGCATCCGGTTTTTTTTGTGCGGTAAATGCTGCACGACTGGATAGAAATCTGGAGGTTGTAATCCTTGAAAAATCAGCCAAACTGCTTTCTAAAGTGCGCATCAGTGGCGGTGGCAGATGCAATGTTACCCATGCATCTGACACGGTGGATGATATGCTGGACGCCTATCCCCGCGGAAGAAATTTTATCAGAAAATCATTGCATCGATTCTCTTCAAATAATACAATCAACTGGTTTGCTGAAAGAGGTGTTTCATTGAAAACTGAACAAGACGGCAGGATGTTTCCCGTAACGGATCAATCCCAAACCATCATCAATTGCCTGATGGAAGAGGCTGAGCAATACCATGTCAAGATAGTAATGCAGGCAGATGTAGTGTCCATTCAGAAAGACCAGGAAGTATTCAAGTTGACTATAATGAAGGACACCCAAACCTCCACAGTGGAGACTTCTGATTTTGTTTGCATCGCTGCAGGCGGCCATCCTAAGCTATCCGGGTTCGATTGGTTGGAAAATACAGGCCATTCCATTGAATCGCCCGTTCCCTCATTGTTCACTTTCAACATCCCCGACAAACGTTTGCACGCATTGATGGGCGTTTCATCAAAACATGCCATGGTAAAAATTCCTTCCTTAAAATTACAAGAAACAGGCCCCGTGTTGATTACCCATTGGGGGCTTAGTGGCCCTGCAGTACTCAAGTTATCATCCAGGGCCGCAAGGGAGTTGAATGCTGCCGCATACGGATTCGAGGTAAGGCTCAATTGGGTCCCTGATGCACATGAGAGCATGATGCTGGAGACATTGAAAAAAACCAAGGTGATTGCACGCAATGCCATCGGATCAAAAAACAGTTTTGAGCTCAGCGCAAGGCTATGGAATTATTTGCTGATCAAATCAGGCATTGATCCTGAAAACATCTGGCCCAACATCCCTCAGCAGGCCCTGGTTAATCTCTCCCGATCCCTTTGCAATGATCTATATACTGTCAGTGGCAAAACAACGTTTAAAGAAGAATTTGTTACTGCAGGTGGCATCAAATTGGAAGAGATCAATCCACTCACCATGGAAAGCAAAAAAATGGCAGGGCTGTTTGTGGCGGGTGAAGTGATGAATGTTGATGGCATTACAGGAGGGTACAACTTTCAGCATGCATGGTCAAGCGGATGGATTGCGGCAAATGCCATCACCTCAAAAACACAATAAAAGCCTCATGCGGTTGGCGAGCTTTTGGCGGAGGTGTATACCTCACTCAAGGACCTGGACAAGTTTGCGGAGGCCATCAGGAAGATCGCCAAAGGATAAAATCAAGAAAAATTTCCTACTCTTGCCGGATTCACTGAAAAAATAGCCCAAAAATCAGGCTTTTTTTCTGTATGAATCAGTATTTCTATTACCTTTGCCGTCCCCAAATCAGGCTGACAAAACAGCTTGAAATTCAAACAAAAGGAGGAAATTAATAGTGGAAGAAAACAACACACTAGCAAAT
>Ga0222712_10004706_pt1 | contig 14150 bp, 18 predicted proteins | sample C33_657DmetaG_FD_165043 | JGI IMG/M metagenome (GOLD analysis project Ga0222712, IMG submission 165043) | Estuarine water microbial communities from San Francisco Bay, California, United States - C33_657D | ecosystem: Environmental > Aquatic > Marine > Unclassified | place: USA: California... | reverse complement strand
CTATTCTTCTGCCAAAACGGCCTTGTGCTCCATAGGAGCCTCTTACGCTAGAAATAAATGGCATTTAGTTTCTCCTTTAGAAGTTTAGTGAAGATGATCCGTATACTATCCAGGCTCCGCCTGAAGTTCTTTGTAGTGTAAAGGAGAAGATATCAATCTTTCCTGCAGATGATGTTGGAGTTGGTGCTGAACCACCAGCCCAACGAATTGTTTGTGAAGATCCAGCAATCTGGAACAATGTCGGTACGTATCCAGTAGATCCTTGAGTAACGAATACGTTGATTGTCATAATTTTAGAATTATCAGATGGAACATTTGTTGCATTAAATGTCATGTTTGCAGATGGAGCAGTGGCAATATAATAAATATTTCCTGCCGTCCAGTCTAAAGTGCCAACATTTGATGATAGTGTTACGTCTACTACAGTTTCACGCATTTCTTGAATATCTGTAGTTCCGCTAAACGCTGCCCCTCCAGTTACAGTCATTGCTCCTGAGCTTGTTAATGTTTGCCCTGAAGCAACTGTTAAGCCACCGTTTGCTGTAATTAGACCAGTTGATGTTAATGTTCCGCCAACTGATGTATTTCCTGTTGCAGTAATTTGATCTGCTGTGATATCGTCAACTTGAATATCAGCATATGTTAGACCTGCTTCTGCAAAGTTAACTGTAGATGATGGCTTTGTAATGGCATCCTGGAAGAATTTAAATACTCCATCCGATGCATCTCTTACTGCGCCAGCAAATTCTCTACGAGTTACAGCATCTGCTGTACCTGAACCTGATGCAGATGCAATATTTGCATTTGTTTTTGCATATGTAAATGTTGTTGCAGATGGAACTGTTGTAATTGCATATGTTCCATTTAGAGCAGTGTTTGGAGATGCTATTCCAGCAATCGTTACTCTATCTCCAACTAGGAAATTGTGAGCAGCAGCTGTAGTAATTGTTGCTACGTTATCTGTTAAAGCTCTATTTGTAATTGTTGCTGTAGAAATTGTTACTGGTGTTGAATATTCTCCTACAAGACCAAGGTCCTGCGTATCGGCATTATTTCCATCTCCTACGAATACTAATGGGTTAGTAACAGATAGGTTTTCAGCGCTTGTTGAACCACCGCCAAATGTAAAGTTGCCAACGATTGACATATCTCCGAGGACGTTTACATCTCCTGAGATACCGACTCCACCTACTACTGTAAGTGCTCCAGTTGTTGGAGAAACAGAGGCAGTTGGTGTTTCAATGTGTACGTTTGCGCTAACTCCTGTTGATTCTGGAGTAATAGACATTTGCGTATCGCCAGATGCAAATCCACCTGCAGCAAATACTAACTTGTTCTGATCTCCTGAGTCACCTGTAGCAATTACAAGGTTTCCGTTACGTCCATTTCCTGCTTTTGTATTAGCAAAAATGTATCCGTCTCCAGGAGCGGTAATTCCATAGGTTGCATCATTGAATTGAGAACCTGCAATTCCCATTCCGACCCATCCTTCAGAATCTGTTCCATTATCCATGTAAGCAATAATGTCTGTTGAAGATGTTGGGTCATCATTTTGAAAGGCAATTTGTGCAAATGAATCCTGTGTTTGATTGTTATCAAACCTAACAACCAATGCTGGATTTGTTAGGTTGGCATCAGTGTTACCTGCAAATGTTGCAGCACCTGGACCAACAAATGCTTGATCTCCTACTGTTAAGTCTGCAGAAACTGTTCCGCTTGCAATTGAGATTGCATCTGTCCATGTTGCTGATGTACCATCAGTTTTTAAAATTTTGTTTGCGTTACCTGCTTGATCAGGATATGTTCCATCTACTAGTTTTGCCCAATGTGTTGTATTGGTTGGTAGATTTCCCGCTCCATCCTGCAATCTAATATATGCGCTTCCGCCGTATGAAACGATATCATCTTTTTGATATTGTAATCCAGCATCGTATACACCTTCGTACTGAATACCGCTTGCTAGCTTTGACCAATATGTTGAATTTGGTGGGGTATTACCAGTAGTTGGATTTTCTGCTAAATATAAATTTCCGCCATGTGTTACAGCATCTCCTGGCTTATATGCAGTACCTGTTGAATAAACACCAAGGAAATTAATTCCTTCCACCATTGTTTTCCAATATGTGGTATTTGTTGGGAGATTACCTGTTGTTGCTAGTGCATTTGTGTAAACGTATGCGTTGCCGCCGTATTTAACTACATCGTTTAATTCGTATTCTGTGCTGGAATTCCATGAATCCGCCCAGTAAAATCTTAGCTTGCCTAAATCAATAAGTGTCATTATTTAATCTCCATTAAAATATGTGTTTTTTGGGTGCTGTCCCAACTAAATTGTAGCGTATTTTTGGTCCAAAGCCAAGTCCTATATTGGTTGTCTTTGAGCACATCATCTACGGGTAAATCTACTTGAGTCCCATCGTTTATAAAATCTACGGTTAACTTGCCAGTTGCGGCATTAATTCTAAATCCGTAGAAAGCCTTGTCTGCCACATCAAAATCTGTTACCTCATAAGGTCTAGTTAAATTAGCCATTAGAAACCATCCAGTGTGGAAACAAGAATATCAAAGGCAGCATCAATATTTGCTACCGCCCTCAAAGAATCGCCAGATACGAGAACAATTTTGTTTCCTGTAATTGCCTCAGCATTTGTATTGCCGTTGATCTGCTTATCCTTAAATATGTAATATATGTTTCCGCCGTTTACTACATAAAGAGAAATTGAAGCGGATGATCCAGTCTTATTAACAATATTGCAACCAGTTACTAGAGTAGGGGTAGTGACATTCTTTAGAGTTGCCACCGATGTTCCTACTGAAGCTGACTTAATGTTGCCGAAATTTGCCATATTGCTATTATACTATATCTCCTATGCCAAGCCAAGGATGAGGGCCTCTAGAGCCGCATATTCTAGTCCTGTGACTGTTGTATCATCTATACCCGAAAGGCTAAATGATATATCTCCTGTTGAAGCCCGCACATAAACTTTATCTCCAGTTAAAACGGGGAATCTAAAAGTCTCAAGGCTGTTATTTCCATCTATTGGAACATTGTAAGAAATAAATACATGATTTGCAGGAGTTGAATCCTGATCTAATGGAACTACCCAAACTCTAATTGTGGCGGGATCTGAAGACTTATTAGTAGCAATAACTGAAGTTAAAATAGTTCTTGATCCAGTATATAAAAGTATATCTGTATTAGATGCTGGATTAGATGTTGCTAGTCTAGAGATTGCCATTAGTAACCGTATCTTCCGCTATGAGCCCTAAAATTTTGTTGAATTTCAGACGCAGATAGGGCTCTGTTGTAAATCATCATTGAACCAAAATATGCAAAAGATGTTTCGGTTCCAGAATCACCCATCCAATACAGTGTTGTTTGAGATTGATTTAACTGTGCGTAGGTTGTAGCCCCACCTGCATACCCTGGAATTTCAACCCCATTTACATATATTTTTACAGTACCTCCAGCTCCGTTGCTTCCACCAGATACGGTATATACTATGTGGTACCAAACGTTTGCTGAACGAGTAATACCAGATGAATAAACAGAGTTATAAACTCCAACAGTGTCATTTGGCGAACCAAACAAAACGGATTCCGTAGAACCGTCGTCTAGCCAAGTGTGCCAGCCAGAAGCATTTCCGTTTTGTCCACCAAAACCTTTTGTATTTACCCATACAGAGTAGGTTCTATTGTTTAAAGAGCTAGAGCTGTAAGGTATTTGTACATTTTCATTATTAAGTTTAAAGGTGTTAAAGGCTCTAAATCCATTAAGCAAAACCCAATTAGACGAGCTCATGTTGGTCATGCTTCCGTTTCGACCATTACCGCTTAAATCGTACACAGTTCCGCCAGAGCCATTGTACGAAGATGTATTAGCGGGGTCCATATATATATAAAGACCTGAAGTAACTATTGGACCATTTGTTGCACCAGTAACTTTTCCTTGAAGTCCAAATGACTTAGATGAACCAGATCCTATGGTTTCCAATAATGGCATTTAGCCAACCCCCTATGCAAATCTAACTTGAGAACCAATAACTGTATATGTTGCTGATGCAGTTTTAATTATTGTAAATGTATAAGCATCAATTGAAGAAGCATTTCCAGATGCTGGTGCTGATCCACCCTGCCATTTTGGAGTAACAGAAACTCCATCAACCTGGAATGCTGTTGGGTAATATGCAGTAGATCCATTTGTTGCAAGGAATGCTACTGTTGCAGATTGTCCTACTGAAAGAATTGAGTTTAATGTTGTTGAGCTATTCCCACGGAAATTAAATGTCCAGTTGGCTGCGGAGTTTGCAGTATAGTAATGAACAGCTGCTGTAGATAAATCTACGTTTACTGTTCCTGTTGCTGCCGTCGCAGAAACTGAGTTTGTTTCAAATGCTGATGTTAAGACTGGACGAACTAAAGATGCTGCAGTTAATGGTGCATATGTTGAAGATGCTGTAGAAGACTTTAAGTATCCTTGTCCAACTACATATGCTGTTGTAGCAATTTGAGTTGTATTTGTATCTGCTGCTGCTGTTGTTGATAATGGTGTTCCAGTTAATGTTGGAGAAGCAAGTGGGGCATATGTTGAAGCCGCCGTAGTTGATGCTAATTTAGAATCTAATTGTGTTTGAATATTTGATGTTACGTTATTTAGATACTGTAGCTCTGTATTTGATACATCGCCAATTGTAGCTGATGTTGCAGTAATTGCATCTGCTGTAATATCATCTACAACAATATCTGCGTATACTGTTCCAGCCTCTGAAAAGTTAATTGTACTTGTAGGTTTTGTTGTAATGTTTGTTAGGAACTTAATTGCTCCATCAGAAGCATCTCTTGCTACCGCCGCAAATCTGCGTTGTAGAGAAACTGCTGCTGAACCTGCTGCTACAGCTGATGTTACGTTAGCAGCATCTTTTACGAAAGTAAATGTAGTTGTAGTTGGAACGGCAGTAATGTAATGTGTGCCATTAAATGTAGCATCCACACCTGTGATTACAACAATATCTCCAACTGAGAATCCGTGTGTTGCTGAAGTTGTAATTGTAGCAACATCTGATGCAAGTGCTTTGTTAGATACAGTTGCGGTAATTGTTGAAATTGAACTTGCAAATTCTCCAACAAATCCTAGATCAAGCGCATCTCCCTGGTTTGCATTTCCTGTAAAGATTAGTGGATCTGTAACTGCAAGGTTTGATGTTTCTACTGTGGTTCCCGCTCCACCAAATGTAATTGTTCCATCAATGTTTACGTCTCCCTGAATACCGACGCCTCCGATAACAGTTAGTGCTCCAGTTGATGGAGATGTTGAAGGTGTATCAATTTCAATGTGAATATTCTCATCAGGAGTAATAACCATCTGTGTATTATCTGATGCAAGTCCGCCTGCAGCAAATATAATCCTATTCTGGCTTCCTGTATCGCCAGTTGCAAATACTAAGTTTCCTTGATCTTGTGCTCCCGCTTCGGCACCGACCATAAATATGTATCCGTCACCCTTACCTGTAATAGTAAAGTCTGGATCGGCAAAGTTAGAAGATGTAATACCCATGTCAATATAACCAGAAGCATCTGTGCCGTTATTTGTATACAAAATAACATCGGTAGATGCATTGGCATTTGAAGATCTGTTTGTGAATGCTAGTTGTGCGTAATCGTTTTCATTTACAGCAATTACTAAATTAGGATTTGTAAGAGCAGCAGTTGTTGAAAAAGATTCTGCTGTTGAGCCAAGGTAGATGTTATCAAGGACTGTAATATTAGATACACCATCTGGTGCAACTACTGAACCTAGCGCCTGTAGCGCTTTGGCTACATATACTAGATCTTGAGCTGAATAGGCAGATGCTGCGAGAGAGGATGATATTTCATTCTTGATCTCGGTGATCTGTGTTGATAAACTTGAATAATTTGGCATTTTGTCTCCTAATGTATTATAGCATTCTGTAAGTTTTAATCAAATATCCCTAGGCCTAGCTCAATTGAGATAAGGCGGGTATTTAGGGAATTTGTTGTAGTAAGTGTGGCTAATTGAGATGTATCTACAATTCCATGGACATTTGTAGTATCTATAATATGGTCGTCTATTGAAGCCGACGAATCATATATACCGTTTAGGGAGAATGATAGATTTGAACTATTTCCTCTGACCCAAACTGCGTCCCCGTCCGAAATTGCAAATCTATGAGTTTCAATCGAGTTTCCTGCAGGAACTGCAACATCGTAAACAATATAACCATATTGAGATGCGAGGGTAGCGCCAGAAGGTCTTACCCAAACTCTAGCTGTCTTTTCGACAGAATCTTTATTTGTGATAATTACTGAACATAAATATGTGGCAGAAACTGCAGTGAACACAGAAGTATCTGTGTTGAGTGTTGGATTAGATATACCTAAACGTCTAATTGCCATATTATGCTCCTAGGAACCAGGAGTTTGTTAGACTTCCGCCTGTTCCTGATCCTCCCCCGCCTGAACCTTCAAGGACTACTCTATTATTTGTGTCATCATATGTCGCTGTGACGTTTGTATGAAATGAATGGGCAAAAAGTGGTGCTATAAAATCTTGAACCTGTTCTTGTGTAAGAGGAATTCCAGTAAGGCTAAGTCTTCCAGTATTGTCATCATATGCAACTGTTATATTTGAATGTGTAGCGCTTGTAAACATAAGCGCAGCAGTATCTTGAATTTTTTCATCGATGTTTAATTGTCCAGCAGGAATAAATCCATCTGGACCTAAAGTGGCAACGCCATCTGATTGAGCAAGGTCTCCAATTGGAACATATCCTGTAACTGGATCTGTGAGGGTATTTGTAAGAGATGTTGATGTAACAAGGTTTGCTCCTGCGGCAAAATTTAACTTGCCTGTGCCATCATCATATGTAACGGTTATATCTGTTTCGGTATTTCCTGATACCATTCCGCCAACAATATCTTGAATAGCCTCTGTATCAACAGATGCGCTTTCAAGGGTTCTTACTCTATAATCTAAGGATGTTGTTACAGCAGAATTATCAGCACCGACTTTAGCTTCAAGTGCTTCGATAGCGTCATTAGCGTTGGCATGCTGTGCGGCATGCGATACCGCTTGGACTGAGTCGGTCCCTTGAGGATTGGTCAAGGAATCCAAACTGGTTGGAAAATTTGTTGCCATTTACGTATACCTCTTATCCCTAATTATACCTTAGTAAAATTCTTAATAACTTTAGTTTGACTGCATACCTATTCTATAGCCTTTTTTGTAATGAGCCATTGCAACTGTTTCTTTTTCTATGCTTAAGGCTAACTTTTTCTGGAAGAACGAGTCTTCTGTTTCTATCTGCATCTTCCAGTCTTCCCTCTTTATTGGAATAATAGACATTATTGGAGTTCCAGCCTCTATGACGCCCTCAAAACCGTCCTTTATATGAAAACTTACATTTCCAGGAAGTGGGTAAACATCGTAGTCTACTAGTCCAGCTACTGTGGTAAATGGTAAATCATATCTATTAATTGGATGAATTAGTAGAGCTGAGTATCCTTCTGGCACTTCTATTCCCCAATACATTTGCCAGCCAAAGTGTGCCTGATAGTGGCCTTCTGGAACTGGCATTTCTTTTAATATTCTATCTGCCGCTGGATCATGAATAGAGTCCCATGAAAGCACAGGAAGACCTTTTTCATTTTTCTTTACAAAAATATCTGTATGTAGCACATAATGATAGCCAGCTATCATTGCATCAAAATACGGCATACAATGCTTTAAGCTTAAAAAAACATTTTTTCTGTTTGCAGTTCCTTCTTTTACTCTGTGCTCGTCTCCTTCTCCATGAAAAAGAGGCATATCTTTCCAGTACGGGGCTATGTTCTTTTTTGCTGGAAGAGGCTGATTAGTATTTTCGTGTCCTGGACCCCATGGATAAAATTTAATAACTTTGCTATCCATTTATTTTTTTATCCAAATCATACAGCTGTTTTGCTGCAAAGTACTTGTCTCCTGTTTTTTCTACAGTGTCGTACATTTCTTGGTAAAATCTTTTATAATCTACTTTTGCCAATTCTTCGTATTCTTTTAATAACTCTAAAGAAGGAGAACCATATTCTCCAATTACTTTTCCAGTCAAAATATCTTTGTTTCTTAATGTTCCTCGAATCACCTTGTCTCTAAAACATTCACCATTTTCGTCTTTTTCAATGTATTTTCTTTTCCAAGAATTTTGAGAATCTTCTCCTGCATACATTGCTCTAGTCCAAAGAACATGGTCTTTTATATTAAATATTCTATATCCTCTAGTCCAGGCAAGCATGGCTATAACATTTTCTTCATGATATGCCAGTAATGGATCATATTTTACATCTTTAACGAAAGATCCCGAAGTAAATAAAAAATGACCCGCTATAAAGTATTGCTCTTCATAATTTGAATTTCCAAAATTAGCTATCTTAGCTGCTGGAGAGTCTAAGGCCTCTATGTTATAAGCAAAGTTATAATAATTTTCTTTATCTTCCATGCCTATGGCCTCTGGACTACTTTTTGACACTAAAGACCAAGATGTGTAGTAGCCTTCCCAATCTTGATTTTTTGCCATTGTAATTTTTTCTCCAGAGTCTGGATCTTTATAATAGTATGGAACGTATGAAGATATAATTGGCTTATCTATTGTTTTATTTAACTCTTTATAGTTTCTTATTAAAGTTTCGTCCCACCCATTTTTAAAAACTGTATGGGCATCAATCTGCAAATAGTACTCTTCATTATCATATAAAGTAGATGCTAATCCTCTTGCAACTCCTAAGCCTGCGCCTACGAGTCCTTCCACCTTTATTGTTTTAACATTAGAAAATGATGAAAAATCTGGATATTGATTATCTGTATATTGAAGGCAGGCACCTATATAAACATTTTCTGGGAAAGTGGCTTTATTAAATGCTGTATCTATTGTATCGAAAAGATCTTCTTCATTATAAGAGGCAACATTAATAAAAATATTATTTGTTTTCATATTACCATTTTCCTATAGGACACTTTGCATACTCAAGCTTTGTTTTCATTTCCATAAAACAACCACATTTTTTACATGTTTTTGTTAATTGTATTAATTCTGGACAGGCCAAACAGGTATCCATTCTTTCTTTTTGGATTTCTTCTGAAGATCGATCTTTGTTTGGATTTAATAAATCCCAAGGTCTTGTTTCACCAAGATTTTTTTTATACTGCTGCCATGGAGATAAGCTCAATTTATGCTCCTGGTGAAATAAAGCTGGTTCCATCCCAAGTCCAACCAAATTGAACTTCTTCTGGGGCAAATATAATCTTTGGATCTGATTCCAAGGCAGCAATTAGTCTAGGAACATTTTCACCTTCCCATGTATCATCTAGCGTTATAGTTCCAGCAACATCGCCTTCTACGACTATAGCAAAAGTTTTAAGCGTCATTAGTTCTCCTTTTATAATTAAAATACATTATATCATTTATATGGGTCAACATACAATAGCTCCTCCGCTTACAGCACAGCTACCGTCGCATCTAATTGTTCCAATTCTAAAGCATTCCATTCCATTATAATTGTATGGAACATCGCAATACCCTCCAGCCCCTGGAGCACATGCTGAATAATACTGTGGTGCTGCGTAATACTGCGGCGCTGCGTAATACTGTGGAGCAGCATAATACTGCGGCGCTGCGTAATATTGTGGAGCAGCATAATACTGCGGTGCTGCGTAATATTGTGGAGCAGCATAATACTGCGGTGCTGCGTAATACTGCGGTGGTGGCGCAGCATAATATTGAGGCGCTGCATAATATTGTGGAGCTGCATAATATTGTGGGGCTACATAATTATAGTAAACAAACGGTATTGAGGAACCAATTAAAACTGTAGATCCGCTAGATGTGCTTTGAGATTGAATGTAGTTTGTTAAACCTGAATCTGATGTGTTTGTTGTTGATTCTAAATAAGTAAGTCCTACCGCAGTTAGTGCTGCTTGAGCTTGAGTTCTGGTTAATCCAGATAAATTAGGAACATTAACTTTTCTTACGCCAGTTTTTTTAGATTTCCCAGCTCTTCTACGCATTTTAAGCGCTCAAATCACCCAATACAACCCAAGAATTTAGTCCTCGTTTAATAAGTGTAGCACTGCTCCACTGAGTACGTAATTTTAATCCAGGGGTGGCATTAGGAGTAAAGGAAGTTCCAGCTATTGTAACTTGTGAAGCGCCTGTTTGTAATACATCTACTGTAAAACCAATAGGAAAAGAGGCAGAATCTGTTATTGTTAAAGTTCCTCCTCCAGACATTTCAATAAGTCTTCCTGAGTCTATCGGAGCAATTGTATAATTTGAAGATTGAGCGTTTATCGTTAAAGTGTTATCAGATTGTACAGAAATAGATCCTTGCATTGATGAATGATACTGGCAAGCGTAATAAAGATTGTCTGGAGCATTCTGTGGAAGCTCTACTAAAATATGTCCTACATCATCTCCATTATTTGTTATACCAGTTGAATATACGTTACCTGAACTATATGCTCCAGATACTGTTTGAATCCAAAATGGGTGGCCCGAAGCATTAATATGAATTCTATACTTTTTACCTTTTTCAAAAGTTATTAATCCATTAGCTACACCATTTACCGTATATGATCCACTTCCAGAGTTAGTAATATAATAATCAACTGCTGGATCTGATAAATTTAATTTTAAGTCTAATGCTGTTTGTGTTGCCGTAGATACTGGTTTATTGGCATCTGTAGTATTATCAACATTTTCAAGACCTACCATTGATTTTGTAATTCCGCCGACTGTTCCTGTAAATGTTGGGTTTGCAATTGTGGCATATCCAGAAATAGATGCACCTGATGGAATTGTAACTGTGCCTGTAAATGTTGGTGAAGCAATTGGTGCTTTTGTACCCAATGCTGTCGTAACTGTAGATGCAAAAGATGCATCATCATTTATGGCTGCTGCAAGCTCATTTAAAGTATTTAATGTTGTAGGAGCAGTGTCAATAAGATTAGATATAGCCGTTCCTACATAAGATTCTGTTGCAAAATCTCCGTCTGTTAGGGCTGCATTAAATTCTGCCAATGTTCCACTAAGAGCATTTCCTCCTACTGTTATAATAAGTCTTGTTCCGCCGCTTGTAGTTACTATTCCACTAGTGTAGCCAATTCCAGAATTTGCTACTGTTATAACTCCGCCTGAGCTAATATTTAGTCTTCCGCCTTTATCTATACCAGCTTGATAAATTGCTATATTGCTTTGTCCAAAAAATCCAGATATATCATCATATCCTGCCGCAGATGTAATTCCAGTTCCCAAGCCGATTGTTTTATTTGTTAAAGTTTGGACTGCAGTATTTCTTGTAACCTCTGCTGGAATTTCTGAGTCTGGTATCTTTCCATTTGAATCTAATGATGCTACGCCATCTGCTTGACCAACATCTCCAATTGCTACATAACCAGTAGTTGGGTTAGTTAATGTATTAGATAAAGATGTTTGTGTTATAACATCTGGACCAGTTGCAAGGCTAATACTATTGCCATTGTCGCTATATGTTACAGTTATATTTGAGTGTGTTCCAGCGGCTAAAGCAGCTGCAACTGAGTCTTGAGATAATTCTTCTATTTCTGCAGAAGATAAAGACAAATAAGGAAGTGCTGACCAAACTGCTACACCGTTTCCTGCTTTTATTCTATTTAAAGTTGTATCTATACCAAGTTCGCCAACTTGCAATACTCTGGTAGATGCATTCCACTGAGTAGTTGTGCCTCTTCTTATTTTTATAACTGGCATTATGCGCTACCGCCGTCAACTGTTCCAGATGCTGGAACTTCGGTGGCCTCAACAGAAAACACTGCTCCATCATAAGTATGAATATGATCTAGTAGTCCAGTAATTGCTCCGCTACCAACTGGATTCCAGTCGGTGCCGTCAAAGTATTTTAGCTCTTCGTCAGTAGTGTTGTAATAAATATCACCAATTCTGCCAGATACTGGATCAGATTCTAATGCTACTGCATGTAAGGGGACTAATCTTTTTACAGACATTTAAGTCCTCCTTAACCTACAATAACTACCGTGTATGCTCCAGAAGCAGGTGCTACTGTGAATCCTAGTGTAACTACTGTTGTTGAAGTTCTAACAACATCACACTCAATTGTGTCATATGTTGCTGAATCGTAAACATTTACAACTACTGTTCTAGATCCCAAATTGTGAGTTACTGGAATCTGAGTTAAAGATCCATTTCCAACTGTTTGGGTAAACTTTCTTGTAATTGCGTGATAGTTTGTACCATCATTTGTAAGAGTCCAGTTATCATTTGTTTCATTCCATAGAATTTCAACATCTGCGCCATCTCCACGCTCTACACGGATACCAGCATCTGCTGTTGGAGTTCCTGTAAAGTCAGTATTAAGGTTGATCTTATTATCAACAATGTTTACCTGAGTGGTATTGACTGAGTTAATTGTTCCAGTTACATTTAGGTTACCGCCAACGTTCAAGTTATTAGTAATTGTTACATCGTTTGGAAGACCGATTGTTACTGCTGCTGTTTCTGAGCCAGAGCCAGTAACCTCAATCTCATTTGTTGTTCCAGCAATTGTAGCAATGTAATTCCCTGTTGTTTGTGTTCCAAGGTTTACATTTTTAATTGCTACTGCGCCAGTTGTTACTGTAAAATCTGCATCTGCGAAAGAAGCAATACCCTTATTAGATATTGTTGCATCTTCTCCAGCAATTGTAATTGTGTTGTTTGTTACTGCAACATCAATACCTTCTCCGCCAGATACCGTTAATGTATCAGTAAGAAGATTTACTGTATCTGTTCCAGTATCGCCAGCAATTGAAAGATTTGTTGCTACATCCGCTTCTCCAGCAGCTGTTAATCTACCCTGAGCATCAACTGTAAATGTTGGGATCTTTGTTGTTGAACCATAAGACCCTGCTGTTACCGTTGTATTGTCTAAATCAATTGTTGTGATTCCTGTTGAATCAACATATGTTCTTGTTAATCCGACTCCGCCTTCAACAGAAGCACCAATAACATCTTGAATTACTTCTTGAGAAGCATTCATTGCTACCCATGGACCGTTTGGTGATGATAGTCCATTGTAGTAGTACATCGTGTTATTCGATGTGTCATAATAAACTTGACCAGTGACTGCTCCAGATGGGGCTGAAGCTAATCCTTGAATTCGAGCATTCTGAAGTTCATTCTTGTTCAGATTGATATCAGTTACGAATAATCTTGCCATTTGCTATATCTCCCTTAAGACAGGTATGCTGTCCCGCCGAATGGTTGAGCCATTGTCAGCGTAATTTTGTTAATACTATTATAGTCTATTCCTGTTTCTAATATGTCTCCAGAACTAGCCTTAACTGTTACATTTGGGTTATAGCCCATATTGTGAGTTATCTCAAGGTAGTAATAAGATCCAGCATTTACTACTTGGCTTATTGAGAAAGGGTAGGTCAGTGTGCTTGTGCTAAGCAGGTAGTTGGTTGTTCCTGCCCAAGAAGCATCATTTAATTTTGGACCATACAGCCTTGTGGTGTTTTTATCATAGTAAAAATCTCCCTCAAAGCCTAGGTTGTCAGCTGGAACACCGTTTCCGTTAAGAATTGTTTTACCACGAGGACCTTGCGGACCAGGGGTATTTACAACAATCTTATTTACTTGCTCTGTTACTACGACAGTCGGATTATTATTGTTATTTGTAATTGGCATTAAATTGTCACCGATCTGCTCAAGGTTATGAAGCCTTCAAGCAATTTTGTTTTATTTAGATTGCTGTCAGTCAACATAATGTCATACGAAGACTTTGGATAAAATAGTTTGTTTGTTTGAGTAGGTGTCATCTTAATAGTGATCTTGCCAAGAGCTTCGTCTATAATAATTCCGCCTGCTGGGGATGTAAGACTAAAGGCTAACTTGCTTCCGCCTTTTGTATCACGAACCTGCATTTTTGCGGAACAGTCTGTAAGAACGATTGGATCTCCGTCGTTGTCTTTATATTCAACGGTAAAGGTGAAGGTAGTATTTTGATCTACCTCAAAATTTCTTTGTCCTGCCATTTGCTAAATCTCCTAAATAGGAAAACTCCTATGCCCATTTTAGCATAGGAGCCGTCCTAATTACTTACTGAATTTTACTTCTTGGTAA
>Ga0222712_10004705_pt1 | contig 14150 bp, 21 predicted proteins | sample C33_657DmetaG_FD_165043 | JGI IMG/M metagenome (GOLD analysis project Ga0222712, IMG submission 165043) | Estuarine water microbial communities from San Francisco Bay, California, United States - C33_657D | ecosystem: Environmental > Aquatic > Marine > Unclassified | place: USA: California... | reverse complement strand
ATTAGAACACTTACAAAACGCCGTCAAACTAATTAAAATTGAAAGGGAGAAATTATGATTGATCTATACTTTATCGGAGTCGGTCTTACTGCCATGTGGATGTTCGCTGATGACTTTGATCGCCACACGATCTTGGCTCTTGATCTCAACATTGAGCCTAAATACAAGCTGAGAGATTACTTCTGGCGACCTTTAGTATTCCCTTATTTTATTGCTAAGTTTTTATTCAATCGCATAAAGAATTGACACCTAAGCAAAGTCAATTTTGATGGGTTAATCTAATTAACCCCAGAGGAGGATTTTATGCGAGGTGAAGGTATGAAGCGTAGCGAGTTAGTTAAGGAGATTGCGGCGGTACAATCGGAATATCTCAAGGTCAAATGGTGCAGAACTAAAGACTACCGAAGCCGCAAGAACGAACTGCCTGAACTCGCTGCTAAATTATCGAATCTTAAAAAAGCGTTAGACTACATTGATAACCACCTTGATTTTGCGGTATGAACCTAGAGCAATACAAACACCCAAGCCTGATACAGACGATGGAGTCGATGATCTTCATCGCTTGTCTGAATCATAAAACTTGGGGATTGGTCGAACTTGCGAGAGTATCATCGAAAAGACACTTTGAAATGCTGCCGGAATCTATCGTCAAGGAGTGTATCAAACGAGCCATCAAGAATGGCTGGTGCGTGAAGGACGGAAAGGCTTGGCGGACTATTCTTTAGCCCTCTTGCGTCTCTTGGGCTTTTCGCTGATCTTGGTCGGTGGCATTGAGATCGAGCCTTCTAAAAATGTCTCATACCACGTCAGACCATTGGCGATCTTTTGGGCTTCAGCTCTTGATTGGACACCCATACAGACTGTACGAGCCTGACCTTGCTCGACACAGACAATAGCGTATGAATACGACTCATCGCCTTCTGAAGCATCGATGATGGACTCAACGAAATACTGCCTATCCATAGTCACCCCTGACTATATTTTCTCACGCTTGTAGAACTTACCGCCCATTATACAGAAATCGTGAGTCGTATCGACATATTCAAACTGCGTCCGCTTGGTGTGGGTATCTACGTGGCAGAGTATGAAACCATTACCCCACTTTTCCCCAGCGGTATAGGATGCCTCTCGCTTATGCCCTGACCCTAATTGATGCCACTCATACGTTCCAAAGATTGGCGAATAAGCCGATTTGACCAAGTGCTTATGGTGATGACCATTCACTCCCGGATAGCCCATATCGAAGCCATGCGGAAAGTGATGAAATAGAATAGAATCATAAGCAATATAATAATTCTTTCGCAGCTCTTGATTCACGTCTGAATTGCTGAACGCAGCCAAGTCCATACGTGCGATGTAATTCACTTCATACTTCTTAATGCCTAATAAGTCAGGAATGGTCATTCCATGCAAATCTGACAAGACCGTCACAAGAGCTGGAGTCGCTTCGGTTAAATGACGCAGCAAACGAAACTCATGATTACCTTCTACCATCGTGAGTTCTGCTTCTGGTGCGTTGTCTCGAATGTCCTCAAGAAACTTATGCACCCATTTAATTCTTTCGATGGGCTTATACTCTCGTGGGTCTTGGGTATATTTTCCGAACTCTGTCATATCGAAGATGTCGCCATTCAGCACGATCTTCTCAGGCTGGACGCGCTTACAAGCCTCTAAGAACATCTCACGATAAAAAGGATCGCACTCAACGTCGTGAATATCTGACCCGCAAAGAATCGTCTGGAAACGTCTGTCAAATCCTCGTAAGTAATTGCCCTCGAATGACATTTTCTCTTGGGTCATCTTGCGTTGGTTATCTTTTGAGGCGTGTTTTGCAATGTGCTTTTCTAGCCCCTGAGCGTGGCGACTTAAAACAATGTTGGACTGCTTCTTAAACTCTGCGAATGTGCCGAAGTATCTATTCCAAGTGGACTCTGAAATCTGACTATTGTTTCTAAAGAAGTTTCGGCTAATGACTTGTTCCGGATTCTCCTCGGCAATCCTTTGAAGCTCACGAATACAATCGTCTTTAGACCATTCCAGATGCTGTCTGTTAGCATCCTCACTCAACGGTATCTGACGCTTGACCATAGATCCTCCCTTGCGATTAGTGTTCCACACTTTTATGTGCAAGTGCTAATCTAAACTTATGAAAAGTCAAGATAAGTTTACGAACAAGGAACTCGCCTTTGTCCGAGAATACGTGAAGTGTAACAACGCTACACAAGCTGCTATCTCTGCTGGGTATTCAGAGAACAGCGCAGAGGTGCTAGGCTGCCGACTCTTAGCCAAGCCTAGGATTCAAGCCGAGTTATCTAGGCGAGTCTCACAAATCAGCGAACGAGTGGACGTGAAGGTGTCGGATGTGCTTAAGGTAATGAAAGCGATCCTCACCTTTGACCCTAGAGATCTATACTTCCCAGACGGATCGATTAAACCACCGAACGAGTGGTCAGACGAAGTGGCGATGGCGATACAAGGCTTTGAAGTGACCGAGTTATTCGATGGGAATGGAGACGCTAAACACGCCTTTGGAATGATAAAGAAAATAAAACTAGCCGACCGAATGAAAGCAGCGGACACGCTGGTCAAAGTCTTGGGTATGATTCAACCTGAGAGAATCGAAGTCAGCGGATCAGTCCAAGTCCAGCCAACCCTTGATCTATCCAAATGGGCGACCGAAGATTTAGAACGACTGCATGAACTTCAAACCAAATACAAGGAACTCGATGAGAACATTATCGACGCAGACACAAGCGATTGAAGGCGAGTTAGCGAGAAGGAAACTATCCTACTTCGTTCGGTTCGCTTGGAAATTGATTGAGCCTGAAACGCCTCTTATATGGAATTGGCACTTAGACGCAGTCTGCGATCATGTTCAAGCCTTCCTAGAAAAGCGTCTGGACAAACATAATCTGATTATTAACGTGCCACCCGGCTCAATGAAATCTACCATCATCAGCGTGATGTCTCCGGCATGGATGTGGCTACATAATCCTTCATGGCGTGGACTGTTTTTTAGCGGTAACGAATCCATCGGACTAAGAGATAGCATGAAGTGCCGAGACATCATCGAATCTGATTGGTATCAGCAGACCTTTCAACCGACTTGGAGATTCGAGAAAGATCAGAACGCCAAGGGACACTATCGAAACAACGCAAGTGGATTCCGCAAAGCTCAGAGTGCTGGGAGTCGAGTAACCGGAGACCGAGCCGATGACATATTCTGCGATGACCCTTTAGACGCAGCCGAAGCCTTCAGCAAACCCGCGCGAGATTCCATAATCACGTGGTGGACTCAAGCTGCGAGTAATCGACTGAACGACCTACGCACCGGTGGACGATGTATTATTATGCAACGATTGCACGATGAAGATTTAGCAGGCTATGTTCTTAAGCACGAGCCTCAAGACTGGGAGAAGTTAATCATCCGTCAGGAATACGAGTTAAACAACGATAAAACGTCATTAGGCTGGTCAGACCCACGAAGTGTGGAAGGTAGCCTATTCTTTCCTGAGCGATTCCCCAGCGAAGTCATAACCATCGAAAAGAGACGATTGGGTTCGTATGGCTACGCCGGTCAGCATCAGCAGCGACCAAGTGCTTCAGAAGGCGGTCTATTCAAACGTGCGGATTGGAATTACTTTAAGCCTCTCGACCCCAAGGATTTAGGGATTACTCAGATTATTCAGGCATGGGACACAGCGTTTAAGACCGGTCAGCAGAACGACTTTTCATGTTGTGTCACTTTAGGCATCAGCAGTAATCGCTATTATGTCCTAGATATTTTTAAGCAGAAGGTGGAGTATCCTGAGTTAAAACGTATGGTCTTATCCCTAGCAAGTAAATGGAATCCATCGGTCATCATCATCGAAGATAAAGCGTCTGGACAATCCTTAATCCAAGAGCTGCGAACGCAAACTAGGGTAGCGATACACGCCTTTCAAATTGATAAAGATAAGATAGCCAGAGCCAACCTAGTAACGCCCATTACTGAAGCGAAACTTTGCTATCTACCCGAAGAAGGTCAATGGGTCGCTGACTTCGTTGAGTCCTTGGCTTCATTCCCAGCTGCACCGCATGATGACGATGTAGATGCCTTCGTCATGGCAATCACTTACGGATCAAAGAAGTCTGCTTTATTCGAGTTCATGCGTAGGCAAACAGAGAAAGCATGATCTCCAAACGCCTACTGCCGCTAGTCGATTGTCCCAAGTGTAATAAGAAGTCGCTGTGCTATAAGTCATATCCCGACGAGAATCCTTGGGGACTTAAGAAGCGATTGATAACCTGTCAAAACTGCTCGGTCATATTTGATAAGGTAAAATAGAATATACCTCTAGGGGTCATCCGCATTAGACTTATTCTATGAATAAACAGTCAGCGACTTTATCGCGCGAACGGAGAATACCATGATTAAACTTGATGTCCCATTGGATATTCAGTTACTACTAGAAAACTACGCAAAACAATTATCAACGGAGGAAAAGTTCGAGGTGTCTATTCAACAAGCCTTCGAGCGTTTGCTTCGTATTGCCCTTGGAGAAAAATAATGGCTTTGAATCGTGGCGGCAAACCAATACTGATTGAACAAGCAATGATCGACCGATTGAATCGAGTCGGTGGAGTCGATCAAGTAGAGGCGCAAGGCTTCTTCGGTTCAGGTCAGCCGGTTCAGCCATCAGCCCCGCCTGAAGTTCGTGGACGATTAGCCGACTACCCAAATTATTACAACGTCAACATCACGCCACGTGCCGATCAGCAAACCAGCATTTCATTTTCTACGCTGCGAACGATTAGTGATCCAGCACAAGGCGGTCTAGACATTCTTGCGTTAGTCATCGAGTCGATTAAAGATCAAATCACCGGATCGAATTGGAATGTCAAAGGTCGTGACGGAACAGATGGCGGAGAGAAAGCCATAGCGATTATGAACCGATTAAAACGCCCAGACGGAATCAATCCTTTCCGCACTTGGCTAAGGCAGATCATTCACGATCACTTGGTCATCGATCAACCAGCAATCTACATTCGCCCAACCGGTGGAGATCTTCCTCTGCTCGACGTCATGGACGGTGCTACCTTGTCCCTCAAGATTGATGCGTATGGTCGAACGCCGATACCGCCTTATACCGCTTACCAGCAAGTCATTAAAGGAATCCCAGCGATTGATTACACGACCGATGAGATTATTCTTCCAATTTATAACCGACGATCCAACCGGGTGTATGGATATAGTCGTGTCGAGCAAGTGGTCAATATCATCAATCTAGCCTTACGCAGACAACTCTCGCAGATCGAATACTACACGTCAGGCTCAGTCCCAGACATGCTCTTGGGAGTCCCGGAGACGTGGTCAGTCGATCAGATATCTCAGTATCAAGAATGGTTCGATTCGATTCTCTCTGGCAATTCCGGAGATCGCAGAAAAGCCCGATTCATTCCCGGCGGTGTAACGCCTCACCAAACCAAAGAAGCCATCATAAAAGATAATTTAGACGAGTGGATCGCACGAGTTGTATCCTATGCGTTCAGCATTAGCCCTGATTGGGCAGTCGCTCAAGTCAATAAGGCAACCGCCGAAGTGCAGAAGCAAACTGCGATGGAACAAGGTGTTGTGCCTATCAAATTATGGCTATCCGATGTCATGGACATCGTATTAGAAAAAGCCTTCGACGCACCTGAGTTAGATTTTCAATGGGTCGAAGATGGCTCTGTTGATCCAAAGCAACAAGCCGAGATTCTCAATCTATACGTCAATGGCATCAATCAAATCTTAACGGTCGATGAAGCACGTGCTGAACTCGGTTTAGATCCTCTTGTAGAGGAGGAACAAAGTGTCGCTCTCAACACGCCTCCTCTACCTTTAGACAATACAACGAAAAAAAAAAGAGCGTTCGAGTCGCGAATCTTCCTGATATAGATAGACCGCTCGTCATCAGGGTCGAGCGACAGATCAAGAAACTTTTTACAAAGTATTTTAAGGCGCAGAAGAAAGCTGCCTTAGATTACATCAACGCCAATGTTGTCAAGGCTGAGATGAGTGCGATTGACTTTATCTCGCTGCTCAAAGAAGTAAAGAAGTTCCAATCTGATCCTAAAGTGATTGCAGAAATGAATAAGCTGCTGAATAAAGTCACGCAAGACACCAGCAAGGCAACGCTCAAAGAGATCTATGACATTCTTAACGAAGCCCCTAAGCCCGATCAATTAAAACTATTATCTGATGAAGCTAAGAAATATGCCGAGCAGCGATCAGGTAATCTCATTCAGGGCATCGATGAAACCACCAGTGAACGCTTCAGGGAACTCTTTAGCAACGCTTTGGATGAGGGAATGTCTGCTCAGCAGTTTGCTGATTCCTTAACTGAGTCTGGCTTATTCGATGAAGATAGAGCCATCCTCATCTCAAGAACTGAAACCGCTTTCGCTCACAATGAAGCTGCGATACTTAGTTACAATAATTCTGAGGGTGTCGTGGTCGGCAAGGAATGGCTCGTAGCCAATGACGCGTGTGACATTTGCGATAGCATAGGGACAGAATCAATACCTTTGGACGCTATGTTTCAGACGGAAGATGGCGAGGAATACTTATCGCCCCCCGCCCATCCGAACTGTCGATGCACCACGACCGCAACCCTTGATATTCCTTTTGAAGCTGAAGCCAAAGCCGAATCCTCAGAGCTGCAAAAGGCTGAGACTTACAAGCCCACCGAGGCGATGGCAGAGGAAGCCAAACGAGCGTTAAAGTGGAAAGCCGAAGGCTATGCTGGTGGAACGCGTGTCGGTCTAGCCAGAGCCAATCAACTCGCCAAGCGTGAGAATCTATCAGAGTCCACCGTCAAACGAATGTTCTCATTCTTTAGCCGACACGAAGTGGACAAACAAGGAAAGGGTTTTTATCCGGGCGAAGGTTACCCTTCCAAGGGTCGAGTCGCTTGGGCTTTGTGGGGTGGCGACGCTGGGTTCTCTTGGTCACGCACAATCGTCGAACGCTTAAAAGAAAAGGGCTGACCTAAATCAGCCCCCCTTCCCTAGCCTTCCACAACTAGGTTAGTTATCCTTGGCGTTTAATCTTTTAGTCACCGTTCGTTTCGCTCTTTCCACTTCCTGTTCCGTCATTCCTTGGGCGACCTTCTCTGCCATCGCAACGCACTCTCTGGACTTCTTATCCGTCGGTGCGGTGATCGCTAAGGTAAGAGCAGAGCATAAAGCTTCAAACTGAGACAATTTAATTTTCATTGCGGAACTCCTCGATGATGCTATTCAATAATACGCCTAGACCCACTAGAGAGCAAATCGCCATCGGCAAGTAGGCAAGGGTGAAGGTTGCTAGTTCAACGTTTAGCCAAATCACGAACAGAGATCCTAGTAAACAGGCGAATACTTTGACTGCGGGGATGGCGTTCTTAAGCATTTTGATTCTCCTTTGATTTGTTTTTACCAAGCGTGTGACTTGAGATCTTTATAGTCATTGGGTAGCCACATGACCATAAATCCATTTTCAGTTTTTAGAAAACAACCGCCTTGTTTCCTATAAGTTGTTGCGAGATCCATCGCCCTATAAAGGTCATGAGTCATGACTTTGAAGGCTTTGTCTTGAGGTATTTTTTTAACTATCATTTGATTCTCCTTTTATGGGGGAAATCCCATAACCCAATCCTAATATAAACTTGACAAGTGTCAAGTATTTATTTATATCTATAAACCTTGATAATGCTAGGCTTATCCAATATCTGCCTATAAGTCGATTTAAGCCTAGCGTATTATCCTATGGGTGTTATGCCTCAATCGAGCCTAGACCCCCCTAGAATCGACTATAAAGGGGCGTAAATAAAGCGAAAGGCTTATCTGTGTATATGTGTATATGTATATGTTTATGTATATGTATATGTATGGGACTCCGATCGGATATCCGACCGGATAGAAGTCCAAGTAAACAAAGGACTTATCGCCATCTAGACTTCCTGATCTCGTCCTGAAGTTCAATGGGGTTCGCTCGATCATACATTTTCCGCATCTGGTAAAGGTTCATCCAGACCTCGAACATAATCATAAGAGCTGCGAGAAAGACTAGGCTCAACAAAGCCTCAGTCGATAACCTTACCCAGCGTCTGATTTTGAATAGCATTATAGATACCAATGAGGATCGGATGCGTCTAGCCTTTCGATGACCGCATTGATCCCAGCCACGATCTCGGACTCACGACCATACTTCTCTCGCCACTTCTTTGGGCTTCGATGAAACGCTAGTTTAGTCGTATCGAAGTTTCCCTGATGGTGACCTTCACATAACCCGATGGTCTGAAAATGCGTTGCACGTTGTCCCATTCCTTTGCCTTCTCTGATGTGATGTATCATTGCTGGGACTTCACCATCGCCATCGACTCGGCAACAGTAACAACCCAGACGAGCCACTTTGTTCAGGTGCAGTTTCTCTTTAGCGTTCATATTCATAGGGTACAATAATAAAAGAGCGACACTCTAATTTTAATTGGAGTGTGAATTGAAATTATTCGGTAACATCAGCAAAGTCAATGAGAACGATGACGGAACACTAACAGTTTCCGGCATTGCGTCTAGTGAATCAATTGATAGCGATGGCGAGATCATTCTAGCCGACGCAATTAAAAACAGCATTGGCGATTATATGAAGTTCGGTGCGTTAAGAGAGATGCACCAGAACATCGCAGCTGGAACTACCTTGAGCATGAAAGTATCCGACGATGGCAAGACCGAGATCGAAGCTCTTGTGGTCGATCCTGTTTCAGTCAAGAAGGTTCTCGCTGGTGTGCTGAAGGGCTTCTCCATTGGCGGCAAAGTAACTAAACGATCTGGACAAAATCGCAACATCATCGAAGCATTAAAATTGACCGAAGTTTCTTTGGTCGATAGACCCGCGAATCCTGATGCCATGATTACGCTTTACAAAGCCGACACCATTGGCGATGAGCCTGATGAGGATGAAGTCGAAGTGAAAGAGATCGGAACGCCAGAGCGAACGGAAGAAGTCGCTAAATCCCTTTATTGCATTGCGGACTTAGCCTCGGTTCTTAACCACGCAAAATATGTTCAACGCACCTTAGCCCTTGAAGAAACCGGCTCACCTATTCCAGACGAGATTAAAGAATGGATCTCTGAGGGTCTTGAAATCTTAAATCAAATGACGCAAGAGGAACTTACTCCTCTGATGTCTCAACAACCAACGGAGGGCACTATGCCACAGGAAGTCATTGAAGAAGTAAAGAAAGAAACTGCGAAAGCCGAAGTCGTTAAACCTGAAGCGGAAGCACCTAAAGAAGATCCTAAAGACGAAATGTCTCAAGAGCAAATGGTCAAAGAAATCCACTCGATGCTTAAAGGCATGATGGAAAAGAATTACGCCCCTATGGAAGAAGAAAAGAAGAAAGCAGAATCAAATGATGATCTTTCTAAGTCCGTAAAAGAAAACGAATCCTTAAAAGAATCACTCGTTAAAGCCACCAAGGCTTTGACCGATTTGAAAAATGCCGAAAACAAAGGCTTTACTAAGGCGATCACGATTGACAAATCCGAGGACGGAATTGTTGCCAAGTCTGATGATGGTAAACCTAAATCAACCCTCGACCTAATCAAAAGCATCCACCAAACCGGTGGAAACAGATTTGGTTTTTAACCCTTAATTTTATAGGAGGACATTATGTCCCTTAACGAAACCGCAGAATTGGTCAAAGCCGCTCAGATGAATCCTGAGAGCCTTGCCAAAGCCGGAACAAACGTCGCTCTAGGCTTAGTCAACTATGACCTTCAAGCCCCAGCGATCAACCTTTACCCTTGGGGCGAGAAAATCACCCCAATTCGCGCTGCCCTTCCTCGCGTGATCAGCCCAAACGGTGATACTGCAACACGATGGAAAGCCATCACCGCAATCAATTCCACCAATATGCACCCCGGATTGTCTGAAGGACAACGTGGCGGAGAAATTACGCAAACGGTGTCAGACAAAACCGCAGCTTACATTTCGCTCGGTATTGAAAACTCTGTCACATTTGAAGCGGATGCCGCCTCACAAGGTTTCCAAGATACGAAAGCTCAAGCTGTCGAATCTGCCCTTCGTTCCTTAATGATCCAAGAAGAGAAAATGCTGTTCGGTGGCAATAGTTCTATCGCCCTCGGAACTACGCCTACGCCTACGACTGCTCTAGTCGCTGGTGGATCACTTGCCGACGCAACTTACGTGACCTACTGCGTAGCCTTGACCCATGATGGTTATCTCCGATCATCCGTTTCTGCCACCGGAGTCGTTCAAACGATTTCACGCACGAACGCTGACGGAACAACCGACACGATCAAAGCCGGTGCGGCTGGTAAATCAGCCGCTGGAACTTCACGCACAACTGCAACGACCAATAACTCCGTAAGCGCAACTGTTACTGCGGTTACCGGTGCTGTTGCTTATGCTTGGTATTTCGGAACGTCAGGTGCTGAAAGACTGCACTCGATCACGACCATCAACAGCCAACTTTTCACGACGGCTGCGGGTGGATCGAATCAATTATTCTCAGCTCTTGCTGCGGGTGATAACTCCAACGAAGGTTCTTACTCCTTCGACGGATTCCTTTATGCAACCGCTTTCGGTTCTTCGACCGGTGCTTACTTAGCATCGCTTGCAACCGGTACGGCTGGAACGGGAACAACCTTGACCACCGACTCTGCGGGTGGCGTGTCCGAGATCGAGACCGCTCTTGCTAGTTTTTATGATAACTACCGAGTATCTCCTGACACCATCTGGTGCAACTCTGCCCAGCTGAAGAAGATTACTTCTTTAGTCATTGGTGGCGGTGGCGCACCTCTCTATCGATTCAACTCTGATGCTAAATCAACCGGTGGAATCAGCGGTGGCGCACAAGTCGGAAGCTACCTCAACAAGGTCACTCAAGATTTGATCCAAGTGAAGGTTCATCCTTTCTGCCCTCCCGGCACGATCCTTTTCACTTCAAGCACAATCCCCTATCCGCTAAGTGGCGTGGGTAATGTTGCTCAAGTGAAATTGCGTGGACGCGATTACTACCAGATCGAATACCCATTAACCACAAGGAAGTATTCCTTCGGATGTTATGCCGGTAACGGTCAAGTTTTACAAGTTTACGCGCCTTTCGCTTTCGGTGCGATCACGAACATTGCTTAATTAGTTTAAGCAGATTGAGTGCGGGGGAGAAATCCCCCGCAATTCAATAAAGAAATAAATAAATCCTTGGAGGACGAATGGCAGCTGGAGATCTCACTACTTTAGCGAATGTCAAATCCTATCTAGGCTTAATCGGAAAACCCATATCCGCCATTACTCAGGCGAATCCGGGACAAATTACTTGCACCGCTCATGGACTCATCACCGGCAACTCGGTAGGGCTGAACGGAATCAATGGCATGACCACGCTTAATGGAACAACCGTTACCGTTACCGTTGTCGATGCGAATAACTTTACTATCGGAGTCAATACGACTGCGTATGGTGCTTATACATCTTCGGGCTATGTCTCGGTGGATGATGCTTTGCTCAATCGCCTAATCACATCAGCTTCGACATGGATCAAACAATACTGCAACCGAGATTTCACCGCAGCCAACTATACCGAATATCGCAACGGATGGGCTAATCAAACAAAGATGGCTCTTAAGAATTACCCTGTCAATTCGGTTACGTCGCTTTACATCAATGGAACTATCGTCACGCAATCCACGACCACCAATCAGGCTGGATGGGTTCAGAACGAAGGCTTCCTTTATCTTCGAGGCGGTCTAACCTTTACCACAGGCTATGCCAATGTCGTTATAACGTACAACGCTGGGTATTCCACAATCCCTTATGACTTAGAACAAGCGTGTATTGAAATCACCTCATGGCGTTATCGTGAGAAAGATCGTATTGCACAAAACAACAAGAACGTAGGCGGCGAGAACATCACCTTTAACACGTCAGCCGCCCCAGCCGATGCCCTGAGAACGCTTCAGGAATACACCAGAGTGATGCCGATATGATCGTAGCAACTCTGCGTGGACATATCGAGCTGCAAAAGAATCTCTTATTGATGCCTACTGAGGTTAAGAAGGTAGTCAAGAAAGAGATGATGCGTATTGGTCAAGATCTAAAGTCTAATGTCCAGCGCAATTATTTAACCGATACGTCTGGCAAATATCTCAAGGTCGTAACCAATGCCTTGCGAGGCTCTACGAATGTTCAATACCTAGAAACCCCTGTTCAGATGAGTGTATTCGTGGGAACGCTACCCTTCTATGGAAAGATCCACCACGAAGGATTCTCAGGCACAGTCCAAAGAACATCGAAACTCGGTAAGCCCACTAAGCCTTATGTCTTAACCCTCAGGGCTAGACCCTATCTTGCTGATGCTATGGAAGAACGCAAAGAACAATACATTCAAAGACTTCAAACTGCGATTGGGGCGTTCTAATGTCTCTCAATCGTGAAGCCCTCTTTGATGCCCTATATCAGCGACTCGTTGGCATTGGGGGGTTCATGTATTCCTCTCGCCAATTTGTGACCTATGACGATGTAGAAGCCTCGCAGCAACCCGCTTTGATTATGACCAAAGGCTCGGAGACCGTTGAGAATATGCGAGGATTTCCGCCTAAATGGACACTTAGCGGAACGATCTATGTCTATTGCCGTAACGACCGAGATCCTCATGTATCGCCTAGCGTCCAACTCAATCAACTCATCACGTTAGTCGAGGCTGCCTTTGAGCGAACGGCTACTGAATCGGCTATTGCCAATGCTCAATATCAAGACTCACCATCAGATTTTCTAACCACCCTCAATGGGAGATGTTCCCATTGCTGGATCACAGGAACTATTCAAACAGACGAAGGTATGCTCGGACAACAAGCCGTAGCGGTCATCCCTTTCGAGATCGTAGCCACAGGCTAAGGAGACTTATGAAAGACGAGATTAAGAAAATTATAGAAGCAGAGGATGAGCCGATCAAGGTCAATCCCAAACAGCAACAACTTAATGATAAAATAGAAGTATGGTTCGCAAATACTTTTCACAATAAAGGAATCGAAACTCAACTTTACAATCATTTTCAAACATCCAAAGAAGCTCTCAAAGCCACTCTTATGGAACTCATTTAACTAACTTCAGGAGGTCAAGATGGCACAATACAATTTCGGGACAGGCGGTCTGTATCTAGTCGATGCAAGTAGCCCAGCACAAGCAACACAGGTCGGTGTTTTGAAAGACGTGTCGTTAGACATTAGCTTCGACACCAAAGAATTACGCGGATCCTATACGTTCCCGGTAGACGTGGCTCGTGCAGGCGGCAAAATTGAAGGCTCTGCATCCTTCGCTCAAATCTCTGGTCGCTTAATCAATGCGATTTTAGGCGGAACGCAAACTGCGGGTGCAACGGTAATCGGTTCTAACAATGAAGCCGGAACAGTTCCTGCAACACCTTACGCCATCACCGTCGCTAACACGACCGGCTGGTCAGATTTAGGCGTTTACAACGTAACCAATTCCAAGTTTATGACACGTGTAGCCTCATCTCCCGCTACCGGTCAATACTCTGCTACGGCGGGTGTTTATACGTTTGCGGCTGCGGACACAACCAATAGCGTTCAGATTTCTTACAGCTATACTTCAGCAACGGCTAACACCGTCACGCTAACCAATCAACTCATGGGAAGCGGCACAACGTATCAGATTTCCTTATGGAATACGTATAAATCGAAGAACGTGGGCGTGAAACTCTACGCTGCAACGCTGGGCAAGTATTCATTCTCCATGCCCAATGAGGACTTCACCGAAGAAACGCTAGATTTCATGGGCTTCGCTGACGCTTCTAACAACGTCATATCAGTTTACACAACGGAATAATCACTTAACTTCTTAGGAAAGGTTTGACAATATGGCTCTACTTTCAGGTGTGAAAGTAACAATGGGTGGGCGGGAATACACACTACCGCCCCTCACGCTCGGCTCTCTTAAACGAATCGGCAATAAGATCAACACGTTATCTAAAATCGATTCAGTCCCCAATGAAGAACAAACGGACGCTATCGCACAGATTGTCTTAGCCTCAGTCAATCGCAACTATCCTGAAATCACTCAAGACGAATTGCTAGAGATGATTGATCTCGGCAACCTCAAGGAA
>Ga0222712_10004702_pt1 | contig 14158 bp, 15 predicted proteins | sample C33_657DmetaG_FD_165043 | JGI IMG/M metagenome (GOLD analysis project Ga0222712, IMG submission 165043) | Estuarine water microbial communities from San Francisco Bay, California, United States - C33_657D | ecosystem: Environmental > Aquatic > Marine > Unclassified | place: USA: California... | reverse complement strand
TTGCTATATCTGAAAGAACACGACGATCTACTTCCACTCCTGCAGCCTTAAGGCCTTGGATGAAGCGGTTGTATGTAAGTCCATGTTCGCGGCATCCAGCGTTAATGCGCTGAATCCATAGGCGACGAAAATCGCCCTTCTTGTCTTTACGGTCGTTGAATGCGTAAACCATTGAGTGCGTAACTTGTTCCTTTGCCTTTGTGAAAAGACGGGAACGTTGTCCGCGATAACCACTGGCACGTTCTAGGGTTGTGCGACGCTTCTTAGCAGCGTGAACTCCGCGTTTTACTCTCATTTAATTCACACTTCCTTACTTCAAGCCAAGCATGCGCTTGGCTGTCATCGTTACGGTTGGCTTTGCTGACTTCTCAGTTGAGAGACGGCGGGTGACTCGTGAAGATTTGTGCTCGAGTAAGTGGCGCTTTCCAGCACGCTCGTGCATAACCTTTCCAGTACCTGTGATGCGGAAAGTCTTCTTCGCACCACTATGTGTTTTCATCTTTGGCATTTCTTACGCTCCATCCGTTGTCTCTGCTGCGGCATCGGCCTTTGCCTTACGCGCTGCTTTTGCTTCAGCTACTGCTTCTGTCTTCTTCTTTGTTGGACCTAACACCATTGTCATATTTCGTCCCTCTTGTTTAGGGGCGAACTCAACAAAGGCAAACTCTGCGACATCTTCTGCAAGACGCTGCAATAGCTTGTAGCCCATCTCAGGTCGCGTTTGTTCGCGGCCGCGGAACTTCATCGTCACCTTCACCTTGTCGCCACCCTTGAGAAATTTCTCAACTTGATTGCGCTTTGTAACGTAATCATGAGTTTCGATCTTTGGTGTTAAACGCACTTCCTTCACCACAATGTGGGTCTGGTTCTGTCGCGCTTCCCGTGCCTTCTGTGCAACTTCGTACTTGTACTTTCCGAAGTCCATAATCTTGCAAACGGGTGGATTAGCTTCTGGTGCAATCTCAACTAAGTCGAGACCAACTTCATCAGCCATCTTTAACGCTGTATCGATATCTACAACCCCTACTTGCTCACCGGTGTAACCGATAAGACGAATTTCGGGTGTGCGAATTCGATCATTAATGCGCGGGTCAGTTGTGATTTGTGCTCCTTCGGCTTCGTTTAACGCTTTGGTCTAACAGCGCTGCATGAGAAAACCGCAAGGAAAAAGAGAAGTAAATCTCTCATCCGACAAACCAGCTCGCACTAGTGGCGAAGAAGGTGGGAGCGGTAACTCCTCTTGCAGTGATTATTAGGCCACTGGTCTGGGGCAAAGATTACCGGCTTGAGGCTAAAAGGTGAAATTGAGGCCTAAAGTGCCCTTAGGCACCCATGGCATGGACGCCGCCATCGACATGGATGATTTCACCCGTCGTTTTGGGAAACCAATCTGAAAGTAGAGCAACAACGGCTTGTGCAGCAGGTACTGGGTCTGTGACATCCCAAGTAAGTGGTGCTCGCTCATTCCATACTTTTTCAAACTCATCAAAGCCCGGTATAGATTTTGCGGCCATCGTGCGAATAGGACCTGCTGCCACTAAATTCACGCGAATATTTTCAGCACCTAAATCTCGCGCCAGATAACGAGACGTTGATTCCAGCGCCGCTTTTGCGACACCCATCCAGTCATATTTAGGCCAAGCAACAGTTGCATCAAAATCAAGGCCAACAACTGATCCGCCGCCAGTAAAGAGTGGCTTTGCAGCCATAGTCAAAGACTTCAGCGAATAGGCAGAGACATGCATGGCAGTTGAAACATCTTCCCAAGAAGTATTGAGGAAATTTCCTCCAAGAGCTGACTCAGGAGCGAATCCAATTGAGTGAACAACACCATCTAGACCATCTGGAAAATGCGCACGCACTCGTGCATCAAGGGCAGCTAGATCTACCTCATTAGTAACATCGAGTTCAATGATGGGCGCAGGTTTTGGCAAGCGTCCTGCTATACGTGTTGTTAGAGAAAGTACTCGTCCGTAGGAAGAGAGAACAACTTGTGCGCCCTGTTCCTGTGCAATACGGGCAATATGAAAGGCAATAGAACTATCTGTTAGTAATCCCGTAACAAGAATCTTCTTGCCTTCTAATAAACCCATATCAGTGGCCCATTCCTAATCCGCCATCAACTGGAATAAGTGCACCAGAGATATAGCTGGCTTGTGGTGAAGCGATAAAGGTGACGACATCTGCAATCTCTTGCGCAGAACAAAAGCGACCTAGCGGAATAGATTCAGCAATTTCATTTCTACGTTTTTCATCCAAAGTCGATGTCATGTCAGTTTCGACAAATCCTGGCGCAACAACATTAGCCGTAATCCCTCGACTTCCAATTTCTCGTGCAAAAGATCTAGCCATTCCAACAAGACCAGATTTAGAAGATGAATAGTTCACTTGTCCGGCAGAGCCTAGAGTCCCAACGACAGAGCCGATAAAAATTAAGCGACCCCTCTTTAACTTCAAAAGACCTTTAGTCGCACGTCGTGCCACGCGAAATGCCCCAGTCAGATTTGCATCAATGACTGATTCAAAATCCTCATCGCTCATGCGCAGGACTAGACCATCTTTGGTGACTCCTGCGTTAGCAACAATAATCTCTGGGATTCCCCATTGGGCTTCGATCTCATCGAAAGCTTTATCGACACTTTCAGTACTAGTCACATCCATAATGACGGACTTAAAGCCAGCTGGAGCGCTTCCGCTTCGGTATGTAACTACGACGTCGTGGCCTGCAGCGGCGAGTGAGTGCGCAACTGCTAAACCGATGCCGCGATTTCCACCCACTACTAAGGCCACTGAACTCATGCCCAAAACGTACTGGTTACCGCTAGGTATTCAAAAGAAGCGCTTGGGTGCGCCTAGCACTACTCTTAATGCATGGCTAAGAAGAAGAAAATTTTCGCGATTACCGATGCGCCCTTAGCCCTAACCCGTGATCAAGCCGCTCGTCAAAAAAGGTATTTCATTTCCATGATGATTCGAACTGCTTGCTTCGTTTTAACGGTCATTTTGCCGAGTCCCTACCGTTGGTTCGCTTTGGCCGGAGCCGTCGGTCTTCCATATTTTGCCGTAGTTATCGCTAACGCTGGCCGAGAAACAATTTCAAGAAATAATCAGATAATCGAAGAGAAACCTTTATCACTCGATTAATCATGGCAAGAGTTCGCGAACCATTTGCATTTTTGAAATCTTTAGTTGCTCTAGCCCTCATTATTCTTTGCCTGATAGCAGCTCAGTGGCAGTATCAGCGCGGTGTGGACAGACACGCACGAAATGCGATTATTGAAAAACACATTGCTCTTGCCCCAATTTCTCTAGAATCAGTGAAAGATTCACCATCAACGGCTGAGTGGCAGAGCGTCACAACGCAAGGCATCTTTGATCCAACAAAACAGATACTCCTGAAAAATCGCTATAGCGAAGGTTTCTATGGTTTTGAAGTTCTCACATTGTTTACAACACCTAACAATGAAAAATTCTGGGTAGATCGTGGGTGGGTAAAGGCTGGAGCAGCGGCCACAATCGCGCCAACCATTACGCCACCGCCAACAACTCCAGTATCTATCACGGGTAGATTGCGTTTAGATTCTTCACTTCCCCGTGGATCTTTCTTTGCACTACCAGCAGATGGAAGCGGCCTTATCTCTAAACTCGATGCACAATCTCAACTTGATACCGAGGATTACTACATCGATCTCTTAAGTGGATCCGAAAGCTCACTCACGCCAGCTGTGCCCGCACAACTTCCTGAACTTAGCGATGGACCTCATATGGCATATGCGTTGCAGTGGCTCTTCTTTGGTGGGTTAGTTATCTACGGACGGATATTAATTCGCCGCACCCGTTAAATCTTGGCGATTATAGAGATCAGCATATAGTCCACCACTTGCCACAAGTTCATCATGCGTACCGCGCTCAACAATCTGCCCCTTTTCAAGAACAAGGATTTGATCAGCATCTCGCACAGTGCTCAAACGGTGGGCAATGACAATGCTTGTGCGACCCTTCAAAGCGCTCTGTAACGCGGCTTGAACTAGGGCCTCATTCTCTGAATCTAGATGCGCGGTTGCTTCATCAAGAATGACAACTGATGGAGATTTGAGAAGTAATCGAGCAATGGCTAATCGTTGCTTTTCTCCGCCAGATAGACGGTGTCCTCGCTCTCCCACCATGGTATCTAGGCCGTTTGGTAGCGACTTAATCAACTCCCAAATCTGTGCTGACTCACATGCAACGCGCATCTCATCTTCTGTTGCATCGCTTTTGGCGTATCGCAAATTTTCAGCAATAGTTTCGTGAAATAAATGCGCATCCTGCATCACAACACCTATTGCACCACGCAAAGATTCAAGAGTCAGATCACGGATGTCATGTCCATCAATTTCAATTGCACCAGTTGTAACATCATATAGTCGTGGTAACAAGGCACTAATCGTTGTCTTTCCTGCACCCGATGGGCCAACTAGCGCAGTTAACGTTCCTGGCGCTGCTGTAAATGAAAGGCCCCGAAGTACTTCACCGCTTTGAATAGTCTCTGGCTTTGCAGCTGATTCAAGGGATGCAAGTGAAATCTCCTCAGCACGAGGATATGAAAAACTAACATTTTTGAACTCAATCTTTGGATGAGTGGGCTTTAACTCAATCGCATTCTCACGATTTTTTACCATTGGCTCTAGGTCTAATACCTCAAACACACGTTCAAACGAGACAAGTGAAGTCATCACATCAATACGCACATTCGATAAAGCTGTTAGTGGACCATAAAGTCTGGCCAGAAGCGCCGTAACTGCAAGGAGAGTTCCAACAGTTACTCCCCCGTTAATAGCTAAATGTCCTCCAATACCGTAGGCGAAAGCTGTTGCTATAGCAGCAACGCTAGTGAGTGCTATAAAGAATAGGCGATTGAGCATTGCCATCTTGATGCCAATATCGGCCACCTTGCGCGCTCTTGACCTGAAATATTCACGCTCTCTAGAGGGCTCACCATAGAGTGCAACAAGCATCGCGCCAGAGACATTAAATCGCTCAGTCATCGTGCTCGACATCTCAGCATTGGTATTAAAGGAATCACGGGTTAATTCTTGAAGTTTGCGGCCTACCCATTTAGTAGGAATAAGAAAGACCGGCAAGAGGAGCAGGGAGAAAATCGTGATCTGCCAGGACAAAATCAACATGGTCACACCCACAAGAACCAAACTCACAACATTGCTCACTAGCCCTGACAAAGTTGCTGTAAAGGCCTGCTGCGCTCCCATTACATCGGAATTAATTCTAGAAATTAGAGCCCCTGTTTGTGTGCGAGTGAAGAAAGCTATTGATTGTCTCTGTACATGACCGAATACTAAAGAGCGAAGATCATAGATAAGACCTTCACCGATTCGAGAAGAGAAATAACGTCCCAGCATGCTCATCGCTGCATCTGCAACAGCAAGTAATCCAACATAGATGGCCAGACGAGTGACTAACGCACCATCTTTAGGAATCACGCCTTCATCGATAAGTTGGCGCAGTAGTAATGGTGTGGCAACAATTAAAGCCGCATCGATAACTACGGTGAAGAGAAAGATCCAGATGCTGAGGCGATATGGTTTTGCGAAAGTAAAAATTCGCTTTACTGTACCGGCCTTGAGTTTTTGCTGCTTGACCGATGGGTCTGCGGTCATAGATCTGTGGGTCATCCAAGCCGCATGCATTGACATGTGACTACCTTATTGAGTTATACCTCAGACAGTAAAACCGAGAGCGCGCAGCTGATCTCTTCCATCATCAGAAATCTTGTCTGGACCCCAAGGTGGCATCCAAACCCAGTTAATTTTCACATCGGTAGTCATCCCCGCTAACGCTGAACGTGTCTGGTCCTCAATGACATCTTGAAGAGGACATGCGGCTGAAGTGAGCGTCATATTCAAAATTGCAATATTGGCTTCATCAACCATAACGTCATAGATAAGTCCTAAATCGACTACGTTAATTCCCAATTCTGGGTCGACAACATCCTTCATAGCCTCTGTTACATCTTCAACACTCGTTGTCATTTGCTCTCTCCCTGTGACTGAATCGCTGCATCTTTAAAGGCCATCCAACCAAGCAGTGCACACTTTACACGACCTGGAAACTTTGAAACTCCCGCAAAAGCTACTGCATCCTCAAGTATCTCTGGATCTCCAGCTGCGGTTCCTTTGCTTGCCATAAGTTCTGAAAAAGCGTTCACAACTTCTTCTGCCTGTGAAAATGTCTTACCCGTTAACAAGTCACCCAGAATTGAAACGCTGGCCTGTGAAATTGAACAGCCCTGGCCATCCCATGAGATCGCTGCAATCACACCATCAGCGACCGTTAAGTTGAGAGTGATTTCATCTCCACAACTTGTATTCACGTGATGCACTTGAGCTGAATACTCCCTTCGCAAACCTTTATGTTGTGGATGTTTATAGTGATCTAGAATCACTTCTTGATAGAGGGAATCTAATTCCATCAGAATTTTCCAAAGTACTTTTGAGCACCTAACAAGGCTTCGACTAATGCATCAACATCATGTTCGTCGTTGTAGAGATAGAACGAAGCACGCGTCGTCGCTGGAACGTTCATAATCTTTGTAAGCGGCCAGGCGCAGTGATGCCCCGTACGCACTGCTATCCCCTGGCTATCAACATACTGCCCAACATCGTGTGGGTGAATGTCTTTGATGGTGAAAGAAAGAGCTGCTCCACGATTAACATTATCTTGGGGACCAACGATTCGAAGCCCAGGAATTTGCAACAGTTTGTCCAGCGCATATCCCGTTAAAGATCTCTCATGTTGGGCAATTGCATCTATTCCAATGTTGGACAGGTAATTAAGCGCAGCACCTAACCCAACAGCCTGTGCCATATTTGGAACCCCGGCTTCAAACTTTTGCGGTGCTTCTGCCCATGTAGCACTCTCCATGGTTACAGATGTCACCATTGAACCACCGGTTAGGAATGGTGGTAACTCATTAAGCAATTCTGATTTACCCCACAAAATTCCAACACCGGTTGGGCCAACTGCTTTGTGCCCAGAGAATGCTAGAAAATCCACGTCTAACTCAACAACGTTCACACGCATATGTGGAACTGATTGACAGGCATCTAGAACTACCACTGCACCAACCTCATGTGCACGCTTTACGATGGTATCAAGTGGATTAATGGTTCCCAAAACATTGGATTGATGCGTAATCGCTACAACTTTTGTATTGGCTGTAATCAGCTGATCAATATTTGATAGATCTAATCTTGAGTCTTGAGTGACTTTAAACCACTTGAGCTGGGCCCCAGTGCGCTTTGCTAACTGCTGCCAAGGAATCAGATTTGCATGGTGCTCCATCTCGGTAACAACGATGGAATCAGATGCAGTTAATGCAAAACGATTTCCGGGCTCGGCATTACCCATTGCGTAGGCAACTGCGTTTATTGACTCAGTAGCGCTTTTTGTAAAGATGATTTCATTGTCCTGAGCGCCTAAAAACTCGGCAACAATTGCTCGAGCTCCTTCGTAGGCATCAGTTGCCTCTTCAGCTAGTTGGTGCGCCCCGCGGTGAACGGCAGCATTGTGCTTTGAGTAGAACTCACTTTCAGCGTTAATTACCACCCACGGTTTTTGCGCCGTTGCACCGCTATCTAAATAGACAAGCCTTTTACCATCGCGAATAGTACGTTCGAAGATTGGGAAATCTTTACGTACATCGGCAACAGAAAAACTCATTAGACCCTTACTTGCTCACGTAATCTGCATAGCCATTGGCCTCTAGCTTGTCAGCTAAATCTGGTCCACCCTCTTCAACAATTTTGCCGTTGGCAAAAACGTGAACAAAGTCAGGCTTGATGTATTTCAAGATACGTGTGTAGTGAGTGATAAGAAGAACACCTAAATCATTATTCGCCTTTGCGCGGTTAACACCTTCAGAAACGATACGAAGTGCATCAACATCTAACCCAGAATCTGTTTCATCAAGGATGGCCATCTTTGGCTTCAATAATTCAAGCTGCATAATTTCATGACGCTTCTTTTCACCACCAGAAAATCCTTCATTAACATTTCGAGTAGCAAATGCTGGATCCATGTTAAGGGCTTCCATAGCACCCTTTACTTCGGCAACCCATGTACGAAGTTTTGGAGCTTCCCCACGAAGTGCTGTTGCTGCTGTGCGAAGGAAGTTAGAGACTGAAACACCTGGAACTTCTACTGGGTACTGCATCGCAAGGAACAAGCCCGCTTTTGCGCGCTCATCCACAGTCATATCCAAAACATCAGCGCCGTCCAGGGTTACAGCGCCACCTGTGATTGTGTACTTAGGGTGGCCTGCGATTGAGTAAGCAAGAGTTGATTTACCAGATCCGTTAGGACCCATGATTGCGTGTGTCTCGCCAGACTTGATTGTTAGGTCAACACCCTTAAGGATTTCAACGCTACCGTTTTCAGTATTAACTGAGACTTGGAGGCCGCGGATTTCTAGAACGCTCATCATTTTCTCTCTTCTACTCGTGTACTAAATCTCAATCGTGACGGAATTTCCGTCAATTTTTACTGCATACGTCTCAAGGCTTATGTTTGCCGGCAAAGTCAAAGCTGCACCCGTTCTTAAATCGAATTCAGCACCATGTAGCCAGCATTCAATTTTGAAATCTGTAACTTCACCCTCTGATAAAGAAGCCTCTGAGTGCGAACAAGTGTCATCAATTGCAAAAACTTCATCACCCACTCTTGCAACACAAATAGTTTTTCCATCTTTTTCAATCTTGACCGGCTTGCCGACCTCTAATTGATCTAGTGTTAAGTCGGCCATTTATGCACCAGCTCTTTCAAGTTCGCCATCTATGCGCTCCATAAGGCGCTCTTGTACTTCTTCGTTACCGATCTCAGTGATGATTTCATTGAAAAAACCTCGAACAACTAACCGGCGAGCATTTTCTAGCGTGATTCCTCGTGACATCAAGTAGAACAACTGCTCGTCATCAAAGCGGCCCGTAGTACTTGCGTGACCCGCACCAACAATTTCACCAGTTTCTATCTCGAGGTTGGGGACAGAATCAGCACGTGCTCCATCAGTGAGCAGAAGATTCCTGTTGAGCTCATAAGTGTCAGTTCCCTCAGCAACTGCGCGGATCAAAACATCACCGATCCACACTGTGTGAGCATCTCTGCCAGCAAGTGCACCCTTAAAGTTCACTCGAGATTTAGCGTTTGGAACAGCGTGATCGACGTGCATACGGTGCTCAAAGAACTGTCCCGTTGTTGCGAAATACACTCCTAAAAGTTCTGCTGATGCACCAGGTGCTGTGAATTCAACTGTTGGCAAGATACGTACTACATCTCCCCCAACGGTTACTGTGATTGATTTGAAAGTTGCATCCTTATCAACTACTGCGTGGTGGCGGGCTGTGTAAACACTCTTTGAATCAAACTCTTGAAGAGTTACAAACGTAAGCGTAGATCCAGGAGCCAGTGCAATCTCTAGATCTTCTGCAAGCAATGTATCGCCAATATTTTCAACGATTACTGTTGCAACTGCATGCGTACCTAAGGAAATACGCACTCTTGAAAGCTCAGCTGAGTCAAGTCCGCCTGCTGAGCGCGTGAGAAATATTGGATCTTTGATTTCAGTATTTGCATCAATAGAAAGATGTGCAACATCAGAGACTTCCCCGCGGATTCGCTCGATGATGACATCATCGCTCACAGCAAGAGGTGCCAAAGATTCACGAGTAAAGCTGGCGCCTTTCGGCAATCCCGCTTTAGTTACAAGAGAGTTACGCTCTGCAACGAGCGCTGAACCATCATGTAAACCGCGCAGGCGCTTTAGCGGTGTAAACCGCCAAGCCTCTTCGCGCCCTGTTGGGGTTAAGTAATTAGTAGTTAAAACAGACATTACCCAACTGCACCTTCCATTTGAAGTTCAATGAGGCGATTGAGCTCTAGGGCATATTCCATAGGTAGCTCACGAGCAATTGGCTCAATGAATCCACGGACAATCATGGCCATAGCTTCATCTTCGGTTAATCCGCGAGACATCAAGTAGAAGAGCTGATCATCAGAGATCTTTGAAACAGTTGCTTCGTGACCCATGGAAACATCATCTTCTCGGATATCAACATAAGGATATGTATCAGAGCGAGAGATTGTGTCAACTAGAAGTGCATCGCACTTCACTGTGCTCTTAGAGTGATGTGCACCCTCTTGAACTTGGACAAGTCCACGATAGGAAGTACGTCCACCATTTCGTGCAACAGATTTGGAGATAACAGATGACGATGTGTATGGAGCAGCGTGAACCATTTTGGCACCAGAATCTTGGTGTTGTCCTTCTCCAGCAAAAGCAAGTGAGAGAGTCTCACCCTTTGCATGTGGACCCATCAAAAAGATTGCAGGGTATTTCATAGTTACCTTTGAGCCGATGTTTCCATCAACCCATTCCATTGTCGCACCCTCAGCACATGTTGCGCGCTTGGTAACTAAGTTATAAACGTTGTTAGACCAGTTTTGAATTGTGGTGTAGCGAACGCGTGCACCCTTCTTCACAATGATCTCAACTACAGCTGAGTGAAGTGAATCCGACTTATAAATAGGAGCAGTACAACCTTCAACATAGTGAATGTATGAATCCTCATCGGCGATGATTAATGTGCGCTCGAATTGACCCATGTTCTCAGTGTTAATGCGGAAATATGCCTGCAGTGGAATATCTACATGAACACCTTTTGGAACATAGATAAATGAACCGCCAGACCACACAGAAGTATTAAGTGCTGCGAACTTGTTATCTCCCACTGGAATAACCGTTCCGAAGTACTCTTTAAAAATCTCTGGGTGCTGCTTCAGTGCGCTATCTGTATCAAGGAAAATAACGCCTTGCTTCTCTAGATCTTCACGGATTGAGTGATAAACAACCTCTGACTCATATTGAGCAGCAACACCTGAAACTAAGCGTTGCTTTTCTGCTTCAGGGATACCAAGGCGATCGTAAGTATTCTTAATTTCATCTGGAAGGTCTTCCCACGTTGCAGCCTGCTTTTCTGTAGAGCGCACAAAGTATTTAATTGTGTCGAAGAAAATTCCAGATAAGTCTGAACCCCAGTTTGGCATTGGCTTCTTTTCAAAAAGTGCAAGGCCCTTTAGGCGAAGGTCTAACATCCACTGTGGCTCTGATTTTTTAGCAGAGATATCGCGCACGACATCTTCATTCAGGCCACGCTTGGCATTTGTGCCTGCATCGCTCTTATCAGACCAACCGTATTCGTAGTTGCCGATACCTTCGAGTTCTGGATGTGCGATCGTCATGCACGTACCTTTCGCTTAGTTGTAGCTGTGGTTGTGGGTATAAAAGTTGTACACACTCCATCACCGTGTGCAATTGTTGCTAAACGTTGAACGTGAGTACCCAATACACGTGAGAGTGCTTCAGTTTCTGCTTCGCATAGCTGGGGAAATTCAGAGGCAACGTGGGCAATCGGGCAATGGTGCTGACATAGCTCTTCACCCATTGGCTTATTTGCAATGCTTGCCGCGTAGCCTTGCTCTGTAAGAAATTGTGCGAGAGCTTCGGTCTTATTGCTCTTCTTGGCTAGAACAACTGTCGCCTTTCGCTCAATGTCATCCGCGCGAGATTGGGCAAAACTAGAAACTAAGTGCTCTCCTGATTGGGCCGACATAAATTTCAATGCAGCAACCGCTAAATCGTCATATGAATGTTCAAATTGTTCGCGGCCCTTATCGCTCATGACAAAAACTTTTGACGGCCGACCTCTACCGCGATTGATTGCTGAGTGCGGTTCGCGTGCCTGAAGAGCGCCATCGGCAACTAGTAAATCAAGATGGCGTCGAATGCCAGCTGGGGTCAGACCTAAGCGCTGGCTAAGAACAGCAGCCGTTGAAGGGCCATTTTCTAATATGGAACGCGCCACTAAGTCCCGGGTGCGAAGATCATCACCTGGAACTGGGCTAGTTTGACCACTTATTTTCACAACACTATTGTGTCGTAATTCGACACCTTCGGCCACTCGGCCCGCCTCGGCACCTGCTAGCCATAGGGTTGGGCCATGGCATCAAAGCGCGCGGCCCGAGTGTTAAAACCCCTGAGTCTGGCTCTTCTAGTTTCCCAGGCGGCCATTGTTGTCACCGGGGGCGCAGTACGCCTAACGGGCTCAGGCCTTGGGTGCCCCACATGGCCCGAGTGCACGCCAGGTTCGTATTTTCCCGTTGAAAATCAAGTCGAAGGAACATTCCACTCGTGGATTGAGTTTGGTAACCGCTTACTTACTTTTGTTCTTGTTATTTTCGCTCTGGCAACTTTGATTGCAGTTCTTCGTTCGGGCAGAAAAGATTTGCGCATACTTGCAGCTGGACAATTCTTAGGAATATTTGGACAAGGTGTTCTAGGCGGAATCACCGTGCTAACAGATCTTAATCCTCTGACGGTCGCTAGCCACTTTTTACTCTCAATAGTCTTGATTGCTGGAGCAACTTCTCTTCACTCGCGACGTAAGGGACCCGCTGTTAGGACAGGAATACAAGGAGCAATTAGTCGTTATTCCAAGATTCATGTGACATGGACATCAGTTGCAATAGTCTTGGGAACAATTGTTACTGCAGCAGGTCCGCATGCAGGCGATGCTGATGTACCGCGACTTGATGTGGCCATGCAAGATATTGCGCGAATTCACTCAATCTCAGTTATTACTCTAATGATTTTGACGATTGCCTTCTATCGCAGGAGGGAATTAACTGCGCTGACAAAACATCGTATTGGTATTTTCTTTCTTATTAGCCTTGCTCAAGGAGTACTTGGATACATTCAATACTTTCTCGGTGTACCTGAGCTATTAGTGGGTTTTCACATTTTGGGAACAACCCTAGTTTGGATTGTCGCGTGGAGAATCTGGCTATCTGTTCAATTTAGAGCAAAGGAAATGGCACTATGAGTTCGATATCGGATTGGTCAGAGATGGATGATCTGGTAGTTGCACATGCCCGCGCTATTGCAGCAGATGCGGTTCAAAAAGTCGGTAATGGTCATCCAGGCACAGCAATGTCATTAGCCCCAGTTGCTTACACTCTCTTTCAGCGTCACTTAGTTCATGATCCATCAGATCCACAGTGGATTGGTCGTGATCGCTTCATCCTTTCTTGTGGTCACTCATCGCTGACTCTGTACACGCAACTTTTCTTAAGTGGTTATGGCCTTGAAATGAAAGATCTTCAAGAGTTTCGCACATGGGGTTCACTTACTCCGGGTCATCCTGAATTTGGTCACACTGCCGGCGTGGAAATGACGACTGGTCCCCTAGGACAAGGTGTGGCAACTGCAGTGGGCATGGCTATGGCTGCTCGTTATGAGCGTGGCTTATTGGATCCACAAGCTCCCCTAGGTAACTCTGTATTTGATCACAGCATTTGGGTTATTTGTTCTGATGGAGATCTACAAGAAGGAGTTAGTGCTGAAGCCTCCTCTCTTGCTGGAACACAAGAGCTTGGTTCACTAAATGTTATTTATGATGACAATCGAATTTCCATTGAAGGCGACACACATAACGCATTTACCGAAGATGTCTCTGCCCGATATCGCGCTTATGGTTGGCATGTTATTGAAGTTGCAGCTGCTTCTAACGGCAACGTAGATATCGCTGCCCTTGATGCTGCAATGGTTGCAGCTAAGAAAGAAATAACTAAGCCTTCTTTGATTCGTATGAAATCTGTTATTGCTTGGCCAGCCCCTAAGGCTCAAGGAACTGCTGGTTCTCATGGTTCCGCCCTCGGCGATGAGGAAATTGCTGCAACTAAAGTAGCTCTTGGCCTGAATCCAGAAGAAAAGTTTGCAATGCCAGCAGAAGTTTTAGCTCACGCTCGATTACTGAAGGATCGTGCAGCCAAGATGCGCAAAGAATGGGATAAAAAGTTTGCGAGTTGGCAATCTAGTAATCCAGAGCAAGCAAAACTACTGGAGCGCCTGCGCGCGAAAGCATTGCCAGCTGGATGGGATTCAGACATTCCGACATTTGCTCCCGGCAAAGATGTTGCAACTCGCGCAGCATCTGGTCAAGTGATTAACGCAATTGCTAAACATCTACCTGAGTTCTGGGGCGGTTCTTCAGATTTAGCTGGCTCGAATAACACCAGCATTGATGGCGGTGGATCATTCTTGCCGGCA
>Ga0222712_10004700_pt1 | contig 14167 bp, 14 predicted proteins | sample C33_657DmetaG_FD_165043 | JGI IMG/M metagenome (GOLD analysis project Ga0222712, IMG submission 165043) | Estuarine water microbial communities from San Francisco Bay, California, United States - C33_657D | ecosystem: Environmental > Aquatic > Marine > Unclassified | place: USA: California... | reverse complement strand
ACTAATGAAGAGCTTTTGAATACAATTACGAATTCAATAACAAATAAGCAATTTTCACAAATTGCGATTACACCAACCAATTCTATTGTTGCAGCATACAAAGAAAAGGAGATAAGTGAAATATATAATAGGGCAGAAATCGTATTGTGTGATGGTATGCCTGTTAAATGGGCTTCTCAATTTTTAGGCACACCCATTAAAGAAAGAATAACAGGTTTAGATGTTTTGCCAAATCTTGTAAAGTTATCATCAGAAATGAATTTTAGTCTTTTTTTATTGGGTGCATCTCCAGGAGTAGGGAATCAATTGGCTAAAGTAATTAAAGAGCAATATCCTAATGTTACTATTGCTGGTATCTATGTTCCACCATTTATGAAAGTTTTCTCTGAAGAAGAAAACCAAAAAATGGTCCATGCAGTAAACGCATCAAATGCAGATATTGTATTAGTGAGTCTAACTGCACCTAAACAAGATATATGGATCGCTCAAAATAGATCTACCTTAAATCCCGCTGTATATATAGGAATAGGCGGAGCTTTTGAAGTAATGGCAGGTTTAGCTAAAAGATCGCCAGTATGGATTCAAAACGCTGGACTAGAGTGGCTCTATCGTTTTATCCAAGAACCAAAAAGATTATTCAGAAGATATTTTATAGAAGCCCCTGTTTTTATTCCTCTTGTTATTAAACAAAAGTTCGGCTTACTTAAATGATTCATTGATTAAGATTCCTACATCTTGAACAGAGTTAATGTTCTTAATTGCTAAAGAGTCAAATCCGTAATAAGCAGTGAATGTTTGATTTGGATTTGTTGGCATTCCCCTTAATCCATGATCTCCAGTAAAGATGATCCTCAATTTATTATTCTTTGTAAGCCTATTAAGAACTTCTTGAAGCTTTTTGTTGGAAAATTTCCAATATTCTATATAGTCATTTAAATTCTTCAACTCCTTTCTTTTAAATTCGGGCTCATATTGTAGTGGCGCATGTGGCATAAATAAATGCAAATAAATAAATGTATTTTTTGGAGTATTTTCTATTAGATCATTAATATTTGAAATAAAATACTTGTTGTGCTCCATTATAATTTCATTTTTACCGCTTAACCTTTTACCGTGAAAATTAATACTGCTCCTTTTCGCAAATAAATAGGTTGTGTAAAGTAAAAATTGTTCAGCAAAAGATTTTGGATAAATATAAAGTTGTGAGTAAGCTTTTTTATCATTGATATCAAATATGCCATAGTTGATAAAATCGATCTGTTTTTTATATATTGAATCAATTAGCAATGATTTTTTAAGAAGCCTTGCACCAATACTTTCCATGTTTAAGTATTTGAAATTGGTGTCATAAGATTGGTTAAAATTAAAAATGGAACGAATACTATGTATGGTTGAGGTTTCTAAACTATTTGAACTATTTCTAACGATCCAGTGCTCGTTTTTCAGTTTATTACTGAAATCATATAATGTGGAGTCTTTGACTAATGAATATAAATTATCAGGTGAACTATATTCGTCTGCAATGATTAAAATAATTGGTTTGACAGGTTCTTGGATATTTTTTTGACCCTTTAGTAAATTGTTATAGTTTCTATTTATAGAAAAATGAACATTTTTATTCGGTGAATGATTGGAGGAAAAGCTTACTAAAGAAAATATAAGTAAAAAGACATTAAAATACTTTATTTTGACTCCATTCAATTTAGTTATTAAATATTGAAAAATAATTAGAACTAAAGTTAAGAAGATGACTATATCCCTTCCTCTAAAAATGAACCCCCAATTTTTATTGAAAAAATTAAATATCGGATCTACTGGATAATTCCCATAGAAAAATATCAAAGTAGATGTGATAAGTAAAATAGTTCCAATTCGACTTCCAGTTTTATAAATTACATATTTACTAACTACTTCAATAAAAATTAAAATGAATACTAGGTAAGTAAATGACTGGAAACTAAAATAAGGTGAATGGTATAATTCTTGCCAATTAAAACCAATATAGGGAAGCACTATCAATATAAAAGAAGCCTTATTTGTATTGAGTATACTATCTTTCCAAAATTGTTTAAGATTCATTGCTTTACTTTTCTAGTAAATAAAGTATTCTTGCAGATCCTTCTATTTGTTTTCTTTCTTTGATATCAAAGAATCTTTCTATCGCTTCTTTAAAAGCTTCTTCAGTAAAATTTGAGTAATCTCTTTGTTTGTCTTTGATCAGAAACTGAACTTTTTCATCCTCAAAAGGAATAAATTCTACAATTACATGTTGTTCGCTAAAGCCATCTAAGATTTGAGCTATTTTATAAAAGCTTAGCTGATTGCTAATAAACAAATGATGGATTAAAGCTAGCCCCATTACCATGGATGATTTGGCTCTTGTATAAATACTGCTATACTCTTTTTCTAATACACCCATATTTGGGGTGGTTTCTGCCAAGTCCATTCGAAGGCAACAGATATGATGTTCCTTAGCACTTACTATAGCTTTATCAATAGCATCTACGCAGATATCATCGTATTCCAAGGCAATTACTTTTTCTGCGTAATCGCTGGCTATTAAACTAAACTTACCTGTATTGGCTCCTAGATCTAAAATAGAGTGTAGCTTGTTTTGATTGGTTAATTGACCAAGCCACTCTTTAATGATAGCTTCTTTATGCTCTAAATATTTATCTGAAGCAATATCCTTTTGGTAATAATCAATCCAATGCTTCTCAAAAGCAAAAGGTTGCTTCCAATTTACAACAGTGGATTGTAGCATCTTCATTAAAGAGCGTATTTTCTCTTTACTAAAACCTTTTTGTTTTATTGTTGTTCTTAAAGAGCTATTCTCACTATCATTTGTTGCATATTTTCCATGCATATGTATATGCAATAAGCAGGTCATGTTCAACCAAGATTTTAAAGGCAATTGCTTACTCACAAAATTGAGTGGCATGCCTCTTAGATGAGATTGAGTGATTCTAGCCCATCTTTGTCCATTATAATGCATTAATGCAAATGGACTAAGCATTTCACTGCAAAACTGTCTGTAAGCTATCCATGGGTCTCCTTCATTGAAAAAATCAAAAGAGCTGGTATCTAATAAAATCGCTCTGCCTCCTTCAAAATAAAAATTATAAGGAGTAGCGTCTTTTAATATCATTCCATGCGCTAATGCGATTTGGTTGATTTGTAAATAAGCATACATTACTTTTCTCCACTGTCCATAAGACCATTCAAAAGGATAACTCTGAAAAGGGATTTGATGAGGTCGGAGTTTTTTGTATAATTTTTCTTGATGCTGTGCTTCTTTATTTTGTTCAACTTCTTGGTGCGTGATTATTAAACCTTTCTCGATTAATGTTTTGTATAAACCAGATTGCATTAAATGATCATATTCGGCTTTATACGCTTCAAAAATATATCTGAAGTATATGCCATCTTCTAGCACTACTCTTGCAACATCATCTTTAAAAGAAATAGGGTTAGGCATTGGGTTGGTCTATTTGATCTATGCTATCAATACTGTCTTCTGTTTTGTTCTTTCCAAATTTGCATTTAAAAAAAGCGATGATTATTTTGAAAAACACCACTACAGTTAAAAAGCCTGATAATAATGCTTGAAACAATAAACTGCCAGATCCTGGATCTATATATAGTAAATACATCTTTTAAATATTATTTAAAATTAGACCAATATCTATAAAATTGGTTTAATCAAATGAATAAATTGGTTAGTTTTTGTTGGATGTTTTAAGAGAACCTTCGAGGGATGGGGGTGCGGGGGTCTTCTTAGTAAGTAGTCGGGGAATTAAGCAGTAGCGGGGGGACCTCTGTCATCTAGTTTATACTGGGAGATGCTTAAGAGTCTATTTTTTAATGCAGCTTTTGTTGGGCTTGCACTAAAACTAAAAATAGTTGAATGATCGTAATCTGGTAGATGCTTTATTTTCTCAGGGATAAAACGTCTATTCATATTACTCTTCTTATGCTTAGAAAAGTTTTTATTGGAACTTAATACATCAGCGTGATGATTATGTTCTACTTTCTTCAGACAATTATAATCGTTCCTGAATTTGATATTTTCCTGAATCAGAAACCCCGCTCTTAATTGTACTGAAAAGAATCCAGCGTATAGCAGTATGGCAAAAATATTTCTAATGAGTAATCTGTTCATTCAGCTTTAAAATTAACACATTTTGATGTTAAGATAAATATATTTTATTTTACCTGTTTCAATAGTTCCTGCGGGCTTTCTAAACGCATCTGGTCCAATATCTCCACTAGTGCCATTGTCTTTTGAGTCTTTAAATCACTTAGCCCTTTGATTAGGCTATAAGAGTCTTTGATAAGGTAAAATACATTGGTAGTGAGGTTGATGTTTTTATCTAATACACCTTCCTCTTTTTCCTTTTCACTTATAGGTGAAAAAGTGGGAATATGGTCTGCGCAAAGGCGCTCTAGGTTTTGGATAATTTGTGGGTTTAATTGACGAAGTTTTCTAGGGCTATTGGCGGCGACAAGGTCGCCGCTTAACTGATACACCAACCCATCCAAATTCCATCTAATTGTATTGTACACTGCAAGGGCCGAGTCCAAAGTTTCAGGCCTATTTAATCTGCCAGATTCTTTGGCTTTACTAATTAGATAAAGTTCCGAACTGTATTTGATTTTGATTAGGTGTTGGAAGATGCCAGGAGGAGGGAGTTGGGGCCGCGCCGCAGGCGCGGCCCGACCCTCTGACAAAAAATTAATCATTAAAAAAAGTACAACAAATAAACTGCGTTTTAAATTATAGGTGAAATCGCGCGCGACAAGAATATTTTTCATGGTGTAATATTTAAAGAAAGAATAATTTGTTTTCAAGCAAACCCTCTGTGCAAGGGTTTTGGTCATACCCATTCGCTTCTAAATCTTTATTAACTAATTGAATAATTTTTTCAATGGGCATTTTTGCAGCATACTTATTTAGGTTCTTGATAAGGTAATGCGTAAATGCGCCATTAAATCTATTTTCAATATAAGCGTCTGCACTTAGTTGATGAGAAGCGCAGGCACTCAGCAAAGCGCCTTGTAGATTATTGGGTGCGATAGAAGAACTGGGAAGATTCCCAAAGCGTTCCGCCGCCTCCAAATTTTGCTTTCGATTATAAATACCGAAATTTCTATAATAGGTATCGTATTCACTATTAGCAACAAATGGTTCTCTTGATAAATCTTCAGAGTGGCAAGAGTCTGAGATCCAAATAAAATGAACACCCTTAGGAATATATTTAAACAGCTTTGAAAATTCATTATCTCTAATGGTGGTAAAATCAGTGCCATCATAATCGTAAGGACAAATAATCTCGTCCAGTCCATCTTTCTCTTCTGATTTTTTACAAGGCAATTGAGCACCATGCCCACTATAATGAAACAATAATTGATCTCCAGATTCAGCATCTTCTAAAAGCCATTCCAATTGACGCAGGATGCCTTTTTTAGTAGCATCCTTGTTGGTGAGTTTTTTAATTTGATCGGGAGGATAGACTTTGTTTTGAACAGCAATAAAATGCTCCATATCTAAGATGTCATTAACACAACCTCTTAAAGAATTACGAGGATTAGGATACTGATTGATACCAACTAGTAGTGCTTTACTTTTCATAAAAAATGGGGTTTGTTTATTTGAAAGTAGAAATAAAATAGATAGTTCCAAATTAAAAATTTACTTTTAAGTATTAGCTTGAAAGGCTTTACTAGAAAGGATTCTAAAGGATTCAGCGCAAACACAAGAAGGCCTTCAATCACTAAAAAAAGCTACATAGAAAAAAATCTAAAAAATATTTTTATGAATAAAAGAGCACCACAAGGATTTTTAATGAGTTTCTTACTTTTTTGCATTGCACTGCTATTAGTGATGATTACTGCACCCTTCGGTTTTGTGTATGCTTTGATAAGACAAACCTGTTCATCCAAATCACAATCACTCAATATTTATTTTATAGAAGTGGCATTGGTATTAGATGAAGTTGGTAATGTAACCATGCAACATTTACTCAACGATATATTATTGATAAGAAAAGAAGACACTTATTTTTTCGGCAATAAAAATGAAACCATCAGTAGCGTGATAGGCAAAAACTATATTACCAATACACTCAGCCCACTAGGACATACATTGAATAAGCTGTTAAACTTCTTAGACAAAGACCACGCGCTTAACTCCATCAATTATGATATCAAAATATGGAAAGAAAATAATCTTTAAATTTGAATATCACTTTTAAGTGAACTAAATATAATTTATGAATACACCATTATTGCAATCAGTACATCACATAGCTATCATCTGTTCTAACTATGAAGTATCTAGAAAGTTTTATACAGAAGTTTTAGGATGTACTATTGTTAAAGAAACTTACAGAGCAGAAAGAGATTCTTATAAATTAGATCTAGCCATTAATGGTAACAATATTATTGAATTATTTTCTTTCCCTAATCCACCCGCTAGACCTTCTCAACCAGAATCTTGTGGTTTAAGACATTTAGCATTTAGCGTAACAGATATTGAAGCATCTATTGCAGCGTTAGCATCCAACGGCGTCACTTGTGAAGCTATTCGAATTGATACGCTCACCAATAAGCGCTTCACTTTCTTCGCCGACCCAGATGGCCTGCCATTGGAATTGTATGAATTATAGTTGCGTATAATTACGCTGTTTTTGTTTTTCTATTCTCTTTACTTTTATTTCTTGAAGATGTTATTTCATTGAGAAAAACTATTTCTCATTTTGCTTTTTCACTTATAAGTGAAACGGCGGCGCAAAGAGTCTGCTTAGCGAGACTCTTGTAAAAACACTTTTATGAGAGCAGAAAAGAAGCAAGGAAAGTTAAAAGATGATTTTCTTTTTAATAGATTTAGAGACTATGTTCGATGGACCATTGGTTTGAGAATTGATGATGAGATAAGCAAGAAGCGTATAGATAAATATGAATTAGCAAAAATGATGAACCGAACTCCAACTTTAACTTACAAATGGACTAGTGGTAAAAGCAACTTAACCATTGACACTATTGCAGAGATAGCCTATGTAGCAAAAATTCCTATCAGCAAAATTTTTGATTTTTATCATCTTGAAAAAGCTTTTGAAGAAAGAAAGGCCGAAGAAAAAAGAGCAGGTTGGTTTCATTTGAGGAAGATGGGCCTTTATCTAGAAAATCCATTATTGGAAGGCCCACCTGAGGAGTATATGTAAACGAGACTGGCAGATTCGCGAGCTCATCTGCCTTCTTCACTTCTCATCAACTTACAAAAGCAAGCTTTTGACGTTTCTTCAAAATGAAGAACCCCAACACTTCGTGTTGAGGCTTTGTAGTCCCGACGAGAATCGAACTCATATCAAGCGTTTAGGAAACGCTCGTTTTATCCATTAAACTACGGGACCGCGTTTGGTTTGAATCCAAGGACGGCAAAAATAGCCACTTCTTTTTAAGTGACACTATATTTTGGTATCTTTACCCTTCCTAAACTACAAACTATGGGTTTTTATAATATCATCATTAAGTACAGATTTTGGTTGAGTCTTTTAGCAGTTGCTATTGGCTTGGGATTGGAATTATCAGGTGTGGCAGGATTTTGGCCTGTATTCCCTTTGTATTTCCTTGGTTTGATTGGTATTTTAAGCCATTTCTTCATTGGACCACTTCGTTTAGTGCAAGCGCCAATGGAAGCTGGTGATATGGACGAAGTAGAACGCATCTTGGCAACAATCTGGTGGCCTCAATTATTGTACACTCCAGTTAGAAGCACTTACTATACTATAAAGGGCAATTTGGCGATGGTAAAACAAGATTTTGATGCTGCAGAGAAGCACTTGAAAAAAAGTAGTGACTTAGGATCTGCTATGCCTGAAGCAGAAGGAGCAAATAAATTACAATTAGGTATGATGGCCATGCAAAAAGGCGACACCAAACAAGGTGAAGCTTATATCCGCGCTGCTATTCGTGCTGGTATTCCTGATAAAGAATCTGAAGCAGTTGCTTTATTAAGCATGTGTCAAATTTTTATGAATAAGCGCGAGTTCCGTGCTGCTAAAGATTATTTCAGAAAAGCGAAAGCATGTAAACCAACTACTAAACAAGTAGTGGATCAAATCAAAGAAATCGAGAAATACATTTCTCGCATGCCAGGATAATTTTATTCCAAAAGGAGTCTCGCGCAGCGGACTCCTTTTTTGCTTTTCACTTATAAGTGAAAACTCAGTGGGAGATAATCCTCCGACACCCTCACTTATGCACATTAGAAAATAGTCGAACGAATAAATACTTTTAATTTCAGTTTAGTTTATATCTAATTTTATTTTTTAAAAACTTATGAAATTAGCATATATTCTAACTATAGGAACATTTTTATTTCTTGGTTGTACAAAAGAAAATAGTACTAATAAAAAACTTGATATAAGTTTGTTGCATCAAGATAAAGATTTTGTTACATTAATCTCTGAGGCAAATTCTATAATTGATACATCATTAAATTTCACTTCTGGCAACTTATTAAGCGAAATCGAATTTATAAATCATTTTAAAAAAGCAGTTAATGAAAATGATCTTAATTCAAGAAAGATTATTTCTAGTAGTTTAGGCTTTAAAAATGATACAGTATTTTGGAATAAAAGAAATTATATAAAAGAAAAAATCAACTTATTAAATTATAAGTATGATTTAACTAATATAAGCCAGTTCTTGATTAGTGATGCTATTAAAAAGCAATTAAATATTGAGCCTTTTAATCAAATCAATTCGCTGAGAAATAAATCAAATGCTTTGGAGGGGCCAAATTGCTTGCAACAATTTACTAATTGTAGAGATAATGTAACAGCAGCATTTGCTTTTGATCAGGTTCAATGCGTCATGGCTGGTTCACTTGGTTGGACAGGCTTAGGCTTGTTATTATTTGCAGCATGTGAGGCAAGTGCTTATTACAAATCTTATGTAGGTGATAGAACTTGTTTAATTAATTATAATATATGCTTAAAATAAAAAAATATGAATCAAGAGTTAACTACAAAACAGAAAAATGTCAGAAATCTTATATACCTAGTTATGTTATTATTACTGATATTTAAGTATTTAATTTTTAAATACTCGGTTTTAATTCCAAGCTATCTCTTTCAAGTATTGGAGATAGCGTTTCTATGTATAATTTTTCTAATTGCAAAAAAGAATAATATTATAAATAAGACCTCTTCAGTTTTTTATCTAATAATAGCTATAGTCTTTATTACTTTATTTATTTTTAGAAATTCACCTATTACAAATAATTAGCTTTCAAAATTATTGTCCAAATAGGAGTCGCGCAAAACAGACTCCTATTTTGCTTTTTCACGTATAAGTGAAAAAGCGGCAGGGAGTGATTCTTTACCCTCTCAATAATTTTTCTATCACAGGAGCAAAGTGTTGATGCTCTAATGCATGAATTTTTTGTGCAAGCACTTCTGGTGTGTCGCCGGATGAAATGGTGCATTCTGCTTGGAAGATAATATCTCCTTCATCATAGTTTGCATCCACCCAATGTATGGTGATGCCTGATTTGGATTCGCCTGCTGCAATCACTGCTTCATGCACTCTTGATCCGTACATTCCTTTGCCGCCATAATTTGGTAATAATGCAGGATGAATATTAATTATTCCAAAGGAGGTTCTTCCTTGATTGTTTAATATCGCTCCTTTTTGATATGCTTTCACTAACACTTCTGGAACCTTCCATAAAAATCCTGCTAATACTATAAAGTCTATATCGGCGTTTTTCAAACTCTCTACATATCCGCCAGAAGCAAATTCTGTTTTATTAATTAAAAGGGTAGGGATGCCTTTTTCTTTGGCAATCTCCAACACCCCAGCGATAGGGACATTACATACTATTAAAGACACTTTAATAGGTCTAGTAGATTTCGAAACACTTAAAGAAGAGTTTTTGCCAGCAGCGAACTCGCTAACATATTGATTTTCAAAGTATTCAATAATTTTTCGAGCGTTAGAACCAGCGCCTGAAGCAAAAATAGCCACATGAATTGGCGTCGCGCCGGCTTCAGAAGCACCCGCACCGCTTGTTGCGCTAGCCTCAGCATCAACCCCAGCCCCAAGCCCACCCACTAATTTCGCCCCTACGCGACCCAAATACCCCTTAAAAAAGCGAAATTGTCCAGTGAGCAAACTCACAAAAAGTACCGAAAATGGCCATAAAATGGTCAAAAATATGGGATAAACTAGCCAAAATGCCCAATTTTTCTCCGAAAACACCATTTTTAGCAAAAAGCTACAAAGTCTCCCGCTAAGGCTACCGCCCAAGGCAAAAGTGAGGATCACTAGCCAAAACTGAACCGGAGCCAAGCCCCATTTTTCTTGTAATTTCTTTATTCCGCTCATTGCAAAGCAAAGATGCCCTTTTTTCCCATATCCCCCACACTCAAACCACTATTTTCTCTCCTGTTGAACCAGCAATGACATTTTTATGACATTCATCAGTCAAAACCCTCCCAACGCATTAAAACTCAATATTTAAAAGAAAAAAAACTTTCAAAAATCTATACAATGAAAGCGTTTCTTAGTTAATTTTGCGTCCGTTCAAGGATATTTTTCCACACTAGACACTGTTTGTGTATATGACAATTTTAAGAAGCCTAACAAAGATCCTTTCGATCTTTCTATTCATCACCCTTAGTTCATCTATCGGTAATCAAGTTAATGCGCAAGATGGTAAAGCATTGTTCTCGCAGAACTGTGCCTCTTGTCACGCCGTTAATAAAAAGTTAACTGGTCCTGCACTTGCTGGTGTAGAAGATCGTTGGTCTGAAAAAAAGAATCTGTATGCATGGATTAAAAATTCTGCTGCATTCTTAAAAACAGGAGACCCATATGCTAACAATTTGTACAATGAGTACAATAAGACTGCAATGAACTTGTTTCCTAATTTATCAGACAAAGATATCGATGCTATCTTAGCTTATATTAAAACTGTACCAGCTCCAGGCGCAGCGCCAGCAGGCGGTGCAGCAGGCGCAGCTGCTCCAGCAGAGAGTGATTCTGATAGCACTTTAGTGTTTGGAATTTTAACATTAATCTTAGCAGTTGTTTCTTTAATCTTATTACAAGTTAACAGCAACTTGAAAAAATTATCTGATGATAAATCAGGTATTCCTGCAGTAGAGCCTGTTCCTTTTTATAGAAACAAAGCATACATCGCTTTCTTCATTATCATCTTATTTATTTTTGGTGGTTATATGACTACAGTAGGTGCAATGAACTTAGGTCGCTCTAAAGATTATCAACCAGAACAACCTATTTATTATTCTCATAAAGTACACGCTGGTGTTAACCAAATTAACTGTCAGTATTGTCATATTGGTACTTACCAAGGAAAGCAAGCTACTTTACCAAGTGTGAATGTTTGTATGAACTGTCACATGGCAATTAACGAATACAAAGGAGAACCTTTAACAAGAGAGAATGGTGATGTAGTAGATGGTACTAATGAAATTAAAAAATTATACAAGTACGCTGGTTATACAGAAGGTCAACCTTGGGATGCTAGCAAAGCGCAACCAATTGAGTGGATTAGAATTCACAACTTACCTGATCACGTTTACTTTAACCACGCACAACACGTGAACGCTGGTCAAGTAGCATGTCAAGAATGTCATGGTGAAATTCAAAAAATGGGTGAAGTGAAGCAACAAAACGACTTAAGTATGGGTTGGTGCGTTAACTGTCACAGACAAACTAAAGTTCAATTTAAAGACAATGGTTTCTATAGCATCTACGAGAAATTCCACGCTGATATTAAGAGTGGTAAAATCGATAGCACTAAAGGAATTACTGTTGAAAAAATTGGTGGTACTGAGTGTCAAAAATGTCACTACTAGTTATCAAAGAATAAAAGAAGACCTAATATTTTATATACATTATTATGGAGCAAAAAAAGCACTGGCAAAGTTTTGGAGAATTAAATCAATCTGAAGCTTTTAATAAAGAAGTTAAAGACGAGTTTACAAGCGAACTTCCAATGGTGGAAGATCATAGCGGTTTCTTAAGCGCTAAAGCACCTCGTCGTGATTTCTTAAAATATGTTGGTTTTAGTACAGCTGCTGCGGCAGTAGCTGCTAGCTGTGAGATGCCAATTAAAAAGGCTATCCCATTTGCGAACAAACCTGAGGATATTGTTCCAGGTATTGCAGATTATTATGCAACAACTTATGTGCAAGATGGTGATGTAGTGAGTGTGATTGCTAAAGTGCGTGATGGTCGTCCTATTAAATTAGAAGGAAATGATTTAAGTCCTATCACAGCAGGCGGTACTTCTGCAAGAGTGCAAGCTTCTGTGTTAGATTTATATGATACAGCTCGTTTAAGATTCCCTTTAATCGCTGGTAAAGAAGCAACATTCGAAGCAATCGATACTGCTATCGCTGGTGAATTAAATGGCAATATTGTTATTGTAACAAGCACAGTAAATTCTCCATCAACTAAAGCAGTGGTTGCAGAATTTTTAGCAAAGCATCCTGGAAGCAAGCATGTAACTTATGATGCAGTTTCTTTCAGCGGTATGTTATTAGCTAACGAAGCTTCTTATGGTAAAAAAGTAATTCCTTCTTATCATTTTGAAAATGCAAAAGCGATTGTTTCTTTAAGTGCAGATTTCTTAGGTACTTGGTTAAGTCCTGTTGAGTTCGCTAGACAATATGCAGTAGGTAAAAAAATTAATGAGAAAGCTCCTGCGATGAGCAAGCATATCCACTTTGAAACAGTGGCTAGTTTAACTGGTTCTAACGCAGATGAAAAATATTTATGTCGTCCTTCTGAAATTGGTGCTATCGCATTAGGTTTATTGAACGCTGTTAAAGGTGCTGAAATAACTGGTGTAGATGCTGCAACTAAAAAAGGTATTGAAGCTGCTGCAAAAGCATTGACTGCTAACAAAGGCGCTGCATTAGTAGTGGCTGGTAGCAACGATGTGAATGTGCAAATTTTAGTGAACGCTATTAACGATGCTATTGGTGCAAACGGCACTACTATTAATTTTGGTGCAACTGTAAACTATCGTCAAGGTATTGATAGTGACATGGCAACATTAGTAGACGAGATGAACGCTGGTAAAGTAAACGCTGTTTTATTCTACGGTGCAAATCCTGTATACACTTGGCCTGCTGCTGATGCAGTTAAATCTGCTTTAGCAAAAGTTAAAACAACTATCTCTTTCAGTGGTAAGTTAGATGAAACTGCTGCTGTTTGTAAATATGTAATTCCTGATCATCATTTCTTAGAAAGTTGGGGTGATGCTGAACCAGTATCTGGTCATATCTCTTTTATTCAACCAACTATCTCTCCTTTATTTAAGACACGTGCTTTCCAAGACAGTTTATTAAAATGGTCTGGTAACACTACAGAATATATTAACTATGTTAAGAATTTCTGGTCTACTCAATTAGGTGGAGAAACTGCATGGAACAAAGCTTTACAAGCTGGTGTAATCAATCCTGCAACTCCTTCTATCGCTGGTGCTAGCATTAACGCTGCTGCTGTTGCTTCTGCAACAACTGCTGTAGCTGCTACTAAGCCTTCTACAAAAATTGAATTAGCCTTATACCAAAAAGTAGGTATCGGTGCTGGTCAAGGTGCTGCTAACCCATGGTTACAAGAATTACCAGATCCAGTAACTCGTGCTACTTGGGATAACTATATTATAGTATCACCTGCAATGGCAAGAACATTGTTGAACATCGATTTAAACAATGGTGGTCAAGCAGATGCTTACGAAGTACAACCTCCTAAGAAAGTAGTTAAATTAACTGCAGGTAAAGTAACTATCGAATTACCTGTATTAATTATTCCTGGTACTCATCCTAACACTGTAGGTATTGCAGTTGGTTATGGTCGTATCGATTCTTTAGGTAAGTCTGTTATTGGTACTGGTAAAAATGCCTTTCCTTTAGCAAGCTTTAATGGTCAAACTATTTCTTTTGATAATAGCAATGTTACATTAACATTGACTGATCAAACATATCCTGTTGCATTAACGCAAACACATTTCCGTTACGATACAACTCAAGGTACTCGTACTGAAGTGATGAAAGAATTATCATTAGCTTCTTTCATTGCACATCCAACTGAAATCAGAGAAGAGCGTGCCAATGAATACAGAGGT
>Ga0222712_10004698_pt1 | contig 14172 bp, 16 predicted proteins | sample C33_657DmetaG_FD_165043 | JGI IMG/M metagenome (GOLD analysis project Ga0222712, IMG submission 165043) | Estuarine water microbial communities from San Francisco Bay, California, United States - C33_657D | ecosystem: Environmental > Aquatic > Marine > Unclassified | place: USA: California... | reverse complement strand
TCTCCTACAACTCGGAGGACAGCGCCAAATGAGCAGCGCCCCCATCAACGCCGAGGCCGAGGCCAAGCGCCTGCGCCAGACCATCACGCTGGCCGAGCAGGCGATCGCGCTCGCCGCCGCCGCCGCCGCCGCCGCCGCCAAGAAAGGAGGCGCGCTGTGAGCCTGCTATCAATCGCCCTCAAGGCCGAGGCCGAGGCCGCTCGCCGGGCGCTTTACGCAGCCGGGAAGACACAGGGCGAGATCTGGCTCGCAGTACACCGGGCTGCTGATTGCGCCGCCGACCTCGATCGCGCCGAGCGCCTGCTCGATTCCGAGCGCTCAAGCGCCGAGGCCGCCCGGGCTGCGCTCGATCGCGCGCTGCAACTGTTCGAGATCGAGGCCGAGCAGCAGCGCCGCGCTGCCGAGGCCGCCGACCTCGCCCCGGCCAAGCGCCGCAAGAAAGGGGGCGCGCTGTGAGCGCCGCCGAAGCCGTGGCTATCATCGCCGGATCTATGGCCGCCACAACCGGGCTGATCGCCTGCGCCAACGCGCTCGGCGATCCGGCCGGGAACCGGGGCCTGCCCGGCGCTTGCCTGCTGGCGCTGTCCTGCTCGGCCGCAGCGCTCGCCTCCGGTGTGCTGCTTACCGAGACAGCGCTCGCCATCGCCGCCGCGCTCGCCTAGGCCGCCGCAGTAGGCGATCCACCAGCCCCGGCCTCCGCGCCGGGGCTTTTTTGTGCCCGGCCCCCGCAGTAGGCCGCCGGATCTCCGCAGCCCGGCCGAGATCGCCCGCTGCGCCGGGCAAGCGCTCGCCCCCGGCCGTCCGGCCTCGCCGCCCCGGATCGGCCGCCAGCAGCCCGGCCAGCAGGCCGCAGCGCCGCGCCGGGATCTCGCCCCGGATCGGCCAGCAGCCCCGGCCTCCGCAGTAAACCCAGGTGTCAACCCTCCCGGCCATTCCGTCGGGATCATCCCCTGGCGTTAACTAGTGGTTTTTGCTGGGGTTTTCGCAAACTTTTTCCGCCCCGGCCTCCGGCATCACTCCAGATCTGCGGCCGATCCCCTCGCCGATCCGGCCGCCAGCGCAGCGCAGGCCGCCAGCAGCCCCGGCACGGCCGCCGAGATCTCCCGGCCGCCCCATCGCCCTCCCGGCCTCGCCGGAGGCCGCCAGCAGGCCGCCAGCGCCCCCGGATCGCCCGGCGAGAGTCAACCCCTAGCCCGGCCGATCCCGAGGCCGCAGCGCGCCCGGCCGCCCCATCGCCCGGCCTCGCGCTCCCGGCCAGCGCTCAAGGCCAAGGGGTGACGGCCGAGACCCGTCCGGGCTGCCGGAGGCCGGAGGGAAAGGCCGGGATCGGCCGCCGGGCTGCCGGGCTGGCCTCGGCCGGGAACCGGGCGCAGGGATCCCGGGCAGGCCGGAAAAGGTCGGTCTCGCCCGGTCTCGGCCGGGCTTGGCCGGTCAACCGGGCAGTCAACCCGAGCTCGGCCTGCTCTTTTGTTCACCGGGGGAGGGGGTCGCGCGCGCGCGGGCGGCCGGGAAACCGAGCGGGTCTACCCCTGTGGACTTTTTCTGCAATAAGCCCTTGGGGTCTGGCAGCAGTTGGGCTGATGCTGGTCATTAGGGCTGCTAATAGGTCTGGCCGAAGTTTGGGTTGGGATTGACAGGGTTGGTCTTGGCCCCCTTAATAATCCCCCATTCCCCCCTTTAGTCCCCCAGAGGGGGAAAGGGTTTCTGTGGAGCGAATGAGAATGAGCGTAACGGGAAGCCTTGGGGAATGATTGACTACATCTAAAGTCTAGGGAGTATTGAGGAATATGGACTATTCCGAAGGGGACTTGATCCGGGTGACCGGGATTAACAAGCAGCAGATGCGGGAGATTCGCAAGGAGATGAGTGAGGGGGCGCATTGGTATCGGAAGCCTAGCAAGGGGCCGCAGAAGTTGTGGCCTGTGTATTGGACTCCTATTGGGGTGGATTGCTTGTGTTTGCAGTTTGGGGTGGACAACCCGAAGTTGGAGGAGGAGTTGGCGGCTGTGGAGCCTCCGAAACAAGTCGAGGGCATTGTCCGGGCTAAGTTCATGAACAACCGGATCATTGCGTGTGATATCGTGCGCGACAAGGGTTACGAGCGGGTGAATGTGCTGGTGCGGGATAGCCGGAATTTCGTGATCGGGATGGTGGTTCCGCTGCGGTCTGACGGGAGTCGTTGGATTGCGGCGAAGCATCCTCGATTTGGGGGGCGCTGGTGATGGCCAAGAAAAAGCCAAAGAAGCCTAAGAAGGCCATCAAGGGCTTCCCGGTGATCGAGGACAAGTGTATCAATGACGAGCAGGCCGAGGCTGCGCTGGTCTATGCGGTCAGGTCGTTCAACCAGTATTTCGAGGACGGCATCATCGTGGTCAAGGTCAAGGACGACAAGTACAAGGTCGTGACCTTCGGCCCGGGAGATCCCAAGGATCACTTCAAGCCTGTGATGTGGCAGGCGATCAAGGCCGCCTACGAGGCGTACAAGGAGGGGCCAAACGATAGCCAAACCTTTGAGGGTTAGCCTTGGTAGCACAATGGTAGTGCGCCCGTTTTGTAAACGGATGGTTGTCGGTTCGATTCCGACCCAAGGCTCTTTCGCTATTATTGTTTATTTCCAACAGTACCCCTCACGACTCCATAAGGATCGCACCAGAGGGGGCAATTTTGGGGGCTTCTTTCAATGGTAGGAAACCCGGTTTGCATCCGGGCAATGGGAGTTCGATTCTCCCCGCCTCCAGATCTGTCTTAACATTGCTTAACATTACTTAACATTTGTTAAGTTGACAAAAACTTATGAACTACATTAAATTCGCTTATCTATCACTTATCAGATACCTGAAAACCCTCATGCCCCTTACCAAGTCCTCGTCTGAGAAAGCCTTTGTCGCCAACATCAAGAAGGAGATCAAGGCCGGGAAGCCCAAGAAGCAGGCCGTCGCCATCGCCTACGCCACCAAGCGCAAGTACGCCAAGAAGAAGTAACATGGCCACATACAAAGGACGCAAGGTTTCGCTGAATAAGCCCTTCCGCACCCCGGGTGCGAGCAAGAAGTCTGCCGTCTATGTCAAGGACGGCTCCAAGACCAAGATCGTCCGCTTCGGCGACCCCAAGATGACCATCAAGAAGGGCATCCCCGCTCGCCGTAAATCCTTCCGGGCGCGCCACAACTGCGCCAACCCCGGCCCCAAGACCAAGGCCAGATACTGGTCTTGCAAGGCTTGGTGAAACTGACCCAACACCCAGTCCTTAAGATCCCCAGCCCGGAGGATCTAAAGCGCCTTACGGAAAAAGTAGGCGTGGATGAGGTCGCCCGGATCCTACGGATCCGGGAAGAGAAGATCAACGCTGAGAAGACAGACCCTTACCGTCATGGTTACGAGCCATTTCATTGGAAAGACGCTGATGACATCCTGAAGCAGTATCAGGAGATTTGCGTCCTTGGTGGCAACCGCGCTGGTAAGACGGAATGGGCTGCGAAACGGGTCGTTTCCACGATGGTCAATGTGCCTAACGCCAAGGTGTGGTGTCTGCACACGACATCCAAGTCTTCCATCGAGATGCAGCAGAATGTGCTGTGGAAGTACTTGCCGCCGGAGTTCAAGTCGCTCAAGAAAGGGCGGGTGACCAACATCCAGTACTCCCAGAAGAATGGGTTCTCGGACGGCACTTTCATCTTTCCAAACGGCAGCCAATGCCATTTCCTGAATTATGCGCAAGAAAAGCGAGTCATCGAGGGCGGCGAGTGCGATATCATCTGGTGTGACGAACTTGTCCCTCTGGACTGGATTGAGACGCTTCGTTATCGTATCGTTACCCGGCGAGGTAGGCTCATTGTCACTTTTACTCCAATTTCTGGCTATACCAATGTAGTCAAGGAGTACATTTCCGGCGCTAAGATACTGGAAACCAAGCCAGCGCCTATCCTTGACCAGTCGGTTCAGCACGCACCCGGCGTGCCTAACGGCCATATGCCATATCGGGCCAAATCCCGAGGCAAGGATGCCGGGGTGGTCTGGTTTCACTCCCAATTCAACCCGTATAATCCTTTTGACGAACTTTGTAAGACTTTAGAGGGTAAAACGACCTACGAGAAGAAGATCCGAGCCTATGGTTGGGCTGAAAGTCTGGCTGGAGCGCAATTCCCTCGATTTGGCGACCTGAATGAGATCGACCACGACAAGATTCCCAAGGAAGGCACTAATTACATGGTGGTTGACCCTGCCGGAGCCAGAAATTGGTTCATTTTGTGGCTAAGGGCGGTAGGCCAAGGTGAGAATGTGAAATATTATATCTATCGGGAGTGGCCGGACGCTACCTATGGCGAATGGGCGCTGCCGGACTCCAAGTTGGACGGGAAACCCGGCCCAGCGCAGCGGGCAGGCGGGGGTAGAGGTATCAACGAGTACAAGGAGATCATCCGTGAGGCTGAAGGCGATGAGGTGGTCGAGGAACGCCTGATTGACCCCCGTGCAGGGGCTACACAGGCCGCTGGCAAGGAGCAAGGCACTTCCCTCATCGAACTTCTGGATTCCGACCCGGATCCAATGTATTTCACGCCAGCACCGGGCTTGCGCATTGAGGAAGGCGTGGCACTAATCAATGATGCCCTATCCCACGACCCCAGCCAGCCGCTGTCTCCTATCAATGAGCCTAAACTCTATGTATCCAAGAAGTGCGAGAACCTAATCTACTCCCTCCGTGAATGGACTGGGGCTGATGGTGAGAAGGGTGCATCGAAAGACCCTATTGACTGCCTTCGATATCTAGTTGTCGTAAGTCCAGAACAGTATGACGAGGAACACTATAAGTGCAAGGGCGGGGGGTCTTACTAATGAACTCTGACCATTACCCGATGTTGCTTTCCCGGTCTGCCGCCAAGCGATTGACCGGAATTGATGTCCGTGAGTTGGACAAATTGAGAAAAAATGGCACTATCCGGTGTTATACCACACTTGGAGGCCAACACCGCTTCCATAAGTCATCGCTTTTGCAATATATAGAAACAAAATCTACTCAAAGTTTCCAAAATGAACAGCAACGAACCCCGCAGGGATAAACTCGCATTTTTCAGCGAAACTCCGGATATTGGAGAACTTCGCGCTGAACTGGAGCGTTCCCTGTACAATGGCGGCAATGTCGCCCGCATCAACAGCAATGACGACATCCGTTTCGCCCGCTGGGAAGGTCAGACCGATGATGGCAAGAAGCATAGCGAAAACCTCAACGAAGGTGAGCAGGCTTTCCCGTTTGAAGGCGCTTCCGATGTCCGTTGCCGCCTAGTTGACCAGACGATCAACGAACTTGTCGTCCTTTTGGTGTCCGCTTGGCAGTTGGCTCGCTTGCGTGTGAGCGGTACTGAGACCGGGGATGCCAGCCGTGCGTCCAGCATCCAGACTCTGGCCGATTGGGTCGTGAACAACAAGATGCGGGCTGACTTGCTCACGGAAGCGGAACTTCTCGCCCAGTATACCCAGCAATTCGGTTGGTCTATCGCACATATCGGCTGGGAGCGCCGCCTTGGCATCCGTCCGGTGTCCATGACCATGGCAGAACTCGAAATGCGGGCTGCCAATGGCGATCCTATGGCCGGAGAGGCCGTCAATAGCCTCAAGTCCACAGGCACTAGCGATTACAGCATCAGCAGCCTTATGAGCCTGCTTGGCATCAATGCCAATGACGCTCGCCGGGTCGCCGATGAACTGATGACGGCTGGCGTAACCACTTTTGAGCAGGAATATGCAGTTTCCAACGCTCCTGTTGTCGCCGCCCTCAAACCTTTCGATGAGATCTGCTTCCCGCCCGAGACGCTAGACCTTCAGGATGCCCGTGTCATCTTCCGGCGCACATTTATGACGGAGGTCGAACTCCGTGAGATGATCAAGACGGCAGAGTGGGACGAAGCGTTTGTCGAGGAGGCTATCCAGACGGCAGGCCGCTCCGATTGGCACTCCGAGCCTAACCTTATCCCTTCCACTACCACCATCCGCAATACGCTTGAGCGCGCCGACCATCTCATCGAGATCGTCTACGCCTATAACCGTCAAATCGGCCCGAATGGCGTTCCCTGCATCTATTACACGGTCTTCTGCCCGAACACCCGTGAGCAACTCCACGCCAAGCACGAAATGCTTGATTACGCCCATGGGATGTACCCGTTTGTGGAATATCGCCGTGAGCGCCTGCGCCGTTCCATCGTGGAATGCCGTGGTGTGCCTGAACTGGCTTACACAGACCAGTTGGAAATCAAGGCTCAACACGATTCTATCCGTGACCGCACGGCCTTTGAGACCTTACCCCCCATCAAGGTCAAGAAGCGCCTCGGTACGCAAAACATCATCCAGCCGGGTGGCCTCTTGCCCGTCACCACGCCGGACGACTACACCTTCTTGTCGCCGCCCTCTGGTAACCCTGCATTGGCGTTCAACCTGATTGACCGTGTCGAGCAGCGAAATGCTGCGTATTTCGGCCTGTATCATGCCAATATCCCGCCCGTCAAGACCCAGACCACGCAGCAGTTCATCGTGAACAACTGGCTGTCCGCTTGGGGTAAGATCTACAAACAGGTCATCTCCTTGTCCTTGCAGTATATGGATGGCGCTGAAATCGAGCGCGTTGTCGGTATGCCTATCATCCTCCAGCCGCAGGAATTGTCTGCCATGTACGACTTCAATGTCTCGTACAATGTGCGTGAACTGGACACCGATTATGTCCTAGAGAAACTCAAGGCCATCTCGTCCTTCGTCATCCCGATGGATGCAGGCGGCGTTATTGACCGAAACAAACTGACCGTCCGCTTCGTTGAGGCCATCAGCCCTGAGGCGGCCAAGGATATCGTACTTGACCAAGCCAGCGCCTCCCAGCGTATGTACGGCGATGTCCAAAACGACATCACCAAGATGATGGCCGGGATGGAGCCTCAGTATGTCGAAAACGACCCTGCGGCCAAGTCCAAGTTGCAGTTTGTTCAGGATGTCATCCAGAAGAACCAGAAGGCTCAGATGGCAGCCCAGCAGGATCCTCAATTCCAAGCCCTGTTCCAGAACTATGTGAAGAACCTCCAGATGAGCGTCTCACAGCAGGAAAACAAGTCCATCGGCCGCATCGGCGTTACGCCTGTGTCCGAGAAGATGGCTCAACAGGGCAATCAACCCCCGCAAATGTAATCTCATGGCCAAAACCTACAAAGACTCCAAATATCGCAAGAAGGGTGGCTTGATGCCTTCCCGTCCCCACAAGTGCAAGCGTATGTGCAAGGAAAAGCACAAGAAGGGCAAATGCGATGAGTAAGCCCATCGAAGACCACAAGCGGGTTCTTTCCTTTGAAAGCAACGAGGTCTTTGATGCAGTACTGGCTTACCTCTCCTTGAGCATCGAGGCCGAGGTTGATCGCGCCATCTCCTACTCTACCGAAGGTGAAAAGCGTATCCACGCCTGTGGCCGCGCTGAAAGCCTCAAGGACTTCAAGGAGTTGCTTTTGGTGCAGCAACAGGAAGCCAAGTCCGGTAAGTACGGCGGCTGAGTTGAGACAGAAGTTGCCAAAACTTACAAACCGGGTCTGGGCTGATTGACGGTGCTTGGTTTTTGGTGTTATTGCCCGTACGCCTCTGGGAGCGACCATTCCCTGCTATGCCAGAAAATCAGAACGCCGATATCGATCCGGCTCAAAACAACATCGAGGTACAGTCAAACCCATCCCAGTCCGGATTGGATCAAGAAAAACTTGCGGATATCCTTCGCAATACCCTGTTCAAGGACGATGAGCAGGCGGTACAGCCCCAGACCGATTCCGAGGGCGAAGACCAAACGGAGGTCAAGGATTCCATCGACAGCGAAGCGTCCCAGCAGGACGAAGTAACTGACACGGAAATCCCCCCGGCCGAGGATGGCGAAGACGAAGTTCCTTCACAGTCAGCAGAAGACAACGGAGAGGAAGATAACCTCTCCAAGGGCGTTCAGAAGCGTATCGACAAGTTGACGGCCAAGCGCAAGCAGGCCGAAGAAGAAGCCACCCGGCTTCGCAACGAAGTTGACGCTCTGAAGCAAGAACTTTCCCAATCCAAGGCTTCGGGAGAAGAGAACAAAACCAGCGTCACAGACGCATCTAACCCGTTCTCTTCTCTTAATACGAAAGCCGATGTGGAGAAGGAAGTCGAGCAAGCCCGGTGGCTACGGTATAAGTGCATGGAGAACCCTAACGGTTTCGTTATGGGGGAGACCGAGTACGGCCCTGAAGATGTCAGCCGAATGCTGGTAAACGCTACGAAGGCTATCGAAGTTCATCTGCCGAAACAGATGGCCAAGATCCAAACCTTTGAAACCGTCAAACCTATCGCAGAGGCAGAATATCCGTGGTGGAAGACACCGCAGGCAAAAGAATACCAATTAGCGCAACAAGTACTGAACAACTACCCTCAGTTCAAGAATCATCCTGATTATATGCTCTTCGTGGGCGATTACATCCGGGGATACATGAGCCGAGAGTCCAAGGTGGCCAACACCCAAGTTGCAAGGAAAGCGCAAATCCAGCCAGTTCGTCCCACCGCTGCTCCGGTAAAGACTAGCGCTAAGACAGCCAGCGCCAAGAGTGCCGAGAGTCGATTTATCAAATCGAACAACGCCGAAGACCTCGCAAAGGTATTGCTATCCAAAGGCTTCATTTAAACCCCACCTCCCCATACTACTATGGCAAAACTACTCGAAAAAGACATCGTCAACGCTGGTAAGCGCGAAGACCTTGCTAACCTCATCGCCCTTGTCGATGCTAAGGACACCCCCTTCACCTCCATGGCGAAGAAGGGTTCCCAGCCGGGCAACACCATCTTCCGCTGGCAGGCTGACCGCCTCCCCGCCACCACGACCCCTACCCCTGTCGTTGATGGCACGGATGTGGATCCGAACAGCGGCACTTCCAACTTCGTCAATGACGGCGGTACTCAGTACCGTGTGGAACTGTCGAATCGTATCCAGATCTTCCGCAAGGCTGTCCGTGTGTCCAAGTTGACGCAGGATGTCGCCAACATCGCTGGTGTCCGTGACGAACTCGCCAACAATGTCTCCAAGGCCGTCACTCTGGTCAAGCGAGACATGGAAGTCGCCATGTGTTCCTCGCAGGGCGCTCAGGTCGATAACGGCACGGTTGGTTACCGCACCCGTGGTCTCGACAAGTGGCTCGTCGCCGCTGCCAACATCGACACGGTTGACCTCCCGGCTGCTGCTTCGGCCTTCTGCTTGTCTGCTTCCCAGATCTCGACTGTCGGTACTGCCGCCCTCACGGAAACCGTTGTTCAGGACATCCTGACTGGCATCTACAGCCAGACTGGCCAGTTCAAGAACTACGATGCCCTTGTCGGCCCGACCCTCAAGCGCGCGTTCACGAACCTTGTGTTCACGACCACGCAGGGTACTGGTACTGCCCCGATGACCGCCATCCGCACCCTCAATCGTGAGTCGGACAGCGAAGCGTACATCTCGTCTGTCGATGTCTTCCAAGGTGACTTCGGCCAGATCCGTCTCCACCCGTCCCTGTTCCTGAAGAATAACTTCTCGGGTTACATCATCCCGTTTGACATGGTCGAAGTCCGCTACGGCGGCAATGTCGCCCAAGTCACCGAGTTGACGGATAACGGTGGCGGCCCTGCTCGTCTCATCGAAGCGGTTGCTGGCCTCTGCGTCTACAACCCGCTGGCCTTCGGTAAGTTCGACTTCACCGCCTAATCACTAGGAGGCTTGTCCGACATCATCCAGTCGATCTCTGAGGTTATTCCCTCCCATCTCCGCAAGGCGGTGGAGAGGGAACTCCTCACGGGCTGGAGGATGCAGGAAGCGGCTTCCTATACGCAGGCAAAGCAGTTTGCGGCCTTCAATCACGCAAACGCTGCTAAATCCATCGATGGGGTAGGCGAGTTGAAGGCTCGTATCCCCATTTCTGCCTATCACTACTGGGGTCAGCGCCTCGGTTATGAGTGCTGGAATGATGAACAGTTCACCAACGACTTCATCAAGCACAACCCGGAAATCGCTGTTAATAACCGGGTCAAGCGTACCGTTGTCAACGGCGCTATCTTTACAGCAGACGGTTTCCTCACTAAATGAGAACCACCCACTTTTCGCCTATCCTATTCAACTCCCTGCAATACGCCGGGCAGGATAGGCACAACATCTCGGAGGAGACATTCGCTCAATTCCGTGATTTCATCAATGAACGCATTCGCCATGCTTGGGAGTCCCAAGATTGGCCTGATCTCGTCCGTGTATCGCAACTGACGGTTACGGACGATGGCGCTGGTTTGGTCACGGCGGCCATCCCGGCTGACGCAGGCGAGGTTCTGTCCTGCTATGATAGCAACCCTCTGGTGACCACCCGGTCTGTCGAACTGTCGTTCCGTCTGTATGATGACGGCACTACCCAGAAACTGGTGTTCGTATCCGATCCGGGTACTGTCTACGCCGAGTATCGCATCAAGCGTCCTGAGTTGGTCGGAGACCTGTACTCCACGACTGTTGGCTATTCCATCGGCGCTCAGGTCTATTTCGACAGCGGCAGCAATACTGGCACATATATCCCGGTTGCCGGGAAGCCTCACTACGGCAATTTCTACAATTGCATTGACGCTACCACGGCTGGCCAGTCCCCGTCCACACACCCCGCCAAGTGGCAACTGGTGCAGATCCCTTACCTGTTCTCTGCCTATGCCGCGCGCGGCGCTTTTGCCGACTGGCTTAAGTCAGAACTGCAACTTGAGGTCGCTCAGGTCGCAGAACTTGAGGCTCAGAACTCCCTGACCGAAGCCGTTGACATCATCCTTCGTCAACAGAAGCAAGTCAATCGCATCAACATGAACCGTACTTACTAATAAAATGGGCTATATCTCCACATCCTCACCCTTCATCCGTAGCATGACGCATTCCGACCTTTCCGTGTCGAATGCCGCTGTCACGGAAATCCTTGCTCCGGCATCTGCCACCGAAAAGCGAATCATCGTCTTCGTGCAGAACAAGTCGTCTACGGCAAACCTGTATGTCATCTATAACTCTGCTGGTAGCGTTGGCATCCTTGTGCCTCCCCTGTCCAATACGAGCATCGAGAACTACACAGGCTCTGTCCGTGTGACTACAGACTCCGGCACAGCATCCACAGTACACCTCGCTTACGCAACGGTCTAATGCCATTGACCGCAACAGTCCACACCCAGCACGGGAAGCGAAAGTCTTCTCGTATGGGTAAAGGAAAACTTAAATGAGCCTACAGGCATCAGTCGGTTTTCAGATCCCTACGAATGTCGTAGAGGTCGGCAACGAAATCTCCACAGACCAGTTGGCTGCCATTCAGGCCGCCAGCACTCCGTCTACCGGGAATCCTTTCGCTACGCAGGGATGGGTCGGTTCCCAAGGCTACACCACATCGTCTGGACTTAGCCAAGACCAAGCCTACGCCATCAGTTTGGTTGCCGTCGTCAACTCGTTCACTTGGAGTGGGTCTGCTTGGAGTGGCACTATCCTTGGTGAGACTCCGTATTTCAGCGCCAACAAGTCGGCTAACTTCAAGTTCTTTATGAACAACTCGTATGATTTTACGCCTACTTGGTCTGGAACTTCTTTTTCTCTTCCTTCTGTATCTGATGACACCACTTACACCACTACCGGGTCTGGTGAGTCCTTCACGATCAAGTGGAACTCCGCAAACGGCGGTGTCCCGGTAATCTAACCTTTATGTTCACATTTCTCCTGTTTCTCATTGGCGTTGGCATCGCTGGCGCAGTCGGCTTCTACGCTGGCGTTAAGAACGCTGGCTCGTCCAAGGTCGCTAAGTTCAAAGAACTTGAAGACACGCTGAAGAAGTAATGCCATCCCGTGAGTATCTAGTCGATGGAGACCAAGGGTTCATCGGCCTGAACTCTCGGGACAACCCGGTCAATCTGGGTAAAAACTTCGTCTCCAAGTCGCAGAACTTCCGTATGGATCGTGGCGTTGCCACCCTGCGGAAAGGCGCTGAACGGCTTACCCCTGCTGCGTTTGTAGCCACAGGCCGTGTCATCTATGCCAGTTGCACCTACACGGATAGCGCAGGCACGGAGTACATCATCCTCATCTGCGGTGACGGCCTGTATAAGTTCAATCAAGAGACTGAGTCCTTTGCTACCGCTTTCGTAGCATTCCCTGCCGGGGAGGTCATCACGGCTTCTGATGATGTGGATGCCTACCAAGCCCAAGGTAACGGCTATGTCTACATTTGCCGTGGGTTTCTGAAGACCGTCCTCCGCTGGGATGGCTCTACTACCATTGCTGTTCCTGCCGCTGGCGTTCACAATAACTACCCAGCCAGCCGTCACGCTATTTACTATGGCAACCGACACCTTGTCCAGACGGATGGGAATACCTTTCAAGTAAGCCATTACCTCAAGGACGACACTTGGTCTTCCTTGGATATGTTCAGCATCAATGACGGAGGTAATGACCGTCTTGTTGCCCTTACGCCTTGGACTCTGAATGAGTTCGTGGTGTTTATGCGTAATAGCATCTTCTATGCTAATGTGGGCGTAGGTGCTTATCAGATTGGCGATCCAGCACAGGAGTCCGACTCCTATGTAAAGTCCTTGGCTACCGATATCGGCTGTATCGCCAAGAAGTCCGTGGTACAGGCTGGTGGTGGCATCTTCTTCCTGTCCGATAATGGGGTCTATGTGGCTAACCCTGCTGGCGCTGGATCGTCCGGGACGAATGCCTCCACCCCGGAAGGGATGCGTCTCTTGACCCTGTCTGAGCCATTGTCATCCCCCATTTCGGATGTCATCGAGCGTATCAACTACAACTATGTTGATAAGGCAGTAGCGACCTATTTCGAGAACCGTTACTATCTGGCTGTACCGCTGGATTCCTCCACGGTCAACAATGCCGTCTTGGTCTATAACTTTGTCAACAAGGCTTGGGAGTCCGTGGATACCTATCCTGCCGGGTTCGATATTAAGGCGTTCCATATTGCCAAGAAGGGCAACCGCCGCCGCCTATTCGCCATCGACCAAGAGCAGGGTGTTTTCCTCATGGAGAACCTAGAGTGGGACGAATACGGAAGCGCAACTTTAACCCCGCTCCTTGACGATCCGCTGTTCAAGTTGGACTCCGCTGGGGCTAAGTTGTATAACGGCGCGTTTACCGCAAACGCCATCCAAGGTGTCCTTACGACCCGGGCGTATGCCTTTGAGACCAACCGTGAGAAACGGTTCTCCAGCGTACAGGCAGATATGTCCATGACCGTTGGCGCGGATGTGTACATTGACTTGCTGGTCGTAAACCCTGACAGTACGACACGCCTTGATTCATTCTATGCGGATGCTAACGAAGATTACCTTCTTCGCCTTCCGGCTCGCAAATCCGGCTATTACGCTCAAGTTCAGTACACAGTAAACGCCTACCGCCCCTCTATCCGATCCACAACAATCCAAGCCATCGTTCCCGGTCAGATGACCGCAACTAAACGCTAATGCCACAACTAGAATCTCCAATCACATTTATCTCCGGTCAAGTACTTACGGCCGCAGACCTGAACGCCCATGTAAACAGCGCCATCCTCAAGCCCGGTTCTATCAACGACCAAACGGCTATCACGGCCTTCGACATTCAGTCCACGGACACCTTCAACATCTACGACTCTTCTGGGGCTGTGCTTCGGAAGGCTACGGTTGATGACCTGTTCCGTTCCGGGCAGATTGTCAAGTTCGACAATATCAGCGGTAAGTCTGGTCAGAATCTGGCGATTACCCCTGCAAGTGGCTTTGCTGTCGCAATCAACGGCAACCTCACTTCCAGCGGCACATTGGCTGTCACAAGCACATCGACCCTTAGCGGTGATGTTACTGCTGGCGCTAACCTTACGGTGGTTGGTCTTGCCAACTTCAATACGACTGAGGCCATCAAAATCCCTGTAGGCACTACCGCCCAGCGTCCTGCTACCCCTGCTACTGGTCAAATCCGCTACAACTCGACCTTGGCGGCTACGGAAATCTACAACGGCACGGCTTGGGATCCAGTCCCTGTGGCTGGCACGAATCTCACCCTGCCCAATACGGTCAACTTTACTGGCACGATCCAGTACAATGGTACGGCTGTTTATAGCCTTAGTGCAATTACGGAGGAGACTATTACAACCGCTACAGGCTCTGGGGTTATCTGGACAT
>Ga0222712_10004696_pt1 | contig 14175 bp, 13 predicted proteins | sample C33_657DmetaG_FD_165043 | JGI IMG/M metagenome (GOLD analysis project Ga0222712, IMG submission 165043) | Estuarine water microbial communities from San Francisco Bay, California, United States - C33_657D | ecosystem: Environmental > Aquatic > Marine > Unclassified | place: USA: California... | reverse complement strand
TAAAGAGCGCGGCATGTTTGAGGCCCGCAGGGCCGAGTTTGCCGCGCGTGCCCCTGGGGGCCGAGCACCGCAAGGAAGCCCGAAGGGCCCCCGCATCGAAGCCGCTGCGCCCGTACCGCATGCCCGTCGCGCTCTGGGCCATTGGCGAGGAGCGCATCGCAGAATGGCAAACGACAGGGCAGGAATGCCCCAAAGAAAAAACTTCAGTGCGCCAGGATCTTGTTGAGGAAGTCCTTGGTCCGCGGCTGTCGGGCTTCCGGGTTGCCGAAGAAATCGTCCTTCGAGCAGTCTTCAAGAATGCGCCCGCCCACGTCAATGAAGATGACGCGGTTGGCCACCTTGCGGGCAAAGCCCATTTCGTGGGTGACCACCATCATCGTCATGCCTTCCTTGGCCAGGGTGACCATGACGTCGAGTACCTCACCCACCATCTCGGGGTCGAGCGCAGAGGTAGGCTCGTCGAACAGCATCACCACCGGGTCCATCGAGAGGGCGCGGGCGATTGCCACCCGCTGCTGCTGGCCGCCGGAGAGCTGACCGGGGAACTTGTCCTTGTGCGCCATCAGGCCCACGCGGTCGAGCATTTTCAGGCCCCGTGTCATGGCTTCATCGGGGGTGCGGCCGAGCACTTTGATTTGGGCCAGGGTGAGGTTTTCAGTCACCGACAGGTGCGGAAAGAGTTCGAAGTGCTGGAACACCATGCCCACCCGGCTGCGCAGCTTGGGGAGGTTGGTGGCCGGGTCAGTGACTTGCACGCCATCGACCGTGATGCTGCCCTTTTGCACCGGCTCCAGTCCGTTGACGGTCTTGATGAGGGTGGATTTTCCCGAGCCCGAGGGTCCGCACACCACCACGACGTCGCCCTTGTTGATGCTCACCGAGCAATCGCTCAGCACCTGCACCGGGCCGTACCACTTGGAAATGTTCTTGATGTCGATCATGTTCAATAGTCCCAGTCAAACTCAGCGAATGATGGCAATGCGCGCCTGCAGACGACGCACCAGCCAGGACAGGCCGAAGCACAGAGTGAAGTAGATGATGGCGGCCAGCAGGTAGGCCTCCTCGGGCCGGCCATAGATCTTGCCGGCGGTCACCAGGCCCTTGAGCAGGTCGTAGGCGCCAATGGCATAGACCAGGGAGGTGTCCTGAAACAGGATGATGGTCTGGGTGAGCAAGACCGGCAGCATGTTGCGAAAGGCCTGGGGCAGCACCACCAGGCGCATGTTCTGGCCATAGGTCATGCCCAGGGCCTGGCCGGCATAGACCTGACCGCGCGGGATCGACTGGATGCCCGCACGCATGATTTCGCTGAAATAGGCCGCCTCAAATGCAATGAAGGTGATGACTGCCGAGGCCTCTGCGCCCACCGGGCGGCCGATGATCAGCGGTACCAGCAGGAAGAACCAGAGGATCACCATCACCAGCGGGATGGACCGCATGCCGTTGACATAGAAGGTGGCCGGGATGACCAGCCACGGCCGGCCCGACAGGCGCAGGAGCGCGAGCAAGGTGCCAAAGAAAATGCCGCCCAGCGTGGCCACGATGGTCAGTTGGATGCTGAAAATGAAGCCGCTGAGAACAAACTTGCTGAGCATGTCCCAGCTGACGAAGGAGAGGTCGAGGTTGCCCAGCATGCTCAGTGCCCTCCCCCGGTACCACCAGCCGCGATGAAGCCGGGCACCTGTACCCTGCGCTCGATGTAGGCAAAGATGCGGTTCACGGCAAAGGCCGATAGGGCATAGAGGCCGGTGACTGCCAGGTAAATTTCAATGCCCCTCGAGGTTTCTTCCTGGGCCTGCATCGCGAACATGGTCAACTCGGCGATGGACACCGCAAACGCCACCGAGGAGTTTTTGAGCAGGTTCATGGACTCGCTGGTCAGGGGCGGCAAGATGATGCGAAACGCCATTGGCAGCAAGACATACCGGTAGGTCTGCGTGGTAGTGAGGCCCATGGCCATGGCGGCGTAGCGCTGCCCGCGCGGCAGCGACTGGATGCCCGCGCGCACCTGCTCCGCGATTCGCGCCGAGGTGAAAAAGCCTAGCCCGAAGACCACCAGCACAAAACCAGGCACCTGCTGGAAGGCGGGAAACATCTTGGGCACCACGAAGTACCAGATGAACAGTTGAACGAGGATGGGGATGTTGCGGAACAGCTCAACCCAAGCGTTGGCCAGGCGCACCAGCCAAGGGTTGTTCGGCAGGGTCCGCAGGGTGCCAAAGAATGCGCCGGTGATCATGGCCACTACCCAGGAGGCGCCGGCCACTGCCAGCGTCCAACGCCAGGCCTCCATCATCCATTCGAGATAAGTGCGGCCGCCGCCGTCGTCGGTGAGAAATACCTGCCAGTCCAGGGTCATGGGGGATCGGCTCCGCGGAAAAAAGGTCGTCGGTTGTAACGCGTCGCTGCAAAAAACACAAACCCCGCGGACGCCAGGCGCCGCGGGGTTTGTTGGCTCAACTCGTCAACTTACTTCTTGGCGTAGTCTTCCACAGGCTTGTCGTTGGGGTTGGCCCAGACCGCCTTGGTCGCCTCGCTGACCGGCAAGCCAACGCGGGTGTTCTTCGGGGGGATGGGCTGCACGAACCACTTGTCATACAGCTTGGCAATGTCGCCGGACTTCATCATGTCGCGCAAGGTGTCGTCTGCCAGCTTCTTGAAGGCTGGGTCGTCCTTGCGGAACATGATGGCGATGGGCTCGACGCTGAGAACTTCGCCGACGATACGGAAATCAGCCGGGCTCTTGGAAGCGGCAATGTTGCCGGCCAGGATCTGGCCGTCCATCACGAAGGCGTCAGCACGACCGGACTCGAGCAGCAGGAAGCTGTCTGCATGGTCCTTACCAAAGACTTCCTTGAAGTCAATGCCGGTGGCGCGCTCATGCTTGCGCAGCAGCTGGACCGAGGTGGTACCGGTGGTGGTGGCCACGTTGCGGTCCTTCAGCTGAGAGATGCTGGTGATACCGGAGTTGGCCTTCACCGCGATGCGCACTTCTTCCACGTAGGTGGTAACGGCAAAGGACACGTCCTTCTGGCGGGCAGCGTTGTTGGTGGTGGAGCCGCACTCGATGTCGACGGTGCCGTTTTGCACCAGGGGAATGCGGTTTTGCGAGGTGACCGACTGGTACTTCACGTCCACCTTGCGGCCGACGGCCTTCTCGACGTTGCCGATGATGCGTTGGCACAGCTCGACGTGGAAGCCGGCGTACTTGCCGTCGCCCAGGGTATAGGACAGGGCACCCGAGGAATCGCGCACACCCATGGTGATCACGCCAGAGGACTTGACCTTCGCCAAGGTGTCACCGGCCTGGGCGAGGGCGCCACCGGCAGCAAGGGCAGCGACCGCGAAGGCCAATAGATGCTTCTTCATGAAAGATCTCCTGAGCAAATTGCAAAGTGGAAGGAAAGAACACCGATTCTAGGCATGGCTGCAGTCATCCCGCCACAAGACAGGACATTTCGCACCGGGCAGTTGCGGTGCCTGAGGGGGGATCACAGGGTAAACCCGCAGCACACGCGTTGCGCGGGCTGCTCTGGACACCGTTCTGGCCTGGCAATGCCCAAGGGCGAGCCGCGGCGGGCATCCGAGACAGCCCCCAAGGCCGCGAGAGATAAGACACCTCAGGACATCAACCGCCCAGGCTGGGTAAGCCGCTCGGGCACCAGCAGGGCCTCGATCTGCTCCCGGGTCAGAATGCCCAGCGACTCGGCCACCTCGTCAATAGCGCCGCCGGTGGCAATGGCCGTCTTGGCGATGAGCGCTGCCTTCTCGTAGCCGATCACCGGGTTGAGGGCGGTGACCAAGGTCACCGACTCGCGCACCCGCCTTGCCAGCAGTTCGTAGTTCGGGACGATGCCATCGACGCAGTGCTCGCGCAGGGTGTCGCAAGCATTGGCGAGGTGCTTGATGCTCTTGAAAAGGCTCCAGCCCATGATGGGCTCAAAGGCATTGAGCTGAAGCTGGCCGGCCTCCGAGGCCAAGGTGACCGTCATGTCGTTGCCGATCACCTCGAAGGCCACCTGGTTGACCACCTCCGGGATCACCGGGTTGACCTTTCCCGGCATGATGGACGAGCCCGCCTGACGGGGCGGCAGCTTGATGTCGCCAAAGCCCGCCTGGGGGCCGCTGGAAAGCAGGCGCAGGTCGTTGCAGGTCTTGGACAGCTTGGTGGCTACGCGCTTGAGCACCCCGGAGAGCTGGACAAAGGCACCGGTGTCCTGGGTGGCCTCGATCAGGTTCTTGGACTTGACCAAGGGAATACCGCTGATCGCGGCCAGCTCGCGGCAAGCCAGCTCGGCGTAGCCCGCAGGCGCGTTGATGCCGGTGCCGATGGCGGTGGCGCCGAGGTTGATTTCTTGAATGAGAGCGCGGGCCTCGCGCAGACGGGCCTGGTCCTCTTCGAGCATGACGGCATACGTGGAAAACTCCTGGCCCAGGGTCATGGGAACCGCGTCCTGCAGCTGGGTGCGTCCGATCTTGAGCACCGCATGGAACTCGGCCGCCTTGCGCTCGAACGACTCACGCAAGCGGCTCATAGACAGCAGCAGCCGGTCGATGCCGAACCAGAGGGACAGGCGCACCGCAGTGGGGTAGACATCGTTGGTCGACTGCGAGGCGTTCACATGGTCGTTGGGGTGCAGCACGTCGTAGCGGCCCTTGTCGAAGCCCATGCGCTCGAGCGCGAGGTTGGCGATGACCTCGTTGGCGTTCATGTTGGTGGAGGTGCCCGCCCCTCCCTGGATCACGTCGACCACAAACTGCTCATGGAGGTGGCCGGCGGAGAGTTGCTCGCAGGCATGGGTGATGGCGTGAAAGCGCTTGGCGTCGATCACGCCTAAGGCCAGATTGGCGCGGGCGGCCGCCTTCTTGACCAGGGCCAGGGCCCGAATCAGGTCGGGCATGGCCGACAGGGCGGTACCGGAAATAGGGAAGTTTTCAACTGCCCGCGCGGTGTGCACGCCCCAGTAGGCGTCGGCGGGAATGTCTCGGGGGCCGAGGAAATCCTGCTCGGTGCGAAATCGGTCGGCGGTGTCGGCATTCATGGGCCATCGTCCTGAGTGAGTCGTGGCCCCAATGTAGGTCTGGGCGATCGCCCGCGCTAATGCCGAGGCAGCAATGGCCCATGTCAAGTCCGCATGGCCTGTCAGGAATCTGAAACAGCGCCGGGCTGAGCAGTAGTCAGCCGGCTGCGGCGGACCGAGGGGCCTGCGCGACCAAGTAGTCCCACAGCGCCTGCGCAGCGCCCTGAACATGGCGCACGCCTTCGCGGCCCGGCTTCTGGCGCCAAGCCCGAATTTCGAGCGTCATGCGCAGCGGGCCCAGCCCGCCCTCGTCGGCCGGGACAAGGCGCCCCACAGCCAGCTCAGCGCGTACTGCGCTGGTCGGCAAGAAGGCCAGGCCGTGGCCCTCCAGCGCCATGACTTTGAGACCCTCGGCCATGTCGGTTTCGTAGACCCGGTCCAGGTGCAAGGGTGCCGGCGACTGCCGCTGCAGCAGTTCAGTCACCTGGGCCAGATAGGCACCGCTGGCGTATCCCAGGTAGGGCAAGGGGTGGCTGACCCGTCCGGGCAGGAGGAAGGTGGGCCGGCCTTCTGCGTCAGGTCGGCAGTAGGGCGCGACGGTCTCGCGACCGAGGCTGACCATCTCGTAACGCTCCGCCTCCAGCGGCAGGGGCAAGGCCTCGTGGTGGTAGGCGATCAGCAGGTCGCAGCTTCCCTCGACCAGACGCAGCATCGCGTCGTGCACGTTGAGGGCGGTCAGCCGGCTCTTGACCGGTCCGAACCCGGCGCGCAGGCCCGATAGCCAGCCAGGGAAAAAGGTGAAGGCCAAGGTGTGCGGCGTAGCGAACTCCACCAGACCGTGGTTGGCACCCGACTGCCCACGAAGCATGGCGCGGGTGCTTTGAAGGGCCTGGAGAACCTCCAGCGACTGCTCGTACAGGGTTTGGCCCGCCGGGGTGAGCCGGGTCGGGTAGGTGCTTCGGTCGACCAGATCGCAGCCGGCCCAGGCTTCCAGGGCCTGAATGCGACGGGAAAAGGCCGGCTGGGTGACATGGCGCAGCTGGGCGGACCGACTGAAGCTGCGGGTCTCGGCCAGGCTCACGAAGTCCTCGAGCCACTTGGTTTCCATGGGCCTGATTATGGGAGGGCGGCGGGCGCCCGAACAGGGGCGGTGCCCCGTCGGCCGATCAGCCCGGCACGTCCTCGCGCTCTTGCTGCAGCGCCCACATGCCGGCGTAGCGGCCGCCCTGGGCGAGCAACTCGGCATGGTTGCCGCGCTCGACGATGCGGCCGGCATCCATCACCAGAATTTCGTGGGCGTCCACCACGGTCGACAGGCGGTGGGCGATGACCAGGGTGGTCTTGTTGCGGGCCACGCTTTGCAACTCGGCCTGGATCGCCCGCTCATTGGCCGAGTCGAGCGCGGAGGTGGCTTCGTCGAAGATGAGGATGGGCGGGTTCTTGAGCAGGGTGCGGGCGATCGCCACACGCTGTTTCTCGCCGCCCGAGAGTTTGAGCCCGCGCTCGCCAACACGGGTCTGGTAGCCCTCAGGGGTGCCGGCAATGAAACCATGGATGTGCGCGGCACGCGCCGCCGCTTCGACTTCATCCTGGCTGGCGCCGGGGCGCCCATAGGCGATGTTGTAGGCCACGGTGTCGTTGAACAGCACTGTGTCCTGGGGCACGATGCCGATCGCCTGGCGCACGCTGGCCTGGGTGACCTGGCGAATGTCCTCGCCGCCGATGCGGATGCTGCCCGCCTGCACGTCATAGAAGCGGTAGAGAAGACGCGCCAGGGTTGACTTGCCCGAGCCCGAGGGCCCGACCACCGCCACCGTCTTGCCTGCCGGGATTTCGAAGCTCACCTCGTGCAGGATCGGGCGCGAGGGCTCGTAGGCAAAACGCACCTGATCGAAGGTGACGCTGGCCTGATCCAAGCCCGACAAGGGCTGCGCCCCGGGCACATCGGCGACCTCGCGCTCACGGTCCATCAGAGTGAACATGCGGTCGAGGTCGGTCAGGCTCTGCTTGATCTCCCGGTACAGCACACCCAGGAAGTTGAGCGGGATGTACAGCTGGATCATGAAGGCGTTGATCATGACCAGGTCGCCCAGCGTCATCCGGCCCTCGACCACGCCCTGGGTCGCGCGCCAGAGCATGGCCACCAAGGCGACGGCAATGATCAGCTGCTGGCCGGTGTTGAGGAGCGACAGGGTGGTCTGCGACTTCAGGCGCGAGCGGCGCAGGCGTTCCAGGCTCTCGTCGTAGCGGCGGGCCTCAAAGCCCTCGTTGTTGAAGTACTTGACGGTTTCGTAGTTCAGGAGCGAGTCCACCGCCCGGGTATGGGCGGCCGAATCGAACTCATTGGCCTCGCGACGGAACTGGGTGCGCCACTCGGTGATGCTGATGGTGAAGACGATGTAGATGGCCAGCGCCAGCACGGTGATGCCGGCAAACCAGACGTCGAACTTGATCGCCAGGATCGACAGCACCAGCGCCACCTCGATCAGGGTGGGCACCACGCTGTAGAGGGAATAAGAAATGAGCGACTCAATGCCGCGCACCCCGCGCTCGATGTCGCGCGTCATGCCACCGGTCTGGCGCTCCAGGTGGAAACGCAGGCTGAGCGCATGCAGGTGCTCGAAGGTGCGCAGGGCGATGCTGCGCGCCGCGCCGTGGGTGGCTTTGGCAAAGACCAGCTCGCGCAGCTCGGTGAAGAGGGAGGTCGACAGGCGCAGCAGCCCATAGGCCAAGAGCAGCCCGACGGGTACCAGCAGGGGCAAAGTGGCCGGGCCCAGACGGGGGGTCATTGCGTCGACCATCTCCTTAAGGATGACCGGCACCCCCACATTGGCCAGCTTGGCGCCCACCATGAAAATCAGCGCCGCCAGTACCCGCCAGCGGTATTCCAGCAGGTAGGGCGCCAGGCGGCGCAAGGTCGCCCAGTCGGTTCGGGGGGCGCCCGGGAGGGTGGGGGAAGGAAGGGGCTGTGCGTGGCCGGCGTGGCGCATGGGAGACAATGTCCGCTCTGAGGTCCGAGCGGAGATTGTGCCCATGTCCGATGCCCCCCCCGAAACCATGCCGACCGACCAGGAACTGGTGCTCAAGGTGATCCCCATGCCCTCGGACACCAACGCCAATGGCGACATCTTCGGCGGCTGGGTGATGGCCCAGGTCGACATGGCCGGCGCGGTGCTGCCGGCGCGCAAGGTGGGCGGGCGTATGGCGACGGTGGCGGTCAACGAATTCGTCTTCAAGCAGCCGGTCAAGGTGGGCGATCTGCTGTCCTTCTTCGCGGTGATCACACGGGTGGGGCGTACCTCCATCACGGTGAAGGTACAGGTCTTTGCCGAACGCCTGCACGCCTACGGCGGCCGCGTGACCAAGGTGACCGAGGCATTTCTCACCTATGTGGCAATCGACGAGGCTGGCCGGCCCCGACCACTGCCACCGGAGGCCTACCAATGAGCGCGCACCAGCCCCCGAACCCGGGCCGCATGCTGGCCCTGCTGGTGGCCCTGCTGGGTGCCGGCTTTGCCCTGATTCTTTTGCCCTTCCTCGGTGCGGTGCTCTGGGCGGTGTTCATCGCCATCGTCTTTGAGCCACTGCACGCACGGGTCCGTCTGCAGGTCGGCTCTCGGCCGACGGTCGCAGCGCTGCTCACCCTGGGGCTGATCGTGGCCATCGTCATCTTGCCTCTGGTGCTGGTGGGTATTGCGGTGGTTCAGGAAGCGGCCACCGCAGTGCAGCGGGTGCGCAGCGGTGAGCTCAATTTCGCGGTCTACCTGCAGCAGATGGTGGACATGCTGCCCAGCTGGGCGCGGGCCATCCTCAATCGGCTGGGCATCGTCAACCTCGAGGCGCTGCAGGCCCAGCTCACCACGCTGCTGGCGGGCAGCGGCCAGTTCATCACCACCCACCTGCTGGGACTAGGGCAAAACACGCTGGACTTCCTGGTGGCGCTGGCGATCATGGTGTACCTGCTTTTCTTCCTGCTGCGCGACGGGCGAGATCTGTCCGACCGGATCGCGCGCTCGATTCCGCTCGATCCGCGGCACACCGAGCGCCTGCTCGGGCAGTTCGTCACCGTGGTGCGGGCGACGGTCAAGGGCAACATCGTCATTTCGCTGGTGCAGGGTCTGCTGGGTGGCATCGCCTTCGCGTTCCTGGGCCTGCCAGCCGCCTTGCTCTGGGGCACGCTGATGGCGCTGCTGTCCCTGCTGCCGGCGGTGGGGGCGGCCCTGGTCTGGGGACCGGTGGCGGTCTACATGCTGGTCACCGGCCAGGTGGCGGCAGCCATTGGCCTCGCCGTCTGGGGCGTGGGCGTGATCGGTCTGGTGGACAACCTGCTACGCCCGATCCTGGTGGGCAAGGACACCGAGCTACCCGACTACCTGGTTCTGATCGCCACGCTCGGCGGCATCGCGGTGTTCGGCATCAACGGCTTCGTCATCGGACCGGTGATCGCCGCCATGTTTCTGGTGGCTTGGCAGTTGATGACGGACCGCGGGCCGAAAAACCGCTGAAGTACCTTGGCGATACACCTCCTTCCATGAGCCTCACACCCGAAACCCCACAACTGAAGTTCTTCGCCGACCTGAGCGTGCAGGTGGCAGCGCCTATCGAGGTCGGTCATACGGCACGCGGCCTGCGCCGCGTCATCCCCATCACCGGCGGCGATGTCCGAGGGGAGGGATGGCAGGGCCGGGTCATGGCCGCCGGGGCCGATTTCCAGCTGATCGTCGGCGGCACTACCGCTGAACTTCAAGCCCAGTACGTGCTCGAAACCGACGCCGGCGAGCGTATCTACGTCCACAACCGCGCCATCCGTCATGCGCCGGCCGAGGTGACTGCCAGGCTGATGCGGGGCGAGCCGGTCGACCCAGCGCAGGTCTATTTCCGCTGCCAACCCGCCTTCGAGACTGCCAGCGCCAGCCTGGAGTGGATCAACCAGCGCCTCTTCGTCGGCAGCGGCGTGCGTCTGCCCGACCGGGTGGTGATGCGTTTCTTCGTCCTGGACTGATCAACCTCATTTCGGCACCGATTCACTCGCCCGGCTATATTGACCGGCTTTTTTTTGAAATCCATAACAAGGACAACCCCATGACACTGATACGCCGCCGCCTGCTGGCCGCCGCCGCCAGCCTCACCGCCCTGGTCACCGTGGCCCCCACCGCCTGGGCGCAGGCCTACCCCGCACGACCGGTCCGCATCATCGTCGGCTTCCCCGCCGGCACCGGCCCTGACATCGTCGCCCGTCAGTTGGCCCAGGACCTGTCCAAGGCCTGGGGCGGCGCGGGCGTGATCGTCGACAACAAGCCTGGCGCCGGCGGGCTGATCGCCGCCCAAGAAGCCGCACGTGCACAGCCGGACGGCTACACCCTGATGCTGGGCGAGACCGGCCAGCTCTCGATCGCCCCGAGCAGCTACTCCAAACTGCCCTATGACCCGGTTAAGGACTTCATCCCGGTGAGCCATGTGGTGAGCGCCGAATTCGCCCTGCTGGTCAACCCGCAGAAGGTGCCCTCGCGCAACGTGCGCGACTTCGTCGAATGGACCAAGACACAGAAGGGCCTGTTCATGGCGACCTTCGGCGCCGGCACCCCGGGGCACTTCGGCGCCTTCATGCTGGGCGAGGCCGTCACGGTCAAGCCCGAAGTGGTCCACTACAAGTCCACCGCCGACGCGCTGGGTGGCCTCTTCAGCGGTGACGTGCAGGCGGTGTTTGCCAGCATCGGCTTGGCCACGCCCAACGTCCGGGGAGGCAAGCTGTTCGCCTTGGCCAGCACAGGTCCCGCCCGCACCCAGGCCCTTCCGGAAGTGCCCACGCTCAAGGAGCAGGGCTACTCGAGCCTAGAGTTCGCCTCGTGGTTCGGCATCGTCGCTCCGGCGCGCACGCCGGCAGACATCGTGGCCAAGTTGAACGCCGACATCGTCAAGGCGGTCAGCTCGCCCGAGGCAAAGGCCAAGTACGAGGAGCTGGGCTTTCGGGTCACCGGCACAAGCCGCGACCAGTTCGCCCGCATCATCGCGGCCGACACCGTGACCTGGGGCAAAGCCGTGGCCGCCACCGGCTTCAAGGCCGACTGACGGCGCTCGCCAAAGGGCTAGCCCTTCAAAAAATCCGGCGCGAATTACGCCGGATTTTTTTATGGGATGCGTGGGTTCAGAGGGTCGAGAAATCAGGCCTGCGTTTTTCCATGAAGGCGGTGAAGGCCTCCCGCGCCGCCGGCTCGGCCAGCATGCGACGGAAGCTTTCGCCCTCTTCGCGGATGCGGGCCATCACCTCGGCTTGCGAGCCCTGCTTCATCAGGCGCTTGGTTTCGATCAGGGCCGACAGCGGCTTGGCCGCCAGCTTGCGCGCCTGAGCCTGGGCCAGGGCGTTGGCTTCAGAAGGCGGCACCACGCGATTGACCAGCCCGACCTCCAGAGCCGCCTCGGCCATGAAGGGCTCGCCGAGCAGGAGAGCCTCCGCCGCGCGCTGGTAGCCAAACAAGCGCGGCGCCAACAGGCTCGAGCCGTTTTCGGCGCACAGGCCCAGGTTGACGAAGGGCATGGAGAAAGCGGCGTTGTCGCCGGCGTAGACGAGATCGCAGTGGAACAGGAGCGTGGTGCCGATGCCCACAGCCGGTCCGCACACCGCGGCCAGCAAGGGCTTGGGGAACATGGCCTGGGCACGCATGAAGCGAAACACCGGCGCATCCTCGCCACCGGGTTTGTTATTCAGAAAGTCGCCGATGTCGTTGCCAGCGGAAAACACGGTCTCACTGCCCTGGAAGACAGCGACGCGCACAGCGGGGTCTGCTGCCGCCGCTTCGAGCGCGTCAGCGAGCGTGGCGTACATGGCGGCGGTGATGGAGTTCTTACGCTCGGGCCGGTTGAAGGTGAGGGTGCACACACCCGCTTCGGTGTGGACGAGGATATCGCTCATAAAGGTCTTTCCGTGACTGCTTGTTGTGGTGAAGGATATCTGGGCCAGCGGCAAGCGCGCAGCTTCAGACCCGCTCGAAGATACCGGCTGCTCCCTGCCCCATGCCGACGCACATGGTGACCATGCCGTACCGCAGGTTCTTGCGGCGCAGCGCATGGACCACCGTGGCCGCGCGGATCGCGCCGGTGGCGCCCAGGGGGTGACCCAGGGCGATGGCGCCACCCATGGGGTTGACCTTGGCGGGGTCGAGGCCAAGTGTGTTCATCACCGCCAGCGACTGCGCGGCGAAGGCTTCATTGAGCTCGATCCAGTCCAGTGCGTCTTGCTTCAGGCCCGCGGCCTTGAGCGCAGCGGGAATCGCCTCGACCGGGCCGATGCCCATGATGTGCGGCGGCACGCCCCGGCTGGCGTAACTCACGAAGCGGGCGAGCGGCGTGAGACCGAAGCGCTTGACAGCAGATTCGCTGGCCAAGATGAGTGCGCCGGCGCCGTCAGAGGTCTGCGAGCTGTTGCCGGCGGTGACGCTGCCGCGCGCGGCGAACACGGTCTTGAGTTTGGCCAGTCCCTCGGGTGTGGTGTCGGGTCGGGCGCCCTCGTCCAGGCTCACGGTGCGGGGGGTGACCGAGACCTTGGCGCTGGCCAGGTCGACGCTGCGCTCCTCCACGGTCACTGGGGTGATTTCGGCGTCGAACTCGCCGGCCTTCATCGCGGCAAGCGCGCGCATGTGCGACTGGTAGGCGAACTGGTCCTGCGCTTCGCGCGAGACCTTCCACTGCTGCGCCACCTTCTCGGCAGTGAGGCCCATGCCGTAAGCGATGCCGTAGGCCTCAAGGTCGTCGGGGTCCTTGAAGATGGCGGGCGAAAGCGAGGGCGAATTGCCCATCATCGGCACCATGCTCATGCTCTCGACGCCAGCGGCGATCATCACTTCGGCCTCTCCCACCCGGATGCGGTCGGCCGCCATCTGCACCGCCGACAGGCCCGAGGCGCAGAAGCGGTTGACGGTGACGCCGCCCACCGACTTCGGGAGCCCCGCCAGCACGGCGGCCACGCGGGCCACGTTCAGGCCCTGCTGGGCCTCGGGAATGGCGCAGCCGCAAACAATGTCTTCCACTGCCGCCGGGTCGAGCCCCGGCACCTGGGCCAGGGCAGCGCGCAAGGTGTGGGCCAGCAGGTCGTCGGGGCGGGTCTGGCGAAAGAAGCCCCGGTGCGACCGCCCGATGGGTGTGCGGGTGGCGGCGACGATGTAGGCGTCCTGGATCTGTTTCATGGTGGACTCCTTCAATTGCATCAATTACGCAAAGGCTTGCCGGTGGACAGCAGGCCCAGGATGCGTTCCTGTGTCTTCGGGTGTGCGACCAGATCGCAAAAAGCCTGGCGCTCGAGGGTCATGAGGTATTCCTCGGTGACCAAGGTGCCCGGGTCCACATCGCCACCCGTCAGCACATGGGCAATGTGGCTGGCGATGCGGAAGTCGTGCGCGCTGATGAAGCCGCCGTCGCGCATGTTCACCAACTGTCCCTGGAGCGTCGCCTTGAGCGCACGACCGCCGACCGGGAAAGGCCGGCGGTGCGGCGCGCGCCAGCCACCGTCGGCCAGGGCCCGCGCCTCACGCAGGGCGACCCACAGCAGCTCGTCCTTGTTGGGAACGATCAGGTCCGAGTCGAGCAGGTAGCCGAGTTGGCGTGATTCGATGGCGCTGGTGCCGACCTTGGCCATGGCGGCCGCGGCGAAACCGTCGGTCAGGAAGGGCGTGATGTCCTTGTGCGCAGACAGCGCCATGTTCTCGGCGGCGCGGCGGGCAATGTAAGCCAGGCCGCCGGCGCCCGGCACCAGACCCACGCCCACTTCCACCAGGCCGATGTAGCTTTCCATTGCGGCGACGCGGCGCGCGGAGTGGATGGCGAGTTCGCAGCCACCGCCGAGGGCCAGACCACGAATGGCACTGACCACCGGCACACCGGCGTAGCGAATACGCAGCATCGTCTGCTGCAAGTAGCCCTCGGCGTCCTCGATCGCGGCCACGCCCACCGCCATGAAGGCGGGCAGCATGGACTCCAGGTCGGCACCGGCAGAAAAGGGCTCGTCGCCCGACCAGATCACCATCGCCTTGAACTGCTGTTCGGCCAGCGTCACCGCCTTTTGCAGGCCTTCGGCCACTTCCGGGCTGATGACGTGCATCTTGGTCTTGAGCGAGGTGATCAGCACCTCCTCGTCGAGCGTCCAGAGGCGGATGTTTTTGTC
>Ga0222712_10004692_pt1 | contig 14181 bp, 8 predicted proteins | sample C33_657DmetaG_FD_165043 | JGI IMG/M metagenome (GOLD analysis project Ga0222712, IMG submission 165043) | Estuarine water microbial communities from San Francisco Bay, California, United States - C33_657D | ecosystem: Environmental > Aquatic > Marine > Unclassified | place: USA: California... | reverse complement strand
ATGGGTCGACGCGACGGGACGCGATCGATCGTCGAACGCCGAACGTCCAACGCGTTGTTGATTGACGACATATCGTTCGACGTCGCGCGGAGAGCGAGGCGTCGAGAGGCGAGAGGCGTTGACGACCGCGTGTTCGCGTGAATGCGTGAATGAATGAACGACCGATCGACGGAATCAATGATGCATGACCGACCGAGTGACCAAGTGACCGAAGCAATGACCGACCGACCGAGTGACCAAGTGACCGACCGACCGACCCGCGCGCGCGCGATCGTTCGATCGATCGATCGCGCGATCGATCGATCGCGCGATCGCATCGCGCGCCGCCGTCGTCGTCGACGACGAACGCACGCACGCGCCGCACATCGTCGCGATCGCGCGTATTTTTGTTCACATTCACGCAATTCGCGCTCGGCGATCATGGTAAGTCGCGGAGTCGAGTCAAAGACGCGTTCGTCGTGGAGACGCGACATCGACCGCTCGCGAGACCCCGATGTGCGATTGGATTGACGATGGAATCGAACGAACAGGTCGTCCTCGCCGCGGCGATCGTCACGAAAAGTGGGAAAGGTACGTCAGGGAATATTTGATCGATCGCGCGCGCGAGAGAGAGAGGCGCGAACGCGCTCGCGTGTGCGCGAAGAAAAGGATTTCGCGGATTGGAATGCGACGACGGGCGAACGAGCGGGGCGAACGAACGCGCGCCGCGTAGACGACGCGAAGGACGCGCGAGATGCGCGTCGACGCGCGCATCTCGAAGGCGAATGCGGAGAGATACATGGAGTGATCGCGCACTGACGTTTCGTCGTCGCGACTCGCGCGTGATACAGCGCTGGTGAGCCGACAGTACGCGCAGATGACGCGCGTGCGCGTGGAAGGGTTGCTCGCGGCGTTTCCGAAACTCGTCGGCGCGGGGAAGCAGCACACGTACGTGGAGACGGAGAACGTGCGGTACGTGTATCAGCCTTTGGAGTGCGGGACGTTGTACTTGTTGCTCGTGACGACGAAAGGGAGTAATATTTTAGAAGATTTAGACGTTTTGCGTTTGTTGGCGAAGACGCTTCCCGAGTACACGCGGGGGCAAGTGGACGACGACGGCGTGTCTCTCGCGGCTTTTGATTTGATATTCGCGTTTGATGAGATCATATCGCTCGGGTATAAGGAGAATGTGACGATGTCCCAGGTGAAGACGTTCACGGAGATGAACTCGCACGAAGAAAAGCTTCATAAGATGATGATCCAGAGCAAGATCAACGACACCAAGGACGTCATGCGACGCAAAGCGACGGAGATCGACAAGGTGAAACTCGAGACGAAGATGCACGCCCAAGCGATGGGTGCGTCGCGCGGTGCGAGCGCGGGATTTGGCGCGAGCGTTGGGTTCGGTGCGAGCGTCGGTTTTGGTGCGAGCTCGGGTTTTGGTGGCAGCTCGCGCGGAAGCGGTGGATTCGACGGCGGGTTTGGCAGCGGGTCGCAAGGCGGCGGCGGATTCGACGGCGGTCGCGCTGGCGGGTTCGTCGACGGTCGTGACGATGAGTTTGGCTACCTCGGTCGCGGTGGGAGTGGTGGAGTCGATGACCGCATGGGCGGTAGCTCCGGGTTCCGAACCAGTTACAGCGATAACGCGGGTGGGTACAAGTCGGGGTCGAGCGGCGGGGCGCCGCAAAAGTCCCTCGCCGGACCAAAGAAGGGGATGCAACTCGGTGGCAAGCCCAAGACGAATCAGTTCTTGGAAGATTTGCGCGCCGAAGGCGAGCCGATGGAGATCGAACGCGCGGTCGCGCGGCCCGATGCCCCGGCGGCGATGCCCGTGGTACGCAGCGAAAGCGTAAGCCTGGTCATCGAAGAAAAGCTCGTCGTGCGCCTCGGTCGAAACGGAGGTTTAGAGTCCATGGAAGTTCAAGGGAACATGTTGCTCGAAGTGAAGGATGAAGAGCACGCTTTGATTCGCGTCTTGGTGAAGGGAGGTAAACATCCCGGGTACCAGTTTAAAACGCACCCAAATATCGACAAGGCGTTGCACGCGAATGAAAATATTTTAGGATTGAAGGATCCCACTCGACCGTTTCCGTGTGGATCCGCGCTCGGCGTCCTTAAATGGCGCTACTCAACCAAGGATGAAGCCTCGTTGCCTTTGAGCATTAATTGCTGGCCATCGATCACGGGCAACCGCACGTCGGTGAGCATCGAGTACGAAGCCTCGGATGCTATGGAGTTGAAAAACGTTGTGATTTCCATCCCCGTGCCGCCGAGCCGTGATCCGCCGACGGTGACGACGTGCGATGGCGATTTCCGTTTTGACGCGCGCGGTGGAGTCATGGAGTGGAACATCCAGCTCATCGACAGTAGCAATCGAAGCGGGAGCATGGAATTCAGCGTTCCAGTTGCAGATACCGAGGCATTCTTCCCGATTGAAGTCAATTTTTCATCGAACAAGACGTTTTGCGACATCGACGTCGCCGCCATCACGCGCACGACGGATGGCGCTCCGGTGAAGTACTCAGAGAAGACCATGATGCTCGTGGATTCGTATTCTGTTGTTTAATTCTCTCCGTTGTAATTGCTGAACATATAACTACTCGTACTACTGATAAAAATGGCTAATGAAAATACAGAGCGAGCCGCATTTCTCGCACCGCGGCGACGACGGCGATCGCCGTGAAGACATTTTGCATTTCCCGCTTCCTGTTTGCAAAACACATCACAAAGCACGTCGTCGCTGCCGGTATTGCGACCGCGCGTAAAATCGGCAACACGGCGTACGAAGAGATAACCATCAACGTTTGGTTCAACGCCAGCATCGTTCGCTGACGAATATACTTGCGTTTCACGAGCGTCTGGAGAAAAAATTCGAGCACGTACGCCGCGTTGAGGCACAGCCAAAACGTTCTAAACCCCGGAGTTCGCACCAACGCGAGTTGCTCCCCGCTCGCGAACACCATGCTCACGTTCAATCCGTGCAGAAGCACCGTTTTGTACAATACGTACTGCCACTTCTTCAATCGATACAACATCGACTCCACATCCTTCGCGCCATCATCGTAATTCGCGCGAAACGAATGCGTGGGAAAATACCCTCGAAACATCCACGGCATCGTCACCAACGCGCACATCGCGCATCGAAACGCAAACGACCCGCGCGCAAACGTCTCCGTGTCGCACGCGTGCAAGTATCCCGCCTGCGCCGCGTTCACAACCTGATAATACAAATGCTCCAGCATCTCTTCCCCGGTCACCGTCGCCTTGGGATGTAACGTCCCGCTCGCTTTATTCGGCCTCGCGCGCGCGTGCGCTTTGGCGAAATCAACGTACGCGCTCGCCGTGAGCGCGACGCCGCTCAGGGCGAGCGCGCCGTCCTCCGCCGTCGCTCGCGCGCGAGCGCTCGCGTGCGGCATCCACGCCCGCGCGCACAGCGCGCACACGTGAACGACGCCACACAAGCGATGGAATCGCGCGTGTTTCATCGCGAACGCGCGATGGAATCGCGCGCACACGAAGAAGATGATGATGAAGTACCACGCGAGCGCGCGGTCGAGCTCGAGCTCGCGCGCGAACGCGACGAAAACACGTTCCATGTTCAACGCCGACTTTTCGCGAAAAGTCGAACGATGAGAACGTGATGATGATGACGATCGTGCGTCAATGCGTCGCGCGTGGCATGGACGGCGACTGGCGGGCGACGATGGGCGATGGGACGCCGCTCGAGCGCGCTGGACGGCGTCCGCGCGCGCGCGAATGGCGACAGAATCAGACGCACGACGGATCGCGACCGAACGACGGATTCCAAGGCAAAACACACACGATGAGTTCATCCAAGCGCAAGGCGTCGGTGCTGGAGAAGACGCTGAACAAGTACCGGAGCGGGCAAAAGGCGGCGAGTAAAATCATGACGGCGGCGGCGCGAGATCGCGCGGCGCTGGACGCGCGATCAGAAGCGCAGTACGAACGAATGAGGAAAGCGGCAGAAAGGGAGAAAGCCGAACGCGAAGCCGCGCTGGCGGAGATGGAAGTGCCGATCGAGCCGGTGAAGATCGTCGCGACGAACATGCTGGCGAAACAAAAGCACGCGATCGAGACGCTGTTCAAGCAACGACGCTGGATGAGTAACGACGATCTGCGCGTATTTTTGGGTTTTGATTGCAATGTTGGGGATTTGTTCGCGAGTTTGAGAGCGCACGATAAAGTAGAGTACGATGAGGAGACGAAGATGTTCAGGTACAAGGCGAAGCACGAGGTGATGTGCAAGGAGGACGTGCTGGAGCTGGTGAACGCGACGCCGGATGGGTTGGCGATCGATGAGATCGCAGATGCGTACGTCAAGGCGGTGGAGGATGCTGTTTCGTTAGCAGAGGTCGATGGGAGCGTGATCATGCTGACGAACACGGAGACGAAGAAGAGGGTTCTGTTTAGGAAGCAACCGGAATACGAGGTGCAGGTGAACGACGAGTTTGTGGCGGGCTATCACGAGGTGGAAATACCCGAACACGACGTTGATTTCGACAAGGCACTTCGCCGAGAAGGAATCGAGCCGACGCCGAGACCGGTGTTCGATTTAGGGCCGCTCCCCGACGTCAAGTCGAAGAAGAAACGGGCGGTGAACTTTGAGCGCATGAACGTGACCAATGTTCATATGCCCGAGCTCTTCAAGGCGGCGCAAGTCGACCGTTTGGACGGTTAGGCGAACGTCCACGCGCGACTCGCGCGATCGTAGCAAGTATTCCATCTTACCGGCTTGATCGCCTGTGTTACGTCGTACTGTAATATTGTACCACCGTGTAGTAGAGAAACGTCGAGCGCGTTCGGTTATCGGTAACGATTACATCGGCGGCTATGTTTTATTTCCAATCGTGCGCCATCGCGGGCGCGTGAGCGCTGACGTCAAGTCCGCGCCCTCGCGTCCATCGTCTGCGTGTAGTTTCTTGTTGGGGGGGTCTTGATTAGTGCGAAGAACTCAACGAGCTGAGAACCGGAATCGCCGACGACGCTTACGCGCCGCTGCTCGGAGCGCATTCGTTCCCCATCGCACACTTGCCAAGCGACCTGACGTTGTCGTTATCAAGGCTGTCGTACGTCTTGACGCATTCAAACGCGCACAAACGATCGTCTCGACATTCGGAGATGCATCTGGCGGTCTTGCGGCACTGCCAATCGTGCGCGCACTTCTTCACTGCGACGACGCCGAAAACGCGTCGTCAGTCGAGACGTCCACATCGATCTAAACACAACGCACCTTCCCAGCCGCAATTCTTAAGTAAGCAACGCAGAACTTGACGGTTATCATCATTCGCTTGCTTGTCATCGCGAATGCGCGCCCACCAGCCGTCGGAGCAGGGCTCCATCCACGAGTGGCCCTTGTGGTGCTTGTCCCATTTCCCAGCCTCCGCGACGTTGGCGAGCATTGCCATCGCCGCGGCGATGACGAGGAGGATCGTGCGCGCGTTCAATCGAGCGGTCATGGTGAACATCGTGAAGTGAATTTCGCGTGAGTGCGTCGTGCGCGCGTGCGTGAGAGTGACGTCGATGAAGCGACGCACGAGCGATGTGTCGATTCATGTCACACGGCGATTCGTGTCACACGTTGTCTCGGACACAGGCGCGTTTTCACGCCCTGTTCCCGACTCCTCGCTCTCGCGCTCGCGCGTGACGTCGACGGTACGATCGATGCGTCGCGCGTTGACGCGTCCGAGGCGCGCGCGCGACGTGTGAACGGGCGACGCGCCGTGTGGACGCCGCTTGGAGCGAACGCGCTTGGAGCGAACGCGCGGGAGCGAGCGGAGAGAGGAGAGCAAAAACAAAATATATATTACACGCGCTCGCGACGTCTACGGAAGCCGTCGCTACGCAAAGAGTGGGATATATTTAAAGTACCTTGGACATCACGACGGCGAGATGAATGCGTTTCGCAACGCTGGATTCGCTCCGACGGGCGTTTTGGGGGGTAGACCCGAGAGGTCGGCGGCCGACGCGGCGGTGGCCGCTAGCATGGCGATGGTATTGACGCCGCTGGGAGCCGTGTTCGACGAAGTTACCTTCATAGACGCACTAGGGTAGTCGAACTTGGTGTCGGCCGTTGAATCGATGCGCAATTGACGCGGCTCGACGCTCGACGTGGTGTCCATGTACGCTTTCTCCAAGTTCGCCTTCGCCGAAGCGATGTGTTGCTTTCGCCACGTCTCCTCATCGTATGTCGCCTCCGCCGCGGCGTACGCCGCAAGGCTGACCTCCGCACGTAGAAGCGCCTTCTTCGTGTGCAGGTGCGCTGCCATTTCAGTGCGCAACAATTCTTCAACAGTGCATTTTGTGTGCTCGCCGCTCAAAAGTTCAACGCGCGCAGCGAGAGCCGCCACCATTTGCTGCATTCCGATGAGCTTGTGCGCCAGAAACGCCGACGTTTGAATCACGCGATCGTTTTCGTTGTGTGACGCTATCACCCCATTGGCCTCGGATCTCATCTTCGCTAGTTGCAACTTGGCCTCGTGAGCTTCGGATTGCGATTCGTTCAACAACGTCTCCAAATTGGTGACAATCGTCTTGTACTCCTCAGCCTCGCGTTCTGCGCGGTACTGACGTTGCTGATACGCCGACGCCGTCATCTGCAGCTCACACGAGCGCGCTATGGCATTGTGCAATTCGCGACGTAGCATTTCATCCGGAATGTGATGAATACTTTGGAGCGTCGCTTCGGCAATTTGTGCTTGCGCCGCCGTCGTGTCTTCATTAATCGCCCCGAGATCGAGCTGGATTTGGCGAATGCCACGAATAGGTCGCGCGGGAGACATCACTCCCGTGGTAGCCGCCTTCTTGCGCGACGCTGGAACGGGTGACATTGGAATCCCGCCGACGGATGTGAGAGCATCGAGCAAAACGCCCATACCGCCGTGTGGTCCTACTTCGGACTCGCGTTCGGGCGTCAAGCTTTCGCGAGCGGAGAAGTTCTTTATCCAGAACTTTTCTTCCTCTCCCGACATAGATTGACGATGGCGCTTACGGCTTCGGTCTTTCGCCGCCAGGGTGCACTTCGGAATTTGCTTTGGCATTTGCGCTGGCGTCACGAACGCTGGCACCGTCCAGTGCGTCGACGGCGACCTGTGCGTGCTACCGCACGTGCACTCCGACTTGTCTGAGGACAGCACGACGTCGTTCTCACTGTTGCCTTTAGTGCCGATGATTTCAACCTGCACTATGAGCGGACACAACTCAAGCGCCTGCAAATTGAAGCGCGTGACGGTGAACAAGTAATTGTCATCGCTTCCGTAACGGTTGCGATCAAGGTTCGTCGAGTACTCGTTACCGTCCTTGTCATTCAGCTGATGTCGGCGCAACTCCTGTGGAAGGCGATGCGTCGCAGTGTTTAGCGCCACAACCTTCGTGCGTCGAGTGTTCACGCTCAAAAGCTGTAAGATATTTCTCGGGTTGTCCACGCGTTCGCTCTCGGCGAGGTCCAACGCCTTGAGCGTTTGTAAGAACGCGCCCGTAACGCTCGGACACGCCTCCGTCGTCCTCGGCAGGGTCTTTCGCAAACTCCCCGGCACGGTGTGCGCGTAGTGCTCCCAATGAAAATTAATCCGGTACAACAACTGATTATTCGTCGGTCGCTGGCGTCCGGTCGTCGCCGACGGCGGCGACTTCACCCCCGCCGCTTCCTTCGTGAACGATTCCTTCGCTTCCTTCGTGAACGATCCCGATCCCCACATCGATGGCTTCATCGCCGTCGCGATCCCTGTCTTCGTCGACGTCACCATCACCGTCTTCGGCTTGATCGTCCGCGCCGACGCGTTCGTTTTCCCAAACGCCCCGCCATTCGTGTTCCCTTCCCCCGTCCTCGCCGAGTTTTTCGACGACACCGCGGACGTCGAAACCTTTTCGTTTTTCCCTCGCCCACGTCCGTCGTCATCTCCACTCAGCTTTGATGTCATCGGCGTCGAGCGCGCTCGCGGCGCTCGCTCGCCGCGCTCGCGCTCGCGCGCGCGAGCGAGCGAATCACCACCGACGCGCTCGACGCTCATCGATCACGCGAAATCGAACGCGATCGATCGAACGCGCTACAATGACGTTGACTGATGCCAATGCGAGTGAATTGCAGACGATGAAGCGATCGATGGGAATGCGAACGCGAGTGAAGTATCGCGACTTTGGTCGCGCGCGTGCGGCGTTTGAATTCGAGGGACACGGTGACGAGTGAGGACTCAAGGAATGTGGACGAGACCGAATGCGACGCGAGCGAAAGCGACGTCGCGAACGCGGACGCTCGCGACGCTCGCGATCGAGCGAGAGCGATGAATGAGAAATGAAAACGAGTGCGAAGGAGATGGAATGGAAACTAGGCGCGAGCGACGGTGGCGGCGCGAAGGGTGGCGATTTCGGCGGCGACGGCGAGAGCGTCGTCGCGGAGCTCGATTTCGCGTTCGCCCCGCGACCCGGGCTCGTATTTGATCACCGCCTTGCCTTTGATTTTGCGCTCAACTTTTTGTCGCGGTTCGATGAGCTCGCGGCGTTCGTATGATTTTAAGCGGTCGCGGAGGAGGGAGGCGCCGCTCTTGAGGGTGCGGAGCGAGCCGCCGTCGAGCTCGTCGGCGAAACGCACGGCGACCAAGTCCTCCTTGTGACGCAGTTTTCCCAAACGCGCGGGATGAGTGAGCTTGCGTTCGGCGCGCACGGCGCGCAGGCGCGCCAGGCGAGCGTCGCGCTTGGCGTCTTCCGCGGCGATGTCGGTCTTCAACCCTTTGAGGTTGCTCAAATCCCGTCTGAGTTGCTTCGCCTTACGGTTCGCCTCCTCCTCCGCCTCGGCCTCGGCGCGTCGCTTCAACTTGTTGCGCTTCGTTTTGCTATACTTTTCCGACGAAACCGCGCGAGCGTGTTTGTTATCAACGTCCATCCCCCCGTCGCCGTCCTCGTCGCTCGCGTCGCCTCCGAACCCGCTCTCGAAATACAACTCATTCACCAAATTCGCCTCCGCCACGTTATTCCCCACCGGCACGGTCACCGGGTTCAAATACCTCGCATTCTTCACCTTCATTTCTTTCGCGATCGCCACCGCGACGACGTCCTCGCGCGCATCTTTCGGTGGGTTAAAACTACACCCCGGATGCGCCGGCGCCACCGCCGCCGTCGTCGTCGACGCCTTCGTCCTCCCTCTCGCCTTCGTCTCCCTTTTCACGCCTTTACCATCGCCCCAGACGTCGTACTCGACCTCACCACTCGTCGTCCTCGCGCGAGTTCTCGATTCATTTTCACGCGCCTTCGTCGCGAGCCGTCGTCGCTCGACGTCGCCCGGCGACCGCGTCGCTCGTCTCGCCCCGCTCGGCGCGCTCTGAAACATCTTCGTCCGCCTCTGCGCGCGCGCTACCGGGTACGGGTTGGACACGCGCGCTTTCACGATCGCGTTATCCATCCCGAGCGCCTTATCGCGCGCTTTCGCCCGTTTCCTCGCCGTTTCCTCCCCCGTCGTCTCGCTCGCCTTCGCGTTCGCGACGTCGACGAAGAACAACGCCTCATCGCTCAAGTCTTTGACGTCATCATTCGACTTCACGCCGTTGACCGAGGCGAGCGCGCGCCACGCGCGAAGTCGTCGCGCGTTTCCTTTTCGTCCCATTCTTTTTCGTCGCTTTTGACGAGTCAACGAGTGACGAACGCGCTCGCGCGCGCGTTCGAGCGACGACGCGTCGCGGATTCGCGCTCGAGCGCGCGCCGCGGGCGAGCTCAACTTCGAAAACCATGCGCCTGAGCGCGAAATCTCGCTCGATGAACGTCAATGAGACGATTTACGCGTTAGCGACGTCGCACGCGCGCGCTGGGGTGGCGATCGTGCGCGTGAGTGGGTGGCAAGCGAGGGAGGCGGCGAGCGCGCTGGCGCGACGGAGCGCGCGACGCAAAGACGGAGGCGAACGATGCGACGCAAAGACGAATGCGAATGAGGAACGAACACATAAATGGACTTTGCGAGAAAGCACGACCGCGAGTGATGGAGAGCGATCGATCGATGTGACGACGATGACGCCGCGGGCGTTACGCGCGGTGGAGTTTCGTCGCGCGAACGCGGCGAGCGAGGCGTTGGATTTTGGGTTTCTCGCGTGGTTTCCCGCGCCGCGGTCGTTTACCGGGGAAGACGTCGTGGAGTTTCATTTCCACGGATCGCTCGCGGTGCAGCGCGCGATATTGGATGAATTAGGGAAGCTGAGAGGATTTCGGCTCGCCGAGCCGGGGGAGTTTTCGCGGCGGGCGTTTCGCAACGGGAAGATGGATTTAACGCAAGCCGAGGGGTTGGCGGATTTGTTGAGCGCGGAAACCGAAGGGCAACGAGCGCAGGCGATGAAGTTGTCGCGATACGGCGCACAGAGGGAGATGTACGAGCGATGGAGGAGGGAATTGATGACGTGCGCGGCGCACTGCGAGGCGGCGCTGGATTTCGGCGAAGAGGAGGACATTTCGAGCGATGTTGTGGAAACGGACGTGCGAGCGCGCGTGGATGCGCTGCGAGCGACGCTGCAGAAGTACTTGGATGCGCCGCCACGCGGGGAAATGATACGCAGGGGCGTTCGTGTGGCGCTCGTCGGCGCGCCAAACGTCGGGAAGAGTTCGATGCTCAACGCGCTCGCCGGACGCGACGCCGCCATCGTTTCTCCGCACGCCGGGACGACGCGAGATGTCCTCGAGGTCTCTCTCGAACTCGGTGGGTATAAAGTCATCGTCAGCGACACCGCGGGGATTCGCGAGACGAATGATGACGTGGAAAAACTCGGCATCGCTCGCGCGTTGCGGCGCGCCGAAGACGCGGATGTCGTCGTCGCGCTCGGCGACGTCACCAACCCTGATTCTGACTTGCGCCACCTCAAAGCCGCCGTGGATTTGACCAATAAAACTGTCATCACAGTTTTGAACAAAATAGACGCCCTGTCGCCCGGCGCGCGGCGCGAATTGATTGAGATGGAAAACGAATCCGCCGCCGACGGGCACGACGTCGCTCGCGTGAGCTGCGCCACCGGCGAAGGCTTTGACGATTTCGTCCGTGCGCTCACTCGCATCGTCATTCAGAAGTGCGAGACATCCGCCACTGATGACGACGATGCCGATGCGCTCGCTATCACGCGTTCGAGACACCGCGTCAATGTCGCTCGATGCGTCGAGTCGCTCTCCGCCGCTCTCGACGCCCGCGCTCTGGAGCTCGGCGCCGAGGAATTAAAGCTCGCCGCTCGCGCTCTCGCTCGCATCACCGGCGCGTACGACGTCGAGGACGTCTTAGATATTGTCTTTAGAGACTTTTGTATCGGTAAATAGCGTAGTCGTGGCGTTGACCCTTTCATTCGCGTTCGCGTTCGTCTCCGCCGGTCGCGTCCATCCTTCGAGCTGGAAACGCGTGAAAAAGTACGCCATTCGCACGCGCGATCGGCACACGCGCGCGCGCGACGGCATCGAGCGAACGCGCGACGCGATCGAAAAATGGTGCGAAAGAGAAAAAACTTAATCGAACGAAACGAACGAATGACGCGATCGCTTTCGTGGACGTCGTCGCCGACGCCGACGCCGGGCGCGCGTCGAGATGATCCGAGCGCGAACGCTCGCGATCACCACTGACGCTCGAACGATCGCTCGCGCGCGTTGATAGGGATTCGGAGATAAGAAAGGTGAAGATCCCACGGATGCGGTGGGGGCGCTGTTTCCCGTGTTCGTGGTTTCGATTTTAGGGACGTTTTTGATTCCGGCGACGCTCGCGAGATTAGCGAGCGCGGTGAAGACGGCCAAGGGGAGCAAAGCAGCGAAAGATGAAGACGGAGCGGTCATAGTGAGCGAAGTTGCGGATACAGGGAGCGAATGGGGAAAGGCAGCGGCGGCGACGATGAAGAAGAGAAAGATGACGACGACCAAGCGAGTGAGCGGATTGTTTCGAGGAAGCAACCTGTGGTACACGATCGGGTGGTTCGTCATGATCGCGCTGTGCGCGTGGATCACTAGAACTCCCTTGGAAGAGAAGCGTTTTGATCCGTATGATATTTTAGAGCTTCGCGTCGGGGCGACGCCGAAGGAGATTAAGAACGCGTATCGCAAGATGAGTCTCAAGTTTCACCCAGACAAGAACCCAGACCCGAGCGCTGCGGTGTATTTCGCTGAGTCTATCGCCCCGGCGTATAAGACGTTGACGGATGACGTGGCGAGAGGTAATTATGAAAAGTACGGCCACCCCGATGGGAAGCAAAGCACAAAGTTGGGCGTGGCACTTCCTGAGGCGCTCTTTGGTAAGGGCGTCATGGCGCCAGTCATGTTGATTTCGCTCGTTGTCGGTGGTATTTTACTCCCGCTCGTGATTGCGATGTACTCCATTCGTAGAAGCGAAAAGTATGGCGGGAGCAACGTCTTGAAACAGACGCAGTTCAATTTTAGGTCGAAGATGAAGCCTGTGATTGGCCTCCAGCGCCTTCCCGAGACGCTCGCCATCGCTCACGAATTCATCCAGATGCCAATACTGGATGGTCAACATGAAGAAGTGAGCAAGCTCCTCAAAGATTTGAAGAACGAGTACGCCAACGTCGATCAAAAGCTTATGAAGCGGTTACCGCAGATCATCAAGGCGCACATGCTGATTCTCGCGCTAACGTCCCGCAAGGTGAATACGTTATCTCCGCAACTGGCTGCCGACGCGCGTAAGATCGGTGTTTTGATCCCACTCTTGATAGAAGAGTTGTTCAAGCTTGCATCCATGCCGATTAACCGCGCTGGGCACATGTTCGCGAACCCGCATGAAAGTGCGATGAAGTTCCTACAGTGCTTTACGCAAGCCGTGCCGATTTCATCGCGCAAGGCGTCGGACAACGACGCGTCCTTGTTGCAACTTGCCCACTTTGATGCGGATAAAGTGCTCGCATTAAAAAAGACGGAAAAAACTGCGAGAAGCGTCGAAGGTCTGCTTCAACTTCCGAAAGAGGATCGCGAAAGAGCGTTGAAGGAGGCGGGCTTTACCGCAGGCATGGTGCAAGACATCGAGAGACAGTTGCTCATGATTCCCCGAGCCACAACGTTTACTGCTGAATTCACGTGCGATGGTGATTCGAAAATTCTCGAAGGAGATTTCATCACGGGTACGTTCAATGTGAAAATCACGCGCGCGGGAGGACCTCTGGGAGGCGTTTTACCGCCTTTGCCGTTTTGCGCCGCCGATCGCAAGGAGGGTTGGCGCCTGTTCGTCTGTGACACCGCGACAAATACGTTGCTTAAGTCGGTGACTTTGGATAAGGCGATGTTGCGACGATGCGAGAGTGGCGCCGTACCCGAGAAAATCACCATGCAGTTTCCCGCACCGCCGGCTGGTGGTTACATGTTCAACGTGATGCTTATGAGTGATTATTGGATCGGCGTCGACGCCAGTGTGGCGTGCTCCATCAAGATCGCGAAGCGCACGGATGAAAATTTACAATCGCGCGGACCTAAGACAAATGCATCGATAGCGCCGCCCCCCAAGGCTTCGTGTTGCGATGACGAGTCGCACGGCGAAGTCGCGGCGGGCGCGAGCGAAAGCGAAAGCGATGGCGATGACAACGACGACGAGGACTCGGATGACGACGATGATGGCTACCCGAGCGACGAGACCGGAACGTCGGAATCCGACGACTCCGTGCCGGTAAATCGAAAAGCGCAGCCTTTGCCTCAGAAGCCAGCGGCCCAGGCGGCGAGACCGGCTGAGGATGTTTCCAAGGTTGTCGCCGCTGTGGAGGACAAAGTCGTCGCCGCCGCGGAGGACAAAGTCGACGACGACGTTTCGTCATCAGCCACGAGTGTGAGTAACCTAGACTAAACCAATACTGATAACACGCGCACACTACATCTACTAGGCATACCACCGCCCGATGCCTCCTTTATCCGGCCGCCACACGCCCACGACGTCGCCCGCAACGGCATCCTTCCCGAGCTCCTTCGCTTCTTCCTCCGACACGGCAAATTTTCTATTTGGATCCCAAACGAGCGCCCCGTCCGCGCTCTGCAAAAGTTTCAATCTCGCGAGCTCCCGTCGTTCGCCCTCAAGCTTGATCGCTTCGAAATACGCGTTATTCATCCCAACCGTTCCGACGCTCCTCGCCTCGTTTCGTCCACGTTTCGTCTTCACCCCTCCCCGCGCGCCCACGGCGGTTGGTGAAATATTCGCCAAAATCACCACACACACCCCTTGCGCGCACGCGTAATCCATGGCTAACC
>Ga0222712_10004691_pt1 | contig 14182 bp, 12 predicted proteins | sample C33_657DmetaG_FD_165043 | JGI IMG/M metagenome (GOLD analysis project Ga0222712, IMG submission 165043) | Estuarine water microbial communities from San Francisco Bay, California, United States - C33_657D | ecosystem: Environmental > Aquatic > Marine > Unclassified | place: USA: California... | reverse complement strand
CACCGACGCCCCTAAAGGAAATCCACTCATAGCATCGAACTCGCAGTGCGCGCCTTGAACGACCTCGCGAACGCGCACGACGTTGGCGTGCGTTGAAAACCTCGCGCGCTCGGAGCGCTCGGCGTCGCCGTACGCCACCGTCCACGCGCATCGCGCGCGCGACCCATCGGGCGCGACGTCGATCGCGTGTACCATCGCGAACGCCCGACGAATCGCCACAGGCGACGTCGCGTACGCGTACGCCACGGTGACGTCGCAACGCAAGGTCAGAGAGCAGCCGAAATGCGTTCTCGTCGCCGCGTAGGTCGCGCGCGCGCGCGCCGGGCGACGACCGTCGCGCGCGCCTCGAGCGTCGGTCTCGAACGCGCGAGCGACATCGCGGTCGATGTCAACGCTGGAGATGAGCAAAGCGTCGTAGGCGGCGAGTTCGCGGTCGTGAGAAGCGAGGGGCGAAGCGCGAGCGCGAGCGCGGGCGCGGGCGCGGGAGCGCGGGCGAGGCGCGCGCTCGGAGGCGGTGGAAACGCGCGATGACGCGACAGCGCGAATCGTGGGCATCACCGTGGAGGGCTAGAGACGCGGAAAGGGAAGGCGAAAACGCAATCGCGCGCGCGTGGGAGAATGACGGGAGGAGACTTTTTGGTGGCGTTTCGCGACGAGCGAACGCCCGACGAGCTAAAAATGAGCTAGGACGATAAAGGCCACATCGAGCGGCGCGAGTTCTTGAGCTTTTGAGACAGTCGATGGGACTTGATCATGAATTCGTCCTCGACGGGGAAGCGCAAAATCGTGGTGAGCACGGGGACGAGGGCGTCGGCGCGCTCGCGGGCGTCGTCCGGCGCCAAGAGGAACTGCTTGACGACGGCGCGGAGGTATTCGACGTGTTCGGCGTCGAGCGCGCCGGGCGCGAGCGCGGAAATGGGCGCCGTCGATGCGGCTGGCGCCGAATCAACCGCGTCGTCGTCGTTTTCGTCGTCGCTGAACGCGCGCCGGAGCGCGAGCGACGGGGACGCGCCGCCGCGAACGGCGTCGAGCTCGCGATCCTTCTCAGCGAGAAGCTTGCGCGCCTTTAAGCGCCACGCTTCGAGCATTTCGCGAGCTTCGATGCATTTTTTGCTCCATGCGTCGCGGTCTTTCTCCGCGGCGTCGGCAGAGATTTTCGCGGCGTCACGCTCGGCGACGAGCGCGGCGAGCGCGGCGGCGGCGGATTCTTCGCTCAGCCTCGCGCGGTCTTCGAGCGCAATTTTGGACGCAGCCGTGAGCGCGTTCGCATTCATCAGTCGAATTTCGGCTGACTCGAGGCGAGATGTCATCTCCGCCCGCGCGCTTTCTTGCGCTCGCGCGAGGTTTCGCGCATCCTCCAAAGCCGCGCGCGCGGCGGCGAGTTCAGAAATCGAGCGCTTGGCGTTGGCGCTCTCGAGGTCAAGCTCGGCGACGCGCGCCCTGAGCCGCTCGATTTCCTCGCGGTCACCCTTCACTAACGCCGTCGAGGGCTCGATTTCTTCGATCACCTCTTCGCCTGCGCGCTGCGCTTCTAACACTCGCTGCTCCAACGTCGCCACGCGTCGAGCCATGACGAGCAAATCGCTCTCCGCCTTGTCTCGCGCGCGCTCGACGTCCGATATCGATGAACCCGCGATTGAAGTCGCCTCAAGCGAACGCTTTGCATCTGCGAGCTCCGTTCTAAGCTCCGCGAGTTTGGTCATAGCGATGTTGCGCTCGGACACGGCGCCTTGGAGGGACGCCACTTGCTCTTGGAGCCGCATCGATTCTTCCCGCGACGCGTCCCGCGCCTCGATCAACGTTCCCATTTCTGATTCTTTCCCTTCGAGCTGAGCCTTGAGCGTCTTCACTAGTTCGTTCGCGACGTTTGCTTTCGTCTCCGCGCTCGCGAGAGACTTTTTCAGCGCGCCTTCGCTCATGCGCTGCCTCGCCGCTTCGACGTCGGATTGCACCTGCTTTGAGTTGTCTCGCACGCGCTTCATCTCCGCCAATTCCGCGCATAACGCATCGCGCTCGCGAGCGGTCGTCAATTGCAGCGCGTTCGAGCGCTCCGCTCGCGCCTCGGCGTCGCTCGCACCTCGCTCCGCGCGCTCGAGCTCGGCTCGAGCGAGCGCTAAGCTCTCCGCCAACGCCTCCGCGTCGCGTTTGACCTCATCCCTCGCGTGCTCCAGCTCGGGCACGCGTTTCACGCACTCCATGAGCTGTTTCTGCAGAGTCTCATTCACTCCTCTCATGCTTTGCACCTGCTTCAGCGCGCGATCGCGATCGGCCGTCGCCTCCGCCGTCGCGCTCCGCTCTACCCTTAACTTTTCCAGCGTCTCCTCGAGCGCCGCCGACGTCGACGGTGGTTCACCCGCGCTCGAAGCGCTCGCGCGCAACTCTGCATTCTCCAACTCTGCATTCTCCAACCGAACCTTTACGTCGCGCAAATCCGATTCCAGCGCGACCTTCGCGACGCGTTCGCTCTCCAACGCGTTGGCCGCTTCGCGAATTCGCCGCTTCGCGTCCTCGCGTTCGCGTTCAAACGCGCGCGCCTCTTCCGCGCTCGTCTTGCGCTCCTCTTCCATGCATTCCAACTTTCTCTGCATGGATTCCATTTCACTCAACGACGTCTCGCGCGCGCGCGCGCGGTCGATCTCGCTCGCGCTCGTCTCTCCGCGAGTCTCCGCGGCTTCGTCGAGCGCGAGCGAGCGCTCGGAAATTTCGCGCAGAGCATCCTTCAGCGCTCTGAGCTCTTCGCGTTGTCGGTCGATTACGTCTTCGAGCTCGACCACGCGCGCGCGGTCACTGAGCGACGGGCGATCGGTGCGAAGCTCGCGCTCGCTCGCGACGCTCGCGGGTCGCGCTCGCGACGGCTCGGCGACGCCGCGTTCGACGCCGTTCGTGTCGATGAAGCTCCCGAGCGTGTCTTCCGCCTGCGCGCGAAGTTTCTTCGTCGCGTCGGCGAATTGTTCTTTGAGTTTCCCATGGTCCAGACCAAAGGCTTTCATGACGCGCGAGGCGAAAACTGACGCGCGCGTGACATCACATGGATTACGCGCGGCGAAGAGACGTAACGGGCGAATCGCGATGGTTGTCCCTCGCGCCGCGCGCGCGCGTGACGCGGGCGCGAATGTAAACGCTAAAGCATGTCATTCGTTTCTTGTGGCGTTCGAGAGAATCTTGATCGAAGAAGCGCGTTGGCGTCGTCATCGAGCGTCGATCGACGACGCGACGCGAGCCGTTCGATTACGCGGCGGCCGCCTTGCTCATCGCGGCGTGGACGCTGTAATGCCAGTGCGCGTCGTACTTTTCGACGACACTCATGAACGCGCACGGGCCAGCGGCGGCGATGATGATCGTGTGCGCCGGGTTCACCAGATCGATTTGGTATCCGCTCGGAAGTTTGTTTCCAACGACGCGATTGACCGCCGCGTTGGACAGTTCGCTCGTCGCGGACAAATCATCAAAGTGCGTTTCATACGTCGACGAGCGCGTGCCTTCGCGCGTCAACACGGACAAGTGCTTTGGAATCACCTTTTCAGCCATGCACTCGATTCCCTCCATCGTCGCATCGCTCACGCATTCGACGGGAATCATGCGATTCACGTGCGTCGGGCGAGGCCAATCGCATCCTTCGGCGAGACGTTCCATGATCCAATTTCCAAGTGCAGCCACGTCCGTGCTCACGTTCGCCGGCTCCAGGGCGACGAAAATTGCGGCGTTGCAATCGGGAATCGCTTTTGCGCACGCGTTGGCGATCGGTACGTCGTCTTTTGCGTGCTTTTGCCACATGTCCTTGCACGCGTTGAGCAACGCGGCGCAGTCGGCGCCGCTCATGGAGATGTCCACCGGACCGCTGCGCGTGACGAGGAAGCCGCAGGGCGCGCATTCGCCGAGCCATTCCGGCGTCGCCGCACACGTCGGTTGCGATTGTTGCGGCTGAGAGTATTGCGGTTGGGACATTTCGAGCGAACGAGAGCGTGTCGATTTATGGGGATACCTGTATTCTAATAAAAAAACATCGTCGCCGACGAACGCGGCTGAACGAAACGCGAACAACGTCAACTAATCTTTCCGCGAACCGCGCTCGCGGGACCGATTGATACTATTTTCGGCACCGTCGTGGGCAACACACTCGGTCCGCGTTGCTCTCGCGTGCCCGCGATGGCCCCGCCGGTATCCGCGCCCGAAAGCAACAAGACGCCGAAGAAAATCATCATCCAACTACACGCCCACCCGGCGAACGCCCGCCACGTCACCGGAAGCGGTTCGCCCAATATCACCAACCCGTACGTCGCCGCAACTATCATCTGCGCCGCGTTCCCAGCGACGCACACGACGACGATGGAATTCCCATCGCGGAATCCTTTTGTCTGGTAGTACAATCCGCTCGCCGTCAGCGTCAGCGAAATCGACAACGCCAGCGGCGCCGTGAACAACATCCAAGCTTTGGCGTACGCGATCGCCATCTTCACGCAAAAACTCGAAAGCGCAAAGCACGTCCCACACTGTGCGCCGGTCTTTATCAGCGTCGCTCGCGCGGCGTCGCGTTTTAACGCCGTCGCGAATCGACGGGCGACGACGCTCGGCGCGGACAGACACGCCACGCCCAGGGCGAACGCCACCAACAATCGGAAGCTCCCGATCGGCGGCGCGTCAGCGCCCGAACGCGAGAACCATCCTAACGCGGCGACGCCGCACCCGCATAGGGCGACGGCGAGCCATTCGCGCGAACTGAGTCGCTCGCCCAAGTAGACGTGCGACACGCCGGCGAGCATAGCGACGCCGCTCGCGCTCGCCGGTTGCACCACGCTCATCGGCGCCAGCCACAGGGACAGTAAGATTCCGATCCCGCCGATGGTGTCAAGAAATAATCCCCGAAGCCAAAGTTCGTTGGTCAAGTACGCTCGAACGGTGGAGAACGTCAGCGTCGGTAGCGCTCGAGCGGCTTTCTTTTGCAAAGCTTTTCCGACGTTGATCGCGCCGGCGCTGGCGACGGTGAGCGTGATGGCCACCACGGGCATGATGAGCTCACACGTGCCGAATGGAGCGCGCGATAGGAGCGGGTGACGTGCGTGCGATGGGGGCACGGCAGTGACGCGCGCGAAGCGCCTCTGGTGGAATATAAACCATCAAAAATCAAAAGAACGTGATATTAAACAATGCGGGACCGTGCGCGCGTGAGCCGCGCGAAGGGAAAAAATAAATCTTCGTGTTTGTTTCGATCGTCGTTCATCACCGGTTGGCGAACCAGCCGTAGGAGTGTAAACCGACGCCCCATAAATTGATGCCGACGTAACATACCCAAACGACGATGAAACCCGCGGCGCCGACGGCGCACGAATCCTTCTTCTCCCAATTCGCCACCAATCTCGAGTGCAAGTACGTGGCGTAGACGAGCCATGTGATTAACGCCCACGTTTCTTTGGGGTCCCAAGACCAGTACGACCCCCACGCTTCGTTGGCCCACACCGCTCCGGAGACTAAACCGGCGGTGAGCAGCGCGAAGCCGGCGCCCAAACAGCGATACGCCAAATTATCCATCTCCGTCATGATCCGATCGCCCGATCTCACGGGTGCGGCGAACTCGCCGTTGGTGTAATCACCAGTCGACATCGCCGACGCATCGCTCAAAACGACGCCGTCGGCGGTGACTTTGGGACGATTTCTCGTCTTCTCCGCCGACGCCTCCTTATCGACGAGCCCGTCGAGCGTCGCCAACGCCCCTTTCGCGCCGCTCCAATCCTGCGACGCGTCCACGAGTAAATACGCCACGCACGACAACGACCCGACTAATAACGTCGAGTAACTCATCATCATCACGCTCACGTGCATCATCAACCAATTACTCTTCAGCGCCGGCACGAGCGCCGTCGCCCGTTGCAGCTCCGCCGGCAAGCCCAACGTCGCCGCCGCCACCGTCAGCGCCGCCACCGGCGCTGAAAGCGCCCCGGGTATCGCGCTTTTCGAGTACCCCTCGCGTTCGGTCACCACCAAATGCACCGCGGTGACGCCCCAGGCCAAGAACAACAGCGATTCGTACATGTTCGAAAGCGGAAAATGTCCGCTCTCGACCCACCGTCCGCTCAGCGACGCGAACAGCGCGACGTTCGCCGCGACCATCGCCCCTTGTTCCACCGCCCCAGCGCGCTTCGTGTCCGTAAACACGGCCTATAGTCGTGCGACGCACGCGCACATCGCATCGATTTCAGTCATCGTTCGCCTTTCGTCGCGCCTTTCGTCGCGCGTCTCGTCGACGCGTTCCCGCTCCCGCGTTCGCCCATTCGCCCATCGCGTTCGTCCTCCCTAAATCCCCCGTTCGAACGGTATTCCGCTCACAATCGCGCGCGCACGAAAACGCACCTTATACCCAAACCCAACCGAAGACAACGCGCACGACGCGAACGCGATGCGCACCGAGACGCTTTCAAGCGCGCTCGCGACGACATCCGCGTTCGCGACGTCCAGCGCGCGAGCGAGACGCGAGCCGCGCGTCGTCGGTCGCGAACGCCACTTTCGCGCTTCGCGTCGCTCGATGACGCGAGACAACATCGAATGTGCGACAAAACCGCCCCTCGGTCGAGCGCACGACGGCGATGGCATGGCGAGCGATGGCGATGGTTTGGCGTCAGAAGCGCGACGCCGAAGCATCATCGTGCGATGATGGACGTCGATGACCACGAACGATGGCGATCGTTCGCGCCGATGTATACGAAACAAGTGAACAAAGACGCGTTTGAGCGACAAAAACGAACGTGGTGCGCGTTCGTGACGCAGTACGTCGTGAAAAGAGCGCGAATGACCTCGGCGGCGAGGCGCGACGCGGTTGACTGAGCTCGCGCGATGCCATCGATCGTAGGACGGTGAAACTCCGCTCGCGAGCGGCGATTGACATTGAGACTGATGAGTTATGGGAGAATAAATCTATCGCGCGCGCGTGCGAGCGAGCGCTAAGAGAAGATATCATCGCCGCGCTCGCGGCGAGCGGAGAGGCGTTTCGAACGAGCGCGACGACGTGCGTCGTCGTCGACGCGTCCACGACCAAGACGCTGTGCGACGAGTTATTGGCGTTGTGCGCGAGATTTGCGTTGAGTGGGAAGGTGATGACGATCGCCGAGTGCGTGGACGCGGAGGGAATCGCGCGAGGGACGGCGCTCGCCGGCGCGAGCGAGGAACGCGTCGCGTTCGCCGCTCGCGCGCTCGAACGCGCCGGCGCGTGCGCGACGTTCGCTCGTGATGGCGTGCTTGGGGTGAAATTTGCGTGATTTCCTATGTATATGTGGACACACATGGTGCGCTAGACTACGTGAGCGATGAAAGAGGCGAGATTCGAAGCGGCGACGCGAGCGAACGCGCGCGCGCGCTCTCCCTCCGTCTATACTTTCTTCGTCTCCTGGAACAACACGTGCTGGCGAACTCTGTTCGATTGAACGACGCGCGAAGGTCAGCGCTGATCGTGAAAGCGACGCACGCGCTCGAGAGCGCGTCACGCACGCCGACCGCAAACCGCGAACGACGGACGCTCCGCTCCGACGCGCCGCGCTCACCTCGGGTCGTATTTCATCATCTCCAACTTTCTCGGCAGCTTCTTCGGGTTCCTCCGGCGCACGATGAACGACCCCGTGGCCGCGGTGCTCACGAGTTTGACGAGAATCGCCCCGGCTTTCGTCGCGCCTTTGGCCATGTCGCGCGACGATGGAGTCGCCGACTGAGGTCGCGCGAGGACGCTCGAGCGACAACCCTACGCTCGACGATCGCGCGCGACCTCAGTCGATCGATCTTCACACGCGCGCGTTTTTCGCGACGCGCGCGCGCGCGGTGGCGAGCGAGCGCGGTGATCGATTCGTTCGATCACCGATCGCTCGGCAAGTCGCGAACGATCGATCGAGGTAGGGTGATCGAGGGATGAGCGCCGCGACGCCGGAGCTCGCGAGCGCGGCGAGCGGCGCCCGGCGCGCGACCGCGAGCGCGAGCGTCCTCGCCCCTGGGCCGCACGTCCCGCGATCGGCGTCGAAGATAGCTGCTCTGGCGAACGCGAACGCGAACGCGAACGCGAGTGGTCAAGGGAAAGCAAAGCCGCGCTCGCGACGCGCGGAGGCGGCGGTCGTCGTCGCGGCGTTGGCGTTCGCCGCGGTCGCGGCTCGACACGTCTGGCTCCATGGCGTGCCGTCGATATCCCCGGCGAAAGTGCATCGCGCGATGGATCGAGCTGGGGTTTTAGGCGTCGTCATTTGGTCCGGGGGATTCTGCTTGGCCGAGCTCTTACATTTGCCCGCCACGGTGTTCATCATCGCCGGCGTTTTGCGTTGGGGACACTTCGTGGGGTGGATTCTGGCGCTCATAATCGCCCCGCTCTCGTGCGCGCTCAGTTTTGTCGTCGTGCGACGTATCGGCGGCCAGGCGCTGGTGAACGTGCAGTGGAGATTCGTGCAACGGATGATGGCGCGGCTCGAACGCAAACCCGTGGCGACGGTGGCCGCGTTACGAACGTTTTTGTTCCTCATGCCGTCCATGAATTACGCGTTAGCGCTGAGCAACGTGTCGCTAAAGAATTTTATCATCGGCACCGCCATCGGGCTCGTCGTGCCGATGTCAATAGTGGTGCTAGGGATCGATCATTTGATCAAATTTTACGGCTGGTCTCGCGCCGACGTCGTCGCCGGCGTCGTCGAGACGACGCGATGACCCTCGCATGGCGACGCCATCGCCGTCGTCGCGCGGCGCGCTGTACATTACTCCATTATAGCACCGTAGACGTCGCGTGCTGAGGTGTTAGCAACCTCTCTTAACGCCACGCGCGCGCGCGCGCGATTTCGCCTTTAGCCGACGTCGCCGACGCGTCGCCGACGCGCGATCGCAATCCATCTCCTCATTCTTCATCATGCCTCGCTCGCGCGCGCGAAGACACGCGCGCAAAAACCACCGCCCCCATCGTTGGCTCTCCGCGAGCAGCGCCAGCGACGGTTTACGCCTCGCGCGCGTGAACCTGTTCAACGTACGCGTCGTCCTTCGCGTCGTCGCGCGCGCGTCGATTGACATCGCGCGTCTCTCGCGCGCAGGACATCAACGCTTCGTTTCCCATGTCCCTTTCCGCGTCCTCCTACGCCGTGGTGTTGATCAGCGGCGCGCGCAAGAATTCTTCTCGCGACTGGGCGGGTTTAGTCGTCTCCTCGCTCGCGAACGGCGAAGTCGTCGTCAAGCCGTTGCGCGTGGACGCGCCGAGCGACGATCGAGCGCCGTGCGCGTTGCGCGTCGCGCGCGAGTGTCCAATGCTTCACGTCGACGGCCGAGCGATCATGGAACGATTGACGTTCAAAGCGAACGGGGTGGGGTGCGTGGAGAAACGCGTCGGGGACACGCGAGATGCGCCGATGTTAGGCGAACAGTTCGTCGTGGACGTCACGGAGGCGGAGCGCGCGATGGTGATCGGCGCGTCGCCGGAGCGCGCGAGAGGGCAAGCGGTCAAGGGCGATCGCGAGTGGCTTGAAGATAGGAGAAACGCAGTGTCATCGAGTGATGATTGTTCGTTGTTTCGCGGCGCGATTCGAGGGATGTCGCGCGAGGACGACGAAGGGGGAGATGAATTAGGCGCCGCGCCGGGCGAAGGATTCGGCGGCGCGTTCGCGCGCTCGTCGACGTCTTCTTCGTCTTCAAAGTCGGTTTTGAGCGACGAGCACAGTACGCAGATGCGCGAGTTCGCCGAGGCATTGGCGACGTTGGGGGATGATTTGTCCTCCCAAGCAAACGACGAGACGTCGAGTTTGCGATTAAGTGAAAGATCGAACGTCGACGCGCCGAACGAAGGCGCGACGGACGAAGCGTCGATGGAAGCGACGGAGGCCGCGTCGCCGGAATGGAAAGGTTCGATTTCGTTCCTTCGCGAACAGCTTCGACGACAAAGCGGCGTGCGTTTGATACTTGCCCGCGAGGACGTCGAACGATTGTTATCTGAACTCGAAAACGCGCGTTGAACTCGAGAGGATTCGCGCGTCGCGCGCGTCATCACCATCGACTATCAATTATCAACTGTTATAACAACCATCGACGACTCGAGCGAACGACGCGGGCGGCTTCGATCGCCCAACACCGCGCTCTGGTGCGCGCGACTACGAATTCAAATACACCTCATCGAACGTCTCAGACGCTCGCCAAATCCTCCTCTGTTCGTAAATGAAACGAAACTAACCGCGTCGTCTGCGTAAACGTAAACGTTCCGACGAACCGTCGCTCCGCCATGAACAATGGATACCAGTGCTCGTCATCCGCCCACATCTTATCGAACGGAACGTCATTGACGTCGAACCAAACAGGTCGCATCTCATCGCTCGGCGCGATTTCCCCGTCGAACAAGGACGCGTGGAAAACGTGCACGAGCCACGGCTGCGGGTTGTCGTCAAAGATGAACCGCAGGACGCCGCGCGCTGTCAAATCTCGCGCCTCGATGTTCGCCTCCTCGCGGAGCTCGCGTGCGGCGGCGTCGATGATGGATTCCCCTTGTTCCACTTTGCCGCCGAATCCGTTGAAATAGCCCGCACCGAAGCCCCGAAGTTTCTCGCCGAGGAGCACGCGCTCGGAGGCGTAGTCGCGAACCAAAACCAAAGTAAAGTGCTTGTGCGGGACGTCAGGAATCGGGATAGCGTCTCGAGCGACGGGCGTGGGGGGCATCGACCAAAGGAGGTTCGCGCGCTCGCGCGGAGTGGCGAACAGAAGCAGCGGGAAATGGCGTCTTGATCGGGACTTCGTCGAGCGACTCTGAGCGAAACGCGCACGACTATCACTATCCATGTCATGTGGTGTTTCAACGGGCTATGTATCTATGGCTATCGATCTACTGCAGTTCTATCAATCAATCAAATCTATGTTGTATCGTTTTGCTCAACGCGGCGCGGGACTTGGAGCGCTGTACCTGCGAATCCGGCGTCGGATTCGACGCGGCGAATCAAACGAGAGGGAAAAGCAGCGTCCTCCTTCGAGACGTTGGTGAGCAGAATTTCGTCAAAGTATGACGCATCTTCAGGATCGTGTATGTCTGTAGAGAATAGCGTGATCGTGTCGTCAGGTTGCACGCAGTACGACGCCAAGTCGCCGAAGTCGTCATCCATCGGCGTGCCGTCTGGCAAGAAGAGCTTTTGATCGAAGGGTGAAATATTGAATTTTTCCAGGATACGAACTTTCAGCTTCCCCACCGTAATTGAGCTGCTCAACGTCAATTTCGTCCCGCGTCGACGCGTCGACTTCATGTTAGTATCAGGTGCCGGCCTGGAGGACGGTACCATCGTACGACGTCCGGATGACGTTTGTTGAATGATTGGCGTCGTCAAGGTTGAATCCAATGATTCGTCGAGCTCGCTGTTGACGCGAATCGCACGCGATGACGAGGGTATTTTGTAAACTTGCTCGATGTATATGGTCGCTGAATCGAACGTATACCTGGCCGTCTCAGCGCACGGGACACAAACGACGTCTGAAGGCCAAAATCGCGGTTTCGTCGACTTCGCACTCCAATGCGATTTTTGTTCAACGTCGCCGTCAATCGCTTGGACGGTTGAGAGCATCTCCAGCTTCAACAGGTCCATGTCTTCCATGGTGACTCCGTCAGCGATCAACTTAAGAAACGTGTGAACCTCGTCAAAGTGATGAAGCTCATATGCGTACGGCTTCTGGGCGTTGAGTTCGTCGAGTTTCCCCATTCGCCACTCGCCTCGCGCCCACACGATGTCGGGAAGAGGCATCATGAGCCTTTCGTGACAACAAAATAAACAGCTGTTCGCCGCTCCGAAATCCATCACTGGCCTATCACGGAGGACGTTCGATTTTTTAAGCGCGTCGGCGATGTACTCACGCCATTCCTCGAGTAGCTTTACGGAAACGGCGGCGTAAGAAGCGCCGACTTTGACGACGGCGGGTTCACGCGTCGCTACATGTGGTAGCACTTCACGAAACCGTTTTGCTTCTTCTTGTTGAGCCTGTACGTCGCGTGAATGCTCGTCCTTCGCAATTCGACACATCTCACAACTTGAAGTCGTGTCGTTCGGGAAATCTGGAATCCGAAGGTCAGCGGGTGCCGATTTAAGCAGATATGACCAAACTTCAAACGGAATGAGCGTCGTGGAGACGTTAGGTCGCAGTCGCTCGTGAGGGCACTCGATCGGACTCGTTGGGCCTTGTCCCCAAACAAACTTGACACTACTATCGCACCACTTCACCCACTTATTGAAAAACATTGTGTGCACGTGCCGAGCATCGCCTTTGGCGAGACACTTTCGATGTACATCATCACCAGCTTTCGCCTCTTTCCAACTCTCGTACAACTGCTGCATCTCGTGTCGCTCGCGTTCGTCTTTGACTTTCCAATCATGTTGAATGGCGATCGCGTCTACGCACGTAGGACATATATCACTGTCGCTGAATCCAAACTTCATCGGATCCGCGCCTCGGCATTCGGCGAAATAGCGCCACGCGTTTTCTGGGATTGGAACGCATTCCGCTCGAGCAAAAACAGGGTCAAGAAGATGGTGCTCACATCTCATCTGCCGGTACGCATCGACGTACGCTGGAGGCTCGACATCACCCAAGTATGATTTGTACCAATCGAATGGAAGCCAAAACATCCGCTCCGAAGGAAGCACTCGCTCTTGCTTCTCATCCATGCAACGATTCAAAAACTCCACAACTTCCTCGCGGCGTTGCTTTATTTGGTTCGTGTTGCTCTCGAGGATGCGCTCGTTTTCCTTAACCGAGGTTTCGAATTCGAGATTCATCTGCTCAACGTGGCGTTGCACCTCCGCGGGAAGCTGGTCCTCGTCGAAATTCGCCGCTCGTACTCCGGCGCGACGGTAGACGAGCAAATATACATCTTTCGAACATAAAGTTCCTGTTTCTGGGTATTCGGCGCCATCGCGACCGATTACCGCGGTGGTTTTACGCTTCTTTGCGTTCGAGCTCGTCCTCAATGTATTGTCTTGTTCATTTTCTGTGTCGCGTTCGATCTTCACCGCGCTGAAAGGCCCAGCTTCAAGTTCTTCCACGACGTCGTCATCGTATCGCCACCACGAACCGCTGGTGTCGCGACATAATGCGACGTAATGCCCCACTGTCGCCGAAGCGCCTTTATGCAGGACGATGCTGCACAACTCGTATCGTCTCTCCACGTCGCCATCGTCGTCGAAGTCCACGTTCAACAACGCATACGCGTTCTCAATCGTCGCCGGAAAACTAAACGCGTCGGTGACTTTCTTCCGTACCAGGTCTTCAAAATCGAACACAAAGCGTTGGAGCTGGAAAATCATTGTCTCGGGAAGCGGAGCTTCAAATCGAACGCCGCGACGCGCCTCCGTTTTATCCGGCGCGCACGACTCGCACGCGTACGCGTTTTCCCCCTCCAACGTCTCCGACGCGAGCGACGATTCCACCGAGCTCTGCAACGTCGCACACGTCGAGGCATTCACCGAGACATCCACCGCGGTCCAGCGATGCGTCGCCGCCGACGCCTCGCTCTCGACGCCGCATCGCAAGCACGTCGTCGCGTACCGCGACGACCCTTTCATCGTCATCAATTCCCTCCCGAGCCCGCGCTCGACGTGCTCCGTGAGCAACGTAAAAAACTCGCTCGCGTCTTGATGCACCCCTGGCTCGACACCAAGCGCTCGCACGAAATCCTCGCACGTCCCAACTCTCGCGTTGCCTTTCGCGCACCGCGCGAACACCGACGCTAACGCGCGCACGGCCTCGCCCGCTTCGAAGCCGCCGCCGCTCGTCGCGTCGTCGCCGCTCGCCGCGTCCGCCTTCGCGCGCGTCTCGTACACCGCCGAGCGAAACTCATCGATTCTCATCGCCACTTGCACCACGCAATTCACGTAACACGTCGCCCCTTCGTTCGTCAGCCCTTGCGTCGCGTTTGCCGGTCGTCGTCGCGGTCGCCCCTCGTCCTTGGACGCGCTCGCGGGCGCGAACAGCGCCATCGCGGCATCACGTTTCGCATCACCATTCGCTTTCGTTCGTCGCACGCGATCGTGCTTCGAAGCGGAAAACGACGAGGAGAGACGCAAGATTTTCGCATTCAACGCGCACGCGCAACGACATCGCCGATCGCCCTGGCGACGCGTCGCACATCCCTCATCGCACGTCCCCCATCCGTGAGACGTCATGGATGACCGATTCCAGTGACGAGGGCGAATCGGAATCGATCGTCTCGAGCGGT
>Ga0222712_10004688_pt1 | contig 14187 bp, 20 predicted proteins | sample C33_657DmetaG_FD_165043 | JGI IMG/M metagenome (GOLD analysis project Ga0222712, IMG submission 165043) | Estuarine water microbial communities from San Francisco Bay, California, United States - C33_657D | ecosystem: Environmental > Aquatic > Marine > Unclassified | place: USA: California... | reverse complement strand
GTAACTACATTATCATAATGGGTGTTGGTTCCTTTTCTGGTTGAAAGAGCTCGAAGTCGCTGAATAGTTGTTTTTATTTCAGACATATGGAATATATCTGCACGAACTGGAGCGCTTGCTTCGTGAATTTTAGCTTTTAACATGACCAAGTCGCTAGTTACCTGGTTTATCTCTTCCCAAAGATCACTTGCAAAATAGGTAGGTTCGTGTCCAAGTTCATAAGAATTACTCTCATGAAAGCGTTGCCATAATTTTGACAATTTCGCAGTAGTCTTGTTTTTAAGTTTTAGTGCTTGTGCAATAGTCATCTTATTTTCTTTTTTTACGTTTACATTGTTTACGAGTTGCGCAACATCTATATGGTTCCAAACTCGGTACTAAAAAGACAATTGGTGTATATCCATCGTATTCAGGGTCACGAAGCCATTCATTATAGATAGTTCGACCTTGCGAAGTATTGATGATATACACAGTATCGCGTTCAGGAGTAGTAACGACTAGATCATTAGATACTGCGGTTTGTGCGGTAGATATTATAGAAATACCTAAAAATAGGGTAAGGACTAATTTTTTCATGGTGTTATTATACTAAAATAAATTAAAGAGTTAAAATTAATTATATTCTTTTTGTAAAGCTTTCTTTAGTTGATTAAGATCTTCACGATACATATCAATTGGTAGCTTTGCCTTAATTTTAGTAAGTTCTTCCGCTTTTTGATGCATATCAGATAGGAGAGCTTCGTATGTTTCTTTAGTTAAGGTATAAATTGGCAAAGATAATAAGTATTGGTATGAGCCATTATGCTCATCAAAATCACCAGTTTGTAAATAGAGAATAATTTCTTTACGTGGAACGTTATTAACTTTTAGTTTACCAGTAACAATTGCTTTAATAAAACGGGCTTTATTTGAAAGTATTGAGAGCTCATTCTCTAATTTATCAATAATAAAGGCTTTTCTTTTATCATAGAAACCTAATCTAAATTGGACAAAATATTCGATAATTTCGCTAGGGCTACTAAATATTTTAAGCTGGCCAAACTCATCCAATACTGTAAAATTTTCAGTAGATTTCTCTTCCATTTTAAGAAGTCGATCTAATTTTGTTTTATCCTGTAAAGTTTTAAGATCTTCTCGACGAAACTTTAAGGTATAGTTGATATTAGATTTACAGTCGTTATCATAAGAAGCTAGACGACGAGTTGCCTCTAGATCAATTAGGTGCTGGTCGAATTTCTCGTAAGTTTGATTTGGAGGAAGTTCAGTAATTTGAACAGTTGATAAGTTCTTAACTACATAGTTTCCTCTAAATTGCCAAGAAAATTTCTCTCCATCAATACGTTCGCAAGAGCCTTTAAACTCATTATACCATGGAGCAGGTTCCTTGTATTTTTTACCATCTAGAGTTTTAAGACAAGAGTCAATTAGGTCTAATGGATTTCTATTTAGGATATTAGTTGCAAAACCTACAGCAATACCTGAGCTACCATTTAAGAGGACTGTTGGAATAATAGGTAAGAAGTATTTAGGTTCTATTTCGCTACCTTCTTCATAACGAGATTCTAATAATTCAAAATCTTTATAGAGAAGTCTAAAGTTAGGATGTAACTTAGTAGAAATATAACGAGGAGCACCAGCTTCTGGAGAACGTAAGGAACCGAATTGGCCAATTGAGTCCAGGACTGGCATAGAATTCTTAAACTTCTGAGCCATTCCAACAATTGCTCCACTTAAACTTCCGTCACCATGGTGGTAATGAGCATCACTTGCTACTTTACCAGCTAATTGGAATATCTTTAGAGGTTTCTCACTGCCGTTTTTCCAAACCTTATCTGCGACAAAAATAACTTTTCGTTGAGTTGGCTTAAATCCGTCAATGACTGATGGAATAGCTCGTTCTTCTACAACGTAAGTTGCGTATTCTTTATAGTCATTATTTAGGTAGTCAGTGACTGTTTTTACAATTCCGTTTTGCATTTGATATAGTTGTTTAGGACTAAATATTCGTATAATTCTTCTAGTGTTTTAACAATTTCAGTTTCTTCACCAGTTTCAGGATCAGTAGAATAAGCTTTCATATCTGGATTACCTACGCCATCGTCAATTGCTCCTTTGTCATACATAAACCACTCAAACCAATCTACTCCTTCAGGTGTAAGTACTTGTGCAAGTAACTTGGTAATAATTCTGGAGGTATCTTCGGTAAACTCAAGTACATCAATTCCCAGCTCAAGAGTTTTGGTAATTTTTTGGGAACGATAAACAAGAAGATCAACGATTTCTTTAAATTCTAGGTAGGTCATAGTAAGCTTTTATTATTTCTTACTTAGAGACAAGAAAAAAGTTTCCAAATAATAAATCCAAAGAAAGCTAAACTTATTAACCAAATCAAAATAAATTTGGGTGCTCGCTGATGTTCATTATAATATTTCATTAATCTTTATTATTTTGAAGTATCCTTTCTTTTCGAGGAGTTGAGTCCTTACCAAACCATGCTTCGAGAGATTCTTTATAATCTTTATCGTTTTTGATCTGTACTAGGTAAGGATTTTTAATAATTTCCGCATATTCTTCATCGGCTAAGGCGGCCAGCCCTTTCTTATATTCTATTTCCCAGCCTTTAGTGCTATTCTTTTTTTCCCAAGCATCAAATTCAGTAGAGGTATAGAAATTAAGACTTTTTGAGGCTTTTTTAGCTACGACTAATGGAGTCATTACTTTATAAACTCGACCTTGATCAAATAACTCTGGCCAAAAACGATTAAAGAAATTAATTAGGGAAGCGGCGATATGGTTTCCATCAGGATCAGCATCAGTGTAAATATAGATTCTACCATAACGTAATCCTTTAGGCTCTTCGCCTAGTTTTAAACCTAAGGAAGCCATTAGCTGTACAGCTTCGTCATTTTTAATAATATCAGCGCTTTTCATTTCACTAACATTAATAAATTTACCTTTTAACGGATATGCACCAATAGTTTGAGTATCTCTGAATTTACGAACTGCTGAAATTGCAGATAATCCTTCGTAAATACCTAAGGTACAAATACCTCGATCGCCTTTTCGTTGAGCATCAATTAATTTAGGGATTTTAGTCTTGTCAAGATCCTTATTTAGCTTTCTGAGTTCTGCTCTCTCTTGAGCTAAGGCTTTTTTCTCAACCCAATCTAAAACAGTTTGAATAATTTCAGACTTAAAAATAGATTTTGCTAATTTATCAGTAACCTCGTGTTTAGTGCCAAAGTCTTTTACCTCAGTAATTAGCTTTTCTTTGGTTTGCGAACTAAAAAACGAATTAACGACGGTAGAATCAATAAAAACATATAAATGGTTTCGGATATCACTAGGCTTTACGTCAATTCGGTGTTTCTTTTTAATCATTTCACGTAATTGAGCAATTAACTGGTTAGTAATATACTCAACGTGGGTCCCTCCGTCTTTAGTATGAACTGAATTAACAAAACTTACATTTTGGAAGCCATTTTCAGACTTTGCAAAGCCAATTTTCCAATCTTTTGACTCTTCAAATTGGTAATCCTCTGAATACAATTGAATATATTCCTCAAAGCTTTTAAATTTAAGGGTATAGTCTAGTGATTTACCATCTTTTACCTTAGTTAGTTTTAAGGTAAGCTTATTATTACAAGCAACTAGATCAAGACAACGCTTAAATAGGATTTGAAATGATTTTTCATCGATTACTCGCATTTTAAATCGCTCCAAATCTGGAAAAAATAAGATTTCAGTAAAACCTCTCTTAGCTGGAGTAATTTTAGGAGTAGTCTTTTTACTCATATTATCAGTAAAAGTCTGATCAAATCTGTTTTTACCATCACAGGTAGAAATTGAGAACTTTTTACTAAAGATATTAGTTAAGGTACTGCCTACGCCATTTGTTCCTGCTACTACCCGTTGCTCGCTATCGTCAAAATTGGAACCAGCTTTTAAATTAGAGAAAATCATTTCTGGAATCCACTCTTTATGAACTGGATGTTTTTGAACTGGAATTCCGCCATTATCCCAAACTGAAATACTTGAGTTATCTAGATTAATAGTAACTCGGATCTCATTTAATTTTGGATTTCGACGGTGCTCATCAACTGAATTGGAAACAATTTCGTCAAATAGCTTAATAAATCCTGGATTATAGTTAACCTCTTCGATAGTTACCTTTTCTCCATCATAAAGATATTGTTCTCCGCTATGGGCTGCAATCGAGCCAATATACATAGAAGGTCGAAGTAGAACGTGTTCGGTATCAGTTAGTTTTTGGTATTTTTGCTCTAATGCCTTGGCCATTATGGGTAGTCTTTTTAAAATATAGGAATTGTACTTATTTCTTTGGAAGGGTTTTAACCTTTAGCGCTTCTGCAAAGTAGTGCGGCAAGGAGGCTTCGCTTAAGATTTGATCGAAACACTCGTCAAGAATATAGGTTTCTGCCCAGTCTTCATCGTTTCGGATAGAACGACCATATGCTTGTAATAGATCAGTTAGGGACTTCCAGTTATACCATTTAGGATTGGTCTCAAGACGCTTTTTAATTTTAGTACTTACTAAATTTGGAAAAGGTACTTTTAAGATTACTTGAAATCTGGAAAACTCGTCCTTCAAGTCAATTCCATTAATCATTGATGGAGAAACTAGGACAGTCGGGTGCTGACTAGTTAAGTGAGCTTTTAAGGTTTCTTCTCGGGTATAACTATCATGGAAAAGCAAACGTTTTCCTTTAGTCTTTTCCTTAATCCATTTACTTAGTTCATAGTTGGAAGTATGGATAATTCCTTTGTGCTCCTTATTCTTTTCTAGAATCTTTTGGATAATAGGAAAGGCCCTAGCAAAGGTTTCTTTCTTGTTATAGTAAGACATTTTACCAAATCGAAGATAAACGACTGGGCGCTTTGCTGGATCAAATGGACAAGGCATGGCTAAATAGCTAGCTTCTTCTGGATCGATTCCCATAATTGAAGAAAAGAGCTCTTTATCTAGGATAGTACCTGACATCATAATAACATGGTCGTAATTATCCCAAAAAAGTTCTTTAAGATAGACGCTACCCCAAATAGGTTCAACTAGGATTCTGGTATGTCCATAATTATCGAGGTCTTTTTCAAAAGTCCAATTGGTTTTATAATTGGCTTTATCATCGATAAAACGATTAAACTTACACATTGATTTATCGACGTGATCTGCCTTTTTAATCAATTCTAACTTCTTCTTTTTAGCACGGGTTTCTTTAGCTTCATCAAGAAGTTCCCTAGCTTTGTCCCCAAGCAGAGGAACTAATACCTTTTCAACCCATTCTGAAATTTCAGCAAGAGTAGTTAAACTATCTAGATCCTTTTCCATCCATGGCTGCCAAACATCAAGCAACTTTAAAGAACGTTCCGAAAAGGTACTTGCAATAAAGTCACAAAAGGTTTCTTCAAATGAATGGGCTTCATCAATAATTAGGAGCTTTGACTTTCTTTCTAGCAACATATCTGGTGAATACATTGCATAGGCAGTAATCAAGTGGAAATTAGTAAGACTTAATGGACTCTTTAGGAAAGCCGATTGTGCTAATTTATGAGGACATATATTACAACGACCTTTATTTGCACTATTTAAGACTTGAGCATCGCCACAACCCATTCCATTTTTAGAACAGTGATAGTTATTTTTACCTTTTAGGTTAGCTGCAAATTGAAAATCCTTTACGTATTGGTCTTGCAAAAGTTTAGTATTGGTTAAGATATCTGCCCTAGCTCCTTTAGTAACTTCTCGACTATACCATTCAGAAATCATGACAGCAGCATAAGATTTACCAACTCCTGTGGGCGCATCAACGAGAATAAATTTTTTTCCATCCGCAATTGAAGATTTAACGAAATCTAGAATTTGAGTTTGCTGTGGTCTGGGTTCAAAGTCTAGTGTAATTGAGGATTTGCTCATTTTAGGATTTTACGGTATTTTGTTAAGATAATATCTAGTTCTACTAGTATCCTCTTTTCAGTTTCATCTAATTCTCTAGTTTTAGCTGTTTCTAGCATTGCCTCTTTCATTTGCTGGCAGCATACCTGTTGGATTTGGGATTGCTGCTTAGTAAATCGATTAAAGATCATAAGGCATCCATTTAGGGTCAAACCAAAAACGGCGACCTGCTTTGTCAATAATGTTTGTCATTCGACCATAGCACTGCATCCAATCTTCAAATCCATTATCTGGTACTTGAAATGGATTTTTCCAATCCTTTAGCTGACCTCCCCCAAGAATATAAGCTTCTCCAGGAAGAGTATGGCATAGCTCTAATACTTTAGGATTAGTAGTAATTGCTTCGCGAGCAGTTACAAATGGGTTCTGATTAGCCTTGAAGAGGATTTCTGCCCTGAGATAGTTACCAATACCTCCAAAGTATTTTTGGTTCATTAGAACTAAATGGATTGGCTTATTAAATTCACGCTTAGTAAGATTTAAGAAGATATTATGAGCAAAGTCTGGAAATTGTGTTAGCGGGCATGGACCACGATTTGGGTTCCAATCTATCGCAACTTTCCACTTTGCAAATCGACGAACATCGACTAGGCATAGGTTTTCACGACCAAAAAGGGTAGAAAAAACCAGATGAGCGTGTTTTGGTCGGGCTTCAGTATTACCAAAATGCCAATATCCTGACATTCCCATAGAACAGGAAATCTTAATAGAACACTGTGTTCCTGCGTCTAAAGTAAGCATAAGTTCTTTACCTCTAGCTTCAGCAGTAATAGTAAATATTTGTAGGTCAGCTGGTTGTTCTACACTTAACTTTCGGTCAGCAGCGCTTTGTGATACTGCAATTGAGGTAAAGTCCCTCCCTTTGCAGACCCTGTTTATATAGTCTGCCATTATTTTTATTTCTGCTAGTTCTGGCATAGTGTTATAATACTAAAAAAGATGGACAGTAAAAAGATAAATAATAAAAAAGTAAATAGAAATGGGTGTAATACTTAATTTTAATAACTGGTCTAAATTGAATGAAGATTCACTAAATGAGGACTTTAAAGCAGATAATGGAGTTACATATAAACTAACGTTTAAAAACCAAGATGCATTTAATAATTTTATAATGTATGAATCTCCAAAGAGAGATCAAGTACAGTCGCCATGGGTTAAAAAAGATCCAAACCCAGATGATGATTCACCAGCAGGAATGAAAGCAAATCAAATTGCAGTTGATTCACAACTTAAATGGGCAGAAACTAGAAAAAACATAATAATGTCATTGTGGTCTTCTTGGGCATACATTGGTACTGAACCAAAAATGTTGAAGTTTCCATACGCACGTACATCAGCATTAGCGGTTTTAGATAGAGCTCGTACAGGTCCCCAACCAAATATTGCAGTAGTAACTAACTCATCAAATGCGCCATTCCAGTTTTTTAGAGGATATGAAGCAGTTGAAGATAAACGATTCGATACTCTAATTACAGACCCGAAGGATCCTACAGGAAAAACTAAAATTACTTACTGGCAGTATTTTATGGAAACATATATTGTACCGTTTATTGCAACAAAACAAGCATTGATTGTTCCTAAGCCGGCAGCACCGGTAAAAGCAATGACTCCTGGTACTACTGCACCAGTAAAGAAAAATTAATAAAATTTTATAAAGCAAAAAAAAAGCCCCTGTATTTGGGGCTTTTTTAGTATTTGGAGGAATCTATTAAAAGATATACATAGCATTAAATACTGTTAAAAGAGCTCCTCTGCCGTTAAATTCAAAGTGGGCAGCATGTGTGTCTTTTACAATAATGCCGTAAGTATCTGACAAGCTGTCTAATTCAGGATCTGTAAACTCGATTTGAAAATCTCTATCTGACTTTTTATTGATAATTTTAAATTTGCCTGTGTTTACAAGCTCACCATTACCGTCATACAGAGTACAGTCAGAACTAGTAAAATCAATTACATACTTATAGCCAGTAGGCAACCCGTCAGATTCAATATAACTTAAAGTATCTAATAAAATATCAGTAATAGTATTAGTTGGCATTACTGGCCCAAAGATAGTTGATGTGCCGAAGCCAGAAACGGTTACAGTTTGCCCGAAAGCATAATTAGTAATTAATGAGATAATTCCAGTAGCTAAGATTACTTTAACTAAGACAATAGTTAAAGATCTCTTGATTGAGTTAGTAACGATTGATTTTGCAGTTCTTACAATTTTCATGGCTTAAAGTTTTAATTGGTTTCTAATATTATTATACTAAAATTAAGAAATACTAGAAAATAAAAAATAAATAATAAAAAAGTAAAAGAAACATGAATCACGTTTTAAATTTTAATAATTGGACAAAGCTTAACGAAAATATTGATCCTAAACTCCTTGGGTTTGCACAATATGTAGTAGGAAATATATTAAAAGCTTTTTCACCAGACAGTATTACTGATTTTACAGATGAGCAATTAATTTTAGATGTTCTAAAAAAGATTGATAGCCAAGAAAAATATAACGCAGTTTTAGAACTAGTTAAAACGTCATCTGCTGTAAAATCAAAATTTCCAGGTAAAAGATTCGATACTGTTATTTCTTTAATTGAAACTGACTTTGTTGATCAAGCGGCAGAAGGAACAGGTAATCCTGTTCATGGATTTGACAAAGAATGGTTAGAAAAATATGAAGCTATTTTATTTAAGTTTAATAATGCTGAACATTTTAGCGTTAGCGTTTCAAGTAACGGGTAATAAAAACTTAATTATTTTAAATAAAAATGGGGTACCTTAATTGATACCCCATTTTTTATGAAAATACTTTTTAGATTATCTCTTTCGGTTTTTAATTAAGTAACGATTTACAGTTACTAAGCTGATTACACTAAAGATCAAAAGAATATTTCTTTCTGGATCTGGTGAAAAGTAATTACCTACATTGTTATAAGTAATTCCAGTTAAGTTTAGCCCTAAAGGATTAAATGCTAGTACTGCAACATCAATTAACAAAAGGTTGATGATTACTACGCTGGTGATAAACAATACTTTTTTCATAGCTTTTAAATTTTAATTGGTTTCTAAGATTATTATACTAAAATATTCAAGCTTTAAAAAATTTTCTAAATAATAGTAGATAAATAATAAAAAAATTCTATAATCATGGGTAATCCAGTTATGAACTATAACCAATTTATGTCTGCATTCAAAGGAGCAGCGGCTAAGTATAGCGGAAAAGCTAACGTTGCAAACGGAGATGCAACCGGAAATATGAAAGTTAATCAACAACTTACTGACGGTCCGGTTAAAGGTAAAGGTACTGCTGCGCTTGACAAATATACTAAAGAGTATATGTCAAATGTAAAGAAGAAGAATTCAGGAATTCGTAAATAATCAAAGATCTAATGAATAGAGCGATTGAAAGCTTTCATAGATATTCTCTACTTGAAAAGAAAGGAGATCTAAAGAAACTCGTTGGCAAAGATGATGATGAGGACCTTACTCTAAATGATGCAAAACGTCTTGGCGTTAAAATTGCAAACATGGACGGTGAGGACAAGAAAAAATACGTTGGTATTATTAACTTCCTAGGAGCTTCATGTGGTATCTATAATGAGATTTGGAAGAACTACACTCGCACTAGAGATCGTAAGAAAGACTAATGAAATTATTTGAGGCAATTGGTGAAGCCGGCGCTAAAGACGGCGGCTTTGTTTTTCAGACAATACTGAGTTATCGATTAACTTGGCAAATAGTTGATGGTGAAACTCGATTTGACCAGAAAAACGTTAATGCCCGATTGCACCAAGTAGACGCTTTCCCAGATCTTAAATTTATGAGTGGGTATGCAACCTTAAACTATGCAGTCTTAAGTGAAGTAACCCTCTTAAAAAGAAAAATTGATTTAGCTACTGAATATATCAAAGGAGTTGTTTCAGAAGGCTATTTTAATGAGTTAAAAGGTGGAGATCGAATGGAGGTTGAAAAACCAGATCTAGAAGATCAAAAACTTTTAAATGGTGGAGAAGAAAAAAGGTTGCTTACTGCAGGAGAAGAGCAAAAACTTTTACCTGGAGGACCAGAGCAAAAAGCTTTAAATCAGGGGCAAAAAGCCCTAAATCCTGGCCAAAAGATGTTAAATCAAGGTCAAGCCATGCTGCCAGCTGGCGATGTACAAGAGAGTGTAATATGGACGTCTGCTCAACGTAAAGAGATCAATGACAAATATTTTAAAGGTACCCTAATTGATGTTGTTTTTGAAGCAAATAATATTGTTCTTCGAGAAGTTTCAGCAAGTAGTCTTGATAGCGGAAATCCAGGAGTTACCTTAAAGCTCTCTACTGGAATGGTAGATACTCTTGATGGAAAACCAATTAATTCTTGGGATAATTTCAAAGTAACTGCAAATTTCAGAGATAAAGAAGGAAATCCAGTATCTCGAGTAATTGATAATAAGTCAACACCTCCTATTTCAAGAGCAATTATGTTTGACAGTATTGATAACGATAATGAACTTATCTTTAGAACGATCTTGCCTTCAGTATTACTTGAATTTAAAGGTGACTCAGTTAAGATTGATACTTATTCTAATCGATCTAATCAAGTAGCAGTTCGATCATCAATTGATTTTGATAATTTGTTTAACTACGAAAGCGGTAAAAAGAAAACTGAGATTGAAGAACCAGAAGAAGGAGAAGAAGTAGAGGCTGATAAAACGCCGGATACTAAATAAGTTACGACGTAACTAAATAAATAAACTAAAATAATCAATATAAAATGGCAGGATTACCATATTGGACAAATTCAAAAGCTGCGAGTGAATATTACGAACCGATATACCAAAATCAGTTTGAAGTAGTTATTACTCCGCCTGCTGTAATCGGTGGACCTAACGTTTCTTTATTAGTAGAACACGTAACTAAAATTTCTGGACTTCCTGAAATTAACTCAAACGGTACACTAGTTGAACAAAAATATAAATTTGCTACTCGTTCTTACGCTGGAGCAGTTCCGGATACAACTACTGCAGATCTAGATATTACATTTAGCGTCAACTTAAACAATGAGAATGATGCATACGTTTATAATATCTTACGTGCATGGAATGATATTGTATACGATCCATTGAATGGTCGCCAAGGTTTAAAAAGAGATTATGTTGGTGAAATGGCAGTAATCGCATTTAATAAAGCTGGTGAAATCTTTAGAGAGTGGAATTTCCCTGCAATTATTCCTAATTCAGCTCTTAGTGCACTTGCATTAGACTATACTTCAAATACTCTTTATGAAGTTAGTGCAAAATATAGAGCAGATCACTGGAATGAAAAACGAGTTGGTCAAATTACCATCTAAAAAATAGACAGAGAAAATGGAAATGTTTAACACACATAGAAGAGATATTCTAAATTTTGACAATTATATGGATTTAAAGAAGCCAGGTTTTGGTGGACCTAGCTCTGCAATTGCTCAACGTGATGCTAAAGGAAATAAAATTAACAAAGATCCTAAACTTGCTGGATATACTCGAGTAGTTGACAGACATCCTGCATTTTCTCATCCAATAGCAGACCCTACTTATAAAGCAATGACAAACGATTTGGTTTATAAGCAAGAAAAGAAAAAACCTTTTAACTATAATACTGCAACTGGAATTCCAGTAGTTGAAGTCGAAGAAACAAATGAAGGTTTTGCCTATAAATCATTCTCTTCTTTTATTAATGAAAATGATAGTGAAATTGAACAACTTCGTGCTGAATTAGAAGCTTATGAAGCTGAAAATGGAGTAGATGATGAAGAGTTTGGAGCTAACCCAGCAGACGAAACTCGTTGGCAAGATAGCGACGGAGATGGTGAATGGTACGAAGAAGGAGACGATGTTTCAGCTGGTGCTAATCCGTTAGATGAAGAACCACCTGCTGAATTAGCAAGCTGGTTAGATAGTTTAAATGCTGAAGCTGGTCAAGGAGATCCACTTGGAGCTAATCCTCATTTAGGAGATGAAGGTGAAGAAGAAGATTATTATGATGAAGAATTCGATGAGCCACTAACTGGCCCAGACGAAGATCCTGCATATTAATTAATATTAATAACTTCTAATACTTCGATTGGTTCAATTGGATCAAACTCAGGAGTTTCTATAATAGAATAACTAAATTCAATTAGGGAATATTCGTTATTCATAAACTCAATAGTATTTAGGACAGAGGTTAGGGAAAGATTTCCATTTAAGTAGACAATAGTCGTATACTTCTTATTCTTAACCTTTATTGCTTTATCAAGTAATTTTTTAATCTCATAGTTTAAGAGAAAAGACTGTACCTTATTAGGAATAATGAATTTAGTACTAAACTTGTCCTTAATTAGTTTAGTAACATTTAAGACATAATCTCCTTTTTCCTTTTTATTAAAATTAGAGATGAAGTTTTTATATTCCCTAACAAAGACAACTTTTATTTTTCTCTTTTCCATAATTATACTGTTAATTGAAAGATGCTAATTCCTGCCTCTTTTAGGATACGAATTCCACTTAGGTCCCGATATTCTTCTTTGTAGATAACGGTTTTAATCCCTGACTGAATAATTAATTTTGAGCACTCTTTACACGGAGAATAGGTAACGTATAGTGTCGCACCTTCCGTGCTTTGAGCTGACCGTGCAACCTTTAACATTGCATTTGCTTCAGCATGCAGGACATACCAATGAGTATTGCCATTTGCATCTTCACAATCATTAGAAAATCCTTTAGGAGTCCCATTAAAGCCATCTGAGATAATCATCCCGTCTTTTACAATAAGTGCACCAACTTTTTTACGATGACAACAACTAAGAGTAGACCACTCAGTCGCCATGCGTAAATAGGTCATGTGATATTTAACGTCCTTTTGCGTCATCTTTTATAATCTTATTATATGGGTTTAGTAAATTTGCGATCAGGTTAACTCCTAACCAGTTTAAGTAATTCATATCACCAAACTTTTCAGCAAGTCCAGTTACAAGATAGAATAAGTAGCAGAGTCCAGAGGTAGCAAGGACTACTAAGATTGCTTTGATTACGTCTTTCATGATAAACGATTTAAATTATTTTTGATCCAATTATAGAGGTTATCGTCGCTAGTTACATTTAATTCATTAAATAGTGTTTCAAATTCTTGAGTAGGTTGACAATAGTCTTGAATTAAGTTAACACGTACTCTTGGCATATAATCAGCTTTAAATGGCAACTTTAACATATTTTCAACTAATTCAAAATGTCTTTCATAAACATGAAGAGAATTAGCAATATGAGTATAGGTACCGAGCTCTAATTCTGGATAAGTTATTTTTAAATGATTTAACATTTGCATTTGAAGAACTGCAAAAAATGCAATATCTGTAGGTAAACCTAAAATTACGTCATTGCTTCGCATATGAATAGTAAAGTTAAGCTTATTTTCTCGAATTTGGAATATCCCATACATAGTACAAACAAAGTCTTTGTTTTCAAAACTTTGATGTTTAGGTAGGTTAAAGTGAAGAACTGCTTGACGAGTATCTTTATCTTTAACTAGGGAGCGGTGTGCCCATTCATATTGAGAGAAACCATGTTCATTTTTTAGGGTAAATAAGAGATTACCATATGATGAGTTAACAGTTCCATCTGGATTTTGAATATGTTCCCAAAACTTTGCGTATTTTGAAATCCAGGCAACATCATTGCGACCCATAAAATACCAAAGAAATTCAGCAGCAATATATTTAAACTGCGAAGATCTAACTTGATTTGTATAGAGACAAGAAGTAGGATCTTCTAAAACGATAGAAACATCGCAATTTTCTTTAATTACCATATCACGAGGCTTAGTAATATATTCAGGAGAATAGGCTAAGTCATGTAAAATAGCTTCGTAAATTTGAGAAAAGTCTCTGTCTTGGTAATGAATCATATTAACGGGATATTAATTTTTATACACCTTCTGGTGTTAAAGTTTTAGAATTATTAATGATTTGCATACTTGAGAAGTGGTCCTTTGCAGTAACCATAATTTTAGCATCAAAAAATTCTTCAGGTAAACTTTCATGCGAAACAACAAAAATAGTCATTCCATACTCATCAGCATATTCTCGAAGAATTTCAATTGATTTATAGACGTTAGCTTTATCGAGTGAAGCAAAGATTTCATCAAGAAACATTACATTCATTGTGCTGTGCTTCATTTTAATAATTTCAATAAAAGCAAGTAGAACAATCAGGTTCATCTTTTTAC
>Ga0222712_10004687_pt1 | contig 14190 bp, 14 predicted proteins | sample C33_657DmetaG_FD_165043 | JGI IMG/M metagenome (GOLD analysis project Ga0222712, IMG submission 165043) | Estuarine water microbial communities from San Francisco Bay, California, United States - C33_657D | ecosystem: Environmental > Aquatic > Marine > Unclassified | place: USA: California... | reverse complement strand
CAATAATAGATAATCTTCGCATTGCAAGTCCAATTGTTAATAAATTACTAATAATCTTATGGAAAAAACCTTCCTGATCAGGGCCTCTATGTATAATTTGGTTATTCATCTTTTCTAATAATATTAGAGAATCTTCATAACTACTAATTTTTTTTTGTATAAATCCGTTTATTCCACACATATTAATTTAAGATAAGATTTTTAATTTGAATAATTATTTTTGGATTATATTAACAAGATCATTTACGCATTTGTTTAAAGAATAATATTGTAAAACAATTTTACGCCCACAAGCACCCATATTTTTACGAATATTTTCATTATTAATTAGATAATCGATAGAGTCATACCATTCCTGTTTTTTGATACATCCAAATCCGACATCTCCTTTATTCAAAACAGTAGTATTCATTCCATAATTTGAAACAACTACTGGAATGCCACATGCCATATAAATTAACATCTTATAACTGCATTTTCCCTTTGACCAATCTGTATTGTTTAGTGGCATCAAGCCAATATCCATCATATTTACATAATCACTTTCAAAATTAGGATCCCATTGTTTAAAAACAATTTTACTATTGTCAATAAAAGCAAATTGCGGTTTTATATCACTAATTACCAAAAATTTCCAATTTTTATATTTATTTAATAAGTTATTTAAAGCAAATTGAATATCATTATCAAAAAAAATAAAACCAGAGGACGAACCAACCCATCCAATATAAAATATTTCTTCATTTATATCATCTTTATCGATTGGGAAATACAAATCGGTATTTACGGGTGTAGGTAAAATGAAAATATTTTTATTATATTTTGAAAAATAGTTACCAATAAAATCATTGCCGCATATTAATTTATCAAATTTTGAAACTATCTTTAATTGTGAATTAAATTTAAAATTTAACCAAATTGCATCATCAACATCAAAGTATATTGGTTTTTTAATAAATTTTTCTAAAATAAAAATAGATGAAATAAGTTCTCTTTGTAACAATACAAGATCATATTCACTAGCTTTAATTATAGAAATACGTCTCTCTAATAAAGTTTTAGGAAACCATGCTAATCTAGAAAGAAATGATGCTGGTGGTATAGAATTGTATTTAGCTGAATACTCAGTAATTTTAATATTTTTAACTTCCATTGGTTTAATATACTGTCTAACCCTATACCTTGCGGAAGGAAAATTAATACCGCCAGTTAATGCTGAAAGTTTTAGCATAAATTATAAATAAAAATGCTTATTACACAAATTTTGCACGTCGCTAGAATGTGAAATTATAATAATTATTTTATTACGATAATAAGAAACTATTCTTTCAATAATTAGCTTTTCTAAGGATTCTTCGATTGCAGAGGTTGGTTCATCAAGAATTAAAATATCAAATTCATTATACAAAGCTCTTGCTATACACAATCTCTGCATTTGACCTCCTGATAATCTAGCACTTGCTTCACTGATATTTGTATTAAGTTTCAATGGATAATTCATAAATAAATCATACAGATCAAGTAAATTTAATATTTGATAAATTTTATCAAATTTTAAATTATTTATATCCTCACCATATACTATATTATCGATTATAGTTCCATGTATTATAAAATGATTTTGAGGAACATATGCAATTCTCTTTTCTATGTTTGCAGTTATTATTTCATTGTTTATAGATTTAAAATAAATGTGCCCATCAGAAGGTTGTCTTAAATTTAAAATAATATCACACAATGTTGTTTTTCCACTTCCAGAGGGCCCTATAATTCCTAAAATATCACCAGGGCTTATTTTAACATTTAAACCACTAAACAACTTAGTACCATCATCAAAAATGTAACTTAAATTTTTAAACTCAACAGAATTCACATTTGTTATTAAATTTGAATTATTAATTTTTTTAGCTTTAGTATTTTTTAGTAAGTCGCAAACATCATTTAAATTTCCAATTGAAGATCGTATATTTGTTATCCCTGCATAAATAGATTGTGAATAAGGTAAAAGCCTTAAAATTGAAAAAATTAAAGTCCCAGCTTTGGGATAAAATAAATTATTAGAATCATTAGAAAATAATAATAAAAGTATTAATACCATTATTATTACAATGCTCTCAACCATTACTTTAGGAAATAAAGTATAAGTCATATTGTTAGCACTAGGATTATTAATTAAATTTAAATAAGTTTCATTCTGTTTCGTATAAAATGAAAAATTTTTTCTAAATATTATGTATTTATAGTTTCTATATACATCATTTAAAAATTGTAAATAGTTTGTTGTATTTTTTGCAATATCAAATGAATTCTTTTTGATTTTTTTCTTTAGTAATGATGATATTATAAAATAAAAAAGAACAATAATAAATAAAAAGCTGAAAACAAAAGACATATTTAAATAAACTAATGTCAATAAAAAAATGGAAAACATAATAATACCTTGAGTAATATTAAAAATTTGCTGAACAATATTAATTACAATATCATTAATTTTAGCAGTTAAAATTGATGTAATTCTGCTTTTGTTTATACTTAATATATTAATGTAATTAGCTTTTAAATTTAAATCAAAAATAAAATTACCAAGATCAGAAGAAATATTATATAAAAGATTCATTTGATATTTTATCTGAAAAATTCTAAAAAATGCAGATATAATAAAAAATATGATTACATATAATGTAAAATAATTTAAATTGATATTTTTAAATAAATTGATGGTTAGAAGTGAAATTTGTGGTCCATTATTAACTAACAACTTGATGTACGAGAATATAAAAATTAACCCAATATTTTCTAATAGCACAACAAAAAATAATAAACTAAACAAAATCACTAATTGCTGTTTTCTAAATCTATTTAGGTTTTGGTAAATGGTTTTAAGTTGATTAAACATGATAAATTTTAAATAGTTTTTCTTTTTTGTGAAATATTTTCAAATTTGTTAATTATTAATCTAATTTCTTTAAAGTATAAAATTAGAGATTGTATATTGGAATTGTTATTTGCACTTTGTGCCAATGATGTCATATAAAGAATATCATTTATTATATCATCCATAATACTTTTGCTATTTAAAAATGAATGACTGCTATTCTTTACTTTTAAGCTTTTATTTAATTCGTATAATTCAGGATCTAATTTAATAAAATTCAAAATGTTTTCTAAAGTAATTGGAATGTTATTGACTTTTGAGAGATGATAAATTTTTTTAATAAAATCAATATCATTTAAATTATCTAAAGACCAATGATAACTTCCTAAATCTTTTGGATAATTTTTATTTTTTATTACAAATTGTTTGGTAAAGAAATCTGATTCGTGAAAAGTAATATAGCTAAATGGATGAATACGCTGAGACGGCGCAATTGCTTTTTTAAAAGCTACTTTTAGTGCCTTAAAAGTTAAAATATTAATATCATAACCTTCTGGCATACTAGGAACATCATAATTATTTAAATAATCACAACTAGATTTTAAAAAGTAATCTATCGCATTATTTAAAATATTTGGATCAAGTAAAGGACAATCTGCTCCAATATAGACAATAATGTCTGCTTTAAAAAAAGAAGCAGCATTATATATACGATCTAATACATTTTCAGAGTCTCCACAAAAATAATCTACCTTTTCGGATTTAGCAATTTCAACAATCTGTTTATCTGAATCTAGATCTGTTGTTGTTATACAGATTGAATTTAAATAAGTTATTTTTTTTGCGATATCAATTATATGGTTTAATACTGTTTTACCTTCGATTTCAATCAAAGCTTTACCTGGGATTCTTTTTGAACCAGTTCTTGCTATAATTACTCCAAGTATTTTCATTAATTAAATATTTAAAAAATTATTTTTTATCATTAAACAAGTATTTTGAGTATTTAATGCATCTTCACCAGTACTTTTTAAAGGAATATTATTATTTATAAAATCAGAAACTCCTTGCCATAAATTTAATAAAGCATAGTTTAAAGTAGAATTACGGGAATCAACTAAGTTTAACGAAGTATAACCTTTAAAAAATGGATCTTGAATTACATTAAAAATATCTATTTTGAATCCCGAATCATATAAACGATATCTTCCTTTTTCGAAAATTAAATCTATTTCAAATAAACTATGGAATTTTTCATCAGAAGAAATTAATGTAATTCTAGCATCATTGAATTGCAAAAAAGCTGAAACAGTTGGATCGTCTATAGAATAATCAATCTTATAATCAAAGGAAGTTGCTATTTTTACTTCGCCAAAAATATATCTTAATATGTCAATAGCATGTGAGCCATTATGTAAAATTCCTTTTGAATAAATTACAACTCCATTAATGAAGTTGCCTAAATTTCCAGATTTAAAATTGTCTCTTATTAAGTTTATATCATCGTCATATCTTCTTTGATAACAAACTGCTAAATTTGTTGTACTATTTTTATATAATGCTATGATTTTTTTTCCGCTTTCACTATCATTTGTTAAAGGTTTCTCACATAGTACCAATTTTAAATTATATTGTAATAGTTTTTCTAAATAATATTCATGAAATGAATTATTTACTGCTATAACAACTACATCAGGAGATTCTTTCATCAATACATCGAAATCATTAAATGTTTTTATATTCCATTTTTTCGAAACACTTTCAAGAAGATCAATATTTACATCAAAGATACCTATTAACTCAAATTGTACTAGTTTCTTTATTGCATGACAGTGAGTTAAAATAGATAAGTCGGTAATTGAATCATATCCACATGCAATTTGACCTGCACCAATAATTACAACTTTAATCTTATTCATGAATTAAACTTAAACAATGTGCTCTAAAAATAGTTACAAGTTCATTTAATTTAGAAAAAGTAAAAATGTTTTGATCAATCATATTAAGCCTTATAGATGAAGAAGGCAGTTGTCCTGTATAAGAATATGTAGGGACTGAAAATGACGATGCTTCTAATAAGAACATTGAATTTAAACCAACAACAATATTAGAAATTGTGAATATTTTATCTTTTCGAAAATCTTTTATCACTTTATAATATGTATGAGTTTTAAGTATGTTTTGGAAAATATTGTCTTGTGAAGGATGTAGCTTAACAAGCAAAAATAATTTATTGTCTGTTATCGAATTTAAGTCTTCAATTTCATGTATTATATAAGATAATAAATCTTTTATATCGATATCACTTGATTGTTCCCAATTCCAAATGTCAGATTTGTCAAAATTATATTCAGATGCAAAAGTGATTATTTTGTAATTTTCTTTAATTTCAAGTTCATGAAAAATATCTTCCTTAATTAATCGTTGGTTAAGTTTGCTAGAGTTAAATAGGGGATGAGTGAAAGAATTAATTTTTTCACTCTCCCAACCAAGTTCAATTAATTTACTAACACATGCATCATGAGGCACGAAAATATAATCTGGTTTATAGTACCATTTTTCAGCAGTATTTTCGTTAGCAAATCTTTGCCATAAATTCCAAAAATGATCAATAAATGAAATTACTTTATACCCAATTTGTTGGGCAAGTATAATCAAATCTTTTTCAATTGAACTACCTGCAGATGAGCCAACTAAAATATAATGTGGATCAAAATCAAGAATAATTTTTTTAATTTGTAACAAATTAACTTCTTGAGTGTTATAGACACTTAGGTCTGTATTTTCAAAATATTTAAATGAAACCGGAGATGCTATTGCTATACTTCCTTTCACGGGAACTAATGTTTTTGCTAAAGCGCCTAACAAGGAGCCAGCACCTGCTTCCTTAGAAGCAAATATTATTTTTTTATTTTTTAAATCTTGTAATTCCAATTTAAATTTTTGACACTATCCCATTTTTATTTATTGAATTTGATATCATATCACAAATTCTAATTGACTCTAATGCGTCTGATAAAGAGTTTTCCGAATTTTGATTGCCTTTTATCTTTCTAATGAAATTATCAATTAAATTTTCAAAATAACCCCTATGAATTCCATTAATTTGGTAATCTTCATATGTGTCAAATGAAGTAACATTATTATTTTCAGTAAATAACTTAATATTCATATTATAATCTTCGACTTCTAAATACCCTTTATTCCCCCATACCTCAAAAACAGTATCCCTTGCAGTTGGACTCAATGGTGGAGTACACCAAGAAATTTGTAGTAACGCATTAACATTATTTTCAAATTTTAAATTTATAGTTAAATAATCATCAATGGAGTTAAGTTGATTTCTCGAAATTGCATATACTTCAATTATTTCAGATTGTGTTATCCATCTCATTATATCTATATCATGTGGAGTCAGCCAATAAGCTAAATCAGTTTTACCCAAGACTCTTTGTACTCTGACATTATTAGAATTTCTCCTTGCATAAATATGACGAATTTCACCAATTTTGCCTTGATCAATGGAATGCTTTAGTGCTTGAAATCTTGGACTATATCTTAAGACATGACAAATTTCAAAAATTTTATCATAGTTCTTTAATAAACTATACAAATATTCCGCATCCTCTTTTGACTTTGCAAATGGCTTTTCAAGTAATATATGTTTTTTATATTTAATAGCAGATTTGACTGGCTCTATTCTAACCCATTCAGGAGTTGTAATTATAATTGCATTTAAATCTGGATTTTCTACCATCATTTTATCATACTCAGAATTATAATAGAATTTTATTCCGAATTCTTTTCCAAATTTTTTACTATTGATTTCGGAATTTCCTGTAACACAAATTAATTCGCAATCAGTTCGTTGTGAAATAATTTTACTATAAATGTTAGCCATTATGCCCGTGCCGATAATTCCAATTTTAATTTTAGTCATTACTTATTAGAATTTACTTCACTTAATTGAATTTCATTCAAGATTGATATGCATTTATGTGTACTAATCAAAGGAATTACTTTTGTATCATTGTTTTTCCAGTTTAAAATATATTCAATTTCATTTTCATAATAAGAACCATCTAATTCAATATTGTAAAAATAATTACCCCTTTTAGTGTGTATCTCAACCCAATAAAATTCTGAAGCGTTTCTTATTAATTCAAATTTATTTATATTCCCATTGGAAGTATGCAAGCTGGTTGTAATAAATGTTTTATTGTTATCAATTGTAATATTATTAAATTCATATCCGATTATTTCGAGTAAAATTTCAATTCCATGTATACCATAAAAAAAAACTGAATTTAATCTTGGGTCATCACCTAGATCGGTACAGTTTGCAGGAACTTTTACACAAACATTAATTAAATCATTACCAATATCTAATAACAATGTTTTTATTACATTAATTTCTTTTGAAAATCTCAATGGTGAACTAGAAAACATAGGAACCATTAATTTACTAGACAAAGCGATTAAATCCTTGGATTCTTCGACACTTAAGGTGAATGGTTTGTCAACAAAAACTGGTATATTTTTTAATATTGCTGCCTTTGTAGGTAAATAATGACTATCTCCAAATCTACCAATTACAAAAGCTAAATCTACTCCTTCTAAAGCATTTTCAATACTTATTGCATGTTTTAAAATATTCAATTCTTTAGCTTTACGCTTAGTCTCTTCTAAATTTTCACCATATATAGATACGACTCTTGCATATTTATAAAATTTAGAATTAGAAAAATTAATTAGTCTTGCAAATGCTTCAGTATGAGTACTATCAGAACCTAAAAATGCAATTTTTATCATGATAGATTCCATTTAGTGCCACAAATATGTCTAATACCTTCCTCACATACAAAATAATAAACCGTATATAATTCACCATTTGCTAATTCTATAGTAAATGGATATCCACAATCCCAAGTAGGACAATCATCACGCAAAATATATTCATTTTTAACATCCCAGGACATGCCATTATCATAACTAACACATGCACGTACTCCAAATGGAGCTTTCCTATATCCATACGTACACAAAAGATTTCCATTTTTTAATTTAATAATACTCCCTGGTTGCCCCCAAATTCCAGTTCTATTGGGGAATGTCCAACTCATACCGCCGTCATAACTTCTGGCCGTACATAAATCTCCTACACCACCAACTGGCATAAACTCATTTTCAGTATGAAAATCTGCATCAGCTCTAACCATTGCAAGAATTTCACCATTGCCTAAGTGCAATAAAGATGTCTCATTATAATTTATACCTTGAAGTTGTGAGTACTTTCCATTTTCATCTGACATTATTCTTATTGGAGAACACCAAGTAGTTCCTCCATTAAAAGAACGAATAACCCATGATATATCACTTCTTTGTGGAGCACCAGTGTAAACAGGCATTAACAATGTTTCATCCGGCATTTCAATTATAGGGTCTCTACTACAAGAAGGTCCAATTAGTTCAGAATCAGTTACTCCTATTTGATTCCAAGTTAAACCATTATCAATTGAACTAATAATAATGTTTCCAACTACTGAAGTCAATAAACCATGTTCAACTCTATGTGAAAAAATTTTCTCTGGAGGATGTATACAGCCTTTACTATCAACAATTTCTAGTGCTACAAACCTAACTAAAATTGTTCCATTTTTTAAAACTGTTATTGAAGGATCATTAACCCCATAATTTGATTTATATATAGTTCTTTGGCTATTAGAATCCCAAGTCAAACCATTATCATTCGAAACTATCATTTCGATTGAAGAGTCTGGATCATGATGAGTAGCAACTCCTAATTTTGCAGCATCAGCACTAAATTTACTTGCTTTTCTAAACACAACTGCAAGTTTCCCGTTAGATAGATAAGAAATATGTGGGAAAGAACAATACTTATCTTTTTCCTTCCAAATTATAAAATTTTGCATTTTCATTTATTTATTTTTTATAAACTATTAAAATCAACACAACCATAAATAGAGGAAATAGTCAAATGCCTATGAATACTAAATCCTTTTTTATTATAACTATTGGGATCCGTATATCTTCCAACATATATCATATCACCATTATGATCATAATCATTACACCATATGTAGTCATTTTCCCAAAGCAAATCACCATTATTTATTATGAAATAAATAAAAAAAGCATAGGTGTAATGAAATGCCTTTCCTATTATTGGCTTTTGCTCGCTTTTAGGCACAATACCTCTGGATGTATATTTTAAATTTTTATCTACCAAAATCCATTTTGATTCATTAAATTCTTCTAGAAAGAAGGACTCTTTTAAATACCAATCTTGATTGTAAAATGTTGGAAATTCAGTATTGTTTAAACCAATTCCAAATTTATCTCTAAAAAATTTTATGCTCAATTTAATATTATTTTTTAAAAATGGATGTACGAGCAAAAGAATTTTATTTTCTTTTTTAGCCTTGATAATTTGATTTTCATCCAAGCATAATTTTGGAATGTTTATTAAATCAAAATCAATGTAACTAGAAATTTTATTCAATTCATCATATCCAATGAAATCTTTTTCAAGTATTTTTTTAGCCAAAACTAATTTTTCAAATTCTTCCATTTAAAATAATCTAAAATTTTATTGTAAAATAATTGATAATCTTCTTTGAAATATTTTTCTATTTTTTCAAATTCCAATTGTAATAAATCATACCTTATCCCCCAACCAGTTTCTATAAACCAACTTAACTCATCTGCAGGTGCATTAATAATTTCAATTGACCTTTCTAGATTTTTTATTGAAAGCTTTCTGAAAAATGTGAAATACGCACGATATTGGTGATAGTTTGAGGCAACTAAGATTATTTTTTTCCAGTTGAATTTAATACATAAATCAATGACATTGTTTGCTTGTTCATCTGTATGCATAGAATTTTTTTCATAAATTATGCTTTCTTTTTTAATTCCATTTTCTATCAATATTGGAATTAATTTATCTCCGTTGAGTGAACCTGTAATTTCATTGTCATAACCACCCGAAACTACAATTTTTGGTGCCCAACCTTGCTTAAACAAACATATAGTCTTTTCAACTCTATTATAACCATCGCCTTCTAGTAAAACAATTGCATCAGATTTTTTTAGTGTATCGTTACTACATAAAACGATAAATATTTCTCTGTCTGTCATGCTAAAAAAGGTTCCAATTCAATGGCATACCTGCTTCAATATCAAATTTAGCTTCTTTGCCTACTAAAACTTTTTTATACTTTGGCAAAATTCCTAATGCTGGTCTAAGTTCTTCAATATCATTTAAATCCAATATTTTACCTTTTTTTATATTTTGCTTTGCATAAAGTCCTCTCCTTTGAACATACACCGTTTCTTCTTCTTCTTCAACTACTACTTTTCTAGTAGAACCTAAAGCTGCTTCAACATTTCTAATTCTATCAACCATATTTTTAAATTCATTAACATCCATTGAATGCGGATGATCTGGCCCAATATCTTTTTTGTTTAATGTAAAATGTTTTTCAATTACACATCCGCCAAGAACGGTTGAGGCAATTGGGACTATATCAGTTGGAGCATGATCAGAGCATCCAGATAAAACGTCAAATGTTTCTTGATAAGATTTAACAACTTTTACATTTGCACTTTCGATTTTTGATGGGTAATTTGTGATACATTGTAATAATATTAAATTGGTATTTCCTGTATTCTCAATTACTTTAATTGCCTCGTCAATTTCGGATAAACTTGCATCTCCAGTTGCTAATATTACTGGCTTTCCCTTTTTTGCAACATACTCAATCATTTCTAGCCATGTTATTTCACCAGAACCTATTTTAATGAAAGGTACATCTAAAGAATCAATTAAGTCAACTGCCTCAAAGTCATATGGAGATGACGAAAAATGAATCCCTATCTTTTTACAATGTTGTGCAATTATACTATGCCATTCTCTTGGAAATTCTGCATCTTTAAAAACTTCATTCACAGGTCTACCCCATGTACCATGAACACCCTTTAATTTCATCTGTGCAAAACCTTTTGCAGAAACTATTTTCTCTGAAATAAAACTTTGAAATTTCGCACAATCAGCTCCAGCTTCTTTTGCAGCATCACAAAGTTTTTTTGCTTTTTCTAAATTACCATCAAAATTAGCACCAATTTCAGCAATTATGTAAGATGGATGCCCAATACCTACTTTTTTTTCTGTAAAATTAATTTCTTTTGAAAATTTGATTGTTCTCATGACTTACTATTTAAAATATATGTTTAATGTTTTGTGTAATATTTCTGACTGTACTTTTGCTTCATCTAAATTCCAATAATTTGTTTTCAATTGTACCATTCTTGGCTGAAAAAATTCAGCAACTGGACACAAGCCTTGTTCAAGTTTTTGCCACACACCTTGTGCAGTTTTTAATTCATTTTGAAATAATGGTTCAAAGTATGAAAGTTTCCAAGCAGCATAAAAACCATCACCGCCATTTGACTTATATAATTCTCTAAATTTATACCAATCTATATCTGGATTTTCAGTCAATAAAGCAAAGCTATATGCCCAATATGTATTTACACAATTAGCTGGAGTATCTTGTACTCTAATATTAGAAAAATCCTTAACTGCATCATTATATAACTTTGCTACTTCAATTCTAATATTAACTAATTCCGTTGATCTTTCTAATTGCCCCAAAGCAACAGCAGCACATAATTCTGACATCCTATAATTAAACCCTAGCGATATGTGTCTATTATACTTTGGGTCTTGGATATCATCTCTTGTAATTTTTCCTTGTGTAGCACTGACGCCTGCATAGCCTAAACTACTAAATCGCCTTGCATTATTCGCTAAATTAACATCATTTGTTATCAACATTCCCCCTTCACCACAGGTCAAATGTTTGCTAGCTTGGAAACTAAAACTTGCAAAATGACCGAATTCTCCAACATATTTATTATCATATTTACTCAAGAAACACTCCGCATTATCTTCAATCAATCCAATTTTATATTCTTCACAAATTTTCAAAATTTCATTATAATCTGGAGAAAGACCATACAAAGCAACAGTAATTATCGCTTTTGTTTTTTCAGTTACGCACTTTCTAATTGATTTAGGGCATATATTAAAAGTAAGCTCATCTACATCTGCAAATACTGGAATTGCTCCAGCTTGAAGTACTGCTAATGAAGTACTTGACATTGTTAATGGTGGAACTATTATCTCGTCACCTGGTTTCACATCTAAAGCTATGAGTGCAGTATGAAGAGTTGCAGTTCCATTGACATGGCCGATTGCAAATCCTACATTAAATAATTTAGCAAACTCGCTTTCTAATTTTGAATTAAAAATACTATTAGAAGAAGTATTAAATTCATTTTCCAATGCTTGAATAGCATATTTTTTTTCTAATTCAGATATTCTTTTCATAATAAAAGATGTTTTAAAATTGTTTATACATTTGACTTCTCTCTACAAACTGGTTCATAAGTGGTATATCAGGATGATTTACAAATAAATTTAGAATATCATTCATGTTAAATGCTTTATTAACATTATAGATTTTATTATATACTAGTCGTGTCATTTCTAAATCTAATTTGGTGTCTATAGTCCATCTATAATTTGATAAATTTTCTTTGTAACTAAAATTTTTCACATTAAACAATTTAACATTTTTATGAAAAAATTGTGTAACATGCTCTTTCTCAAAATCATCATTACATTGTAAATATGCTTTTTCAAGTGCGTCAAATGTAAAAACCTCTACATCCATTCCTTCAGGAAATGTTGGCGGCTTGTTGTTAAATGCAAAGTCTAATTTATTATTAATTAATAATGAAATTACATTATCAATTATATCAATATCTTTAAATGGGTCGTCTGATGTAATTCTTACTATTATATCAGCTTTATAACATTTTGCTGCATCATAATATCTTTTTAATACATTTTTTTCATCTCCACGAAAGTATAAAGTATCATTGTCTTTCGCCCAATCAACCAAACTATTATCTAATTCATTATTTGTTGTTGCTAAAACAAAAGAGTTGATAAATCTAGATGATTGAATTCTATCAAAGACATGCCAAATCAAAGGTTTACCACATAAATCTGCAAAAACTTTGTTTGGTAATCTAGTTGAGCTTGTTCTTGCTTGAATAATTGCAACTGTGTTTATCATTTAATAGGTAAAATTTGAATCAATATGTTTAATTATCAAATTTCTAATCTCTTCTATTTTTAACCATTCTGTATTTTCACCTGAATTATATTTAAAGCCAACTGGGACTGCTTTTGCGTTGTTTTTTTCTAAAAATTCGCTAACACTCCATTGTGGTATTGATGGTAAAATAACATAATTATTCCCAATTTCATATGTATTAAATGAATCAGAAGTTGTAATCATTTCTTCGTGTATTTTTTCTCCAGGTCTAATACCGATAATTTCAGTTTTACAATTTGGAGCTATTGCTTCTGCAAGATCTAGAATTTTATAAGAAGGTATTTTTGGAATAAATATTTCTCCTCCCCATGCATTTTTGAGAGCATGTAAAACTAATTCTACTCCATCAATAATTGAAATATTGAATCTAGTCATATTAGGATCTGTAATTGGAATTAGGCCTTCTTTTCTTTTATTCATAAAAAAAGGTATTACTGATCCATTTGAGCCCATTACATTTCCATACCGTACCACAGAAAATTTAATTGAATTTTTTCCTTTTAAACTATTGGCTGCTACAAATAATTTATCTGATGCTAGTTTTGTAGCACCATATAAATTGATTGGAGCACAAGCTTTATCAGTTGAAAGAGCAACAACACTTTGTACACCACATTCAATTGCACTTGAAATAACATTTTGTGCACCAAAAATATTTGTTTTTACACATTCATCTGGATTATATTCTGCAATATGAACATGCTTCATCGCTGCGGCATGAATTACATAATCAACACCTTTAAATGCCCTTTTTAATCTATCTAAGTCTCTAACATCTCCAATAAAGAAACGTAATTGAGGGTACTTCGACTCTGGATATTTTTGAGCCATTAAAAATTGCTTTTGTTCATCTCTTGAATAAACTATCAATCTTTCAATGTTTGGCCATCGATTTAAAATAGTTTCAGTAAGCGCCTGCCCTAATGAACCTGTACCGCCTGTAATTAAAACAGATTTAGAGTCAAAAATATTTATTTTCATATTAATTTAAAAGTTGGTTTCTGAGTTGCGCTTTGATTTAAATAAGTTAATTGTATAGTCATTCTTTCATCAATTCCATCACCTCCACGATGAAATGCTGATGTGTCCATAAATATTATATCA